>Ga0163144_10019036_pt1 | contig 13841 bp, 15 predicted proteins | sample OliLak19BULKMAT1_FD_123175 | JGI IMG/M metagenome (GOLD analysis project Ga0163144, IMG submission 123175) | Freshwater microbial mat bacterial communities from Lake Vanda, McMurdo Dry Valleys, Antarctica - Oligotrophic Lake LV.19.BULKMAT1 | ecosystem: Environmental > Aquatic > Freshwater >... | reverse complement strand
GCTCACCGCGGTCGTGGCCCAGAGCAAGACCACGATCATCTTCATCAACCAGATCCGCAACAAGATCGGCGTCATGTTCGGCAACCCCGAGACGACGACCGGCGGCCTGGCGCTGAAGTTCTACTCGACGATGCGCCTCGAGATCCGCCGCATCGAGAACATCAAGGAAGGCGACATCGTCGTCGGCGCGCGCGCGCGCGTCAAGGTCGTCAAGAACAAGGTCGCCGCACCCTACCGCACGGCCGAGTTCGAGATGATCCACGGCTTCGGCGTGTCCCGCGAAGGCTGCCTCGTCGACCTCGGCGTCGAAGCGGCGGTCGTCGAGAAGTCCGGCTCCTGGTACCTGTACGACGGCGAGCGCCTCGGTCAGGGCCGCGAGAACGCGAAGGCCTACCTCAAGCACCACACGGCCGTCGCCGAGAAGCTCGAGAAGGCGCTGCGGGACAAGTACCTCGTGGCGGCAGTCGAGAGCAAGCCGGCCGAAGCGGAGGCACCCGTCGCCGCCGCGAAGCCCGAGCTCAAGACGCCAGCCAAGTCGAAAGCTTAATACGTGACGCGAAACAGCCGCCGCCCCCGCCCGGGGGCGGCGGCTTCTTTTTTAACGTGTAAGATAGACTCGTGACCGACAAGGACGCCGCCGCGCGGCTCGAGGAATATGCCCGCTACCTGACCTTGGAGCGGGGGCTTTCCCCGCGCACGGTCTCGGCGTACCGCTCCGACGTGGGCGCCTTCTACGCCTGGGCCGCGGAGCAGAAGCTCGCTCCGGCCAAGGCGACGCGCTCCGACCTCGACGATTTCCTCTGGGCTCAACGGGAGCGCGGGCTTAAACCCACGTCGCTCTTCCGCAAGGTCGAGTCGCTTAAGTCCTACTTCGGCTTTGAGATGCTCGAGGAAGGCCTGCTCGAAAGCCCCGCGGAGACTTTGCGCACGCCGCGTATCCCTTCGCGCCTGCCCAAATACCTCACGAAGGACGAGGCGGCGCGCCTGCTTGCGGCGCCGAACACGGCGGAGTACGAGGACATCAGGGATCGCGCGATGCTCGAGCTGCTGTACGCGTCCGGCCTGCGCGTCTCCGAGCTCGTGTCCCTGAAGATGGAGGCGGCCAACCTCCAGGACGGCTGGGTTCGCGTGCTGGGCAAGGGGAACAAGGAGCGCATGGTGCCCGCGCATCCGCGCGCGCTCGCGGCCGTGCGCGTCTATATCGCCGAGAGGGAAAAGCGCTTCAAGACGTCTCCGGCGGAATTATTTCTCGGGCGGACCGGCAAGAAATTATCAAGAATTCAGTTCTGGCGCCGCCTGCGCGAGCTCGGAACCCGGGCCGGCATCAAGCAGAAGCTGCATCCGCACCTTCTGCGCCACACCTTCGCGACGCACCTGCTGCAGGGGGGTGCCGACCTGCGCTCCGTGCAGGAGATGCTCGGCCACGCCGATCTCGCGACGACGCAGATATACACCCATCTCGACGCGTCGGCTTTGAAGGCCGCGCACGCCAAGCACCATCCGCGAGGGTGACACCCTCGCGGATAACGGGAAATCCGGCTAAACTAACGGGGTGAAGCTCCTTCTCGTTTTTCTCTGCCTCGCGGTTCCCGCTTTCGCGGACGGCCCCGACGAGGCCACGAAGATCAAGATGGTCGAGTACATGCTCAAGACCCCGATGAACGAGGCGAATCCCGACCTCGTGGCGGGCTTCATGAAGCTCGATCCGGAGACCTTGCCCAAGAAGCTGCGCGATAAAGCGCGCGGCAAGCAGATGGAGATCGACGCGATCGTGAAGCTCCACAAGGGCAAGAAGAAGGGCCCGTTTCGCTTCCCCGTCGCGTGCGAGATCAAGCGCTACGAGGGGCCCGAAGGCATTCGGATCATGAACTACATCATCGGCAACGAGGAGATCGCCTGGGAGGAGGAGGAGTACATCGAGAAAAAGGCCAACTGCACCGAGGAGCAACTGATCTGCGAGTTCTCCCTCAACATCGTGCTCATGAAGCGCAAGGACAAGCCGCCGCTCAAGCGCTACTTCCTGATGGGGCAGGACCCGCTGATGGCCCTCGTGGCCGAGAAGCGCGCCGGCGGCGCCAGCGCGGGCAACGCGTACTTCCAGGAATTAAAGCCGACCTGCCAGAAACCCGCCGGTTCGCCTTAAACCGCTTCTAGTTGGTCTTCGAGACGACCATCGCGCCGCCCATCCCGCCGCCGGCGCACGCGGCCAGCATGCCGTGCTTGCCCTTCGGGTTGTTCTTGAGCGCGTGCACGAGGTTGAGCATCAGGCGGGCGCCCGTCGCGCCGAGGGGATGGCCGACGGCGAGCGAGCCGCCGTTGGGGTTCATGGCGCCCGACTTGTTCTTGGCTTCCCAGTCGTGGCCGAACTTCTGCTTGCCGAGCTTGAAGATGGAGAGCACGGTCGCCGCGAAAGGCTCGTGCAGCTCGATCTGGTCGAGCTCCTCGAACTTGACGCCCGCGCGCTTGAGCGCCGTCGGCGCGGCCAGCGCGGGGGAGACGCCCATGTGCGCGGGGTTGTTGCCCTCGAAGCCCCAGCCCTTGATCTCGGCCAGGACCTCGAGGCCGAGCTCCTTGGCCTTCTTCGCCGTCGTGACGATCACGCACGCCGCGCCGTCGGAGCGGCCACACGAGTTGAACAAGGTGACGGAGCCCTTGGCGCCCTCGGAATACGTCTTGCCGTCGAGGTGGGCCGCGTTGTCGGTGTAGAACTGCTTCATCGTGTAGGCGGAGTTGTCGAAGGCGGCCGGCGCCTTGGCGAACATCTGGGGCTTGTCGACCAAGTCCTCGCGCAGGAAGGGATACTCGTCCTTCTCGAGCACGGTGACGCCGTCGCGCACGACGGGCACGACGCTCGCGGCGAAGAAGCCGGACTTCCAGCCGGCGAGCGTGCGGCGGAAGCTCTCTCGCGCGTACTCGTCCTGCTCGGCGCGGTTGACGCCGTAGATCTGGGCCACGACCTCGGCGGTGACGGCCATGTTGATATGCTTGACGGGATCGGTGAGGCCCTGCTCCATCGCGTCGGAGACCTGCACGTCGGGCGAGGCGAGCAGCTCGGCCCACTTCTCTTTGACGACGTTGAGCGAGCGCAGCGCCTTGGCGGAGCGGCTGCCGTCGATCGAGTAGGGAAGGCGAGACATCACCTCGACGCCGCCCGCCAGGTACACCTCGCCCTCGCCAGCCATGATGAAGCGGCAGGCCGACGCGATCGACTCGATGGAGGACACGCAGTTGTTCTGCACGGTCACGGCCTGGACGGTTTCGGGCAGGCCGGCGCGCAGGGCGGCCACGCGCGCGATGTTCGGGGCGGAGAAGGTCTGGCCGACCCAGCCGATGAGGACGCCGTCGACCCGATCCTTGGGAAGCTTGGCGCGCGAGAGCGTCGCCTCGATCGCGTCGACCATGAGCTCCTCGGGCTTGATGGCCGACAAGGAGCGTGAGATGTGGCCGATCGCCGTGCGGGCGCCTCCGGCGATGACGATGGTCTCGGAATTGGCGTTCATGGTCGTGTCCTCTCCACAGTGAGTGTTCAGGAACATCATATAATAACGGTCTTGAAGCGGCTCATCTTCGTCGCCAGCCACGTCGGCTATCCCATGGACCGCACCCCCCTGGGCGGCGGCGCCATGGTCGGGATGCAGCTCGTGCGGCACTGGCGTCCCGACGCATCATGGTCCTTGACGGTGCTCGGCTCCGGGCCCGAGACCCCCGCGGGCGGCGGCGACTATCACCGCCTGGCCGAGCGTCCCGAGGGGCTCGTCGACCTGGGCGAGCTCGACTACGCGCGCTTCTGCCGGGATTTCGAGTCGGAGACGACGGAGTGGATCCTCGAGAGGCGCAAGGAATACCCGCCGAAGGATACCGTCATCGTCGTCAACGACGTGTCGGAGGGCCCCACGCTCTCCCGCCTCGCCGAGGCGGGCTATCAGATCCTCTCGATCTGGCACGTCGACGTCGTCGACTACTTCAACAAGCTCTATCTGCGCCGCATCGTGGCCCCCGAGAAGCTGACGAGGCTGCATGAGCGCATGCGGTCGCTCGGCGCCGACTGGATCCTGCCCGATGTCTTGAACCTCGTCTTCGAGAAGCAGCGGGAGACCGTCTATCATTCCAAGCGCATGATCGTTCCCTCGCGCGCGATGGGCGATACCTTGATGCGCTGCTACGGCGACCTCGTGGGCTACGAGGAGCTGTCCCGCAGGATCGCGGTGGTGCCCTGGGGCGTCTGGTCGGATCCGGCGGGGCCGGCCGACGAGAACCGCGCGGCCGAGCTGCGCGAGTACCACGAGATGACCGAGGACACGACGGTCTTGATGACGCTGTCGCGCATCTCCCCCGAGAAAGGAGTGCACCTGCTCCTGGAGGCGCTGCGGCTATTGGAGACGACCGGCAAGGTGGCCGGCAAGGATATCCGGCTGTTCATCTGCGGCGAGCCGGCGTTCATGATGGGACAGGCGTACGGCCGGAAAGTGCGGGCCGCCGCGGCGAAGCTCAAGCAGGTGAAGGTCGTCTTCCCGGGGTATCTCGACGCGGCCGCCAAGCGAGCCTACTTCCAGCTCGGCAGCTTATTCGTATCCCCGTCGATTCATGAAAGCTACGGATTAAACGTCGTCGAGGCCATGCACGCGGGCCTCCCCGTGCTCGCGAGCGATCATTACGGCGTGCGCGATACGCTGACGCCCGACGCGGGACGCCTCGTGCACTATCCGACCCCGAAGAAGGCGCCTCCGCTGCTGGCCGCGGCCCTGCTCGAGATGATTGGGGACCGCGCGAAGCTTAAGAAGATGGGAGAGGCCGCCCGCACGGCCGCGTCCGCGATGCCGTTCGCCTCGGCGGCGGACGCCGTGCGCCTGGCGTCGCTGGGGCTGGTTCGATGAAGCCCGGGCTGCGCATCGGCATGACGGTCGATCTTCCCGCGCGCGTCGAGAAGCACATGAAGCCCCATCTCGAGGGGCTCGTGCGCCACCCGCTGTACGCGACCTGGGCCATGGTCTATCACATGGAGACCGCGGCGCGCATGCTGCTCGCTCCGTACCTCGAGTCCAACGAAGAAGCCGTTGGCGGAGCGGTGCTCGTCAAGCATCTGCGCCCGGCGCGCATCGGCGCGCCCCTGCACGTCGTCGCCCGCCTCGTGAAGGTCAACGGCGCGCGCATCTTCGCGCGCACCGAGGTGCACAGCCGCGGCCGCAAGATCGGCGAGGGGTCCGTGCTGCAGGTCGTCATGAGCCGCGCGCGCTTCGCGAAGCTCATCCAGGAGGCGCGCTGATGGAAGGGTACAGGCTCGTCAGCGAGGTCCCCGTGCGGTTCTCTGACACGGACGGCCTCGGGCACGTGAACAACGCGAACTACCTGAGCTTCCTCGAGGTCGCGCGCGTCGACTATCTCCAAAAGGTCCTCGGCCTCGTCAAGATCGCGGAGTTCGGGATCATCATCGCCCGCATCGAGATCGACTACAAGAGCCCGGTGCTCCACCACGAGAAGGTGCTGGTCGGCTGCCGCGTCTCGGAGATCGGCGGCGCGAGCGTTACGATGGACTACCGGCTCGAGGACAAGGCCACGGGCCGCCTCGTGGCGCTGGCGAAATCGGTCGCCGTGTCGTTCGACTACGGCTTAAACCGCCCCGTGCGCGTGAGCGACGAGTGGCGCAAGCGGATGGAGGATTTCGATGGGATCTCGTGAAGTCGTGGCCGTCGCCGCAGTGCGCTCGGCGGTCGGGCGTCTTGGCGGGGGGCTCTCCGTCGTCCGTCCCGACGACCTGGCCGGCTTCGTCATCGCCGCCCTGCTCAAACAGGCTCCGAAGCTCGATCCCGCGGAGATCGCCGACGTTTACCTGGGGTGCGCGAATCAGGCCGGAGAGGACAACCGCAACGTGGCCCGCATGGCGGCGCTGCTCGCGGGCCTTCCGTTCTCCGTGCCGGGGGCCACGGTCAACCGCCTGTGCGCCTCGGGGCTCGAAGCGATCAACTCCGCGGCCCGCGCGATCCTCGCCGGGGAAGGAGACGTCTACATCGCCGGCGGCGTCGAGAGCATGAGCCGCGCGCCCTATTCGCTGTCCAAGGCGGAGGCCGGTTTCGCATTCGGCAACCTGACCGCTTACGACACCGCGCTCGGCTGGCGCTATCCGAACAAGAGGCTCGCCGAACGGTTCCCGCTCGAGAGCATGGGAGAGACGGCCGACAACGTCGCCGTGAAATATAAGATCTCCCGCGCCGACCAGGACGCCTACGCTCTCGAGAGCCATCGCCGCGCGGCGAAGGCGCGCGACGGCGTGTTCTCGGAGGAGATCGTCCCGGTCCCTGTGCCGCAGAAGAAAGGTCCCGCCGTCGACTACTCGCGCGATGAGACCGTGCGCGACGACACGACGCTCGAAAAGCTGGCGCTGCTCAAGCCGGCCTTTCGTAAAGATGGTACCGTCACCGCGGGAAACTCTTCGACCCTGAATGATGGCGCCTCCGCGATCCTTCTGATGGAAAGGAAGAAGGCCGACGTGCTGGGCCTCAAGCCTTTTGCGCGCTGGGTTGGTTCGGCGTCTGCGGGCGTCGAGCCCTCGTATATGGGAGTCGGCCCGGTGGCTGCGATCAACAAGCTGTCGGCGCGCATCGGCTGGACGATGAAGGACGTCGATCTCGTCGAGATCAACGAGGCGTTCGCCGCGCAGGCGCTTGCCTGTCAGCGGGAGCTTTCGATCGACAGCGTTAAATTTAATGTCAACGGCGGCGGCATCGCGCTCGGGCATCCTCTCGGCTCATCGGGCTGCCGCATCGTCGTGACCTTGCTGCATGAGATGCGCCGCCGCGAGGCGAAGCGCGGCGTGGCGGCGCTGTGCATCGGGGTCGGACAGGGCTTGGCCTCGGCCTGGGAGACAGTCTAGCCTCATGCTCGTCCTGTCGCGCGATCCCGTCTGGCTCACGCGCCTCGAGAGCCTCTCGTATCGCGGCGGCTGGCCGTTCGAGGCGCGCACCGCGCTGCCGTCCTTGGGCGCCACGCCGCCTGCGGAGCGGGCGCTCGTCGTGCTCGACCGCGCGCTCGCGGGCGCCGTTCCCAAGGTCGCGGTGGCCGCGCTGCGCGTCCTCTATCCGGGCGCCTCGATCGTGCTCGCCTTCAACGCGAGCGAGATAGACCACGAAGGGGCCGCGGCCGCCGTCGCCTGCGGCGCCGATGAGATCCTCGCCAAATCGTGGCCCGACGTGAAAGTCTCCCCGAAGCTCGCTTTGCTGCGCGACCGCGCGCTTGCGACGCAGGCGCGTCTTAGCGCCGACGGCAGTCTCAAGGCGGAGCGGCGCGCCCACCGCGTGCAGATCCTGACCGGCGGCCGCTGGAAGGAGCTTTCGCTCGACGCGGGCGGATTCGCGTTGCTCTGGCGACTCCTCGAGCGCGAGGGGATGGAAGTCTCGCGCGCGGACCTCGGCGCGGTGCTGTCGGTCGCGGCGGGACGCGAGCTCGAGGTCGGCACCGTCACGCGGCGTCTCGCGGCCCTGAAGAAGGCGCTGAAGGCATGGAAGGGCCGGATCGAAAGCTCGCGCGGCGGCCTTTACCGCCTGGTATCGTCGACTCGGCGCACCCACCGGTGACGGTTCGCGCCGCCGTCTTGGCGCTTTTATGGGGCTCGCCGGCGTTCGCCGGCGAGCCCTTCATCGTCCCCGCCTGCCAGCGTCCCGCGAAGGAGGAGTACGTCTTCGGGCTGTCCGGCGCGGCGGGCGACGACACGGACGACTTCGGCCGCGACAACTTGACCGCGCTCAGCGACGGCGCCGCCCGCGTGTCCCTGTTCGCCGCGCGCCCGTCGACGGCCTCGACGCGCGATTATCCCGTCGTCTTCCAGAACCCGCTGGCGGCGGCCGCGGTGCTCGAGCGGCTGGCTCAGCGTCCGGAGCGCGACGTGAGGCTGATCCTGACCGGCCACGGCTCGCCGAACGGCGTTTATCTCGGCGTCGGCTCGGATGACGCGGAGCGCCGTCTGGGCCACGACGCCTTCCTCGCGTCGGTGACGAAGGCGCGCACGGCGGGCAAGCGCATCCGCGCCGACTTCCTCTCCTGCTTCTCGGGCGGTTTCATGCCGGCGCTGATGCCGGGCAAGGGGTTGGCGCCCGCGTGCGGCCTCGCGTCGACCGTGCCCGAGAAGAAGGCCGAAGGCTGCTACCAGGACGGCTCCGACGTTGAGCGCAACGATTACGCGGCCTCCGCCGCCGCGCTTGACGGCTGCGGGCCGGGCCGCGACTGGCGCTCGGTCCACGCGGCCGTGTTCGAGAGGCTCAAGGGCAACGACATACCGATGCTGAGCTCGGATTATTTCTTGCTGTACGGCCCCGGCGCGGATTGGCTCGGACGCGCGGCGCGCGCGCCGTACCCGGGACGGACCTTGATCCAGAAGAAGCTCGGCGACGGCCTTCTCGTCTATCTCGACCTGATCAACGCGCGCGTCGTCGCGGCGCGCGGACCCGGCGGGCGCCTGCCGGCGCCGGGGATCTCGATCGTCGACTGTCCCTCGACGGTCGCCGGCGGCGACACGTTGGGCGACGGCGAGCATCGGGCCGGGTTTTTCCTGCATCGCTCCGTCGCCGACACCGAGTGGCCCGCTCCCGACTGCGTCCCGACCGTGCGTCTCGACTGGCCGGGACGCAAGAGCGCGCTCGTTGAGATGTCGGCGGTTTCGGACGATCTCTCCTGGGACCCGCGCCGTTCCGGCGCCGAGGACCAAGCGCCCTTTCGGCGCGACCTGTCCTCCGAGGAGCGCGAGGTCCCGCTCGACGGCCTCAAGCCGGGCGCCCGCCTGCTGCTCGCGCGCCTGCTGCCGGCCTTCGACGAGTCGCTGGGAGGACGTGTGCTCGCGGACAAGCTCAAGGCGCTCGCCGTCGCGGTCGAGTCGGGAGATCCGATCCGCGGCGGCTCCATGCGTTCCCTGCTGACGGCGATGTGGGTCAAGGAAGGCCTCAAGGAGGGCGTCTCCGACGGGACGCGCTTCCACGGGCGCTGGCTTCGGACCTACCTGACCGAGCTGTTCAACGAGACGGAGACGAAGACGGAGAACCTCGACTATTCCCGCATCGCGTTCATGGCCGCGACGGCGATCGCCGAGAAGGACCTGCGAAAAGCGGCGAGGACCGACGCGACGGCCAAAAACCTCGTCGCGGACCTCGACGCGCTGCGCGCCTGCGAAAAAACTCTTCGCTAGCCGTTCAGGTACCGGCTGAGAATGCTCTCGACGGCTTTTTTCTTGCACCAGTCCGCGTAAGCCATCACGACGGGCCCCGCCAGACGCATGAGCGGATTGCCCGGTTCGGCGCGGCTGAGGACGCGCGCGACGATGTCGCCGTTCTCGAGATGGAGACCGAATGTATTGACGCCCGTCTCGGCGTGGCTCGTGAGCGTGCAATAAGAGAAGGTCGCCTCGCGCGGCGTGCGCTTGATCTCGGTCACGCGCGCCCCGAAGACCAGGCGCGCGCCCCAGGACACGGGCGGCATCGCCGCCTCCTGCGCGATGGTGTCGCCCGCGCGCATGGCGCGGCCCTGGTCCTGCCACTCGCCGCGGAAGCGCAGCACCGTCTCGGGAAAGATCTCGTAGCGGAATAGGAACGCGATCCTGTCTTCCTTGAGGGCCGCGTCGGCCCACGGCGCGCGGCGCTCGAATATTTTCTCCTCGGGAGCGGAGGTCAAAGCCCGGACCGGCAGGAGCTTCTGGGCGGCGAGAGCCGCGTCGAGCGGACGCGAGCCGAAGTAGACCTTCACCCTAGTCCTTGCGGCGGTCGACGACGAAAGCCGAGCCCTGCTTGCCCTTCGCGACCTTCTTGAGCTCGGCGCCCAGGTGGGCGACCTGCGCGAAGCCCGCGAGCTTGCGGTCGCGGTTGTGGCAGATCCCGATGGCGACCGACAGCAGGGGGAACTCCCTCAAGTTGCCCTGGCGGTCGCGCGCGACGATCGCGCCGCGCTTGCGATCCTCCTCGCTATAAAAGGAAGGCGAGACCGCGTCGAAGGCGTCGCAGATCCGCTGCGCGAGGCTTTCCATCTTGTCCGGCGTCGAGAGGACGATGAAGTCGTCGCCGCCGATATGGCCGACGAAGTCCGCGCCCGCGCCGCCCCGGAGCTGATCGACGAGCACGCGCGCGGTCCCTTTGAGCACGCGGTCGCCCTCGTCGTAGCCGTACGCGTCGTTGTAAGCCTTGAACTGGTTTAAGTCGACGTAGAGCACGGCGAAGGGCCGCCCGTCGGCGACCGCGCGCTCGATGCGCGTCTCGATGGCGAGGTTGCCGGGCAGGCGCGTGAGCGGGTTCGCGTCGATGCCTTGGCGGCTGCGCTTGAGGATCATGCGGATGCGCGCGAGCAGCTCGCGCACGTCGACGGGCTTCGTGATGAAATCGTCCGCGCCCAGGTCGAGGCCGGCCACCTTGCTGTCCCTTGTGCCGGACGCGGAAAGGATGATGACGGGCAGGTTCTCGAGGAGCGGGTCCTCGCGCAGGGCCTCGCACACCTGGAAGCCCGTCAAGCGCGGCATCTTGAGATCGAGCACCGCGATATCGGGCGGGTTGGCCCGGATGGCGTCGAGCGCGGATTGGCCGTCGCCGACGGCGGTCACGGCGAAGCCCTCCCGCTCCAAAGTCTCCTTGAGGGCTTGGAGGAGATCGGGCAGGTCGTCCGCGATCAGGATGCTCGCGGAGCCGCGTTCGAGAGCGGGTCCGTTCATGCGGCAAGGATAGCCCTTTTTTGGTAGGGGTTCAATTTGAATTTCACGACTGAAGAATGCGGCGGATGTTAGTACATGAAATGGAGTGCGACAAGCATGCCCGAGGCTAAGTCGTAAATTGAAGCGGCAGGCGCACTCGAAGCAAGTCATCAATGAAGAGAGTGCCGGGAGGGTGGAGCGTCAAAAGTTGTTGCAAGTTGTTTAAAGTTGTTCTATAATCAATTAACTTAGTCTAAGTGTGGAGATGTAAATGATCAGAGACCCCGAAGATTTGACAAAGCATGAACAGGAGGTCATGTTCACTCAGGTGCCAACCTACCTAAATCCCGATACACCCATTAGAACAATGGATTTGTTCTCTGGCCGAAGGGATCAAATTTTGGAAATGCTGAAGGTTGTACAGCGTCCAACTGGGCGCCATTTGATTGTTTATGGAGAACGCGGCGTTGGAAAAACCTCCTTGGTCAACGTGCTTCCTAGTTACGTCAAACTGTCAGAACAAGCCCAGAGGCCCGTCTTCCACGCATTGATCAGTTGTTCATCGAACGACACCTTCGATTCCGTTTGGAGAAATATGTTTTCGGAGATCGCCGTACCTATTCAAGAGGGAGAGAATACTGTTCAAAAGACGATTTCCGAAATTATTGGTCCCGCCGCGCTTACGCCATATCTCGTCCAGCAACACCTGGCACGAATTTCTCAAGAGAGTACAACAGTCTTGGTTTTCGACGAATTCGATACGGTGACAAACCCGGAGACGGTCGGTCAATTTGCCGAAGTCATCAAACTGCTTTCCGACAGGGGGACTAAAGCCGTTATTATTCTGGTTGCGGTCGGAGACAGCATTTTGGGTCTCATTGAAAAGCACCCATCCATCGAAAGAAACATATCACAAGTCTTAATGCCGCGCATGACACCCGATGAGGCGACGGAAATTCTTACTTCAAAAAGTCTCGATAAACTCCAAAATGGGGGCCTTGGGATCGAGGATCAGGCACTTGCGAAAATCATTCGCATTGCCCAGGGGCTTCCCACCTACATTCACGCGCTCGGGCTGAACGCGGCCATTTCCGCCGTCGATTCGGGGAAAAGAAACGTTCGGCTAAAGGACGTTGATGTGGCAATCACCAAGCCTGTGGGGCAGGCTCATCAGTCCTTGGTGAATGCATATCGGAAGGCCGTTTACAGCGCAAAGAAAAATCTATTCACAGAGACGTTGCTGGCATGCGCTGTCGCCAAGACGGATGAGTCGGGGTATTTTTCGCCGGCAAATGTTCGGAAGCCCTTTCAGGTTATCACCAAAAAGCCCCAATACAATATCCCGAATTTTTTGCCTGTCATGAAGACGCTGACCGATGAAAGCCATGGCCCGGCCTTGGTGAAGACTGGGGAGGCATATGGTTTGCAGTACCGCTTTTCTAAGGCCCTACTGCGCCCGTTCGTAATCATGCAGGGGCTTAGCAGCGGCCTCCTTAACGATGAGCAACTGAAGGCTTTGTCTGACTGAATTCCATCTGCCTTAGGCCGACAAGATGCTCGACCCCTCAAGATCAAATTGACCCACTACCCCATTTTCCCGAAAATTGACAGGTCGCGCCGACAAATCGTATGATGGTCATGTCGCCGCCGAAATGCCGACACAACCCGAATCTTCTAAGGAAGGCCGCAACAGCGCCTTGGCGACCGCGTTGAGCGTCGGCTGGGAGCTCGCTTCGTTCTCCCTGCTCGGCGTCGGTCTGGGATATTGGTTCGACGGACGCTTTAAATCCTCGCCGTGGGGGACGCTCGTCGGCGCGCTCTTTGGAATAGTACTTGGACTCTACCGGCTCATCCGAACCTTCAGCATTCCTAAGAACGGCCCTCCGCGCGGCCGCTGAAGGCGCGGTCGTTGCCGCCGTCGGCGTATTCGCGGCGGCGCGGATCTGGACTTCTCCGTCGGAGAATCGAGCCGTGCTGATCGGAGGCGCCGTCGCGTGGGCGGCGTCGTCGGTGAGCGTCGCCTGGTTGTTGTGGGCGAGGGGACGTTCGATGAAGGCCTTCTGGTGGGCCTTCGGAGGCGGGATGGTTCTGAGAGCCGGCGTGCTCGGGGCCCTCGCGGTTTGGGGATATCGCCGGGCGGCGGTGTCGTTTGAAGGCTTGCTGGTGACGTACGTGTTCGCGCTGCTGGCGTTGTTGTTGACTCTGGAGATGAGGCACCTTAGAATCAAATGAATTTCGATTTTGCAGAAATCCTCTCGCACCACCTCGTCGATCACAAGACCTCGCACAAGGTCGTCGCCACGGTCGCCGGCCTGCCCGTCGACCTTGGCTTCTCCCCTCTGATCCGCACGATGTGGATCGCGTGCGCCATCGCGATCGTCGGGCTCACGTTCGCCGCCCGTTCCGAGTCGAGCCTGGCGCGCGTCATGCGCTCGATGTTCGAGCCGATGGCGCTCTTCGTGCGCGACGAGATCCTCGAGCCGATTTTCGGCCACCACGCCGGACACTACCTGCCTTACTTCCTGACCTTGTTCTTCTTCCTGCTCACCTGCAACCTCCTCGGCCTCGTGCCGACGATGACGGGCGTGACCGCCAATCCGTGGGTCACCGCGGGCATGGCGATCTGCACCTTCGGCTTAATCCAGTACGCCGGCGTCAAGGAGCAGGGCCTCGCGTCCTACGTCGTGCACATCGTCCCCGGCGGCGTGCCGACCGTGCTGTGGCCCCTCCTGTTCGTGATCGAGGTGTTCGGCATGTTCGCCAAGTGCATCTCGCTCTGCATTCGTCTGTTCGCGAACATGCTTGCCGGCCACGTCGTCTCGCTCGCGTTCCTCTGCATGATCTTCATCTTCGCCGAGATGCACAAGGGCATCGGAGCCGGCATGATCCTCCCGTCGGTGGGGATGGCGCTTTTCATCTACATGATGGACGTCCTGGTGTCGTTTCTTCAGGCGTACATCTTCACGTTCTTGACCGCCCTGTTCGTGGGCGGAGCCGTTCACCCGCACTAACTGCTATAAGGCTTTCGATTTAGCAGTTGTGTCCGGCCGCTTGCGGCCGGACCTAAGGCGGAGGTCGCAACCCGGAAGTCTTTTGACGGCCGGGAATATAGTCGGACCAGGAGACTTACATGGACCTCGGACTCTCTTACCTCGGCGTTTTTCTCGGCGCGGGCCTCTGCCTCATC
>Ga0163144_10019035_pt1 | contig 13841 bp, 13 predicted proteins | sample OliLak19BULKMAT1_FD_123175 | JGI IMG/M metagenome (GOLD analysis project Ga0163144, IMG submission 123175) | Freshwater microbial mat bacterial communities from Lake Vanda, McMurdo Dry Valleys, Antarctica - Oligotrophic Lake LV.19.BULKMAT1 | ecosystem: Environmental > Aquatic > Freshwater >... | reverse complement strand
TATCTCGCGGTGATCACATGGGTGGCCGCTGTCCTCAACGTGGCGCTCAACCTCATGCTCGATGGGCCATTCGGGATGTTGGGTGCTGCCTGGGCGACCGCCGCCGCCTACGTCGCCCTCACGCTCATGTACCTGGCCACCTCGCAGAGGCTATGGCCCGTGGTCTATGAGATTCGGCGCTCGGTCACGCTCATCGCCCTGGTCCTGGTGTTCAGCCTCGCCGCAGGCGTGCTTCCGTCCGGGTTCCAGATCGAGATCCTAGCGCTGAAGGCTGCGTACCTGGTCGGGTTCATGGCGGCCACCCTGGCACTCCGCGCCATCGACGGTCGGGAAACCCGCGAAGTTTGGGCGTTGATGGTGAGGATCCGACGCTGAGCGCGGGGCGCGATCCATTGCGAGGGTTTGCAGGCGGCGACCTGCGATATCATCCTGCCGATGCACAAACCATGACCGCCACCCGGATGTCGATTCCCATCACGAAGCCGTTCATCGGCGCTGAGGAGCTGGCCGCAGTCCAACGACCGCTGGAGACCGGATGGCTCGTCCAGGGGCCGTACGTCAAGGAATTCGAGGACAAGTTCGGGCGGTTCATCGGGGCGGATCACGCCGCAGCCACGACTTCCTGCACGACCGCCCTCCACCTCGCCGTCGCCGCACTGGGGCTCCGCCCTGGCGACGAGGTCATCGTGCCGGCGTTCACATGGATCGCCACCGCGAACGTCGTTGAGTACATGGGTGCCCGGCCCGTCTTCGTCGACATCGACCTTGCGACGTTCAATCTCGACGTGGCGGGCCTCGAGGCGGCGATCACACCAAGGACAGTCGGCATCATCCCGGTCCATCTCTTCGGCCTCGCAGCCGACATGGACCCGATCCTTGATATCGCGCGATCGCGGGACCTCTGGGTCGTGGAGGATGCCGCCTGCGGATTCGGGGCCTGGTATGGCGGCCGCCATGTGGGGTCGATCGGCGACTTGGGGTGCTTCAGCTTCCATCCGCGCAAATCGATCACGACCGGTGAGGGGGGGATGGTCACCTCGGCACGCGCCGATCTCATCGAGACCATCCGTTCGCTTCGCGACCATGGTGCGTCGAGATCCGACCTCCAACGCCACACGCAATCGTCGAGCTTTCTGCTGGCCGACTACGACCTGCTGGGATACAACTTCCGGATGACCGACATGCAGGGTGCTCTGGGTAGTGCGCAGATGGATCGTGCTGCGTGGATCCTCGGTGAGCGACGTCGCTGCGCCGCTGCATATGACCAGCTGCTGGGAGGTGTCGATTGGCTCGCGTTGCCGGTCACGCCGACCGGGAGCATCCACGGCTACCAGTCCTACGTCTGCCTCTTTCGCCCGGAGACGCCGGACCTGGGATCCGTCGACCGTCTCCACGAGTGGCGCAATCGCGTCATGGCCGCGCTGGAGGCAGAGGGCATCGCCACGCGGCAGGGTACGCACGCAGCGTTCATGCAGGGCTACTACGAGTCGAAGTACGGGATCCCACCGTCCAGGCTGCCTGCCGCCTTCCTCGCCGATCGACTCAGCATCTCGTTGCCGATGTATCCCGGGATGACTGACGACGAGCTCGACTACGTGGCGACCGCGGTTCGTGCTGCCGTGGATGCCTGACAGGCGCAGCTGGCCGCGCGGCTGATGGTCAGATCCGCCGTCCGTCCGCTGCTCTTCCTCGGGGCATCGACGGCCTTCCTGGAGATCCAGGAGATCATCCACGACATCAACCGGGTGGAGACCCGCCACCGGATCGTGGGCCTGCTGGACGACGACCCGAAACTTCATGGGACGGAGATCAGTGGGGTGCCGGTCCTCGGTCCGCTCACGGCGGCCCATGATCACCCGGAGGCGCAGCTGGTGTTCGGGATTGGCTCGCACGGTACGAGGCTGATCCGTCACACCGTCATCGACCGTCTGGCCATCCCCGAGGAGCGGTTCGTCAGCCTGGTTCATCCGGCCGCAAAGGTGTATCCGAGCGCTCGTATCGGCCCAGGGTGCATCATTCATTCCGGCGTGGTCCTCGGGAACGACGTGCTTCTCGACGGGTTCAATGTCGTTACCTTCGGGGCACTGCTCGGCCCGTATGTGAATCTTGGTCGATTCTCGATGGTCGCTTCACTGGCGATCGTATTGACGCGCGTGACCGTGGGTTCGGCCGCGTTCATCGGCGCTGGCGCCTGCCTTCAGGACGGGATCCGCATCGGTCCAGGCGCGCTCGTCGGGATGGCCTCGGCCGTCTATCGAGATGTGGATGCCGGTGCCGTCGTGCTTGGGAATCCGGCGAAGGTTGCCTATCGCGTGCGTGTGCCGCCAGAGTTACTTGCGTCGTGGCCGACGGCCGACGGCATCTCGCCACCCCTCACTGATGGAGGTCCCACTTGATCACCCACGAACGAGCGATCGCGATGATCCAGGAGTCCACCCATGGCCTGCGCAAAGCGGGCCTCCTCGCCCACGACCTTGTGATCCACGAGAGTACGGTGCTGCTCGGCATGGGCTCGGAACTCGATTCGGTCGCCTTCGTTACGCTCATCTCCGACCTCGAGGATCGCCTGTCCCGAGAAACGGGCCACGACCAATTCCTTGTCCTCGACGATCTCCACGACTTCAACGGCGAGGAGCCGTCCCTCACCGTGCGGACGCTTGCCCCGTATCTCGTCGAGATGGCGCGGAGCTCCTGACCTGTGGGCCCCCAAGCCCCGGTCATGGTCATCACCGGTACCAGTCGGGGTATTGGGCGAGGGCTCGCCGAGCAGTTCCTGGCTCGCGGCTATCTTGTGGCTGGCTGCGCACGCGGACAGTCGACGATCGACGATCCCCTGTACCACCACACACAGGTGAATGTCAGCGACGAATCCGCCGTCCGCAGGTGGGTGCGTGCGCTGCGCACGAAGTACGGGCGGATCGATGTGCTCGTCTGCAACGCCGGAACAGCCAAGGCCTCGTCCCTTGTCACAATGACCGATGGCGCACTCCTTGAGGACATCGTCCGATCGAACGTGTTCGGCACGTTCTTCGTTTGCCGTGAGGTCGCCCGAGCGATGATGGTCGCTCGCTCCGGGCGAATCATCAACGTCTCGTCGATGGCTGTCGGACTCCACGAAGAGGGGACCGCGGCATACTCGGCGTCCAAGAGCGCGATCGTCGAATTGACCAAGATCCTTGCCAAGGAGATCGCCCCGCTGGGGATCACCGCCAATGTCGTCGCGCCGTCCATGTTCGCTTCGGATGCCTTTGCCGCGTTGGGCGAGGGCGTACAGGCGCGGGCCAGGATGAAGCTCACGATCCCGCGTACGGTGACGATCGAGGAGATCGCCAACGTCGTGGCCTTCTTTGCGGCGCCCGATAGCTCGGTGATCACCGGGCAGGTCATCCACATGGGTCTTGTCGTCTAGGTGGGTGCGTCGCCGCGAGCACGCGGGCTCGGATGGCTCAGACGTGTTGGTGCTCGCGCCGTACGGAACGCACTCACTCTTCTGGCGATCCTCGCTGCGCCTCTCATCCCGGCACGTCGGCGCACGCTGGTGTGGGGCTCGGTGCCCATCATCAACAACCGGTACTGGTCGCTGGCGATGCGTGAGGCCGGCTGGGACTCAGTGACGTTCATGGAAGACCACTACGCCATTAACGCCCGGTCCGACTTTGACCGCTACTTTGAGGAACTCTTTCCGGCTCGGCTCCGTGGATCGTGGTTGGCGAGGGTATCGACCCCGGCCATCGCGATCATCTGGGTCGTTCGGAATGCTCGCGTCGTGCACCTGTCGTTCATCGGCGGTCCCCTCGGGCGCACCACGTGGTGGAGGCTGGAGGCCAACCTGCTTCGGTTCAAGGGCATCCGGACGATCGTCATCCCGTACGGTGGCGACGCCCATCTCTACTCCCGGATCATCGACCCGTCCCTCCGTTTCGCGCTACAGATGTCGTACCCCGTGGAGGCCCGCCGCGAGCGCGAGATCGACGCGCGCGTGGACTACTGGACCCGACAGGCCGACGTCATGGTCACCGGGACGATGATCGACGGCCTTGGTCGGACCGATGTCATCAACGTGCAACCTTGCTGCATCGATACGCGCTCCTGGACGGCGAGATCCACCTACTCACGGCACGACGGGCGATCCGGACCCGTTCGCGTGCTGCACACGCCGAACCACCGGGGGTTCAAGGGGACCGAGTTCCTCGTGGCTGCCGTCGAAGAGTTGCAGCGAGAGGGCCTGCTCGTCGAACTGGTCCTCCTGGAGCGGGTACCGAATGAAGTCGTTCGGCAGACCATGCAGGAAGTCGACATCCTGGCCGAACAATTCATCGCCTCGATCTATGCGATGAGCGGGATCGAGGGGATGGCAAGCGGTCTGCCCGTCTTGGTCAACCTTGAAAGCGCGCCGCACACCCTCCCGTTTCGCCGCTATTCCTACCTCGATGAATGTCCCGCGCTGTCCACGTCACCGGAAACGCTCACCGCGAACCTGCGCCGACTGGTGACCGAGCCGGCCTTGCGCGAAACGCTTGGGCGAGCAGGTCGCCGGTACGTCGAGAAATATCACTCGTTCGCGACGGCTCAGTACATGTTCGGGGCCATCTACCGCAGGATCCTCGACGGCGACGATGTCGATCTGATGCGCCTGTTCCACCCGCTCGTGTCGCCGTACGTGACGGCTACGCCCCGGATCGTCCACCCGCTGACCGGCAGTCACCTGCCTCCTGGTTGATCGCCGGGGCGGCAGTACGAGACCAAGGCCTGGTCCGGGCTCAGCCGGGAACAGCCGGAACGTTTCGGACCTTCTTGAACCGTTCGCCCCGCTGCGCCTCCGGGGGCACGATCTCGAACTTCACCGGGACCTTGAACCGCGGGAGCTTCTCCAGACAGAAGCGGCGCAGCCTGATGACCGCCTCCTCGCGATCCTCGTCGTCGCCTAACGAGACACGAGCATGGACAACCTGGCCCATCATCGGATGGGGGACGCCCCGCACCGTGGCCTCGGCCACGTTCGGCGCCTGCAGGAGGATCGACTCGACGTCGAGCGGCGAGACTTTCTGGCCGCCGACGTTGATCATGTCGCTCCGTCGCCCGATGATTCGGATGTAGTCGCCACGCGTCTCGACCTCATCGCCCGTGCACATCCAGCCGTCGGCGTCGAATGGACTCGGGGCATTCAGGTATCCGACCATGTTCGATTCGGACCGGACGTAGAGGAGGTTGTCCACGATCTTCACCTCGAAACCGGGTCCCCCGACCTGGACCCAGGTCGAATCGCTCGAGAGTGACTTCGATCTCAGGACGCCCAACTCCGACAGTCCGTAGGTCTGCTTGATCTCGGCGGACGGGAACATCGCCCTGACCCGGGTGAGGGTCGCCTCCGGCATCGCCTCCGTCCCGTAGGAGATCAACAGGACGCTGCTCAGGTCAAAATGACGGTGGATCCCGGACGCCGACAGGAGGTTGAGGAACGTCGGCGTGGTCGGCAGCAGCGTGGCCCGAGATGCCGCGATCGTCCGGGCAACGGCCTCCGGGCTGCGACTGGGAAGACAGACCGCTGTTCCGCCGTAGGCGAGGCTCGCAAAGAGGGTGTTCAGGCCCCCGAGGTGATCCATCGAAAGGAACAGGATCGTGCGCCACGGTCGCCGGGGCTGCACGAACTTACGGAGGAGAAGCTCGACATCGTGGAGGACGCCCTTGGGTACCCCGGTCGATCCTGAGGTGAAGACCACCAGGCCCGGTCTGTGGCGCTTCCGAAAGGAGACGACGAGGTCGTTCTGCGGACCTTCGGCCAGGGACTCGATCGACCAACCGCCATCCGCGCCAAACGAGATCAGATGTTGGGCCCCGGCCACCGGGAGGAGGGCCGCCATTTCGCTCTTGGAAGAGGGTATGAACGGTACGACGATCGCCCCCTCCAGCACCAGGGCGAGGATCGCGGCGCACGTATTCGCGCTGTAGTCCCCGAGCAGGGCACAGACGCTCCCAGTCGAAATCCCGTGCTCTGCGAGGTGTTCACGCCAAGCATCGACGAGCCCCAGAAGCTCGGCGTAGGACCACTCGCGATCGTCCGCGAAAACTGCCGGAGCGCCGGGCATCGCCCGCATTCGGCTGAGAAGGATCTCCAAGGACGGAGCGTCAACCAGACCTTCAGGCCGCGAGGTCAACGCCGTGATCCTTGAGCGTCGCTCGAATGAGCTCGTAGTTGAGGATCTCCACCGTCTCCTGTTCGGTGAAACTCACCGCGAAGCGTTCCTCCAGGGCGAGAACCAAGTTCAGATGCTTCAACGAATCCCAGGAGTCGATCGTGTCGATCGATGCGTCTTCATCGATCTGGTCGACTTCAACGCCGAAGACGTCAGCCATCAACTGCCGTAGATCAGCCTCCATGTTCGTCATGTACTCCTCAGCCTCTAACAGCGATCCAGGGGGAGGTTGTGAGCTGGCTCCCCTCGATGTCCAGTTCCCACCGCGACGCTCCCTGCTCGCCGCCGACCAGTTCGAATCCACGGTTCTGGAAGAATCCAGAGACCTGCTCATTCTTTGCCGTTGGGCGATACGTGCCAATCAGTCGGCTCGCGCCGCGTCGGGAGGCGACGTGGGCGACGTGGGCGATGAATGTATCCTCCACACCTCGCCCCAGGACACGACAGCTCAGAAGGAGCGTGTCGATCGTGGCATCCTCGCCATGATAGTCGACGATCGCGACGCCGACGAGGCCGAGGTCGGAGAAGCGATCACGGAGGCGCAGGCAATGAACGTCGGACTCCTGCGCGGCGGCGCGGAGTTCGATGTCGCCTTCCGTATACCGGATCGTCGTGAGATTGAACTGGTTGGTCTTCTGGGTGAGTTGGGCAACGCGAGCGATCTCGGTGGGCCCAGGAGGGCCGATGAGGGCCTCCATCTCCAGGCTCGCAAGGTATTCCTCGATCGATGTCGTTGCATGCACCGACGCCTTTCGCTCTCGATCGGCAACATACATGTCGGCCCGCGATCGATCATCGGCGGTCAGTGACAGCGAGTCGAAGAAGGCCACCTCCGTCATGAGACTCACGAAGCGCGCCGGTTCCGCACCCAGGGACAGAACGCCGACGTCCGGCAACTGCTCACGGACGAGTCCGCACTCGAACTCGCTGTCGTCGGCGAGGACCAGACTGTCAACGCCGATATTGAGCTCCTCGGCGATCTCCCGAAGATTCGTCGCCTTGTCCTGCCAGTTGATCCTCCACGCGGCGAGATCAGACTCGTGGATGAGCATGTGTGGATGTTCGCGGAGCACTTCAAGGACATCGGCTTCGTTGTTCTTGCTCACGACGGCGATGAGAACCCCGCGGGCGCGCAAGTTCAAGATTTCGCGCTGGAAGGCGAGATAGGCCGATCCCGGGTATCCGGGATCAAGGCGTATCCCGCCGAGTCCGTCTTCGCCCACGACACCGCCCCAAAGCGTGTTGTCGCAGTCAAGGACCAGAACTTTTCGGAGCCTGCCCCGAAGCGCGCGGACGAACTTCGCATATTCGGCGCCGAGGGCCAGCACCAACGGGACCGCGAGCGGGGATCGGCTCGTCTGCCAATCTCGTTCGTTGATTGCCGCGCGGCTCCCGATCCGACTCACCAAACGGGCGACGTCGACCACCAGGACGTCCGAGTATCCGTGCGCCACGCTGAGGATCGCCCGGTTGAGGTCCTCGACGGCACGTCGGTGGCCGAACTCGACTTGTGCGTCGAGGATTCCCAGCGTGGTGAGATCGGGCAGGGGAAACGTGTTGATCAAGATCGGTGCCTGGGTCCTGCTCCGGATCGCAGCCAGCTCGCTGCCGATGCGCCCGGCTACCTCGCTGATCGTCGCCTGGACTTGGTCCGTCGGGAGCATGACGAACCCCGTCGCCAACGTGGGTGCGGTCTGCTCAAGCCAGCGCAGGATCAGGATGAGGTCCGCACCGAATGCATCCAGGCTGCCACCCGGGGTCATCGCATCGCGGCTGATCGTGTCAAAGTCGCCGACCCACACGGTGGCACGGAAGCCGCTCCGGGCGAGCTCGGCGCGGAGCACCGGGACCATGGGCTCGACGGTGAAGTCCCGGAGGATCGCCAGTCGGATCGGCGGCAGCGCGTCATCGTCGGACGGATCGGCATCCAGGCCATTCGCCACGGCGAGCCGGGCGCCATACCCGGCGTCCGTGTCGAGCCGAGCCAGTGCACGCCTGAGGGTGTCTCGACTCATCCTATTTCGGGCGTGCCGGGCGCCGTCACGATGGCGTGCCGAAGCAGGGCACCGTAATTGACCGTCGTCCTCTCCGCTCTCCAGCGATCCTCGGGCACGACCTCGGCTGCCAGGACAACCTCGCGTTCGATCTGAAGCCCACTCGCCGCAATCAGCTCGCGGATGTCGTCGGCGGAGCCGAAGTAGTAGACATGGTCGGCTGCCGGGCAATTCGCGCACGTTGTCAGGAAGATCGTGCCGTCGTGAGCGAGTAACTCGGTAGCCCGCCGAAGCATCGCTCCGGCATCGTTCACGTGCTCGATGATCTCGCCGAGAACGATCAGGTCGAAGGATCCAAGCGCCAGATTTGGTCCCATGAAATCGGCAAGCAGGAACCGGACCGCGTCCGCTGACACATCAAAGGCGTTGAGGAACTCGCGTGTGACCTCGATCGAGCTCTGGCTGATATCGACGACCGTCAGTTCGACGCCCGGATGGCGTCTGATCAGCTCGGTGGTGAACACGCCGTGGCCCGCCCCGACCTCGAGGCTCCGGCGCGGTCGAAGGTGCGTCAATCCGTTCCGGAAGAGCTGGAACAACTCGTAGTGGTTTGGCCAAAACAGGTAGGTGAGTAGCAGCCCGATGAGGTAGGCGCGCATTCGCGCAGGATCGCTATAGACAGTCTCATTTGCGTCTGCGGCGTCATCGAGGCGGTAGACCCCCGTCTTCCGAAACCTGATCTGCTCACGGAGCATTTCCAGACAGAGTTCGTCGTAGGCCTGGGCTGCCGCGAGGGCCTCGGCGGGGGTTCGCATGAAAGCCGCCACGACGGATCGGCTGACGTCCTCCGCGAAGGCGAAGTAGGTTTCGTCGCGTTCGCGGAGCATCGCTCGAATCCGCTTGCGTTGGAGGGGATTGGAAGCGCCGACCAATTCAACGACGCGGCTGAACGCTGGCAGGGATTCGAGGCGCTCTTCAGGCGAGGGTCCCGAACGCATCAGGCCATGATGCTCCCGCCGGACACTCGGATCGTCTGTCCGGTGATCTGGCGCGCTGCTGGGGACAAGAGGAACGCGACCACCCCAGCGACGTCATCGGCTTCGGTCAAGCGTCGCAGCGGGGATTGCATTCGAGCCACCATTCGAGCTTTTTCAGGCATCGCCATGCTGATTCCGGAATTCGTCATGCCCGGGGCTACGACGTTCGCCGTGATCCCGCCGGGGCCATGGTCCACGGCAATCGAACGGGCGAGCGCAACGAGAGCCGCTTTCGCGATTACGTAGTCAGCCTGGTGGTTCGGCGGAGTGCCGTCGGCGGCGACCGATCCGATGAAGATATGCGAGCCGCCCCCGGTTTGTAGCATCGCCGGGAGCGTCGCCTTGACGACGTTGAACGCGCCGTGGATCTGCGTCTCGAACTGACCTAGCACCGACCCCCATTCCAGTTCGGCAAAGGGTACAAGGCGACTCGCTTCGGCAGCACAGTGGACGACGTGGGCGATCGGCCCCAGCGCCTCCTCGGCGCTCCGGATGATCTCGGCGACGGCCACCGGGTCTGCGACATCTCCACGAACTGCTACGGCCCTCCCATTGGCGGCCGTGATCGATTCGACGAGACTCTCCGCAGCGGCAGCGTCGGATCGGTAGTTGACTGCGACCGGGAACCCGGCCTGCGCCAACCTGCGGGCGATCGACGCGCCCAACCCGCGACCACCGCCGGTGATCAGGACGGCCCCCTGCTGGCGGGTCTGCTCTGTTGTCGTCTCCGCACGTGGTGTCAGCACTCGAACTGTCGCCTCTCCCGTGATGATCTGGTCGCCTTGGGCCCCCGTGACAAACACGTCCAGGACCAGTGTATGGGTGGCCTCCGACCGATGTCGCACGCGAGCCATGATCCGAATGGCATCTCCAGCGAACACGGGTCGCAGGAACTGCAGACTCAGCCCGGTCCACAAGCCTCCGGGCCCGGGAAGGGCCATCCCGATGATCGTCGAGATGAATGACCCGGACAGCATCCCGTGCGCGATCGGGCGGCCGAAATGCGTCTGGCGAGCGAAGGTCGGATCGAGATGGAGGGGATTTCGGTCGCCCGTGAGAGACGCGAATCGTTCGATGTCCTCGACGGTGATCGTGCGCTCGATCGATGCCTCGAAACCGACGTGGAAGTCACCCCACTTCAGGGGCGTCGTACCCCTCGATTCCTCCGTCACCCCCTCAGTACCATCGCAGCACGGTCGCGCCGAACGTGAAACCCGCCCCGACACCGGAGATCACGACGAGGTCGCCGCGCTTGATGCGTTCCTCTCGAACCGCCCCTGCGAGCGCCAGAGCCAGCGACGCGTCGGCAGTGTTGCCGATCTCCGCCACGTTGGTGTACGTCTTGGACATCGGGTGGCGCATCTTGGCCATGAGGTACTCGATCAGGCGGAGATTCGCCTGATGGAAGATGAAGAAGTCGACGTCACCGACGGTCTTGCCGAGCTTGGCGAGGGCTCCGCGGATGACCTGTGGCTGGTACTGGATGACCTGTTTCCAAACCTCCATCCCGTTCATCTCGTAATACTGCAGATGCTGGTCCACGTTGTCGGGGCGCATCGGGTGGCTTGACCCGCCGCCGCGCAGCCTTACCGAGTCGTACACGTTCGGGTTGGTGAAGAGATCCCTGGCCAGGATGCCGAAGCCTGCGGGCACACGACCAAGGATGGCTGCGCCCGCCCCATCACCGAAGTAGATCGACTCCTGGTCTCGCCAGTCGATGTAGGGCGACTGGACTGCGGTTCCGAGGACGAGTCCGTACTCCACGGTCGGATCCTGCCGCATCCAGTCCGCCACAACGCTGATGCCAACCTGAAAGCCGGTGCAGTTGGCAAGGAGATCGAATGCTCCCGCCCGTTTCGCGCCGACGAGCCCCGCGACCCGGCAGGCCATCGCAGGGAAGACATAGTCTCCCGAGTAGGTGCAGCCGACCACCAATCCGAGCTGTTCGGCGTCAACACCTGCCATGGTCAGGGCCTCGCGCGCCGCGATTGCGGAGATTCCCGACGCCGTGTCTCCGTCGGCGACGGCGTAGCGCATCTCGACCCCCGTTCGCTTGACGATCTCGTCGGGCGACAAACCGGTGGTCGATGCGAGGTACTCGTTTGTGATCGGGCGCGTCGGCACGTACCCACCGACCCCGACGACCGAAATGCCAAATTCATCGGTGGCGTGCTCTGGCCGCGGTGACTCAGTCACCGTGCAGCCATCGCCGCGGCGACGGATGATCCTCCCATGGTCGCCCACCAGGATCGGGCTTCGTCACCCAGCCAGGGCCTTCCGTGGCCCGGGAACAGGTGGGCTCGGTCAGGCAACTTGTCGAGGAGGCGGTCGATCGAACCCGCGAGTTTGCCTGGTTCACTCCCCGGGAAGTCGGTGCGTCCCGTGTGCTCCCGAAAGAGGGTATCGCCGGTGAAGATCGATCGACCGACGAAGAACGCGACACTGCCCGGGGTATGTCCCGGCACGGCGACCACGCCGAGGGGCTTTGCTCCGAGGCGAAGGTCGGCTCCTTCGAACGATCGCAGTCGCGTTGGGATCCGGATCGTCATCCGGCCGAATGCCGCGGCGTACATCGGCGCATGCCGGACGATCCGTTCATCGGCTTCGCTCACCACGCAATCGAGGTCGAACTCGTCACCGATTCCGGCAGCACCCCCGATGTGATCCGGGTGTCCATGGGTGACAAGAAGGTGTCGCGGCTGACCGCCGGTCTGTCGGATCGCGTCGATCAGAGCTGTTTCATCCGTCCCTGGGTCGATGATCAACAACTCCCCGGACGGCCTGTCCATCACGATGTGGCAGTTCTGTTTCCAGGGAAAGTCGGACACGATCGTGATGACATCGAGATCATCGATCAACGCATGGTGCAGTCGGGTCATCGTCTCCGGCGTCCTTCGGTGTAGACGTCCTGATGATACAGGGTCGGTCTTCGGAGCCCGTGTCGCCTGCCGCTCGTCTCTGAGGTCTCCCGACATGGCGATGTCAGCCGATCTCGAAGCGCTCGATCGCTGTTCCAGCGAGGAACTGGCCGATGGCCAGCGAGGCGGTCGCGGCCGGCGATGGGGCATTGCGGACGTGGAGGACGTGCCGTGACCCGCCCAAGCTGAAGTCCTCGACGAGCGTTCCGTCGGCAGCGAGCGCCTGGGCTCGCACGCCCGACGGCCCAAACGTGATCTGGTCCGCCCTGATCTCGGGAACGTAGCGCTGGATCACGCGCAGGAAGGCCCCTTTGCTCACGTCGCGCCACGCCTCGGCGAGGCCGGTCGAGAGGTAGCGCCGGGCGAGTCTTTGGAACCCCCGGTGGCCGAGCGTCCCAGCAAGGTCGCGAAGGTCGATGTCGCGCCGCCGATAGCCCTCACGAGCGAAGGCGAGGACGGCATTCGGACCGGCCCAAACCTCGCCATCGATCCGTCTGGTGAGGTGGATGCCGAGGAACGGAAAGCGGGGATCGGAGAGCGGGTAGATGAGGCCTCGGACGAGACGGCGTGCGTCGGGTGCGAGGGTGTAGTAGTCGCCGCGGAAGGGCACGATCCGCGGCACGTCCGATCCGCGATCACCCGTCATGGCGGCTACACGATCGGCATGGAGCCCAGCACAGGCGATGGCGTCCCGCGTGATGAGCTCGCCGCCGCTCGTGGCGATGACGAGCCCGCCCGGACGATCGTCGATGGCTGTCACGGCGCGGGACGTCTGGATCGTGCCACCGAGTGCCCGGATCTCGTCGGCGTAAGCGAGCGCGACTCGCCGGAAGTCGATGATCCCGGTTCGGGGAGACCACAAGGCGCGGATCCCGACGACATGTGGCTCGATCTCCCGCATCCGCTCGGGCCCGACGAGCTCGAGGTCCTCCACCCCGTTCTGACGGGCTCGCTCGCTCAGCGCCTCGAGTCGCGGGAGCTCGGCATCGGTGCTGGCTACGACGAGTTTGCCGCAATGCTCGACCGGGATCCCGTGCGCCGCGGCAAACAGCTCGAGCTCGGACTTGCCCTTGATGCACAGGCGAGCCTTCAGCGAGCCGGGTTCGTAATACAGGCCGGCGTGGAGCACGCCACTGTTGTGGCGCGTCTGGTGCATGGCGAGCTCGGGCTCCTTCTCGAGAACCACAAGTCGAAGGGCGGGCCGCTCCTGGAGCAGTCGGTAGGCCGTCGCCAGCCCGACGATCCCGCCGCCGACGATCGCGATGTCGAAACGGTCCGTCATCACTTCCCGATGTCGAGCGCCGCGTCACTCATCCCAAATGCCCCTCATGCCATCAACCATAGCGCACGGACCTACGCGTCGATCAAGCCTGGCCCGCCGCTCCCACGCCCTCGTCGACGGCGAGTCGAGTAGTGATCGCGTCGGCGGCACCGGCGGGCGAGACGGCAAGGGCTGCGGATCGGGCCGCAGCGAGGGCGGGCCCAGACTCGAGTGAGGCCAATCGCCCCAGCTCGCTGACGGCTCGGTCCGCGTCGAGTCCGACCAGGACCATCCGTCCGCCCGACGCCCCGAGCAGCTCGACCCACTCGGTCGACGATCGCAGCACAAGGCAGGGGACGCCGAGCCAGCCCGCCTCCCGCTGCACCCCGCCCGAATCGGTCAGCACCGCCGCGGCGTGGAGCTGGAGGGTCAGGGAC
>Ga0163144_10019033_pt1 | contig 13842 bp, 13 predicted proteins | sample OliLak19BULKMAT1_FD_123175 | JGI IMG/M metagenome (GOLD analysis project Ga0163144, IMG submission 123175) | Freshwater microbial mat bacterial communities from Lake Vanda, McMurdo Dry Valleys, Antarctica - Oligotrophic Lake LV.19.BULKMAT1 | ecosystem: Environmental > Aquatic > Freshwater >... | reverse complement strand
GGCGCGACCGAAGCGCCGTAGGAGCGGCGACCGAAGCGCCATGGGAGCGGCGGAGCCGCGACCCGGCGCGAGGGAGTGCCGCGACTCGGCGCGAGGGAGTGGCGGTTGGCCGCGACCGAAGCGCCTTAGGAGCAGCGTAGCCGCGACTCGGCGCGAGGGAGGGGCAGTTGGGACTGAAGCTCAGGAATCGAGTCCGTCGGGGTTCTTGAGCGACACCTTGACGTCCGAAGCGAGCCGACGTTCCACTTTCTTCACATCCTCGGCTGCGGGGAGGCTCTCGGGGCGAATTCCACGCTGAAGCAGCGTCTTGCGAACCGCTTCGTTGTTGGTCGTGTGCTCGCGGGAGATGGCGAACTCGCCTGCAAGTGCGTTCTCCCGAGCGTTGAAAATGGTGATCTCCGCCGCAAAATCCTTAGCCTTGAGGATGATGGTCGGAGCAAAATCTGCGAGCGGACGCGCGTCCGGCACATTCCAGTGGGCTTTCATCGCCTGAGTCGATTGGCCGAACAGAGCTTGATCGCCCCTGCTCCGGATCAGCCCAAAGCTCTTTTCCTCCCTGGTCCCCTCGAAGATGACACCAGAAAGCTCCTTTTCAGTCACCGACAACTTCTGTCGCGCTGACACCCGCTCCGCATCCAGCAAGCGCCGCTCGATAAGCTCCGCCCGACGGGTCTGCAGCGCGAAGTAGCTCTGTGCGAAAGCGATCTCCGGTTTCTTCGGATCTCCATTCTGGGCAATCAGATAGCAGGCGTACCTGGTCAGTACCAGATCTTCGATCTCGCGCCGCCCGCCGGAGCCGAGATCCACCATTTTGGTGACGTCAACAAAATGGTCGTCCACTCGCTGACCGGAAACATCGCAGGCAGTCTTCGCCCTGGTCACGACGGATGAGAAGTTGCGCCATTCGGAATAGCCGAGCAGGTGCTGGAGGTCCCGCGCCAGCCAGTACTCGATACCATTTTCGGTTTGCTGCGCGTGACCCTCAAATGTCTCGGTCAACGCCCGGACGACTTCGGTTTTCATAGGGCACTCCAGCCTGGATGCAAGGCGCAAGATAGCGGGGGCACCTCCCCGCCCTTTCTGCGTCCGGGGCTGGAGGTGGAGTCAATCTGGGAGCGAGCCGGGTCGGGGCAAGGGCGAAAAAACGCGGTACGTGCGGACTATGGTGGGGAACAGCGAACCACGGAGGAAACTGGGATCCCGAGCGCCGCAGGCGCGGAGGAGAGCTAGCGGGAAAGGGGAAAGGGGAAAGGGAACGGGACCGACCCTCGGGACCCAGGGTCAAACGCGGGTGGGGCGACGGCGGGGGACGGCACGCGGCTTCGGCTCGCTGCCGCCGAGCTGGGCCAGGCGGCGAGCGGCGTTTCGACGTCCCGGTGCCAGTTCCACCCGCACTTTGACTCCCGCATGGCTCAGCATCGCGATGAGGGTGTCGATGCTGAAGCGCTCAAACTTGCCGGTCATCAGGTCGCTGATCCGAGGCTGGCTGACGCCGAGGAATGCAGCAGCGCCGGCCTGGGTAAGGCCGCGCGCCCGGATGAGCTCGGTCAGCGCAATCATGAGGTCTGCGCGGATCTTGAGGTGCGCCGCTTCCCTGGCGGGGAACCTCAGATCGTGGAAGACGTTGCCGGATGCCCGGCGAACCTTTGCTACCATCATTCCTCCCCGTGGGTCCGCCGCCAGGCGAGCAGGTCTCTATAGTGAGACAGAAGCATGGCTCATCAGTGACGAAGGAGTATATCCATAAGTGTATATCACGCCAAGCGGGGAAGCGGGGTCAGCACCAGATCTTCGATCTCGCGCCGCCCGCCCGAGCCGAGAAATCCACCGTTTTGGTGACGTCAAAGGCGGGGGAGTGTGAGGCAAGGAGGTGGAAGGAAAAGGGGATCCCTCCCCTTGCTGCGCCCAGGGCAGGCCATCCGGTCGGATTGATGAGGCAGCGCCGCAAATCGGTTATCGTGGTTCCCGAGGGATTCCGGTAGATTCTGAGGGCGAACCCGTTCAGGGGAGGCCAGGGATGAAGTACAAGATTGCGCTACACCGTTCGGAAGAGGGTTACAGCGTGTCGGTACCGGGCCTGCCGGGCTGCTGGTCACAGGGAGCAACGGAGCAGGAGGCAGTCGACAATATCCGGGATGCCATCACGGAGTACTTCTCGGTCGCGGAGGAGCTGGCCGGCAGCGAGCTTCGGGAAATCGACGTCGCGGTCTGACGGTGCCGAAACTGCCGGGGATCAATCATCTCGACGCGGTGAATGCCCTCACCATGGGCGGAATCGTGCGGGATGCCCGACTCAGCATCGACGAATTCAAGGAGCTGTTGTAGCCGGATGACAGAAGGAAAGACCCCACCCTCCCTGGGGTTTTAGTTTCTCGTTTCCACATTCTGCTACCGCCAAACGACGGGCCCGGCGACGTCGGGCACGGAGGCCCGACCTACTCGATACGTCGGGCACGGAGGCCCGACCTACCCAATTCGCCGAGGCCCCATGCCTGCCCTCTGGTCCTCCCGCACCATCGCTCACTGGAAAGCGGCGCTGGATTCTTACGACGAGGTGATCGCCCGCCAGGGGGTCGCGAAGCTCGAGGACCGCGACCGCTGGTATCGCGACGAGCTGCCCGATGCCATCAACGCCCGCCGACCACGGCATGTGATCCACCCTGAACTGGTACGGCTCACCGAGTGGAAGATGTCGCGGGGGAAGTGGCGCGCGCCGAACCTGATCCTGGTGAAGGGCAACACCCCTGCCCTGGTCAAGGCGACCACGACCGCGGGACTCGCCCTGGTGCCGGACCCCACCGCACCGATCGCGAAGATCGCCGAGCTCGCCGGCGTGGGACCGGCCACCGCCTCCGCAATCCTCTCCGCGGCAGAACCCGGCCTCTATCCATTCTTCGATGAGCTGGTCGCGGCGCAGATCCCGGGGCTGGGGCCGGTGGCGTTCACGCTGAGCTACTACCGACGTTATGCAGAGGCGCTCAGGGAGCGGACGACGGCGCTGGGTGGGAAGTGGACGGTGACGATGGTGGAGCGGGCGCTGTGGGCGGTGGTAGGGGGGAAGGCCGGGCTGGATTGAGGAAATGGGTAGCGCGGAGCCATTGCTCCGCGCCAACGGGAAAAGGAAAAAGGATTGGGGGCGATCGGGCCGCCCCATTCGCGCAGCGGCGGGTGGCCGCACGGGCAGGGAGAGATCGCCTCGCGGCGCACCCGCCGCTGCTTGCCCGGGGTGGCCTCAACCGCTGGATTAGGCGCGGGCACACAAAAAGGCTGGTGCTTTCGCACCAGCCATTGCCCCTCCTGGGCTCGAGCCGAAAGACGCGAAGCGTCTGGAGGCCGAGCCCCAAAAAATGGCCCGGGAATCTCTTCCCGGGCATTGCCCCTCCTGGGCTCGAACCAGGACTCTCCTGATCCAGAGTCAGGCGTGTTGCCAGTTTCACCAAGGGGCAGCGAACGATTTTGAAGAGCCGAAAACCTAGCCAGCCCGGCCCACCGGGGCAAGTTGCCGCTGGGCCCCGCCGACCGCCAGCGCCGGCAGCGGCTTCCAGGCCGCCGAGGTGGTCACCAGCGCCTCGAATGCCGCGGGACAGATGGCAGGACCCGCCTGCTTCCTCATGATCTGAAGCACCTGGTCCCGCGGCAGGGCATCCCGGTACGGCCGCTCCGCCGTCAGCGCCTCCGCGATATCCGCCACCGCCAGCACCCGTGCCAACGGGTCCAGGTCTCTCCCCGCGAGCCCGAGGTGGTAGCCAGTGCCGTCCAGCCACTCATGATGCGCCGCCGCCAGCCCGGCAAAGCCGCGAAACTCGACCACCCGGTTGATGATCTCGAACGAATAGGCCGGGTGCTTCCGCATCTCGGCCATCTCCGCCTCGGTGAGCCGCCCCGGCTTGTCCAGGATAGTGTTGCTCACGCCGAGCTTGCCGATATCGTGCAATAACCCCGCCCGGTGGAGCGTGCGCTGGTCGTCCGGCCCCAGTCCCATCTGCTGCCCCAGGCCGACGGCGATGGCCGCCACGCCCTCGGAGTGCCGCGCGGTGAAGGGCGACTTGGCGTCGATGACGAGCGCAAAGGCGCGGGCGACCTGATCCAGCCGGGTGAGATCGGCCAGCACGACGCGGTCGGCCGGCTCGAGGTCGCTCACCTGGTCGAGCTGGTCGGTCGCGTCGAGCGTGCCCCAGAAGGCGGTGTCGCCCACGGTCGATTCAAAGGCGCGCACCAGCGCGGGATCAAACCAGGTGCCGCTGCGGTCGCGCGCGACTGCAGTGGCGGCATCCAGCCCCATGGCGGCATGGAAGACCTCGACAGTCTGCGCCAATCCCGCGATCCGGCTGAGCAGCGGAATCGCTTCACCCGACAGGCCGAGCGGGAGACCGGCGCCGTTCCAGTGCTCATCGAGGGCGCGGATGCTGGCGGAGGTGGCGGGATCGAGCCCCAGGAGCTGGGCGATATCGGCACCGCGCTCGCAGCGGGTCTGCACCATTTCGCGACCACTGCCCTTCTGCCTGGTCCCCAGCATGACGGTGTGCCAGGCGCGCGCGAGCGGGCCGCGGCCGGGCAATGCCAGGCGGTAGGCATACTTGGCCGCGCTGCCCGGGTCGGTCCAGTCGGTGAGTCTGTGGATCCGCTTGAGGGTGAAGTCGTCGGCACCGAAGAGGTGGCAGAGCCGGGCGGCGTTGCTGGAACAGCCGAGGTCCTTGAGGAGCAGGGCGTAGAAGAGGGCGGACCGCGCGCCGGCATCGAGCCCGATGACCTCGGCGATGCGCATGCCGATGAGGCAGGTGCGGACCGAGTGGCCGGCGGTCTGGCCCTCGGTGATGTCGAGGGCGGAGGAGAGGGCGGAGACGACCTCGGAGAGGCGGACGCCGTCGGTGGTCGAATGACCGGGGTTTGCGGGGGTGGACATGGGTGGGGGAATGGCAAAAGCAGGGCCAGCCCGCGGCTGTGCGGATTGAGGACCCCTCCACCGGCTCGGCTCCCGCGCTCAGGGAGCGCGGGAAGGCAGGGACGGGCGGACGCACCACCGGCTCCGGAGTCCTCATCCGCTTCCCGATGAATGCTTACAGCTGACGGCTGACGGCTGACCCCCGAATTGACCCACCCCCGCCCCATGGCTAGCTTACCCGCCCGTTCCACGGGGCTGTAGCTCAGCTGGGAGAGCGCTGCGTTCGCAATGCAGAGGTCAGGGGTTCGATCCCCCTCAGCTCCATACTCAAAGGACCAGGCGATGAGCCTGGTCTTTTTGCTTGTGGGCGGCTTTGGAGTGAGAAGCAGTGAGGAGTGAGGAGGAACTTCCGCCATGCACGCTTTTCCTTCTTACTCCTCACGGCAGTTCAGTCGACAAATAACACCCCATCCAGCTCATGCACGACGCCGTTGCCGGCCTGGATATCGGTGGTCACGACGGTAACCCCGTTGACGAAGACGTCGCCGTCGCCAAGCGAGAGATGGATGGAGCGCCCGGCGAGGTTGGGCAGCCGGGTAAAGGGGATGAGATCCCGCTCGAAGTAGGTGCCCGCGACGAGATGACCCCGCAGCAGCTGCTCGAGATGGCGTGGCTCACGCAGCAACCCCGCCATGATGTGCTTCGGCAGCTTTTCAAACGCCCAGTCGCTCGGCGCAAAGAGAGTGAAGGGCCCCTGCAGCCGCAGGGCGCGGCTCATCCCCGCGGCGCTGAGGGCATCGATGATGGTGGTGAAGCGCCCGGTGGCCGCCATGGTGTCGAGCAGGGTGGCGAGCGGGCGATGATGCGCGATCATGGTGGACATGGTGTCTCCAACCTCTGGTAAACCGGCTAGCGCCGGGAACGGATGGTGCCGAGTCCGCCATCGACACCGATTACCTGGCCGGTGACCCAGGCGGCATCGGCGGAGAGCAGCCAGGCGATGGCCCCGGCGACATCATCCGGCTCGCCAATCCGGCCCAGCGGGTGCATCGCCGCTGAGGCCTTGGCGACCGGCTCCGAGGCGGTGAGCATCTCGGTCATCGGGGTGCGCACCAGACCCGGGGCGACGGCATTCACCCGGATCCCCTTCCCCGCATAGGTAGCCGCGGCGGAGAGGGTGAGGCCGATGACACCGGCCTTGGCCGCGGCGATCGCCTCATGATTGGCGAGACCGGTGCGCGCCGCCGCCGACGAGAGCAGCACAACGCTCCCCGCGCCCGGCATGACGACCGCCGCGGCACGTACCGCGGCAAAGGCGGTGCGGAGGTTCCACCCGATGACGTCGTCCCACTCCTCCACCGTGGTGAGATGGGCCGGCTTCAGCAGCAGCGAGCCGACACAGTTGACCACGCCATCCAGCTGACCAGCCTGCTGCAGCAGTGCGCGCGCCGCCTGCTCCACCGCGGCAGGATCCCGCGCATCGAGCGGCAGGGCGAGCCCGCCGGTCGCGGCGGCGAGTGCATCGAGCCGCTCGGAGGGCCGGGCGGCGAGGCCGAGCAGTGAGCCGCTCGCCTCGAGCCGCCGCACCAGCGCCTGACCGATGCCGCCGGTGGCACCGAGGACCAGGACGGCGGGGCGCCCGGTCACGACCGCCACCTCACTTGGGCCCCTGCCGCTCTTCGCGGCCATCCAGCACGGCGGCCCACCAGAGCGGGACCATCCCGGCGAGCACGACCAGGGTGACGAGCACACCCATTCCGAACAGCATGGTGTCGCTCATCAGGTACTGCGCTGGTGGGGGAGGACCAGCGCCCCGAGCGAAAGAATCGACGGGACCCACAGCCCCACGAAGATCCCCTGCATTTCATGCCCCCGGAACCAGAGGGTGACCGAGAGCACCAACCCAATGCCTGCCGCCAAGAGGATCAACCTCCGAGCCCGAACTATCCGGTCCGTCATCACGATCGCCAACCTCTCCGTCGCCCGGCGGCTCCCGACAATGGGGCCGCTCGTCGCGTGAATGTCTGATCTTCTCTTCAGGACACTAGCCTCACCCATCCGGCGGCGGCGGCGAGTGACCGCCGCCGTGCCGTTGCGAGCCCCGCCGCCTTGAATGGCGACAGGACGCGCGCGGGGAGAGCTATCGGGTTACTTCACCGGCGGCAGCAGCACCGCGTCGATGACGTGAATGATGCCGTTGCTTGCCATCACGTCGGCGGCCGCCACATTGGCGAACTTCTCGCCCACGTGGACCGCATTGCCGGCGAAGTGAATCCGCAGGGTGCTGCCCTGCACGGTCGTCAGCGTGACGTACCCATCCTTGTCGGCCTTGGCCTTGAGATCAGCCGCCGTCATGAGCCCAGCCACCACGTGGTAGGTGAGGATGGCGGTGAGCTTCGGCTTGTTCTTGAGCAGCCCGTCCACCGTGCCGGCAGGGAGCTTGGCAAAGGCGGCGTCGGTCGGCGCAAAGACGGTGAACGGCCCCTTGCCCGAGAGGGTGGTGACCAGGTCGGCAGCCCCAAGAGCAGCGGCCAGCGTCTTGAACTGACCAGCGGCGACGGCAGTCTCAACGATGTTGGACTTGGCCATCGAATGCGCCGGCGCACCCTGGGCCTGGACCGGAGCGACGGCCAGCAGTGCAATCAGCGCCATGGCACCTACGGCGACCGGCCGGGGCATCCAGCGGTGCTGAATCGCCTTCCACTGCAGGGCCTGCCACACCGCGCTCAGCCCGACCAACCCATAGACCAGCCGGCTCACGGGACTGCCACCACCAAAGAGGGCGGCGACCAGGTCAGGACCACCCAGCGCGATCACACCCCAGTTGAGGCCGCCGACGACCAGCAGGACCGCGGCGACTACGTCGAGCTTCTTCATATGCCAACTCCGAGAAAGTAGATGTTGCTCTGTCCAGCTTGTGTCAAACAAAATACAGTCACGGCCAATGCTTGTCAAGGATCAGTCTAGCTAATTACATTGACGTAACTTAGACAATAGACTACTTTCAGGCATGCCAGACACACAATCGCCTACCGCGCCAGAGCTGCCCCGACACCCGGTCCGGGTGGTGGCCCAGCGGACCGGCCTTTCCTCTCATGTGCGCCGGGCCTGGGAGCGGCGCTACGGCGTGGTGACCCCGACCCGGACCGAGGGGGGGCAGCGGCTGTACTCCGACGCGGATATCGAGCGGCTGATCCTGCTGCGGACCCTGACCAGTCATGGGGGGTCGATCAGCCAGCTGGCCCAGCTGCCGCAGAGCGACCTCGCGCGGCGGGTGGAGGAGGATCGCGCGGCGCGGAACGGAGGCGCTGCGGGCGGTGGAGAGGTGGACGGAGCTGTGGCGCGGTGGCGGGAGGCGGCGCTGCACGCCATCGAGACGCTGGACGGTGCCGTCCTCCGTCGGCAGCTGGAGCGGGCGGTCGTGGGGCTCGGCACCACCCACTTCCTTGAAGGAGTGGTGGGACCGGTGCTGACCGAGATCGGGCAGCGCTGGCGAGCTGGAGAGATGGGGATCGCCCATGAGCACCTGGCCACCGCGGTCTTCCGCCAGGTGCTGGGCTGGGTGCGGGAGACCGCTGAGGCGGGGAGCCGCGCCCCTGCGCTGGTGGTGGCGACGCTGCCGAACCAGCTGCACGAGGGCGGCGCGATGCTGGTGGCGGCCACCGCCGCCACTGCGGGATGGCGAGTGATCTACCTGGGAGTGGACCTGCCACCGGCCGACATCGCCGCGGCGGCACTTCGCACCGGGGCGCGTGCGGTGGCGCTCAGCCTGATCCACCCCGCCGACGATGTCGCCATCGGCGCGCATATCGCCGTACTGCGCCGGGCGCTGCCTGCCGATCTTCCCCTGCTCTTTGGCGGTGCGGCGGCCGAGTCGTATCGCGACGACATCGAGGCGGTCGATGGCGAAATCGTCACCGAACTCGCCGAGCTGCGGCGTGCGCTGGGCGCCCTGGCGGCTGCGGCATGAACGGCGGCCGCATTCTCCTCACCGGCGCCACCGGCTACGTCGGCGGCCGGCTGCTCACCGCGCTCGAGGCCGACGGCCGAACAGTGCGCTGCCTGGCCCGGCGACCGGAGTACCTGCGGCCGCGGGTGGGACCAGCAACCGAAGTGGTCGCGGGGGATGTGCAGGACCCGGCGAGCCTGGCCGTCGCGCTGGCGGGCGTCGAGACGGCGTTCTACCTGGTGCACTCGATGGATGCCGGGGAGGCGTTCGAGGCGGCCGACCGGCGTGGCGCCCAGCACTTCGGCAGCGCGGCACGAGCGGCGGGAGTCCGCCGCATCATCTACCTCGGTGGACTCGGCGGGGGCAAGGAGCTCTCGTCGCATCTGGACAGCCGGCAGGAGGTGGGCCGGATCCTGCGCGAGTCGGGGGTGCCGACGATCGAGTTCCGCGCCTCGATCATCCTCGGGTCGGGGAGTGCGTCGTTCGAGATGATCCGGGCGCTGGTGGAGACGCTGCCCGTCATGATCACACCCCGCTGGGTGGACACCAAGACGCAGCCGATCGGGATCGAGGATGTGATCGCCTACCTGCGGGAAGCGCTGGCCCTTCCCGTCACCGAGAGCAGGGTGTTCGAGATCGGCGGCCCGGTCCGGGTGTCCTACGGCGAGCTGATGCGGGAGTATGCCCGCCAGCGCGGGCTCCGGCGCGCGTTCATCGCGGTGCCGGTGCTGACGCCGCGGCTTTCGAGTCTCTGGCTCGGGCTGGTGACGCCGGTCTACGCCCGGGTCGGCCGGGCGCTGGTGGACGGACTCCGGAACGAAACGGTGGTGCGGGATGATTCCGCCCGCCAGGTTTTCACGGTGAAGCCGCTCGCGATGAAGGCGGCGATGGCCCGGGCGCTGGCCAACGAAGATCAGGCCTTTGCCGCCACCCGCTGGTCCGATGCGCTCTCCGCCGCCGGCCAGCAGCGCGGCTGGGGCGGGATCCGGCTGGGCTCGCGCCGGATCGATGCTCGGCAGATCGTGGTGGCGGTGCCGCCGGCCGACGCCTTTGCGCCGATCCGGCGGATCGGCGGAGCGCACGGCTGGTATCACGCCAGCGTGCTGTGGCGGATCCGCGGGCTGCTCGACCTGCTGATGGGCGGGCCGGGACTGCGGCGTGGCCGGCGCGACCCGGAGCGAGTGGTCCCGGGCGACACGCTGGACTTCTGGCGGGTGGAAGCGGTGGAGCCGGACCGGCTGCTCCGGCTGGCCGCCGAGATGCGGGTGCCGGGCCGGGCGTGGCTGCAATTCGAGGTGAAGCCGCATGAGGGTGGCAGCGTGATTCACCAGACGGCGATCTTCGACCCCGAGGGGCTGTTCGGCCAGGTGTACTGGTATGCGCTGTGGCCGCTGCATCAGTTCGTGTTCGGCGGGATGCTGCGGGCGGTGGCCCGCGCGGCGGTGGAGCACGACTGGCCGGCGGCAGGGGTGCACCAGGTCGCCCCACTCAGCAGCATGTCGCTCCCGGGCCGGCCATAGATGGCGCGGGCAACGCTGCCCCGCCCCACCTGGTTCGTCGGGCCGTGGGAACTCTCGACCGCAACGGCGGTGCTGCCGCCGACAGCGGCGGCGGGCCGGGTGTTGCTCATCGAGAGCACCGGCAAGGGCTCCGCCCTCCCCTACCATCGCTGGAAGCTGGTGCTCGTCCTCTCGGCGCTGCGGCACTTCGTCGCTGAGCTGCGTGCGGCGGGGTATGACGTGGACCATCGGGTGGCGGAGAGTTATGCCGATGGCATCAGGGCGCACATGGAGGAGTTCGGGCCGAGCGAGGTGCTGGTACAGGAGCCGGCGGAGTGGGGCGTTGCGGAGAGCATCAGGAAGACGGGCGCGCGCATTCTTCCGGACAAACGGTTCCTGACCTCCCGGGCGGAGTTTGCCGGCTGGGCCAAAGGGCGGAAGCTGTTCCGGATGGAGGATTTCTACCGGTGGCAGCGGAAGCGGCTCGATGTCCTGATACAGCCGGATGGCGCGCCGGTCGGCGGGACGTGGAACCTGGATACCGAGAACCGGCAGACGGCGAAGGCGCTTGAGAAAGCGCTGCGGACTACGGGAGCCGCGCCGGTGCCGGTGGAGTTTGCGGCGGATGCAGTAACACTGAAAGTGATGCGGCTGGTGGAGGGGACGGGGCAGAGGCGGAATCACGGAGGCAAGGAGGGGGCGGAGGAACCCGGGCATTGGGGGAGTGTCGAGGGTTTCAATCTTCCGGTGACGCGGGCGGAGGCGCTGGTGGCGCTGGAGGATTTCCTGACGCACCGGCTCGCGGATTTCGGGCCGTACGAGGACGCGATGCTGGCGGGGGAGCGCTATCTCTACCACTCGCGGCTGAGTGCGGCGATGAACGTGGGGCTGCTGCATCCGCGGGAAATGATCGAGCGTGCGATTTCCCGGTGGGAAGCGGGAAAGAAGGGAACGGCGAAGGTGCCGCTCTCCTCACTGGAAGGATTCGTCCGCCAGATCATCGGCTGGCGGGAATATGTGAACGGGATCTACTGGCAGCAGATGCCGGCGTATCGCGAGGTGAACTACTTCGGCTTCAGCCGGCCGCTGCCGCAGCTCTACTGGGAGCCGGAGCGGACCGAGCTGGCGTGCCTCAGGGATTCGGTGACGATGGTGCGGGATACCGCCTACGCCCACCATATCCACCGGCTGATGATCCTGTGCAACTTCGCGGTGCTGACCGGGGTGCATCCGCTCCGGCTGTCGGAGTGGTTCTGGGCCGGCTTTGCCGACGCGATGGAATGGGTGGAGTTGCCGAACGTGGTGGGGATGGGGACGTTTGGCGACGGCGGGCTGCTGGCGAGCAAGCCGTATGTGTCGAGCGCCGCCTACATCAACCGGATGAGCAACTACTGCAGTGGCTGCCGGTACGACCCGAAGCAGCGCACCGGCCCCGATGCCTGTCCGTTCAACTATCTCTACTGGAGTTTCCTGGACGACATCCGCCTGAGGCAGCTCGATGTGGGGCAGCGGATGGCGCTGGTGTTGAAGCAGCTGGAGAAGATCGCGCCGGCGGAGTTGAAGGCGATGCGGAGTGAGCGGGAGCGGTTTCTTGCCGGACTGGTGGCGGACAGTACGGGATGGAGCTTCCACCATGATCAGGGGTGATTGGGCGCCAGGCGCTGGGCGCTGGGCGCTAGGCGCTAGGCGCTGGGCGCTGGGCGCTGGGCGCTGGCGCCTCAGCGCGGCTTCGCGGATTGAGGACCCCTCCACCGGCCCGGCTCCCGCGCTCAAGGAGAGCGGGTAGGCAAGGATGGGCGGACGCCCTAAAGGACTCCCTCGCGCCCGCGTCGCGGCTGCGCCGCCCTTAACGGGCGCTCAGTCGCCACGCCGGTTCCGGGGTCCTCATCCGCTTGCCGCTTGCTCTGATGGCTGATGGCTGACGGCTGATGGCTGACGGCTCATGGCCGACGGCTGATGGCCACTTTCAACGGTACCCGATGAACCCGTCTACCGACCACCGCATCCACGCTCCTGCTTCCTCCCGCCCCCGCGCGGGCGGCGAGTTCGTGCTGTACTGGATGCAGACGACGCACCGGGCGCATGACAACTTCGCCCTCAACTTTGCGATCGAGCAGGCGAACGCGCTGGGGCTGCCGCTGCAGGTGTATCACGGCCTGCGGCACGACTATCCGTGGGCGAGTGACCGGTTCCACAGCTGGATTCTCCAGTCGGTGATCGACCTGCAGGACGGCTTCGCCGAGCAGGGGATCAACTACGCCTTCTGGCTGGACCGGTCGAGGGGGGAGTACACGAAGTGGCCAGCGGGGGGGCGGGCGGGTGGGGTGGCGGACGGGCGGACGGGCGGGATGGCGGAGGAGGGGCCCACTGCCCTGCTGCAGCTGGCCGACCGCGCAGCGCTGGTGGTGACGGACTATTTCCCCACATTCGTCGTGCCGAGGCAGATCCGGGGGCTGCGGATGAAGACGGCGACGCCGGTGATCGCGGTGGATTCCGCGACCGTGGTACCGATGGCGTATCACACCAAGGAGCACAGCACGGCCCGCGGATTCCGGACCGTGGTGATGGCGGCGCTGCCGCACTACCTCTGGCCGGTGGAGCGGCTTGCGGTGAAGGTGCGGCGGGTGATCGAGCTGCCGTTTGAGCCGACGGTGGTCGTTGAGGAGGAGCGCACCACGGAGGCACGGAGGAAGCGGAAGGCTGCAGGCGGGCGGGGGGAGACCGTGGCGGAGCTGGTGGCGGCGTGCGATATCGACCACAGCGTGGCGCCGTCGACGATGTTTCGCGGCGGCACGCAAGCGGGCCGGGCTCGACTGGATGAGTTCCTCCGCACCGGGCTCGGCAACTACATCGACGACCGCAACGACCCGAACCAGCCGGACAGGGTGAGCCGGCTCTCGCCCTGGCTGCACTTCGGCAACCTGTCGATTCACGAGGTGCTGCTCGCCGCCCAGGCGGCCGGCCCCGCCGACCAGTACGCCAAGTTCCTCGATGAGGCGGTGACGTGGCGCGAGCTGTCGCACAACTTCTGTCACTTCAACCCAAAGCACCGCACCGTCGCGGGGATCCCCGAGTGGGCCCGGAAGCAGCTGAGCGATCACGAGGCCGACCCGCGGCCGGCGCTGTACACCGATGAGCAGATGGAGCGAAGCGAGACCGGCAATGCGCTGTGGAATGCCTGCCAGCGCAGCTATGTGCGCGACGGCTGGATGCACAACTTCGTCCGGATGCTGTGGGGGAAGGCGGTGCTGCAGTGGACCCCGAACGCGGCGGAGTGCCTGCGGGTGCTGGAGCACTTCAACAACAAGTACTCGCTCGACGGGCGCGATCCGAACAGCTATGGCGGGATCATGTGGACGTTCGGGAAGTTCGACCGGCCATTCTATCCCCGCCCGATCTACGGGCTGGTGCGGTATCAATCATTGAAGGCGGCGGCGGACAAGTTTGATGTGCCGCGATATATCAGGGCGATGGGGGAGTAGGGGGTTAGGCGGTTAGGCGGTTAGGCGGTT
>Ga0163144_10019031_pt1 | contig 13843 bp, 9 predicted proteins | sample OliLak19BULKMAT1_FD_123175 | JGI IMG/M metagenome (GOLD analysis project Ga0163144, IMG submission 123175) | Freshwater microbial mat bacterial communities from Lake Vanda, McMurdo Dry Valleys, Antarctica - Oligotrophic Lake LV.19.BULKMAT1 | ecosystem: Environmental > Aquatic > Freshwater > Lake... | reverse complement strand
CAATATGAAATCCCGATCGATTGGCTGGTACTTGGAAGGAATTCTTCCTCTGGCAGCCTTTGGAAAGGAACCACTGTCAGTCCTACTGACAGGAATTACCGATGGATGTTCGGAGGTGGATCCTTCTCAAGATTACTTAAAAGCTACTGTCATTCCATTGCTAAGACAATTTGGATTGGGAGATGTGGCCGCTCACGATGATCCTATGTTAGCTCCCACAGCGCCCAGCATTCGTGTTGTCAAACGGGGTGCTGCTCCATTGGGAGGTGGTGTCGTGGAATTTTTCTGTCCCGTCGCACGTGAACTCAAACCCATTGACTTTAGGGATCCCGGCAAAATCAAACGCGTCCGAGGGAATTCCATTTCTTGTAAAATTGTGTCGTCGTCCATGGCTTCGCGGGCGGCGTATGCTGCCAAGGGATTGTTGCAACGGCTGTTGCCAGATATATGGATTGTCACGGACGTTCATACCCCGAAAAAGAATCAATGCGGTCCGAGTCCCTGCCTGTCCATGATTTTAACCGCCGAATCGACAACAGGTGTTGCACTGAGTGCCGAAACATGCTTTCGCAAGAGTCAAGAATTGCCAGAGGACGCAGGACAACGAGCAGCTGCCATGTTGTTGGAGGAAGTACGACGAGGGGGTGTCATAGATTCCTCTTGTCAGACCTTGGCCTTGCTGCTCATGTGTCTGACACCGGAGGATGTGTCTCGGATACGAGTGGGAACCTTGACGCAATATACCATAGCATCTTTGCGCTTGTTCAAAGAAGCTTTTGATGTAGAATTTAAAGTCAAGGCCGATCACGAAACCAAGACAGTTCTGATGAGTTGCCTTGGGATTGGCTACCGAAATATGGCCCGGGCCAGCACATAAAAAAGGAACAATAAGTATTCTTTTAGTTTTACTCTATCCATCAGATTTGTTGTCTAGTTTGCTTGTTTTTCTTTGTAATGGGTGCATTGTAATTTTTGAAAAATGTGCAAACATAAATAAAGGAGCGAGGAAGTTTTCAAAACTGTCAGTGTTTTTTCTTCTAAAGTTTAATTCATACAGCCACCATCCAAAGACGGATGGTGGGTGTCATTATTTACATGGTATTCTTGACGAACTCACTTGCCATTTCACATATGGACATTCATATACTATTGATGGATAGTATTTTCACAAACAGGAGGCATATTACAATGGCGTCTTTCCTTCCAAATTGGCAATGGATCGCTTCACTCCCCACTCCAGTATCATCAACTTGGACATGGCATTGGGGGCTTCTAATACACGTCCTCGAATTTCGGGAGAAATTCCCAGCGCTGGTAGTGGATTGATGAGTGCGGCTCCCCACAAGGCAAAATTAGAAGGATCCTCAGTGGGCGAAGGTTGTTCTCCCAAGTCCTTGTTCACTTTGCGCAACAATGCGGCAGGATCCACCCTTAATCCTGGTTGACCATGCATGACACGAGCGGCAGCTACTACATCAGTATTGTCGTAGGTTTTAATATCACTTGCGAGTTGTTGCCATTGTTCCAAGAGAGGTTGTAACGATTTGGCTTTCTCTGCCACTTTTGGGTCATTGGCATCGGAATCTTGAATCGCAATATCCACCGGAATACTGGACCATTTTCGAACCGGAAGTTTCTTATGCGTGTCTGCCATTTTTTGTTCCAAATCGTTGTCTAACAAGGGTGACGCAAGATTGTCGTCTTCCACATCCACAAAGCGCTCCATGCCAAATCCCAATTTCGATCCTTCTCCATCCGGATCATAGCCACGTCGCCACCGTCCAATCCGCCGCTCCATATGCGTGGAGGATCCCACCACGCGACAAGTTCGTAATCCCACGAGCTGAAAATCGACGGCCGTCATGCACCGTCCATTTTCGGCGAGACCCGTTCCGGGGGCATCGACGAGTTCAATCCGACAAATGACGCCGTTGCGTCGAATTTTACGCTTGGCATAATTCACGGAAACCATCACCACCAGTCCACCCAAACCCAAACTGGCCAAGAGACGACAAAAGGTGCGATCGGTCGTTCGTCCCGCCATGCGCTGATTGGGCAGCATGGCATCAAAGGCAATGACTGGTAAATGGACATAATTGTTGTTACTACTAGTACTACTACTACTACTGGAGTTGTCATTCTTATTCTTTTCTGAGCCGAGTAACCTCTCGGCTGTTTGAATGCCTTCGATTCGTCGCGAGAGCTCGGCCATGTCAAAATCTTTGGACGATAATCGAAGGTCTCTACCTCTACCAGTAATACTACCACTGTGATGATGATGTTGGAATGCCTTGAATGGAAGAATGGTAGGCGAAAAAGGCGGTGAACGTGTGGTGGAAAAAGCTCCTGCCGCGGCTGGCATACTACTGCATATAGTGATAGCCATACCAAGCGCGAGCGTGAGGTTTGGTGCAATCATGTTGAGAGTTTGATTTTAGCGTGCTATCTATTTATGCTGATGAAGCACAAAGGCAGATACTGTTAGGTCGACCAGCAGTTAGCTTGGCTCTCGACATGGTCCGCTGCCCTGGTCGGAATTATGGCAGTTTCGTCGTCGATAATTCTTGCGAAAGTCTAGCCTGGGGTGACGGGAAAGCGAAAGCCTTCGAACGCACGTTAGCTCGATCAAAGAGCAAGAGAGCGACTGTTTCTTCTTCTTGTTCTTAGTGTTCCCACTGTAGAGAGTGCACTGTGCCACTACTGTTGGTATTAGATGGGGATAGCTATCATAGCTATCATAGCTATGATCCAGAGTGCCAATTGCTGCTGATAACGGGAGCTCTCTGACACCTTTGCTGGCTAGCATGTGTGTGTGCAGCTTTGAGAGTTTTAGAAACGAAGAAGTGATCACATCAATGTGAAAGATTTTATGATTTTGATGATTTTCAATCATGAACTGATGTGTCTTTGAATCACTTCTTGTTGCTAACATTCTTGACTTGCTGGTGATGGCGAGCACTTTGTTTGTTTAACTCAATGGAGCTAGCAACAACAATCCTAACAACTCATGAGCATGACGAGCAACCCCCGTTTGTGTGGATGTTGGTGCACTGCCAATGATGATGTCAAATGTTCAAGTGCCAACAATTCAATGTGGTGCCCAACGCATGAGATGCACACAATGGTTAAAAAAGGAAACAGAGCCCTGGTGTTGTGACACCTCAATGTCACTGCACCAAGCAGGCTATGAAATGTGTTTTTTCCTCTTCTTGTTAGCCTGGAATTAGGGGGCTGTTGTGGTTTTAGGTAACCAATCGGCCTTGAAGAGTGCCCCATTGTTCAAATGGGGGAATTTTCAGCAGAGTTCAAAACTGTCCCCTACTAGATGAAAGATTCAAGCAGGCAATTCAAAATTATCTTCCAATTTGGAGCTTCAGGAGGAGTTCAAAAGACACAGAAGAACTGTGTCAATTTGTAGCTAATTTTTGAAGCACTGTCTGAGTTTTCGAGCAGAGTTTGAAACTCACCCCCAAACACACCTTTCCTGTGCTTAGGGGTGGCTTCAAACCTGTCACAAATTTGAGCTCCAGCATGTTATCACTGTTCTGGCATGCACCGCGCGCAGCAAATGCACCAGCACATCGGGTCATTTCGGACTACTAGACTTCTGCTGGTGTAGTATGACCGTAGTAGCTCATCGTTGCGAAAAAAATGGGAATTCGACGACCTTCGGTGACTTCTTCTTAGACATCTAACCACTACTATAGCTAGCTAGCTAGCTAGCTAGCTAGCTAGCTAGTACTCCTAGTAGCTACTAGCAGTACGCTACTCCAGTAGAAATGAGTCAGATCAACCCTTAATGACAGAAAGTACCAGCACAATCAGGTACTTCAATGTGATTCATAATAAAATCAGAATTATGAATATTTGCGGTTTGATGGGGCATGAAAAGATTGAAAACCTTAACCACTCGTTCTCTTACAACACAGTAAACACTAAACATCGCATGCATGACAGCTTCCTTGGGGACTGATTTCCTTCGGTTCACTTACAAACCAAGGGGAACGTTGAGCTAATCGTAGTGTTCCCCAGAGTTCCATTGAGACGCACCCTCCTCCACATTGAAGTTTCATCCCCTTCTGAGTAATTTTTTCTAACCTAGTATATTGATGATGTCATTTTTTCTAACCTAGTCTATTGACGATGCCCAACCGTAACGTGTTGATCCATCGAAACCTTCGGACTTCGATCTGAATCTAAACCAGTCCACTCTACCTCACAATTTTCAGATTTGCCTGGTAATTTTAAGTACACCACGAAAAGCAACCACAACACTATACTAAAAACATGGGCGCCAAAATTTCCACCCCAAAGGACCTTGAGAAATGCTCCAAGCATGATGTTGCCACTTATGTTTCTGCCATTGGAGATAAATATGAAGGATACGCCAACGCCATCATTGCTGACGGCAAGATTGATGGCAAATTCTTGGCCAAGGCTGATGACAAAACATTCGAGAAGACGTTGGACAGGCTCAATGTCACCACTAAATTGCACCGACGAAAGCTAGAACGATCCCTTGCCAAGATGCTGAAACCAAGCGCCTCCATTCCCAAAAGCGGGTCGTCCGCTTCCTTGTTATCTCTGGACTCTACATTGTCCCTCGAGGCTGACAGTTACGCTTCTTCGTCTCGTTTATCCATCGGAAGTCTTGACGGTTCTGATGACGGAAACCAAGACGGCGAGAAACGGCGGCCCAGAAGGAGTAGAAGCAGTCGAACGAGTGACGTTTGTGTGAACAAGGTGATGAACAATGCAATGGTTGCAAAGCATGTTGATGATATTATGCCAGGAAAGGAGGACGTGTTCGTTCCAGCAGTCCTCCAAGCTGCCCTTGACGCCCAAGTGAAAGAAAAGGAATCACTGCAGCAAGATCTGGTAGAACTGGAATTCGACCGTGAAGCGATGGATAGCCCCCCGGAAGGAACTGTGGCAATCGTGCTCACAGACATTGAAGGTTCGACTGCCTTGTGGGAATCCAACCCCGAAGCCATGAAAAGTGCCCTCACCATTCATGACGATATCCAACGAAAGCTTCGTGCGAAACATTTTGGATATGAAATGGACACGGAGGGCGATGCTTTCTTTCTTGCTTTCGCGGATGCCGGCGATGCCTTCGCGTTTGCGCTGGAGCTGCAGCTTAAACTTTACGAAGCGGAGTGGTCAAAGGAAATCCTGGCGACACCCTGGGGTGCTGACAACGGCGAGCGACGTGGCCTTAAAGTCAGAATTAGCATTCACATGGGACCTGTCGATACCCTCGAAAACCCGTTGACACACCGACTCGTCTACTATGGAGATGGCTACGATATTGCGGAAGAAATTGAAAATTTTACCCGCGGTGGTCAAATCCTTACGACCGCAGAAACTTGGAACGCTGCCTTCCACTTGGCCGACATCAAATTGAAATCTCCCAAAGTAAAGGAGTACAGCAAAACGCTTCGTCTTGAAAATGACGAGGATAACGTTGATTCGGATAGTGCTGGATCTAATGGATCAGCCACCGTCAAGCGCCTCATTGAGCTGACTCCGGCATACATGAAAGAGTTGACGGATGAAACTCGAGTCAAGACCAAGGCAGAGAAAAAGCGTCTCAAATTGGCAGCGGCGCTTTCCTCCATTGCCAGGGCAGCGAGTATGGGCGAGATAAAAAACATCAAAAGCTCTTCATTGTTGAATCTCAAAAACTCTTCTCGTTTAGTTCAACAACAAACGTCACAAGGACACGCCGCCACTTACTCGCTTGCTAACGCAAACTGGAGGATGGCCCGAGAATCTCCTGCCCAAGTGACACCAAGATATCCCAATGAATTCGGCCGCGCCTCTGTCAAGGCCTTGTAAAAACTGATGATTGTTCATACATATTTCATGGGACCTCATAACTAATACATGTAACTTTATTAATGTTTTTCATGAACACATGTCTTTTGAGTAGTGTTTTAATTTCGTCATGTTACTATGTTGCTGCTTCCTTCATTCCCAGACTTGGATTCAACAGTACAAGCCATGCTCTCCAACGCAGACTTAAAAGGCGACGATTCCACGTTCCGTGTCAACAGAGCTTTGCCTTTTGCCGCAAAACTTGAATGACAGTTTTGATTCCTTCCAATCACAACAGCAATCCACTTTTTTTTAACTCCTAGAAGCAACATCAGCTTCGCTGGCATCATTGAAGTTTTGGTCAATGGCCCTCCTCAAAGTCGCCATGGCTGTCATCATTGTCTTTGTTCCCTTCACAATGGTTTTGGGGTCCGTGTGAAAGCACCGGTAGTTTTTCTTGTTATTGTCACACATTGTCTCATCTGCAGTTTGCATTTGATTGCATTGATCCTCCTTTGTGTTGCATTTCAAGTAGCAGCACAACTAGCAGCACGGCGCAGGCCATTGGAGCCATGGCACAAGACCATTGTTGCATCCACAAAGCCACCATGCTTTTCTCCTGAGACTTCCATTAGGAGGTTGTTTGTGACAAACCAGCCTTTGAGTGGCTAGGGACTAGGTTTTTGGTGCATGAAACTGCTTGTCTTGGCCTGTCTACCAGGTCTTCTACATGACATTGCTGCCCAAATGAGATTGAAGCGCATGCTGACATTTGAAATAGCTGCCAAAAATCTGATGTCATTTTTAGTGAATGTGTCATTGGCAAATGTTGTCTCAACATCCTTGCTTGGCAATGAAATCAGTTGGTCTCCTACAATTGCAGTGGTGGACTCTTGAAAACAAGCAAAGAAAGACTTGACAATTTGAAGGAAAATGAGGTGATGCAGCAAGTCTTTCTCGTCCCTTGCATGCTGCTGCTGCAGAGCTGACAATTCCAGCAAAGCAATTCCCAAACAAGAGCCTTTGGGATGCCAACAAGTGTTGATGCCAAGCTGGGTGTCATGTGTACAAAACAATGTACATGCCACTACAACTGTCGCAATTTCATTCTGGTGATTGTTTCAGTCAAACGATTGATTCACCCAATCAAGCAAGAACCATCTTTGTCAACGTGTTTCAATTTGTTTGGCGCCAATGATGCAAAGGGAATCTTGAGATTTTCACATTGACTATTGGAAAAATGAGAAGCACTTGAAACACCATTCCAAAGTCTCCTTGTGGAGGTTTGCTAAGTCAAGAACCCTCTTTTTGCACCGCTATGATGTTCCCCTTCCTTTTCACGCTCTCGTGAAATTCTTTCCATGAGAGGCCCTTCAACAGATTTTTGGATGTCACTCACCTCTGAGTCACAGAAAGGCTTTGACTTCTTCTAATTGTAGCATCAAACTGCTTTCTGCTTGCTCCCATTGACAATGTCAATGTCATGTTTGTCGTCATTGTCAAAGTTACCGCCATTCTCTTCCTCAAGACATCATGGCAATCTTCTTGGCTCCTTCTGAGTGCCGACAGCTTTTTCCCATGGCGATTGTCTTCTGCAAAGTCATTGTGTTGCAGCACCAGTGCTTTTTGCTATTCCTTGCTCATTGTCTCATTCATAGTTTGCATCATTCTTCGCATTCGACAGCATGATAAGTTGCAGCGCAACTGGTCCATGCACTGGCATGACATTGGTGGAATGAGCTCAAATTGGGTGTGATGCATTCAAGTTCAAATTGAGTGACAAATCCACAAATCGAAGACAGAAATTCCATAAAGGATGAAAAGTGCAAGTTCCCAAAATGTGAAAAAGTCCAGGCATCTTTGGGGTTCAATTTGCGGTTTTGTTCGATTCTGACTTTCTTCTTCTCATGACGTTCAGTTGCATGGGGTGCGCAACAATCATGACTGCTAGCTGCTGGCATTTCCGGGTGGCTGGCAGGCATGGGCACACAACACACAATCATGACTGTGCTGGCGCTGCGTGCCGCAGCTGATGAGTCCCGAGCTGCAGCGCGCTCCAACCAATGACAAATCTGCTGCCGCCAGCAAGCTGCAGCTTCCAGCCAGTGCGAGCCAGTGGTGCCAGTGGAGTTGCATTTATCAGCACCAGACGGTGCTAGCTAGCTAGTGCCACATTAGGTGTGCTAATTAGCCGATTTCTGGTGTCTCCTGGCCAGGAGACACAGCATTGCTCACATGGCACATGTCACAGCATGGGGAATCTGGAGTCTTTTCTCTTGGCAAATGCAGAGTGAATACCAAAAGTTCGGTATCGCGCGAAATCTTTTTATGCGGAGCAATGAAAAAATGAGATCTTTCTTGCAGCGCTAACTGAGCACTACTACTGTAGCTAGTTATGGTAGCAGTACCACTGCTAACTTCCATGGAACACCCTCTCCAACATCCTTATTTTTTTCATATCGAAGGTCTTACTAACGCTACATCTCCTTGTTGTTTCCGACGAAGCTCAAATTTGTAGAAACACACCATGTCGCTTGCCGACGAGAGTTTTGACATGCTTGCAGATGCAAACGAAGCCCCCCTTGCAGGTGGAGGAGGTTTGCTGGAAGAGGAAGAGCCGCCAGTGCCACTTCTTCTTCCATTGCCTTCTCCCTCACCCCTTAACCGTGACATTTCCGAAATGTCGTCGGCAAGGAGCTACAGCTCTGGAAGCATGGAGCTCTTCGAAGCCCTAATGAAAACAAACCTTGAGCGGGGGGGTTCCGAAAGTACGTTGCTGTCGGACTTTGAAATTGTCACTGTGGGTGGAACTGTTCAGCGCAAGTGTAACCAGTGCACGCATTTGAATGCCGACGGCGCCATGATCTGTCAAGGCTGCCAGGCCGGCTTGGTTGCCAACCTGGATGTGGACTTACAAATTGCGCTCAGCTTGCAAATGAAGGAACACGAAATGAATTGTGTTCGAGATGCAGGCCTGTTTGTCCAATCTCAAGCCTTGTCGTACGAGATTATACAGGTGGTACAATCCTCTCCTGATTTCCGCAACTCTTACGGAAGCTTCCCGGACGTGGACTTGACTTTGATGGTGGCACGCTTTATTCGAGCGTACCAGGAAGATTTTCGTAAAGTCGAGAATTTTGGCGGGCTCGAAGTTTCTTTCAACGATGCCTTTTTGAAAGTGGCCTACGCCAAAGCGGGACCGGACAAGTTAGATTCCATTCGTATGAATGGATTTCCCGCCGACACGGATGTTCTTATTCGCCAAGATTATCTTCGGAGTCGTGGCTGGTACTACAGCAGAGCGCAGCAAAATGTGTTGGGATTTCTCGTGGCAATTGTGACAGCAGGGGACGAGGAAAGCGACATGCCTGAGACTAATTTTTTCCGCACTCCCCGCCTGGCGAGTCATTTCTTGCCTCTGGTGTATTTTAATCCTGTGTCAGTGGACAATGAGCCGACAACAGAGCTCTTTGGGCTCCTAGAAGGCTGCCTCAACGTCTTTTTTCGCGAAAATATACACTAAGAAGGTGTTTGATCTCGAGACAATTACATGTGAAGGCGATGTCGAGTCGTTGCATCGGTTCACTCCAGGATCCTTCTACTGTGCAGTATGCTGCCCATGAAAGCGTAGAATGCTGTGCATGAAGGTGGGCACATCCGCGGCTGGATAGTGCGGGCTCGTGAACCCAAATAGTCCTAAAAATTCCTACTATCCAGCAAGTTTGGTTTGTTTAGAAAAGATGCAGAATAGGCCCAACTGTACTGTACTGGCTATACTAGCCACTAATGCCGTAGCAGCGAGCTGGTAGCCATCAGCCAATCCATCAACTCATACCTCAGTGCGGTAGCCTTCCAGGTGGGCTCTGTAACTGCAAGCTTTTCCACTGACAACAAATTACTAGCATGCACCGGGCAGGATCCACGAACCATTGTGCACACAGGACTGCCAAGCCATGCTCTCGGGGTGCCCACATAGCTCAGCTGGATGCTTCATTGTTTGTTGCGAACAAACGTTTCTGTGACACTTGCTCAGATTCTGTCGGCTACATGCAGTGGCACACCTAATGCGGTGCTAGCTAGCACCGACAGGCACTGCAGTCACTAATAAATGCAATTCCACTGGCTCCCAACACACATTGTGCTAGCTAGCCAGTAGCTGCGGCTTGCTGGAGACAGCACATTGCGCAAATGTCGTTTGATTGGTTGGAGCTCACATGCACTGCAGCTCTTGAGATGGCCAGCCAGCTAGCAAGCAAGGGGCACTGTGTCATTCATGCAGCTGAGAAAGATCCATGAGCTGCTTCAAATTGAACGGTGAACAATGGAGCAAACTCTGTGGTCGTTTAGGAGAAAACTTCTTGCTGTGCATTGTCTGTTGAGTTGTCAGCGCAAAGCTGTGCCAATTTGCCTTGACTTTTCACATTTTAGGTGCAGGACTTTCGTCTGTCTTATTTTTGGTCATGGACTGATGGATTTGGCTCACCCTGCCATCAGCTGCCCGTTGCACTGCAGTGCAGGCTAATTGGTCGTGTTTCGCACTGAGAAAACCGAGAGTCATGAGGAAGACCGGGATTCATGTTCCGTTGCACGCCCCGGAGGCGCGTTGCACCACAAGAACGAAGGACGAGAGCGCCCCAGTGGAGCAAACTCTGTGGTCGTTTACGAAAAAACTTCTTGCCGGCCCAGTGCAGCACCTAGTCATTGCTAGCTAACAGCTAGCAAGTGCGATCGCAGCATGCAAAGAATGCAAATCAATCACTAGCTAGGAAACGCACACCTTCTTTGTTGATTTGAGTGAGATGTCACTGCCACTTTGTGTCGCGCTGCTGGCTAGTGGCAGCGTCGCGGCGTCGCAGTGTGATCATTGTGCTAGCAGCTGGTGGCAGCGTCGCAGCCTCGCCAGCAGCTAGTGGCAGCATCGCAGTGCCGCAGTTTGGTCATGACTTGCCCACGTTGTTGGTGTTCGTGTTGTTTGCATTGTTCCTGTTGTTCCGATTCTTGCAAACGGCAGCAACGATTTCAGCCAAGAGGATTTCAATGTTGCCAACTTTGGTTCGTTCCACCAAAGCTTTGTGGAGCTCTTCGTCGGACACTCGACATTCATCGTTGATCACATGCAAATGCTTTCCCTTTTTTTCCAAATGGGGCTGATAGGCCCGTTCGCACTCGGCCACGAGCACTTTTGGAATCACTGGTTCTCCCTTGGTGTTGTTGAGAACGACAATCTCCATGGTGGCAATGTTCTCCTTTTCTTTCAGGATGAACTTGTCGAACAGACTTGTGACATGATCCCAACAAATCGCACGTTCCCCGCACTTAAGAACAAGGAGACGGACAGCCTCGTCTAACGTCTCTGTCAAAAAGTTGTCACACCTCAAGTGCCTGTTGTTTCTCGAAGGTTTCATGAGGCGTCTCGAAGTGCTTTTCTTCGGGGCGCCTCCCTTTGCCAGGCGATTTGCTTCCTTTTTGCGCCTGAGTGCTTGTTGGACAGCCCGAGCGTTTGGGTTGTTCTTCTGTTCCTGCAAGGCCTTTCCCCCGTGTTTCTTTCGTTTCAATCTGTCGGTGGCTCGGACCGCTTCCGGCCCTTCTCTGCTAATTCTCTTTTGACGAGAGTTTGCTGTCTGCAAAGGATGATCGGCTTTGCACTTGGTCAACGTCGTGAGTCGATCCTGTTGTGCTGGAGTCAGCTTGTTGTTAGCAATCGTCATTTCCGACAAGACGGCAAGCTCCAGTTTGTCCACTTGTCTGTGACAGCACTCGCAGCAAAACATGTCGCAAAGAACATGCTCTTTTCCAATCTTCGCCCCGACGCAGCATGCACAGGGCTCCGTCCCTTCGGGAGCCGTGCACGACTGTGCAGGAACTCCAGCACGGGCCACTGTCCCCTGACAGCAGCAGTTGAGTTGCATCGGATTCATGGTCTGCTCCCCTTTCAACAGCAAATTGCACGCAATCAAGAGCACGTTAAACAAGATCACACCCAACAACTCACAAAGCAACGTTGTCTCGAGGCATCCAACCTCGAGTCGCAACAACACGACATGAATGTTGCGCTCATTTCGCACAAAATAGCCGGGCAGAAAAGCCATCCGTCTTGACGTTCGAAAGTCAAATTTCATCCCCATTAGAAAAGCGCAAAGGATGCGTTTCTTCTTGAGCAGAAATTCCATCGGGAGGATGCCGCTGACCTGCATGTGACACAAAAAGACGCAATGGTCACGAGCAGCCTTGCAACGCTGTTTAGTGTTTCCCGTTTCCGCAAAGATCGTAAAAAAGGAGGCCGTGTGGAGCGCCCGGTGGCCACTGTTGAGTTTCGCTCTGCAAACAGTCGCGCCACCGACTTGGACCGACTCTTTCACCATGGAATTCCATTGATGCGGGTCAAGCTTTTGCATAGATTTCGCAGTTTGATTTTCCGTGCAAAAGACTTAATCCAATGGCATCGTCTTGGCAAGCGTTTCCATCGACTTGAATGCATTCGTCGCGACGATTTTGTCGGGCGCTTCCACACAGTGACTGCAGTCCTCGCCCTGCAACGGTTTCATGGCTTGTTGTGCAGCTTTCTTGTCCGGCGTTTCCGCTTCCAAGAGGGGTAAAAGATTCTCTGCAACGTCCAAGAAAGACTGTCTGTTTGCGGGGCGCAATGGGAACTGCATCTTTAAATCCACCACACTTTTCTCCTGTGGCTTCCATGAGGAGGCAATTTGTTGCAAACCCACGTTTTGGTGGCTCGGGAAACAGTTTGTGGCGCACAAAGTCACTCCTCTCGGCGCGTCGATGCATTCTATGTGGCAAGGTTGCCCAAGTGAGATCAAAGTGCATGCCGGCATTTGGAATGCCGGCATTTGGAATGCCGGCCATAAACTCAATGTCTTCGTCGGTGAATGTGCAATCGCAATCGGCAAACACAGCCTTGACGTCGTCACATGGCAATGCAAAAAGTCGTTCTCCCACAGTCCCTGTGGTGCAGTCGCGAGAGCACGCCAAGAAAAACTCACCAATTTGTAGGCAAATGAGACGATGCAGTGGGTCTTCTCTTCCTTCGCACGCCGCTGGAGCTGGCAATTGTAGCGAGGCAATTTCCAAAACAAGAGACTTTGGAACGACGGCTATTGTCGTCGCCAAATCGGCTGCCATGTAGGCAAAAGAGTGGCCTTGGCGCTCAGTGCGATCGACACACTGGACCGATTGGCCAAATTTTGTTCCCAAAATCGTTTTGGTCAAATGATCAATCCATCAAATCAAATAATTACCAGCTTCGTTGGCATGTTTCAATTTTCGTAGCACCAATGCCATCAAGGGACTGTTGGGATGATTTTGCATTGATCCTTGGCAAAAGCAAGAAGCATTCCAAAGACCCTTCCAAAGTCTTCCTGTAGGGTTGTGCCAATGCGAGAAGCCTCTTTTTGCACCGCTATGATGTCTGTCTTTCTTTTGGCATTGTCTTGGAATTCTTTCCAGGAGACGACCTTTAACAGCGTTTTGACTGATGGTTCAAACTCGGCGAACGGCTTGGATGTTTTCCAATTGTAGCAACGAATTACTTTTTGCTTGCTCCTAGCAGCAACGTCAACGTCAACATCATGGTCGTCGTCACACCCATTGTCATAGCCATCGTCGTTGTCGTAGCCATCATCATAACCATCATCGCAGCAGTGGTCGCCATCATCGTTCGCTTGAAGCGCCGATAGATTTTGAGCAAATCCATGGTCATGGTTGTCGTCATTTTTGAAGCAATGGCCACCACCATTGCCAATGTCGTCGTAGCAGCCATCGTCTTTTTGGTTCCCGCGAATCGCCGATCGATTTTGCGCACAGCCATGGTCGTGGTCGTCGTCATTTTGTAAGTCATGGCCATCATCATAGCGGTCGTCGTCGCAGTAGCCGTCGCCTTTTGAGTTCGCGCGAAGCGACAGTTTTTTCGGATGGCCGTCGTCTTCCTTTTTCGCGTAGCCATCGTCTTCCGCACCAAAGTCGTCATGTGACAACGCCGCTAGTTTTAGCTTCTCTTTACTCATTTGAT
>Ga0163144_10019030_pt1 | contig 13843 bp, 10 predicted proteins | sample OliLak19BULKMAT1_FD_123175 | JGI IMG/M metagenome (GOLD analysis project Ga0163144, IMG submission 123175) | Freshwater microbial mat bacterial communities from Lake Vanda, McMurdo Dry Valleys, Antarctica - Oligotrophic Lake LV.19.BULKMAT1 | ecosystem: Environmental > Aquatic > Freshwater >... | reverse complement strand
TTAAGCGTCAGCACCGGCTTAAACAGATCCCCCACCCGTTCCACCCGCTTCAACATCGCCCCTGCGTCGAAGCGGATGCACGCTTCGTCTTTGCCGGCGATCGCCTCCTCCAGTTCGTCCCACGTCAGTGGCGAGCTGACCGACGGCGTTTGCCGCGCGCGGATCGAATAGACGCAGACCGTGGTCTTGTGGCGGTCGTTCTGGCTCCAGTCGATGAAGATGCGCTTCGGGCGGTCGGCTTTGCTCATCGACGCAGTGACGCGCTGGGGGTCGTCCTTGGCGAGCGTGACGGCAACCGTGTTGGCGAAGGCTTTTGTCTGTGCAAACGTCGTGGGACCGTTCAGTGGGACGTAGAGATGAAACCCCTTTCCGCCGGACGTTTTGGCGAAGCACTGAAGGCCGATGTTGGCAAGCATGTCGCGCATACGGATGCCCAACCGGGCACAGTCGATCAGCGAAACACCCGGTCCAGGGTCGAGGTCAAACGCCACCGCGCCAGCAACGTCCGGCTTGTCCGCCTTACCGAGCGGGACGTGCAGTTCGATCGCGGCCAGGTTGGCGACCCATCGCAGCCCGTCGCGCGTCGTAATGTTACAATGGTCGTTGGTGCTATCGGCGCTGCGGCCGACGACACGGACCGTCTCAACCCAGTCCGGTCGATGCGACGGGCAGTTTTTTTCGAAGAAGAACAGTTTGTCCGACCCGTTCGGATACCGTTTAAGCGTCAACGCCCGGCCACGCAGGTGTGGCAGGAGGATCGGTGCCATCCGCTCGTAATAGTCGATCATCTCTCCCTTCGTAAACCCGGAGGGAAACAACGGCTTGGTCGGGTTCGAGATCGGCACCTTCGATGCGCGCGTCGATACCGAGGGTCTCGCTGCCAATTTAGTTGTGGTCTTCTTCGTCGTTCGGCGAGCCACCTTGCTCATGCGGATTTCCTTCTACGAGGCGTTCGCGACGCGGTGATGGCGGTCTTGGTCTTCGCCAGACTCGCCTCGAGCGCCGCGATAAGATCATTGGCCTTGCGCGGTGTCGCCGACTCGCGCTCCGGGCGGTTGACGATCTTCTGACCCTTGCTCTTTCGCTCGATCAGCTCCATCACACGCTCCCGGTATTCGTCCTTGTATTTTTCGGGTTTGAACTCTGTCGTCAGCGACTCGATCAACTGCTGGGCGATCTTCAGCTCGCGATCGTCCACCTTGGTCTTCTGGTGCAGGTCGGGCAATGAGTTGCTTGGGATGACCTCGTCGTCGAAGTGCATCGTCTCCAGACAGAGCGCATCATCCAGCGGACGCAGGGCCGCCAGATATTGTTTGTTGTGCATGACGATTGACGCAATGCCTACTTTTTTCGTTTTTACCATCGCCTCCATCAACAACTTGTAGGGCTTAGCGCCTTCGGGCTTCGGCGCGACATAGTACGGCCGGTCGAAATACATCGGGTCGATCTGGTCGAGGTCGACGAAATCCTGGATCTCTATGGCTTTGCTCGCCTTGGGCGCAATGGCCTCCAAGTCCGACTTTTGAATGATGACGAAGTGGTCTTTCTCGACTTCGTAACCCTTCACGATGTGCTCGGGATGCACTTCTTTCCCATCGGCCGGGCAGACCATTTTTTGTTTTAAGGGAACCTGATCCTGGTCGTGCAAACTGCGAAACGCAATGCGGTGTTCGCGCACGGCGGTGTAGAGCTTGATGGGGATAGTGACAAGCCCGAAACTGATCGAGCCGGTCCAGATCGGACGGGCGGATGATGCTTTTGGCATGATGGGTCTCCTGTTGTGCGCGATCCGTCACGCCGGGGTTGGCAACACGTTCTGTCGCCGCTGACTACAAAATAAATTCTTTTACGACGTCGATGGCCTTCTTGTCGGTGCGCAGACCTTTGAATGAGCCTTGCTGGACGAGACCATCGTCAGGCCAGCGACGAAATTCGATTTCAGCGATGAGCTTTGGATTCAGAAACTCAACTCCCGCCCGCGGCACCTTGTCAGCGAACGGGCTGGCGGTCTGACATAGCTTCGCAAACTGGCTCGTTAGTTTCGCGTGCCAAGCTGTGTTGAGGCCCGTGCCGACGCGGCCGGCATAGCGAAGCTTGCGATCGCAGTCGTAATAGCCCAGCAGCATCGAGCCGACGCGGTCCGCCGTAGTGGAATGTTCCGGAACCCAACCACCGATTACGAACTCCTGCCCGTGGACGATCTTGATCTTCAGCCAATCACTGCTGCGCCGCCCGGGGAGGTATTCACTGTCGAGGCGCTTGGCCATGATGCCCTCGAGACCATGGCTTCTTGCTGTGTCGAGCATGTTTGCGCCTTCACCGATGTGCGAAGGGCTAGTCTGCCAGCTCGGCCCCTCGATCGTCAGCTCCTCGAGCAACGCACGTCGCTCGTGCAATGGCCGGCCTGTCACCCATTGGCCGTCGATCCAGAGAACGTCGAACAGGACGTACCAGACGGGATCGCTATGGATGACGCGCTTGACTGCGGCGGGTGAACTAATCTGCATGCGATGGGTCAACCGCGCGAAGCTGGGTCGCCCGACGTCGTCCAGCGCGACGATCTCACCATCGATGATCGCACGCCGACCACCGAGTGCTTTGGCGAGCGGATGAAGTTCTGGATATTTGAACGTGATGTCCAAGCCGTTGCGACTGAGAAGTTTGATTGTCTTCCCGTCTATCAGTGACAATGCTCGCACGCCGTCCCACTTGTATTCAAACGCATAGCGATCAACGTCGACTGGAAGAACGCCCCCCGTCGCCAGCATCGGTGCGACAGTCGCGGGCAAGCGCATGCGCGATCCTTTGGTCACTTGTTGCGATGATCGGTGGCGCTGTGATGCGATGGCGGACGACATAACTGTTCTCGCTCAGGTCCTCCATGACAAATGTTTCTCACCGCATTCCACGGTCGAGGCGCATAACGTCCGCGTCCGAGCGGTGCTCGATCTCTATTCGTCCTCCTGACGTACGCTTAATTGCCCAAGGGCATACAATGCAAGTTGCGCGCCGGCGCGCACTTACGCGCGCAACGCTCGGCGCGAAGTGCGGTTATCGTTCAGAATTTGTTAGAGCGAGTGGACCATGCGGCAGGATGTCCGACCACTTCCGCCACGGATGCCCTTAACGACGCCGGGCGAACGATCAGTTTGTGCGTGCGTGCTGACTTCCCTAGGTGCAGCAATGCTTGAACTTGCGCCCACTGCCACACGGACACGGCTCGTTGCGGGCGACCTTAGCATGGTTGGCGCTGGCGAGCAGCCGCATGATTTCGGCCGGTGGTCGCCGGCTCTGCAGCAGGCGCGTCATCGTCTTCATGTGCGGATCGATGTGCGCGAAAAACCGCTTGTACGCGGGGCACAGGTAATTCAAGCCCGGCTGCCCGTCGGGCGTGTCAATGAACCGGTGCTTCGGACATTCGCCGTTGCAGGCAAACCGCACGTCGCACGAGCGACAGTAGTTCGGCAGCGTGTCGAGCTTGTCGTTTCCAAACTGCTCTTGTCTCACGCTGTCGACCAGCGACGCCAGTGAGCTGTTCATCACATTGCCGAGCTTGAATTTCGGGTAGACGTAATGGTCGCACGAGTAGACGTCACCGTTGTGCTCCATCGCCAGTGCCCGGCCGCACTTCTCGGCGAACACGCAACTGCTGCTACCGGCGCCGGCCCAGATGCCCAGCGCCACGTCGAACAACTGCACGAACGCGCGCCCGACGTCGCGGTGAACCCACTGGTCGAAGATGCGCACGAGGAACTCGCCGTACTGCTTCGCGTCGACGCTCCACGGTGTGACGGGCGACATCGGGTCGTGCGCTTCCCCTGCAACCGGTGGCTCGGCGAAATCCAGTTTGAAGTGGTTGTTCAGCACTGCCAATGGTCCGGTCGACGCTGTACGTTCTACCAGTGGGATGAATTGAATAAACCCGCTGCCGATTTGCTTCAGGAAGTTGTAAACCTCGAGCGGATGCTGGCTGTTGGCTCGATTGACAACCGTCAACGTGTTGAACTCGACCTTGTGCTTTTGCAGAAAGCCCAAACCTCCCATCACGGCGTCGAAAGTGCCGTTCTGCTGTTTGTCGACGCGATACCGGTCGTGGAGTTCGCGCGGGCCGTCGATGCTCAGGCCGACGAGGAATGCTTCCTGCGCGAGGAACTCGCCCCACTCATCGTCGAGGAGCGTGCCGTTGGTTTGAAAGGCATTGTGGATCCTCTTGCCGTTGGCAAATCGCTGTTGGAGTGAAACGATCTTGCGGAAGTAGTCGACGCCAAGCAACGTCGGCTCACCACCCTGCCAGGCGAAACTGATCTCGGGCACGTCCTGCTGCGCGATGTACTGGCGGACGTATTCCTCAAGCACGTCGCCCGGCATCCGCCACTTGCGTGTATCGGGGTAAAGCTTTTCTTTTTCCAGATAAAAACAATACTTGCAGTCGATGTTGCAGATCGGCCCGATCGGTTTGGCCATTACATGTAGCCCGCGCGTGCGCGGGGTACCGGCCAGCGCGGTCGAAGTTGGGACGGTCGCTATTAGTTTCGTCAATGGTCCACCGCAATCGGCTCACGCTTCTGGCCAGCCCTTCCCTCGTCAGGCGGCTTGGCTGACAGATCATAGTCGCTTTCCCGACGCGTGCACCCTTAGTCCCCGCCGAGACCGCGAAGTTGCGGTCGGTTCTCAATCGACGCTCGGTTGGGACCCTACCGCCCGAAAAACCAACCAGCGGCCTAATCTTGACAGTTCAGGCGTGCTGCATAAACTGTTTTCTCTTCGCCGCGGCTGTGGCGGAATTGGCAGACGCGCTAGATTCAGGTTCTAGTCTAGGTAACTAGGTGCAGGTTCAACTCCTGTCAGCCGCATACGCAAAAACCCTCGTAAATGTCTGAAATACGGCATTTTTTGAGGGTTTTGTCGTTGCTGTTGCCAATGCAGGATGTTGCGGAGAAGTGCCCAACGTGCGTGTTAACGACCAATACCGATAAGCCTCGGCCGGTGTTGACGGCACGGCGCTGTTCACCAAGTCTCCGGATCAAGGAATGATTGGGCGTTGCTTTGGAAGTAGCCGTCGATCACGCGCTGCACTTCACTCTGCGTCACTGCCCAGCCACTTGCAGCGAGATTGTCGAAGGTCGACTTCAGTGACGCCTTAATGGTCGCACGGCTGTGCAGCCACTTGTAGATCAGCTGTTCGGTCACCCGTGCGTCGCTATGCTGCGGGACAAACGTCGTGCCGAGCAATTCGGTGCGCATCGTCGTAATCTCACTGATGAGGCTCGGGTTGTTCAAAAACCACCAGCAGCCGAAAGGGAGGAGATTGCGGAACTTCCGCGCTGCCACCGCCAACGCGTGCTGGTTCTCACGAGATAGGAACGTCACCATGAATCGATTGTCGGCATGCGCCGCCAACAATCGCTCTAATGACGGCACGTCGGCCTGGGCCAGTGAATCACCGGCCTGGCGAAGCGACGGGTTCACTTGGCGCGTCACACCGATCATTAGCGCGATCGGCAACCGATGCTCACGGCAGACCGGGATGATTACCTCGTCCAAAATGCGTGATGTCGCGCTACCGGTGTCTGGGTAGCGCCACGTCGGTGGCAATGAAGCGGCGACGTAGATCGGCTTCAGTTTCCGAATCCAGTCGGTGAGGAATCGCCGCACTTCCGTCAGTGATGTCGCGCTCAGGTCGCCAGAGGTGTGGTAACCCATTGCCGTCAGTCGCTCGGCTACATCGGGCCAACCGACCAGCAGTGGATCGATTCGCAGCGCGGCCTTAAATCGTCGATCGATATCAACCCGCCGCTCCCACACGGGGCGCTCGGTGGCGTCAAACGGATCATTGGTCATCACCAGCGATCGCACACCCGCTGCTGCGAGTGAATCGTCGAGCACGCGCTGCGATGAACGTTCACGATAATACGAACGGGCATCCTCCAGTCGAAGGGTCGCTGACGGTTCGAATCCGATCGCTTTCAACACGGTTATAACGCCCCGACACGCCTCACTGATCGGCGGCCGTTCGACAAACAGAGTGCTCCAGACGAGGTCAGCCTGAGCGGGCTTAGCCATGGTCCAGAACTGGTTGTACGCCACGTCCGGCCGAGCGCGCAACATCTCAGCGATCAGGTAGTGGTACGTCAGCAATTCGTCGATGCCAAAAAGCATCAACGAGCCAAATTGGGGTGGAACGAGATGCGTATGCAGATCGAAGATCGGTGTGCGCGCGACCGCGTCATCGACCCATCGGTGAATAGGTGCCACATCGTGCGATCGTTCGTTCATGACCCGTTCATCTTTCAACGTGGCTGCAGCGCACGCAAGTGTCGTCCGAAGTGGTCGGCCAGGATCTCTTCGTAGAGGTCTACATTGTTGCGCAGAACCGCGAACATTTCCGCTTTCAGTTCAGGATGACTCAACACGGACCCAAACGTGCAATGCAGATTCTGCCGGCCGGGTGACGATAGCCCGGTGCCTAGCGGCGTATCGTCCCACCGCCCAAGATAGCTTGCTTCCAAATTGCCCGCCGACCCGTCGGCCGGCACGTCGGACAAAGTCGCGGACACGTGGTACGTCAAGCGGTCCGCTTCGTATCGTTCGCGCGCCAAGCGGACCACTCTTCGAAACAGGGAGACATCAACGCGAGTGACGACTCGCAGGGCTTCAAGATAACTTGTGCCTGCCGTTTTGACGTGATACCGGCCACGCGTCAACCTGGCGAATGTCGGGTAGATCGACAGCTTGTCCGACCCACTGTGCAAACTCAGCTTGTAAGGCCCAAGCGTCCGCGCGATGGCGGCGTGCTCGGCGAGCGAGGCTGTGAACGCAGCAAGACTGCCCTTGAAGTCCACGCCCTTCTCAAAATCCCCCACGTATCTCGGAGCGACACTGACCAGGTTCATTAGTCCGCGGCGCAGGCACTGGTCGACAACGATGTAATGCTCCTCGGCGGTCGTCGGGTGCGGCGTTTCGTCGACGCTCAATTCGATCTCGAACGGTCGATTGTGCTGCTCTTGTACGGAACGAATGTGTTGGGCCAGCGCGACCGTCTGATTGATCGCCCGCCCATACTTCACGGCAGCCCTCTCGCAGGCTGCGGGCGTAAACTCCAGTTGACCGCTGCCGTCCAATCGTACAACTTTGCCCACGTACTGCGAAACCCAATCGACTTCTGATCGGATGCTGTCATACTGGCGGCGTAGGGTAGCCGGGTCGTAGCCATCAGCAGCAGTGTCGACGAAGTCGGACGGGTCAATCGTGAAGAACACAAACCCCGCCGCTGCCGTGCGGTCGATGTCAGCGGTCGTCTTCAGATGGTCAGCATCGGCACCGCATGTGCCCGAAAACCCTGCCGCGTTCAAACCCGTCAGCGCGTCGGCCATCACTTGCTCGGGTGTGCGCCCCGTGCGGGTCATCTCGCGAATGGACTGTTGCGGATAGATCGGCGCGATGTCGCCACCAGACTCGCGTACCGCGCGGGCGTGTCCGGCGGTCGCCAGGCCTAGGCGATCGCCGAAGCCAAAACTGGGACGCAGACCCAGGGGTGCGATGGTCGCTGGTGATGTTGCCTGAACGGACATGGTTTTCGTGATGCTTAAGGAAGTTCCAAGAGGCTGTCGACATCGATCGCTTGACCAGTCACCATCGACTCGTTCGCAGCGATTCCCAAAAGGATGCTGGCTGCGCCGTCGATGTGACTGGCGGCGCGATGGTACGGGTCGGCCGGGGGCTTGGTCGCGAACAGTTGCTCGAGGAGTACGGCGTCACCACCACCATGAGCGCCCTGGGCCTCGGGAATCGGCACGTCAACCGGCAGGCCAAACATCGGGAACAAAGTCAGCTTTGTCTCTTCTCCCGCTGCCTGCGCCGCAGCGAGCGCATCGTCACCCGCAGCGGTCAAGATGTGCGATCCGTGCCTGCTATACAATTCAAGGCGTCCCTTTGTGCCGGTCACCGCAGCGCGGAAACCTTCCCACGGGCTGTATGCGATTAATGAATAGCTGAGCATAACGCCATTCCGGTATCGCGCGGTGACCGCCATGGTGTCCTCGATCGTCACGTGGTCGCCGAAGACGTTGCGGTCGCGCACGTAACCGCTTTCCTTCTCCGCCGAGCCATTGTACAGCTCGTGTTGGTCGGGAGGGTTTTCCCATTTAAGCCGAAACGCATCGTCCTTGGGCGCGTTCAACGATCGATCATACGTCACACGCTGTCCCCGCGCCTCGGCGGCCTTGCGGCCGTAGAACTTCAAATCGCCGAACGTAAACACGGTCTTTGGATACGACGAGACCCACCAATTGATGATGTCAAAATGATGTGTGGCCTTATGAACGAGCAGACCGCCGCTCTTGTCTTTCTCGGCATGCCAGCGGCGGAAATAATCGGCGCCGTGACTGGTGTCCAGCGTCCACTGCAGGTCGACGGCCAGCGGGGTACCGATCGCGCCGTTCTGGATCAGCTCGCGTACCTTTGTGGTGTGCGGTGCATAGCGATAGTTGAACGTAACGCGCAGCTTTCTGCCGGTGCGCTCGATCGCGTCGAAGATCGCGCGTGCCTTGACAGCATCAGTCGTCATCGGTTTCTCGCAGAGCACGTCGCAACCGTGCTCCATTGCTGCGATGACGTATTGATGATGAGTCGCGTCAACCGTCGTCACGATGACAATGTCCGGCCGCTGCTCGACGAGCATGCGTTGAAAGTCGTTTCCAACGTACGTCGGAACGGGCAGCTGCCCAAAGCGATCGCGAAGCCTTCCGAGGTGCCACGCCATGCGCGTCGGACTGATGTCGCATAGCCCGACCAGTTCGCTTGTCTGGCGATAGGTTCCTGCGATCGCGTCAAGGAACATGACAACCCGGCTTCCGGTGCCGACGACTGCGTACCGTTTTCGCTCGCTCATCTCGCCATCCTGCCGCTTGCCGGTTGTCGTGCTTTACAAACGGGAGCGAAGTTCGCATGTTGTGAACGATCGAAATGACCGCTCACGATACCGATAGCCTTCGCCGCGACCTTCAGCACGCCGGCGTCTCCGCAGGCGATATTTTGATAGTCCATTCGTCGATGAAGGCCCTCGGCAAAGTGGAAGGTGGCCCCAATGCGGTCGTTGCGGCGTTGCGACAATGCGTTGGCGAGTCCGGGACGATCCTGATGCCGGTTTTCAGCGATCCGCAGATCGACGATGTGTTCGATCTTCGCAGTACGCCCAGCCGAACGGGAATCGTGACTGAAACGTTTCGCACGACACCTGGTGTGCTGCGTAGCTTTCATCCAACGCATTCGATCGCTGCGATTGGCGCTCGGGCAGCGGAGTTCGTCACAGGTCACGACAAAACGAGTGGCTTGGGAGTCGGCTCGCCACTTCACAAAGCCGCACTGTCTGGTGCAATGGTGCTTATGTCGGGCTGTGACATGACCGCAGCGAGCATCGTGCACGTTGCCGAGGCGATCAGCCGCGTGCCGTATTTTGGACGCGTCTGGTATGCCGGGTACGACCGAACGCTCACGATGGTCCTTCCTGACGGCAAGCGCGTGCTCGTTCCACCGCTCGATCCACCGACGTGCTCCGATGCTTTCGGCGTCGTCCAGCGCGATATGACTTCGCACGATCTCGTCCGCACCGTGAACATCGGCGACGCACCCAGTCAGATGTTCTCTGCCCGCGATGCGATCCACAGTGCGCTCAGCTTGCTCGACGGGAATGTCCACGCATTGCTCTGTCATAACCCCAGATGTCCGGTCTGCGTGAAGGCCCGCGCTTTGTAAAGAGTCGAACTTCACTTGTTCGGCGTGGTGAAGTACGCCTCAGCGTCGAGCCAATGCTTGCGCATGATCTCGCGCTTGCGATCGATGTGCTTGACGATGTCAGGGCCGAGCAGGAACGTGTCCTCGTCCTCGGGCCCATCGGCGTGACAGATGACGTCTAGGCCGTCCCGCTGCAGCAGTGAGATCATTTCGGACGCATTGTCCAGCTCATCGCGCATGATCTCATTCAGCATGGCCAATTCGGGATGGCCGGTTGAAGTGGCCTGCGCCTTGACGGCCACTTTCTCACCCGCAAATCGCTCCGCATTTCGGTCACGGATGATCTGCACGGCAAAGAAATTCCCGCAGCTACGCAGGATGTTGGCATAAACGCGGACGGCGGTTGCCATCTTGCGCCAATAGGTGCCGTCCGGCGCGTCGATCAGTTTTTCCAGACTTCCAGCGATGTTGTTCAGCCGGGCGCGGAGCGTGTCGATCGCCCAGATGCGTGGGTCGTTCGAGTCGGTCGTAACCCACTCGGGCGTCTGTCGGGTGCCGTGGACGTCGATGTAGTCCAACCGGGCCCGCTCGTGCGAGACGTTAAACACGTGCGGCAGGAAGTATCCTTCTTCGTCGGCCGTCAGTCGTTCTGGTAGCACTAGCAAGGGACGTGTGACATAACGAAGCGAAACACCACCGTAAATTGAACTGACGCGCGGCAATGCCGCGTTTTTGTACTTGAGAGCCTCGTGCAGTTCGACCATGATCTCGAACAACGCGGCGTCGTGCGTTGGGCCAACCCACTTGTGGCACATCGCTCTCGCTCGTTCCAGGATCGCGATATGACCAAACGCCGGCGCGGCAAGGAAGTCGTCGATAATCTCGATGATCTTCTGGCTCGCGCCTAACCGTTCGTACCCACGATCGTAGAATGAACGCAGGTCGACGAAGACGGTGGTCGGCTTGGTGCGACCCTTCAAGCGTTGGAGCGACTGCAGCACGGTAATGACGTTAAGAACGCCGCGCACGGGGTAGAGCGCGTCAGCGCAACTACCGATGCTGATCGAATCGGAACCACCCTCGCGGATGAAGGAGTTCGTCGGAAGGTTCGACCGGATGGCGGCCAGTTCGGAACGGGAGAAATTGCCTGTCATGTGGACGGTCAGGTCTGCCCCACCGGCTTTACCACCACGGATGATCGATTGGAGAAGATCATGCACCCGCTGGCCCATCGGTCGATGGCGGCAGGTTGAAGGGCCGTTGGCACCGGTGTATTGCCAATCGCTCCAGCATAGACCCGGACCAGCGTCGTTCGTTTTGAAAAAATAGGTCCCCAGTTCCGGTACGTGCCGGACGAGGTCAGCGACCATGCGGGACGTCATCTCGCGCGTCTCGGGGGCGTCGACGCATGGCGCGAACTCTTCCTGTCGGCTGCGGCGAGGATGATCGGCGCGCGGCCCGCGCAACGCGGGATAGGCCGCGAAGAATGCCTCGGGGAGGAAGTTCGGTTCGTAGCTCCAGAACGCAGCGCCGAGACCGTGCTCGCGCAGGATGTCGGCCTTGGCCAGCAGGAGCTCGCGGTTCTTTTTCACGAACGATTCGGGGACGAATGGCGCGACCATTTCGTCTGGAAAAAAGCGGGCTGGCGTCGGATTGCACGCGGCGTACTCGTGCCAGGGACTTCCACCGGCGGGCATCTCGTGACGGGCCTTCTCGGCGAGCGAACTGATGTTCATCTCGACCCTACCATGGCGCTTGAGCGCTACGGCGAGCTTGGCGAGAACCCGGTATTCACCGAGGTCTCGGATCGGCGTATTGACAACGAAAGTGGGTCGCGCTACTGCTGCCATAGTTCGGTCTCCCTCCCATCACGACTCAGGCCGCACGATTGAGTGCGCACGCACGTTCAGTGCGCGTCTCCAATCTGCTTGCTCGACTCGAGCATCTCCTTGATCAGTTTCTTCGTATCGGGCTGGCCCGCCTTAAGCCAGATGCCAGCCCCCAGCACACCGGCCAGGCGATGCCCTTCTCCCCACACCGGCACCGCGACCCGGAACTGGCCAGCGGGGAAAAGTGGGGGCTGGGCGTAGCCGACCTCGCGCACCTTGTGCAGGAAAAGGTCCAGCTTTTCCTGTGTCTTCCAGATCGGTGCACCCTGGTCGAGAAACGGGTGCCGCCGACGGTAATCTTCGAGTTCCTCTGGTGCCCACATCGCCTGAAAGACGAGTGGCGAGGCACTCTGGTAGGCGCTCATCGCGTGCTTCGGTCGTTCCAGTACTCCCGGCCGCTGCATGCGCAGGCGCAGCAGCATCATCACTTCGTTGCCGACGTACTGGTGAAAGCTGAGCGTCGCCTCTTCCTGCGGGCCGAGTTTGGGTGGCAGCAAAATTTTGAAGCGCTCGAACAGGTCGTTCATGATGATCGACGCGTGCCGGACCAGCGTGTGGCTCTGACGTTCCTCTGCCAAGCGCGACACGGCCGGACCGAGCCGGTAGCGAACGGGCGAGTTCGTCTTCTCGACAAAGTCGCGCGCGATCAGGGTTCGGATGAGGTTGTGCGCGGTCGGTTGCTTAAGGCCCAGCGCGTTGCAGACTTCCCCTAGCGACATCCCGCGCTCGGACTGCGCGACGAGTTCGATCACATCGACGGCGCGGAGCAGAGATTGGATCAATTCACTGTGTGGCATGTTTCACACGATACCGGGCACAGGCATTCATTGCCTACATCGAGCGCCCTTGCACTCGGCGGTCCACCGCATGCTCATTAATCATCCATGATGATCAATCATTTTGCAATGATAAATTATCTTTGACACGTATAGCAACCCCAGTACGATTAACCCGTGAGATTGCTATGGCCTGACCTCAGGTGCAGACCTGGTTGAAACGGGGTAGGCTTTCCGGTGTATTTCGTTCTCGCTTCACTTCTATGACCGCTTCAATCGCGACCAGCCCGACGTCCCAGGAGGTTCGCGATCGCGTGCTGGCGATCCAGCGGAAACACCCGGGCTTTGCTGTCGTGTCGACCGTGGGCACGACGGCAGACGGTCGGCCGATCGACGCGGTCACGCTTACGGACCCTCGCGAGAGCGCGGCTGACAAGCAGCACGTCCTGATCGTCGCCGGGCAACACGGCAACGAAGAGTCGGCCCGGCTCGTCGCGCTGAAGCTCATCGACTACCTGTTGGGTGCCGAAGGTCGCCCACTGTTGAAGCGGCAGAGGATCGTCATCATGCCCAACGTCAGCCCCGACGCCGCAGAAAGCGACGCCTACGAGACGCCCGCCGGGATTAAACCGAATCTCGATCATGGTCCAGACGGTCCGACGTCGCCAGAGGCCAAAGCCGTCCAGCAGGTCGCCGAGCAATTGATGCCTGACGTGTACGTCGACATGCACGCGCGCGGGCACGCCGGGTGGAGCCACGATATGGTCCTCTTCCCAGAGGCTAAGGCGTACACGGAGGACGAGCACCTGCTGCACACGATCGCCAGCGCGATGGCGGCCGAGGGGGAGAAGAGCGGCATCCCGCATGTTATCCACCCGTTATCATGGCCCGGCTGGGGAACGAGCGACTTCGACCAGCCCAGCTCGACGATGTACATGTACCGGCGGTTCAAGTCGCGGCTTTCTCACAGAGAGTTCGGAAGACAACAATTCGACCTATCCGTCCAAGACCCGCGCTGCCAGTGGTGTAAACCGCCTGAAGCCGCTGCTGGTGATGGGCAGTGTGCGCCATCCGAAGCTGTACTATCGCGGTTATCCCAATCCGGTGTGCGTCGGTATGTTTCACGCCGGCGCGGTCGCGGTGGGCACGACGGCAGCGGATCGTCGCAAAAGCCGCGTCGACATCTGGTCGAAGGCCGCCGGGTTTAACTCCTTGCTGCCGGTCTTTCCGGTAAAGCAGAACATAAAGACGCTTCAAGTCGACTACGGCGGGCCAAACCTCACCGCCGGTGTCGGCTTTCAGGTGCGTTTCGCCGGCCGGTGGCTCGTGCAGTCGGTTCGAGTGAACGGCAGGAAACTCAGGCCCAGCGAAACGCACGGCTATTACACCTGGCACGACAAGCATACGACCTACCTTGTCGCCGCCCTTGCGACTTTGGACTCGGGC
>Ga0163144_10019027_pt1 | contig 13844 bp, 11 predicted proteins | sample OliLak19BULKMAT1_FD_123175 | JGI IMG/M metagenome (GOLD analysis project Ga0163144, IMG submission 123175) | Freshwater microbial mat bacterial communities from Lake Vanda, McMurdo Dry Valleys, Antarctica - Oligotrophic Lake LV.19.BULKMAT1 | ecosystem: Environmental > Aquatic > Freshwater >... | reverse complement strand
GCCGCAGTTCCTCCACGCACACCCGCGCAGCGACGCGCGGCGCGAGACCGGCGCGTTCGTCACGGTGATGAAGGGCTGCGACGAGCGCTGCTCGTTCTGCATCGTGCCGACGACGCGCGGCCCTGAGCGCTATCGCCCCGCCGACGACATCGTCGCCGAGATTCGCGCGCTCGTCAGCGGCGACGTCGGCGGCGTCCGCGAGGTCACGCTGCTCGGTCAGACGGTGAACAGTTGGTACGAGCCGACCGCGTCGAATGCGATGCTCGCGCTCCGCGAGAAGCGTCAGACGGACTCGCACTTCGCAGGGCTGCTGCGGCGCATCGCGGCGGAGGTTCCGCAGCTGCTGCGCCTCCGCTACACCTCGCCGCATCCGCGGCACGTCACCGACGCGCTCGTCGCCGCACACGCGGAGCTCGCTGTGCTGCCGGCGCACGTGCATCTGCCGGTGCAGTCCGGCTCCGATCGACTCCTCAAGCGGATGATCCGTCGCTACAGCCGCGAAGAATACGTCACGCGCGCACGTGCGCTGCAGTCGGCGCGCGCCGGATTGACGCTCTCGACCGACATCATCGTTGGATTCCCCGGTGAGACGGAAGACGACTTTCTCCAGACGCTGTCGCTGATTCGCGAGGTCGGTTTCGTCGCAGCGTTCGGCTTCAAATATTCACCCCGCCCGCAGACCCCCGCGCTCGCGCTCGGCGATGACGTGCCCGAGGACGTGAAAGACGATCGGCTCGCCCGCCTGTTCGCGGTGGTCGAGACGCAGCAGCGTGCGCACCTCGCCTCGCTCGTCGGCAGCCGCGCCTCGGTGCTGGTCGAGGGGCCGTCGCGCGATGGCTCGGGTCGCTATGCGGGGCGCAGCGAGCGCCACGAGATTGTCCACGTGGAGGCGCCCGCGGGCGTCGATCCGACTGGCACGCTCGTCAGCGCGGAGATCATCTCCGCATTCAAGCACTCGCTGCTCGGACGCATGGAGGGCGGCGTGCCCATCCCGCTCACGCCGCCACGTCCACAGCAGCCGCCGCGCGTGCGGCTCGGCGTCCTCGGCACCGAGCCCAGCGCGTCCTGATCGTCGTGCGGGCGCGTCTCGAACGTCGACCGCTCCTGCGCGGCCTGAGCTTCCGAACGTGAGCGTCTCGCGCGTTCGCGCCGCGCTCGCATGGACGCCGGCGCTGCTCTATGCCGCGTTCATCTGGCTCGTCTCGTCGATGTCGCACCCTGACTTCGTGCCGGTCGCCGACGTGCCATTTCAAGACAAGGGCGTTCACTTCCTCGTCTACGGCGTACTCGCGCTCTTCATCGCGCACGGCGCCGCCCGCACCTGGCCGAGCTGGCCATTGTGGCGAGGATTCGTGTTCGCTGTCGTCGCGGCTACGCTTTGGGGCGCGCTCGACGAGTTTCACCAGTCGTTCGTCCCGGGCCGCAGCTCCGACGTCGTCGATCTGCTGGCCGACGCGCTCGGCGCGACGTCCGGCGCGGCCACGCATACGGCGACGGTCGCGCTCCTCCGCCTGCGCGCACCAACGTCCAGAACTACGCGGTGATGCGAAGGTGATCACTTCGTCGAGTGGGTGTCGCGCGAACGTGGCAAAACAACGCTCCATGACTTGCAGCGAGGCGCGCCGATGACTGCCAAACAGACCTTTCCCGCGACGGAGCGCAACCGCGAGCCAATCTTCGGGGTGCTCGCGCGGGTGTTGCCGTCCAAAGGCACTCTGCTCGAGATCGCGAGCGGCACTGGCGAACACGCGGTGTGGATGGCGCCGCGCGTGCCGTCGATCCGCTGGCAGCCGTCCGACGCGGACCCAGCGATGCGCGCGAGCATCGCGGCATGGATCGCCGAGACAGGCGTGCCGAACGTCGCCGTGCCGCTCGCGCTCGACGTCTGCGCCACGCCGTGGCCCATCGACTCCGCGGACGCAATCTACTGCGCGAACATGATCCACATCGCGCCGTGGGCCGCGTGCGAAGCGCTGCTCCGCGGCGCAGGCGTCGTGCTCGCGGCCGGCGCGCCGCTGGTGCTCTACGGGCCTTTCAAGCTCGGCGGCGTGCACACCGCCGAGAGCAACGCGACGTTCGACGCGAGCTTGCAGCGTCGCGATCCGCAGTGGGGCGTGCGCGATCTGGAGCGTGTCGTCGACGTCGCCCGCGACGCGCAGCTGCGGCATGTCGAGTCCGTGTCACTGCCGGCGAACAATCAGGCGATCGTCTTTCGCCGGCGATGAGCTCGGCCGCGCGGCTCTTCGCCTTGCCAACGCCGACCGCGCGCGCGACATCAGCGCCGATGAATTACGTGCGCATCGCCTATCGCGGAATCCTGCCGAACGTTCACCCCACAGCGTTCGTCGCGCCGACGGCCACGCTGATCGGCGACGTCACCATCGGAGCGGGCGCGTCGATCTGGTTCGGCGCCGTGCTCCGCGGCGACGTCGCGCCGATCGTCATCGGCGCACGTACCTCCATTCAGGACAACAGCGTCGTCCACGCGACCGGCGGGCTCAGCGCGACGACGGTCGGCGACGATTGCACGGTGGGTCACGCGGTCACGCTGCACGGCTGTATCGTCGGGCATCGCGTGCTCGTCGGCATGGGCAGCATCGTGCTCGACAACGCCCGCATCGCCGACGACGCGATCGTCGGCGCTGGCTCGCTGGTGACGCCGAACGCGCAGCTGCCGACGGGCTATCTCTCGCTCGGGCGCCCGGCCAAGCCCGTGCGTCCGCTCACCGACGAAGACCGCGCGCGCGTCGCCGAAGCAGCACTGCTCTACCTCGGCTACGGCGCGGAGTACCTCGCGGGCGGATGAAGGCGCGTTCGGCGCGCACACGGCCGCGGCCACGCCATCACGCTGTTTTGAGCGGTCGAGAGCGCTTCCTTCGCCGCGATTACTCGACGCACTCGCCGCTCGCCGCGTCGCAGCGCTCGAACGAGCCCGCGAAGAACTCGCGGCAGAACGTATTGCCGCCGACGAAGTTGCAGCGCGGTCCACACAGGCTGAACGAGCGCGACCAGCACGACGTCTCGATGCTGCCGACGCCGGCGCAGTCCGCATCGCCGAAACATCGACACGCGAACAGATCGAAGTTCGGGTCGTCGTCACCGGGGGTGTCGTCGACACCGTTGCAGCACTCACCCCCGGGTCCGAAGCCACTGCAGTCGTTGTCGGCGCAGTCCAAGCGCCCGTCGGCGTCGTCGTCGAAGCCGTTCGTACACGCGGCGATGCCGATCTCCCGCGACGACGCGCCGAAGTCGATGCGACCCATGTCGACGGGCGGTGGCGGTCCACACGGCGGGCGACCGGCGCACACGCGATCCGCGCAGTCCGCTGCACCGTTGCAGTCGTTGTCGACGCCGTCGTCGCAGACCTCGGTGATGCCGGGTCGAATGCGCGGATTGCCGTCATTGCAGTCGGTGCCGCCGCACGCCGAACTCACCGCGCCATCGCGGTCGTCGTCGCGCGCCGCGGTGCGACAGCCAATCCCCTCGATGCAGCGGTCCGTGGTGCAGATCTCCCCGTCGTTGCAGTCGAGCGGCGGACCTGAGATGCACAGGCCCTCCAAACAGCGCTCGATGCCGTTGCAGGTGAAGCCGTCGTTGCAGTCGGCGTCGCCGCTGCACATGCGCAGCGCGCAGCCTCCGAGCGTGCACAGCTCGCCGGGCTCACAGCCGCGCGCGGTCGGCGTCGACACGCAGGCGCCGAGATCAGGCTCCACCTCGACGCAGTCGTCGTCCGTGCACTCGACACTGTCGTCGCAGCGCAGCGGCTCTCCCGCCACGCACCGCATGGCCTCGCAGCGCTCTGCTCCATTGCAGCCGATACCATCGCTGCACTCCCGATCGCTCGTACAGCCCGGAGGCGGCGGAGGCGGAGGCGGACCGAAGTCGATGGGCATCGTCCCACCGAGGTCACTCCGCCCGAGGTCGAGCGCGCCGTCGGGGCTCGACGTGACGCTGCCGTCGAGATCGATTGTGAGCGGAGTGCGGGTCCCGCACGCGCTGAGAATCGTCGCGAGCACGATGAAGAGGGCGAGTCGCGAAGAGTGGCGGTTCATGGAGCCTCGAGCGGACTGAAGAAGATGGGTTCTGCCAAGCGTGAGTGAGGTCGAGCATAGCGCAGGTGCCGCGCGAGTCGCAGACGCCGGCTCCCCACCGCGTCAGTTCATGTGCTGGACGACGATGCTCAAGCCGATTGCGATAAGCACTAGTCCGCCGACGGCGTCGAGCGTCGCACCGAAGCGCGCGCCGGAGCGCCGGCCGATGTACAGCCCGGCGAGCGTAACGGCGAAGGTCACGCTGCCGATGATCGTGACTGCCGCGATCAGCGGAACACCGAGCAGCGGCAGCGAGAACCCGGCGCCGAGCGAGTCGATGCTGGTCGCGAGAGCGAGCGTCAGGAGCGCGGCGAAGTGAAAGACGTCAGGCGGCGCCTCGGCCGCATCGCCACGCAGCCGCGCGCGCCTGCGCTCATAGGCTTCCCACAACATCTTGCCGCCGACGAAGCTCAGCAGCGCGAAGGCGATCCAGTGGTCGATCGCAGACACCCATCGCAGCGCGGCGGCGCCGATCACGATGCCGAGCACCGGCATCACGATGTGCGCGACACCGAACGTCGCGGCCATCAGCAGCGCGCGCGGCACCGTGAGCGCGCGCGGCGAGAGCCCGACGGAGAGCGCGATGGCGGCGGTGTCCATCGACAGGCCGAGCGCGAGCACGAAGACGGTGAGCAGCGGCATGGTCAGCGCACCTCGCGTACGGCGGGCAGGCGTCGAATCGGCACCAGCAGCCTTAGAAACGCTGCAGACAGCGCCACGCCGATCACCAGCGCGCTAATCGATCTTCAAGATCGCGTGGAAGGCCTCTTGCGGAAGCTCCACCGAGCCGACCGACTTCATGCGCTTCTTGCCCTCTTTTTGCTTCTCGAGGAGCTTGCGCTTGCGGCTGATGTCGCCGCCGTAGCACTTCGCGGTGACGTCCTTGCGCATCGCGCGCACCGTCTCGCGGGCGATCACCTTCGCGCCGATCGCCGCCTGCACGGCGACCTCGTACATCTGCCGCGGGATGATCTCCTTCAGCTTCGCCGCGAGCGCGCGGCCGAGCGTGTACGCCTTGTCGCGGTGCACGATGCACGAGAGCGCATCGACCGGCTCGCCGTTCACCAGCAGGTCGACGCGCACGAGATCGTTCTCGCGATAGCCGAGCAGCTCGTAGTCCATCGACGCGTAGCCCTTGGTCGCGCTCTTCAGCTTGTCGAAGAAGTCGAACAGCACCTCGCCGAGCGGCAGCTCGTACGTGATGATGACGCGCTCCTGCGAAGCATATTGGATGCCCTGCTGCACGCCACGGCGGTCCTCGCAGAGCTTGAGCACGGCGCCGACGTACGCGCTCGGCACGTGAATGGAGACCTTGAAGTACGGCTCCGAGATCGACTCGATGCGGCCCGGATCCGGCAGCCGGGACGGATTCTCGATCTCCTTGGTGACGCCGTCCTTCGTCGTCACGCGATAGACGACGCTCGGCGCGGTCGTGATGAGATCGAGGTTGTATTCGCGCTCGAGCCGCTCTTGCACGACGTCCATGTGCAGCAGGCCGAGGAAGCCGCAGCGAAAGCCGAAGCCGAGCGCGTCCGACGACTCCGGCTCGAAGACGAACGCGCTGTCGTTCATGTGCAGCTTGTCGAGCGCGTCGCGCAGCTCTTCGTATTGCTCGCCGTTCGTCGGGAAGATACCCGCGAACACCATCGGCTTCACTTCCTTGAAGCCGGCGAGCGCCTGCGTCGCGGGGCGGCGCATCTCGGTGATCGTGTCGCCGACCTTCGTGTCGTGGACCGACTTGATCGCCGCCGAGAAGAAGCCGACCTCGCCGACGCCGAGGGCCTCGAGCGCGAGCGGGAACGGCGCGAATACGCCGACCTCCGTCACCTCGTAGTCCGACTTCGTCGCCATCATGCGGATCTTCTGGCCCTTCTTCAGGGTCCCGTCCGTCACGCGGATCATCACGACGGCGCCGCGGTACGTGTCGTACCAGCTGTCGATGACGAGCGCGCGCAGCGGCGCTTCCGGATCGCCAGTCGGCGGCGGGATGCGCGTGCACACCGCCTCGAGGATGTCCTCGATGCCGATGCCGGACTTCCCGCTCGCGGCGATCGCGTGCTCGCAGTCGAGCCCGATGACCTCTTCCACCTCGCGCCGCGTGCGATCGACGTCCGCGCTCGGCAGATCGATCTTGTTGAACACCGGGATGATCGCGAGATCGTTCTCGAGCGCGAGATAGACGTTGGCGAGGGTCTGCGCCTCGACGCCTTGCGTCGCATCGACGACGAGCAGCGCGCCCTCGCACGCCGCGAGCGATCGCGACACCTCGTAGCTGAAGTCGACGTGCCCGGGCGTGTCGATCAGGTTCAGCTGATAAACGATCCCGTCCTTCGCCTTCCAATTCAGGCGAACGGACTGCGCCTTGATCGTGATTCCACGCTCACGCTCCAACTCCATCTTGTCGAGGAACTGATCCTTCTGTTCGCGGGCCGTGAGGGCGCCCGTGACGTCGAGGATGCGGTCGGCCAGCGTGCTCTTGCCGTGGTCGATGTGCGCAATGATCGAGAAATTGCGAATCCGGCTGGGTTCTGCGGGCATCTGTCTTTGCTGGCGACGCGCGGACGACGGTTGCGCGGCTGACGGTGACGCGGCTTTGGCGCGGGGGGCGAGCGTCTCTAGCAGAGTGCGCTGCGCGCGGCGACTCCCCCCAGCCCCCTCGTGCGAGGGGGGGCCTTCAGGTGGGCGTGGCGTGCGGAGGATGCACTCGACGGGCGGGATTTGCGGCACCCCCAACCCCCTTGGAAAGGGGGCTTTGGGAGGGAATTGAGGGAAGGTCGGGTTAAGCGCGGTACACCCACGCCACCGGCGGGGTCCGAAAAACCCAACCTCTTACGCGACCCAGACAGCCCGCAGGCCTTCGCTCACCGCGCTTGCGATGTGCAGCCAACTACACAAGGACGCTCGACCATCCTCCCCCGAGAGGACTTACTTACAAAAAAACTCCTCCCCCAGCGGGGGAGGCAGGGAGGGGGTGAAAGCCCGCCCCTGCCAAGGGGCAACGTCGCACAGCGACGGCGTAACCTCGGCGTGAGACCGAGCCGTCGCGCAGCGACCGAGTCAGCGCAGCGATCGCGAAAGATCAGCGCTTGCGCGGGAGGGCGTCGAGGGAGAGCTGGCCGGGGAGGTCGGCGGAGTGGTGCTCGAGGACGAGGTCGATGCCTTCGCGGATGTAGACCTCGACTGGAACCTTGGTGCGCTCGTGCAGCACCTTGAGCTGCTCGTTCTGCTCCGGGGTGATGTAGATCGTCGTCGAGATTTTCTTCCGCGCCACGTCGTGAACATACATGAGCACATACATACGGTCAAATGTGGGGAGGCGGTGAACACCTTATTAACGTCGCGGGTTGCGGTGGGTATGCCCTTGCGGCTAGATTGCCGTCGATCTTCAGCGGGCGGGCTCGAGCGGGGTATACCCGTTCGGGGTGTCGTCCCTCGGGGTGGAAGGGAGCCTTCGTCGGCATGAAGTCGAAGGACACGTCGGTCGTCTTGAAGTCCATGCGGTGCGGTATTCTCGCAGTCTCTCTCGGAGTCTCTTTCGGCGCCTCTCTCGGCGCCTGTGGCGGCGCCGATGAGTCCACCGCTGGCGGCGGAACCACGCCTGACGGCTCGCGCGGCAACGCCGCCGTGCGTGAGCAGTGCGAGCCTGGCGGCCGGCAGGTCACCGCGGTCGACGTCAACAATGACGGCACGCCGGACATCCGCCACGTCTACGAGGCCGGTCGTGAGCGCTGTGCGCTGCTCGACATGAACTTCGATGGGAAGGTCGACATCAACCGCTTCTTCGCGCCCGATGGCAGGACGGTCATCCGCGAGGAGCACGACTTCGACTTCGATGGCCGCATCGATCAGATCTCGTTCTTCGAGGGCGGCCGGCTGATGAGCCGCGAGCTCGACACGAATTTCGACAACGTCATCGACACGTGGATGTGGTGCGAAGGTCGCAGCGTCGCGCGGGCCGAGCGCGATCGCCATCACACTGGTCGCCCCGATACGTGGGAGTCGTATGCGGCCGGCCAGCTCGTGCAGGTCGCCTACGACGACAACAACGATCGCCGCGCGGAGAAGTGGGAAGTCTTCCAGAGCGGACGCTTGATTCGCACGCGCTTCGACACGAACGGCGACGCGCGTCCCGATCGCGACGAAGAAGTGCCCGCAGAGTCGGCAGGCCCCGCCGAAGACCCGATCAGCTGCGACGGCTCGCCGCTCGCACCGGCACCAGCCCCCGAAGCGCCCCCCGCCGACGCGTCTCCCGCCGACGCGACTGCCGCAGACCCAACCGCGCCTCCCGCACCTGCAGCGGGTGCCGCGCCTGCCCCTGGAGCAGCCCCGTGAATCGCTTTCTTCTCGCCGTGATCGCAGCGCTCGTCGCCGTTCCCTCTGCCGCATGTGGCGGTGGCAGCGAGCAGACCAACCGCTCGACCGCACGCTCGCGGTCCGTTGCTGGCGCCGGCGATCAAGCGTCGAACGCCAATGCGCAGGGGCGCTGTGATGCGACTGCGGCCAACCGCGAGGTCAGCGAATACGACACCTCGGGCGACGAGCAGCCGGACGTGCGCAAGGTGTTTCTGCAGGTCGGCCGCGCGCCGCTGATTCGTCTGGTGCTGATCTGCCGCGAGGCGGATCTCAACGGCGACGGCACCAAGGACATCGTCCGCTACTACAACGACGAGGGCCGTCCGCTCCGCGAGGAAGCCGATCGGGACTTCGACGGGCAGATGGACGAGATCGCGTTCTTCGAGAACGGTCGGGTCGCGCGCAGCGAAGCCGACACCAACCGCGACGGCAAGGTCGATACGAAGACCTTCTTCGAGCGCGGCCAGCCAATCCGCTCGGAGCGCGACATGGCGGCGCGCAGCACCACCGATCGCTGGCAGCCGGATCGCTGGGAGTACTTCGAAGCGGGCCGCATGGTGCGCATGGGCTCGGACGTCGATGGCGATGGCGTCGTCGATCGCTGGGATCGCGACGCGAACAGCCGTCCGCGGCTCGGCAGCACGCGGGAAGCCGCGAATGGCGAAGAGCTCGGCGACGATGGCGCCGGCGCGGCGCCTGCAGCGACGCCCGGCCGCGACGGCGGAACGGGCTGAGCCGACCTCCGTGGCAGTAGAACGTCTGCAGAAGATCCTCGCGCAAGCGGGGCTCGCATCGCGCCGTGCAGCAGAGCAGCTGATCACCGGCGGGCGTGTGCGTGTCAACGGTCGGCTCGTCACCGAGCTCGGCTCGCGCGCGGATGGCCGCCGCGACCGCATCGAGGTCGACGGTAAGCGCATCACGCTCGAGCGCCCGATCTACTACTTGATGCACAAGCCGCGCGGCGTCGTCTCGACGCTCAGCGATCCGGAGGGACGCCCGTCGCTCGGCGAGCTGCTCGCGCGCTTCCCCGAGCGCCTCTATCCCGTCGGCCGCCTCGACTTTCACACCAGCGGCGCGCTGCTCATCACCAACGACGGCGAGCTCGCCGAGGCGCTGCTTCATCCGAGCCGCAAAGTGCCGAAGGTCTACGTCGCCAAGCTGCGCGGCGATCTCGACACCGATGCGCTCGACGGTCTGCGTAACGGCGTGGAGCTCGACGACGGCTTCATGACCGCGCCTGCGGACGTCATCGTGCTGCGTGAAGAGGCGGGCTCGACGTGGATCCGTATCACGATCCACGAAGGCAAGAACCGCCAGATCGTACGCATGGGAGACGCCATCGGGCATCCCGTGACGCGACTCTCGCGCATCAGCTTCGCAGGGCTCGACACGGAGACGCTGCGCCCCGGCAACCTGCGCCAGCTCGAAGACAAAGAGATCGAGAAGCTGAAGAAGGCCTATCTCGTCCCAGCGCGCGCGCGAAAGCTCGGCCAGAAGCGCAGCGCCGCACACGCCGCGCGGCAGGCCGCAAACGCGGCGGGTGATGGCGCCGACGGCGAAGAGGATGAGTCGATCGACGCCGCTGCGCACGAAGATGAGTCGCTCGACGACGGCGACGCCGCGCTCGACGCTGCGCTCGCGCTCGACGAGGACGACGGCGACTTCGACGAGGCAGACGCGCCGAGCCTGCGCGCTGCTGACGGCGAAGGTACGCCGTCGTATCCGACCGAGCGCAGCCGCACGCCGCGCGTGACCAAGCGCGCGCGTGAGATGGAGCGCGGCGTGCAAAACGCACGCGGCAATGCGCGCGATCCGAAGACGCGCGAGGGCGCGCGCGCGAGCGCTGCGCGCAGCACCGCACGCGATGCTGCAGGCGCGAGCAACGCGCCGTCGAGGGCGGCGAAGCATGGGGCGAAGTCGTCGCCGAGCGCTGCGCAGCGCGGCGCGAAGTCGTCGCAAAACGCGTCGAAGTCGTCGCCGATCGGCGCGGGCGCGACGCGTGGCAAGTCCACTCGTGGCGATGCGCCGAGAGGCCGTCGAGGCATCAGCAAGAGTCGCTGATTAGGACGTTGACAGACGACGACTTCTGCATATACTCCGCTCACTTCTGACGCGGGGTGGAGCAGCCTGGTAGCTCGTCGGGCTCATAACCCGAAGGTCGTCGGTTCAAATCCGGCCCCCGCAACCAACTTCCGATTTGAACGCGCGGCCGATCCTTCACAGGGTCGGCCGTTCGTGCGTCTGGCGCGGGGATCGGTGCTCTGCGTCGTGCGCAGCGCGGTACGGTGATTCGATGGATCGTCGATACGCCCGGCGGACGCGAAGCGCGCACACGATGACCGCGCGTGCAGCGGTTCTGGTCGGTGTGATGGCGCTCGCCCTCGCGTCGCCCGGCCGCGCGCAAGATCACGTCCCCGCGACTCCCTCGATCGAGAGCGCGGACCCGACGTGGCTGCCGCGCTTTCGCGCGCGTCTCGCAGAAGCGCGGAGGCGGCTGGTGCGGCTGTCGTTCTACGGCACCTCGCACACGGCGTCGGATCAATACACGAGCGTGCTCCGCGCCGCGTTGCAGCGCCGCTTCGGGGACGGCGGCGCTGGCGCGTTCTTGCCGATGCGGCCGCTCACGTTCGCTGATCGTCGTGACGTCGTGTTCGAGAGCGCGAGCGGATTCGTCGGGCGCAGCACGCGGCGCACGCGTGGTGTGCTCGACCTGGGCGCGACCGGGCTCGCGCTCGAGGCGCGTGGCGAGGCGCACGCGCGTCTTCGCGTCATGCATCCGGTCGGCGGGGTGGTGCGCCTTTGGGCGACGGCGCTACGCGAGAGTGCGCGAGTCTCGATGCGCGTCGGATGGCGTCACGACGAGCGCACGCTGCGCGCGGGCGAGAGCGTGATGATCGAGCTGCCGGCGGAGGCGGCCTCGCTCGAGGTGACGGTATCGCGTGTGCGCATTCTGGCGCTCTCCGTCGAGTCGACGCGCGGGGTCGTGGTCGAGAGCTTCGGCGTGCCAGGCGCGCGCGCGGTCGACGCCGCGCGATGGGAGGCGCGATCGTTCGAAGGTCAACTCGCGGATCGTCCACCGGATGTCGTGTTTCTCGAGCTCGGCACCAACGAGATCGTCGGCCGCGGCACGGTCCCAGAACATCGCGCTGCGCTCGGCGCGCTCATCGCGCGATTTCGGCGCGCCGTGCCGGCGGCGATGTGCGTCGTGATCGGTCCATCGAATCAGCCGCGTATGCGCGGTGGCGAGTGGACCGTGAACGAACGCGGCCTCGCGCTGCGCGACGCGTTTCGACTCGAGGCGTTGGCCGCAGGCTGCGGCTTCTTCGACCTGATCGCGTTCGAGGGCGGCCTCGGCGATCTTGACGATTGGGTCGCGCGCGGACTGGTGCTGGCGGACCACGTGCACCTCAGTGACGCCGGGCATGCGCGGCTCGCGGCGGCGCTCGAGCGCGCGTTGCTGGAGAGGTGAGAGGGTGTTCCGTCGCTCCGCGCGCGCGTCACGCGCTACTACCGCGTGGGCCGTTGCGTGCGGCAGCGCGTGATGACGTCGGTGCCGATCGCGGCGAGGCGCGCGCGCGTCCCCTCGACCTCGGGGCTCTGTACGTTCGTCGTCGCGGCGGCGGCGATCACACGGTTGAAGCGATCGACTGCGCGGCAGCGGAGCGGGCGCGCTTGGCCTTCGAGCACCTCGTGCACACGGCGGGTGGCGATGCCTTGCAGCTGCTCGAACGAGCGCTGCGAGAGCACGCGTCGCTGCGCCTCGAGGTCCGTTGGCGCGCTCCACGACGCCGCGAGTACGGTATCTGCGAGCCGCTCGATCGCGAGGCCGGCCCGATAGTGCGCGGCTGCGGCCCAGCGCGGGTCGTCGAGCCGCGCAACGCTGTCGTAGCCTTCGATCAGCTGTCGTAGCTCGTCGAGCGGCGCTTGCAGCGCAGCGTCGAGCGTCGCGATGAACGCCTCGGTCGTAGCACCACGCTCGAGCACGATGCGCCCCGGCGCGAGATCGTCGAAGGCGGCGTCGGCGCGATTGAATGCCGCTGCCGCGACGTAGCCTCGCGCTTCTGGGCCGAGCGTGTCGCGCGTCTCGCCGGCGGCTGCCGTCATGTCGTCGATCGCAGCGGTGCGCGCGGTCGATCGGTCGCGCTGGCACAGGGCGTACTGGTAGAGCGCGCGCACGACTTGATCGCCGGCGCCCGGCACCGCGCGATTGGCGCGCGCGAATGTGCGCAGCGCGACGGTGGCGCGGCGGCAGTCGCTCGCCGCCACCAGCTCGAGCGCCGAGGCGAAATTCGCGCTGCGCTGCGCCGCTGGATCGGTCGTAGCGGCCGCAACTGCCGTCCACGCCTCCGACGCTTCGCGATGTTTGCCGAGCGCGACCAAGCTCTCCGGGAGGGACGTGCGCGCGGTGCCGCGAAGGTCGGCCAGCTCCGGCAGATCGAAGTCCGCGCCGAGTAGCCGCTGCGCGAGCTTCACGATCTCGTCGTGCCGCGCAGCGGCGCGCGCGAGCGTCATCAGACGTGCGAGCGCGTCGGCGAGCTCCGTCACGGCGCGCGTCCGCTCCTCGGCGCTGAAGCCCGAAGGAACGACCTCCGCGGCGATGCGTCGATCGATCTCCACCGCGCGATCGCTGCCGGCGACGCGGAATGCGCGCGCCGCGAGCGCGAGCCCCTCGACGCGGTCCATCGGCGTGATGCTGCGGTCTTCGTCGACCGCCGCCAGGAACGCTTCGCCGGCGCGAATCGACCAGCGCGTGCGCTCGCCCGCGCGCTCGTTTTCGGCGCGCTGCGCGAGCAGCATGCCGGTGCGGAAGTGCACGGAGGCAGCGTCGGTCTGCGCGATGCAGCGCGGATCGTCGGCCGCGTCGTCGCAGGTCGGCGCGCCCTCGCTGCCGAACGTGCAGCTGCGCTCCGAGAGTGAGCGGCCAAGTTCTGCGACGGCGTCATAGCGTCCGAGCGCGAGCAACATATCGCGCAGCCCGCGCCACGCCGTCGCGCCGCCTGCCCATGCGCCTTCACCCGCGCAGCCCGCGGCGAATACCGCCTCGAGCGCGGTGCGCGCGTCTGGCCAGCGGCCATAGCGGAACGAGACCAGGGCGTTCTCGAGCGTATAAGTGCGGCGCGTGGCGCTCGTCTCTGGGGCCTCCGCGACCACCTCGAGATACAGAGCGCGCGCCTCGACCAAGTCCGCGAGCGGCCGCGGAAGATCCAACGCGCGCACGGTCGGCGGGTCGCCCTCGAGCTGCGGCGGCGCATCGCGAACTTCGATCTCCGCGGCCAGAAGCAGGCGCTCGCGCGCTTGCACCAAGACCTCTGCAGCCGTCTTGCGCCAGGTCGCGTCCGTACCGTTGTTGAGATATTGCCGCGCGCTCGCCGCCGCCTCAGCGCGCAGCTCCGCACCGAG
>Ga0163144_10019026_pt1 | contig 13844 bp, 10 predicted proteins | sample OliLak19BULKMAT1_FD_123175 | JGI IMG/M metagenome (GOLD analysis project Ga0163144, IMG submission 123175) | Freshwater microbial mat bacterial communities from Lake Vanda, McMurdo Dry Valleys, Antarctica - Oligotrophic Lake LV.19.BULKMAT1 | ecosystem: Environmental > Aquatic > Freshwater >... | reverse complement strand
GGGAATCGACGATGCTCCATGGCTGCCACTTCTTCCGATAAATCTGCGGAAGCCCACAAGATCACTTCCGCTTCCGGAATGTGCTTTTCGATCAGCGCGAGAACGCCTGGAGTATGAGCCACGTCGCCGATGTTGACGACCTGCCATGACGACCGCAGCAGAACGCGCGGATCGCGGGCAGATGAAATGACCGCAGGTTGGATCGCTTGAATGCGGTTTAAAGGAAGCGTCGAAGTTATCGTCGAAGCCACGCCGAGACCGGCGACGGATTGCAGAAATTTTCTTCGTTGCATCGTTGGTCTCGCTTCGCAATTCAAAAGTTCCGGACGGCAAATCTATGCGACCGGCTTCATCAAACGTTGATCGACTTCATTAGCGACAATCACGCCGTAATTGATCGCGCCCAACCAGCCTGACATGATAATCCCGACGCTGCCCGCGTGATAAAGACCGGGAATTTGAGCCGGCAGTGCTCGACTGACGGCCAGTCCCTCGAATTTGGTGCCAAAACTCGCGCCGGACAAGTGCTTGGTGTAGTGCTGAAACGTTCGCGGCGTGGCGGCTTCAACGTGATCGATTTTCTCGCGCACGTTGGGAACATACTTTTCCAGTGCATTCAACGTCGTCTCGATCAAGTCCTGCTTGCTAGCCGCGTATTCTTCTTCGCTGAGGTTCGCCCAATCTTCAAAGCGTGCGTTCGTGCTGCTGACGACCGCATGCCGACGCTTGCCATGCGGACGCGTGCGCGGGTAATAGAAACTGAACGTGCGGCTCGTAATATTGCGACTCAGCAGAGCTTCGGTTCGGAACAGTGGTGCCGTCGAGCAGAACAGCAGATCGCCGGTCGACTCATCGATTTCGACACCCTCTTTGATAGCCATGTAGACCTGCGTGCTGCTGTTATTCAGTCGCACGCCACGAGCCTGTTCGACAAAGTTGGGTTGAAAATGCTCCTCACCAACCAAGTTAAACACCGTCGCGTTCAAGTTCGAATTGCTGATCACGTTGCCGCAAGCGATTCGTCGATCATTGACCACGACAGCAGTGACTCCGTTCGGTCCCACTTCGATCTTCGACACATCGCTGCGAATGCGGATGTCGACTCCGTTCCGTTTCAGTTCAGCCTCCATTTTCGTGACCAAGTCATCAGTGCCGCCTTCGTAAATGTAAACACCTTTTGCCATGAAGTTCGAGAAGACGATGCCATAAGTGATGGCCGGATCTTCCAAGGTTGAACCGTTCGCATACGTGATCGGTTCCATCAGCAAGCGAACGACATCTTCGCGACCTGGAAAGAATTTTTCGAACAACTGACCCGTCGTCATGCTTTGATCATCGTAGAAGTTCATCCCCCGCGCGGTATCAAAGAATGCAGTCACATTCTCAATGGGCACTTTGAACTCGTTGGTCAACAGCTTTGTAAAATCTTCGCGATTGAAAGTTGTCGTCAGCGAGAACATCGGGTTGTCGAAGCGGATATTTTTTAGCTGAGCGATGTTGGATGCGATCTCGTCATTCCAATATCGACGGCAACTTTTGAGCATCCCGGCGGGGAAACCGTGCAGCGAGATATCAAAGATGTGACTTCCCGGACGTCGGAACCAAGTTGCAAGCCCGCCGAGTTTGTAGTGTTGTTCAAGCAACAGAACACGATGCCCGGCTCGGCCAAGAATGTTCGCCGTCGTCATGCCAGCCAAACCGCTGCCGATGACGATTACGTCGTAGTAGTCTTTGCAGCCTTTGAGGAAATCTCGCGCCATGAGTCGGTTCGTTTTGCGTGAATTTTTTGCTTGAATTTGAAGTGCAATTTGCGGTGTAATTTATTGTGCAATTTGCTCTGTTGCGAAGGCAAATTCTAATCAATTCAGTCTTTTCGCGAAGTGGACCGCCTTCTGCGCAACACTCTTTGACGACCGTTATTTACACACCGTTCGCGCCGATTGCCTTCGCATCTACAATGCTGGCTACATGCTAACCGAACCGCTATTTCACTCGTTATTACCCAATTCAAAACGCACGATTCGTATCTGACTATGACAACCTACAACCGCGACCGCCTCATTGCCTTGATCAAAGAACACGCACTTCAGTTCGGTTCCTTCGTACTGGCAAGCGGCAAGACGGCTTCGTTTTACCTCGACTGCCGCCAGTTGACGTTGCATCCACAGGGTGCGAATCAAGTCGGTGCTGGGATGCTGCAGATGCTGGGCGATCCACTGCCGGATGCGATCGGCGGGATGGCGATCGGAGCGGATCCGATTTCTGCGGCCACCATTACCCTCGCAGGTCAACAGAATTTGGATGTTCGCGGCTTCATCGTTCGCAAGGAAGCGAAGCAGCACGGCATGGGCCGCCAAGTCGAAGGGCCGGTCAAGGCGGGGATGAAAGTGGTCATCGTCGAAGATGTCGTGACCAGCGGCGGAAGTGCCCTCAAGGCCGTCGAAGCAGCTCGTGAGTTTGGTTTGCACGTCGATCGAATTTTGGCAGTCGTCGATCGGCTCGAAGGTGGCCGCGAAGCGATCGAAGCGGCTGGCCTGAAACTACAGTCGCTAGTGACCGTTCGCGATCTCGGCGTTTGACGGACGGAGCGGGTGCTTCAGGTTACTGATCGCGTTCAAGTTGGCATTCAAACGCTGCTATCATTTCTGCTACACTGCCGACCAACCCAAGCGAACGGAATGGCTGGTATGGAAACCTCACTGCATCGACAGCTCAAAATGACTTACGCAACTTCTGTAGCCAACACCGAAGTGACGGTGCACGGCTATCGAATTGATGCCATCGGTCGCCGCGGTGAACTGATCGAAATTCAGCATGCGTCGCTCGGCGCGCTGCGCGATAAAACGCGATGCTTACTGGCTGAACAAGCCAAGCGAGTGCGAATCGTAAAGCCGATCATCGCTCGCAAGACCCTCGTCACGCTCGATGCTCCGGGCGGTGAAGTGCTGCGACGAAGGCTGAGCCCCAAACGAGGCGATGTGCTCGATATCTTCTTAGACCTCGTTTACTTTGGCACCATCTTCCCGCATCCAAAATTGATCTTGGAAGTCGTGATGATCGAAGCCGAAGAGACTCGCGTTGATCGGGCTCGACCAAGTCGTCGGCGCGGCAAACGTTACAAGACACTGGAGCAAACACTAGTCGGCATCGAAAGTCGAGTTGAGTTCGCGAAGCTGAGCGACTTGCTCGCGCTCCTGCCGCTAGCCGATCTGCCGCAGCCGTTTGATACCGCCGAACTCGCCGCAGCGATGAGTAAGCCGCGCTGGTTCGCGCAAAAAGTTGCTTACTGCCTTCGTCAAGCCGGCGCTGCTAAGTTGGTCGGCAAGCGTGGCAACAGTCAACTGTTCGAAACAAAGAAGCTCCGCGTCAAACCGAAACGCGTTGCGTGAGATACCTCAACCCTCAACCAACCTCAGCCAACCTCAAACAACCTCAGCCCATAAATCCGCCGGAAGAGCTGTCGGTGACCATGCGTTCGCGCAGCGTTTGCAAGCCGCGTTTCAATAATCCGGCGACCGCCATTTCACTCTTCTTCATCGACTCGGCCATCTGCTTGAGCGAAAAACCTTCGACGTAACGCAAACGCAACGCTTCACGCTGCGTCTCGGGAAGACCTTCGAGGCAGTTCGCCAAATACACCGCTGTCTCATCGCGCATCAAGCGTTGACTGGGCGAAGTGGTCTCTGACGGAGCGAGGTCTGTGATCGCTGGGCGGCTGTCGGTCGGGCTGTTGGAAACTTCGCGGCCCGCCGATCGCTTTTGAGTGAACAGATGACGCTGATGGGCGGACGAAACATTGTTGCGCAAAATATTTCGCAACCAACCCAACAGCTCTTCAATCTGATGACCACGGAAACTCGGGAGGTCCCGCTGAGCTTCGAGGAAAGTAACCTGGACCACGTCGGCCGGATCAAGTCGCCCGTTCAATCGCGGGTCAAGGTAGCGTTGAGCAAGGACGGTCAGGTACGCGCGGTAATCCTCTAGCAGCGCACCGAGCGAGTCGGCGTTGCCGTTCTGGGCTTCTTCTAAGAGTTGTTGATGATAAGTGCGATTCACGCGGGCGCCTTACATTCTGCCGTTACTTCTTGCATTTACTCGCAACTTGACACACCGCGCAACCCCCTTTGGTCCCGCAACCATTCTTCGCCTCTTCAGTTCCGCAACCCGGCCCGCAGCCGTGCTCGAGCAACTGAGCGAATTTGCTTTCGCGCACCGAACGCTCGTAGATCGCCACCAACTGATCCAAGTGCTGTTGAATCTCGGGCGACACTTCGGAAAGGAAATGAAAGTACAACGTTTTGCCATCGAGCAACGGTTCGACGTCGATCAGCAGACCCGCCACATCCTGTTCGCTGAGCCACTGTTGGCAGGCTTGCTGCGCCAGATCAGCTTGCTCCTGGAGATGACCCCACAGAATTTCGTCTTCAACGGTCATCCGCCGCAGCAACCTTCCATCGCTCAAGTCGACCGAGGCCGGTTTCAACTGAGCCGGGCCAAGGACTTGTCCAATTTCAACTCCGCGCTGGGTCCGGCACACGACTCGCGAACCTCGCCGCAACGTTGACTGATCCAGACTGCGAAAACGCCCGATCTGCCCCAACTTTCCAACTCGAACGAGAAAGCAATCCGTTCCATCGACCGTCTCGCCGGTCGCATCTTCCAAAGAAGTATCAAGCATCACAAAGAGTATCCGTGGGTCATTCAGAATTAAGTGCGATTCGGCTACCATAGGTTCGGCTTACGGCGGGTAAACCTCATGGGCCAGCCTCACGGGCCAGCCTCAACCGTTTGCCGGTCTGAATCACTACGGCGGACCAGCCAACAGCCATGGTATGTTTAACCTCGCAAATTTAAACGCAGGAAGCAAACCGGTGTAAGTTAAACCGGTTTAAGTTAAATAGAGCGTAAGGCCATCGGGGCGGGAATTCAAGCAACTGATGGCATTCACTAGTCAAGATTATACGGACTCGCATGATTATTTCGAACTCGACCGTCTCGGCAGACAACAAATGGCTTCAACTCGCGTCACAAGTCCTCGATGGCGTCGACGTTTCGTTTGAACAAGCAGAGGAGATTCTCGCCAGCCCGAACGACGAGCTGCTCGCTGTAGTGGCGGCGGCGTTTCGTTTGCGACATCGTTATTTCGGCAAGACGGTGCAGTTGTATTTTTTAGTGAATGCGAAGAGCGGTCTGTGCCCTGAAGATTGTGGTTACTGTTCGCAGTCGAAGATCTCGAGCGCGTCGATCGAAAAGTATCGCATGCTGTCCGCTGACCAGTTGCTCGAAGGGGCTCGAGTGGCGGCGGAGCGTCAATCGAAGACCTACTGCATCGTGATCAGTGGTCGCGCGCCGAGCGAACGCGAAATGACGGCAGTGGAAACTGTCGTCCCTCGTATCAAGGAAGAGCTTGGCTTAAAGATTTGTGCTTGCCTCGGTCTGCTCACGCCCGAACACGCCGCACGACTGAAATCGTGCGGAGTCGACCGAGTTAATCACAACTTGAACACCGGCGAAGAACACTATGCCGAAATCTGCTCGACGCACACTTACCAAGATCGACTAAAGACGCTCAACAACGTGCGCGACGCCGGTCTCGAACTTTGCAGCGGCGGCATCGTCGGCTTGGGCGAATCGCATCGTGATCTCGTGTCGATGGCCATGGATCTGCGAACGCTGAAGACTGAATCGATCCCGCTCAACTTCCTCCACGCGATCGAAGGCACGCCGCTGCAAAACCGCAACGACCTGACTCCACAAGATTGCTTGCGAGCCCTGTGCATGATGCGGTTTGTGAATCCGTCGAGCGAATTGCGGATCGCTGGCGGCCGTGAAAAACACTTGCGATCGCTCCAACCGCTAGGTCTTTATGTCGCGAACAGTCTGTTCGTCGGCGATTACTTGACGACCAAGGGACAAGCACCCGAGGCGGATTATCAAATGGTCAACGATCTCGGTTTCGAAGTTACGATGTAAGCAATTACGATGTAAGCAGTTACTGGATCGTTGGTTGAAAGCGAGGTAAGTGGTGCATATCTTCGACGCGCATCTGGATTTGGCATTGAACGGAGTCGACTGGAATCGCGATCTTCGCAACTCAGTCGACGACATTCGAGCTCAGGAGCGTTCGTTGGAGATGAGCGAGAAAGGGCGTTGTACGAACACGGTCAGTTTGCCGGAGCTGCGACGCGCGGAGGTCAGCACTTGTTTGGCCACGTTGCTCGCTCGGCAAGAGAAAGAGATCAATCACAGTTTCGGCTGGACCACCCCGCACGCCTGCTACGCCATGGCTCATGCTCACCTGGCCTACTATCGCGCACTCGAACGCGACGGTCTGCTGCGCATGCTTCGAACTCAATCCGATCTAAAACAACATCTGGCGCAGTTCGAATTAAATCCGCTCGAAACGCCGCTCGGTTTCATCCTGACCATGGAAGGAGCCGATCCTGTTCTGCGGCCTGACACGATCCACGAGTTCCATGAGCACGGTTTGCGCGCGATCGGCTTGACCCATTACGGCGCGAATCGTTATGGCGGTGGAACGCGTTGCGAAGTCGGCTTGGCCCTCGACGCCATTCCGCTGCTCGAGCAGATCGCGGAGCTCGGGATGACGGTCGATGTCACGCATCTTTCCGACGTGGCGTTTTGGCAATTGCTCGATCGCTTCCCCGGTCGTATTCATGCCAGCCACCAGAACTCGCGACGCATCGCGAATTGGCAGCGTCAATTCTCCGATGAACAGTACACAGCCGTTATCGAGCGCGGCGGTGTGATCGGTATGGCGTTTGACATCATCATGATGCAAGAAGGTTACGTCCGCGGACAATCGAAAAACGAAGTCGCCATCGAGCGCGCGGTCGACAACATCGACATTGTCTGTCAGCTCGCCGGTAACGCCCGTCACGTCGGCATCGGCAGCGATCTGGACGGCGGCTACGGTTGCGAACAAACCCCCTGCGACCTCGACCGTATCAGCGACCTGCAGCGTCTCCCCGAGCTGCTGCAGAAAAGAGGTTATCCAGCCGACGATATCGCCGCCATCATGCACGGTAATTGGATTCGTTTCTTCAGCGAAGCCCTACCGCTGCTGTAGATCCCGCCCGCGCTCTCTGACGCATTGCAAGCGAAACGCCCGCGCTCCCGCTTTTGCCGACCAAACCTCCGCAATCTCCTTACCGCTCAACTTCCGTTTTCGCCTCCCAAGCGTCGTAATACAAGTTTTTGCCATCGACTTCGACTTCGCCGCGCTGAAAATCGGCGGGCTCCGATCGCAGCGATAGCTTCGGCGGAAACAGATCGCGTCCCCAATCAAGATTGACAATCAAACGATAACTGTCTTGATGGCCGCAATAAAATTCCGCGACGCGAGGATCCTCTGACTGCTGCAATCCGTACGATGCATCTGCTGGCAACCATCCCCAAGGCGCGATGTAAATCTCCGCCCAATCGTGCATCCCCCAGGCTTCACCCGGCTTCGTTTCAAACCCGCTTTGCCAACGCGCCGGAATACCAGCGATCCGACACATCGTGATGAACAAAGTATTCTGAACTCCGCAATCACCGCGCTTCGCACCAAACCCTTTGAGCGCGAACGACGGGATGATGCAATATTCATCCTCCGCGTTCCACGGAATGTTGACGCTAATCCAGCGAAATATCTTGCGGGCTTTTACCAGCGAATTTGTTTCGTCGCCAACGATCGCCACAACTTGCTCGAGAATCGCTGGATCGAAAACAATATGCGGAGCCCGTTCGTTGAGACTAGCGCCATTCCAGTTCGCCGGCAACGGCTCTACTTTCGATTCGTCAAGCTTCGGATAATACGCGAACGATGTGTACTCGAAGACCTCTTTGAAAACGAGAGGAGCGTTCACGTCAGCGATTTTCTGTTCAAAATAAACGGTGCGTTGCGCCGCGCCGCTGACCGGATTCCCTTCGATCGCGCTAGGAGCAATCAAGGTTGCCATTGGCGAGGTGCTGATCAGTTTCACGTCACGTTGCTGTCGATATTCCTGAGCAAGCGGCATCCAAACTCGCACGGTAGCACCTAGTTTGATTGCCGGATGATTATTGCGGATTGTAATTGTGTGCGTGACGCGATGCTTAACAGGTAGCACTTCGACGGCCTCGCTCCGATCCGCTTCGGCGATAATCTCAGCCAAGTGTTTCGTTAGCGGCCATCTCGACGCGCTCGGTGCGCGACCCGCGTGCTTGCGGCGCATTTGCGCGTCTTGGCTGAAAAGAAAAATATTCTGCGGTTCGCGACGGAAGTAAAGCTTCTGGCCGTCGATCATGCGAAAACGAGCACCACTGGCTTCGGCCCAACGCGCGACCTCAGCGGCGGTTGCATCGGGAATCGATTTCCTTACTTTCGCCAACAGGCCTTCTGCAGCGAGCGAATATTCAAAGCGGATACGAGCGATGATGTCGACGAGTTCTTCGCGCGCACGCAGCGCTTCCATCGAAGTACTCGGTTCTTTCGCAGCCAGAAAATCCTCCGCTTGCTTGAAGTCGCCAGCGGTCAGCATTTCCCGAGCTCTCAGAACCTTGCTGTCCAAACTGGTGAAGGCCAGCGACGCAGCCGGCGGTTCATTCGCAAATGCTGGAGCCGCGTAGATCGCGACTGAAAAAGCGAAGATGTACGCCACGGAAGCTCGAATCGCCATGATGATCGTATTTCCAAAAGTAAGTTTTTCAACAACTCGCTTCTTCGCTGGTCGCTTCCGCCTCGCGCCGCCAAGTGCTGCCAGTGTATCAATTAAATTTCTGCCAGTTAAAATTCCCAGTCGAGCCCAAGATCAAGATTGATTGCCGAGTGCGTCAGCGCACCAACACTGATCCTGTCCACTCCGGTTTCAGCAATAGCACGCAGCGTATTCAATCTAACTCCGCCTGACGCTTCCAACTGAACTGACGCGTTCACTCGATTGCGGCGTTCAACAGCGTCGCGCAATTTATCCGTGGTCATGTTATCCAGCAACACAATATCGGGATTCGCGGGCAGCGCATCGTCGAGTTGCTCGAGCGAATCGACTTCAATTTCGATAATCGCATCGCTGGGTGCATCAGGTTGTTCTGCCAGGAAGGCCCGCGCGTGACGAATCGCTTCACTGGGACTGAGCAATCGACCAGTTAGTCGCGCGTGGCAGGCGAGATGGTTGTCTTTGATCAACACTGCGTCGTACAAACCCAGCCGATGATTTCTACCGCCACCGCATGCCACTGCATACTTCTCCAGCCGTCGCCAGCCAGGCGTTGTCTTACGAGTGTCATACAATCGAGCCGGCAAATCAGCGATCAAGCGAACGTGCTCGGCGGTCCAACTCGCAATGCCGCATAGTCGCCCCAGAAAATTCAAAAAGGTTCTTTCGCAAGTCAGCACATCGCGAGCATCGCCGTTCAGCGTCGCCAGACAAGCACCTTTTTCAAACTCAGTGCCATCGCTGATATGCAAACTGAGTTCGATGCTCGCCTGCAACGTTTGTTCGATCCAAGGCAGCAGATCGATTCCCGCCACAACGCCGGGCTGGCGCGCGATGATGTGAGCGCGAGCCGGCAATCCAGGAGGCACCACCGCAATCGTTGTCAAATCCATTCCCCGACCAAGGTCCTCACGAATGGCCAGCCGCACGAGTTGCTCGAGGTCATCTTTGAGGAAAATATCGCGAGTCTGTTGCGGATAATCGCGGCCCGATTCAAGCATGGATGTCGCCCGTAAGTGGATAAACTCGATTGAATCAGCATCGATGACTTGCCCGCATTCATCGCTGAATAGTAAAAATACAGCTTCGCCATTCTCGACTATTCTCGTTAACATACATCCATAGAGCAAACTTCACAGAGGCAAACCCAACTGCCGCAAACTCAAAACGTTCGCTACGCAATGACCGGCAGGATCACATGCCCATGCACGTCAGTCAATCGCATATCGCGTCCGCCGAATCGGAACGTCGACTGTGTATGTTCAAGCCCCATGAGATAAAGCATCGTCGCATGCAAGTCATGAATTTCGCACTTGTCCGCGATCGCTCGGTAGCCCCATTCGTCGGTCGCGCCATGCACGACGCCACCCTTGACGCCGCCGCCCGCCATCCAAATGGAAAAACCAAACGGATTGTGATCTCGTCCATTGTTACCTTGCGCGAACGGAGTGCGTCCAAACTCGCCAGCCCACACCACCAGCGTCGAATCCAACATACCGCGTTGCTTCAAATCCGCCAGCAATCCAGCGATCGGCTGATCGACGGCCAACGCATTCTTGTTGTGCCCGTCGAGCAGATTGCTATGTTGGTCCCACCGATCATGGCCAACGGATGGACATGTCAACTCAATAAAACGAACTCCACGTTCGACGAGACGCCTGGCCAACAAGCATTCGCGGGCGAACGTTTTCGTCACATCGGGCGCGTTTGTAATACCGTACAAATCGAGCGTCTCTTGAGTTTCATCGGCCACATCGCAAAGCTTCGGAATGGCGGCTTGCATGCGAAATGCAGTTTCATAATTCTTGATCGCAGATTCCAGTTCATCGTGTTCACCTTCACGCTCAACCGTCCCTTGATCCAGCTTTCGAAGCAGCGACAACTTATCGACTTGCAACTGTGAATTCGCCTCAATCGGAATCGCATTCGCGAGCGCTTGGCCACTCGGTCGCAGAACGGAACCTTGATACGAAGCGGGCAGAAAGCCATTGCCAAAGCAATCCAATCCGCCGGGCGGAATTAAACCGCCGTTGAGCACCACGAATCCGGGCAGCTCTTCACATTCGCTCCCCAGCCCATAAGTCGCCCAAGCCCCCATGCTCGGCCGCCCCTGCAATCCGCTCCCCGTGTGCAGGAAGTAGTTCGCGAAAGTATGCTCCGGAAATTTTGAAGTCATCGACCGAATCACCGCCAACGAATCCGCATGCTTGGCAACATGCGGAAACAGCGAACTAATTTCAAGGCCGCTTTCACCGTACTTGTTGAAAGTCCACGGGCTCTTCAACACTGTGCCATTATTGTTGAACTGGGTTGGGGAAACCTTGAACAACTTACCGGGATCCTGACCGTTGTATTTGTCCAGCATCGGTTTCGGATCGAAAGTGTCCACCTGCGAAGGACCACCATCCATGTACAAAAAAATGATGCTCTTCGCACGCTGCGGGTACGCGAGCGGACTAGCACCTAATTGCTTGCCGCGACTCTCACCGCGAACCTGCTCCGCCAACATTGCAAACAGCGCAACCGAACCAAATCCATTGGCTGCACGAGAAAGCAATTGACGTCGGGAGATCATCATAAGTGAACCAATCTTGGATATCGCATCACACGCCCAAAACTAAAAACGCAGGATCAGCTCTTTCATGTTCATCACTACATGTGCGACGTCTTGCCATACGTCTTGCTGATTCCGACCCGTCGCCATCTGGTCAGCGATAAAGCCGATCGCTGCCGCTTGCTCTTCTTTCGTCGGCCGCCGCGAAAACGCAGCCAAATACATCTGTTCCAGCCGCTGGTCGTCGGACATGTCAGCTCGGGCCAGCAACGCTTGGCTCCAGTGCTTCGCTAACTGATGCACGAATGGATCGTTCAGCAGCGTGAGCGATTGAGCCGGAACGCTGGACACATTCCGACGTCCCATGGAACTAAATGGGTTCGGCGAATCGAAGATGGACATCATTGGAACCAGGAAATTGCGTCTCACGGAAATGTAGAGACTTCGTCGGAACTCGCCATCCGCCGGTCCGCTCATACCCGGTCGCCCGCGCCCCTCCAGGAATTCCGTCAGATGCACAGGCACGCTACCGCCTTCCAACCGCAAATCCAAACGACCAGCGATGCTCATCAGCGTGTCGCGTATCGCTTCCGCCTCCAGCCGCCGCACGCGCGCACGAGTCAGCCAGAGGTTATCCGGATCAAGCTCGCGCGAGCTCGAATTGTTCGCCGAACTTATCTGATACGCATCCGACAAAAGGATGCTTCGCACCATCTGCTTGACCGACCAATCATGTTCAATCAGTCGAGTCGCCAAGTGATCAAGCAACTCTGGATGAGTCGGCCGCTGCCCTTGCACTCCAAAGTCGTCCGTGGTCGCAACAATGCCACGGCCAAGCAGATGATGCCACAAACGATTAACCAACACGCGTGCAGTCAGCGGATTGTCGAGATCGGTGATTTCGCGAGCCAACTGCAAGCGGCCGCTACCTCCGTCAGCGATTCGGTTGCCATCCAGTGCTTCCAAAAATCGCCGCTCGACAATCGGTCCGTCGTTCTCGGCACTTCCGCGAATCAGTATCGGATGGTTCTCGCCCGTTCCGTCAATCATTGCCATCGTAACTTGCGATTCCCAACGCGTTCGGGATGCCAATTGATCGAGCGATTGTTTCCACGATTCCAATGCCGATCGATAAGCCGCCACTTCAGCGCTTGAGTCTCCCGCAAGCCAACCGCCCACATTCGCTTGGATCGCATCGAAAGCGCTACCGCGCAGCGTTGTGTCATGCAGCGTTTTGTCAACCGCGCCGCTACTGTCACTTAAAATCTTCTTCAGTTGCTCTGCGCTCGCCTCGACAGTCAGCAACTCGGGCGAGCGTCCATCGATCACCTGCACAACCTCAAACGGCTGACCGTCGATGGGCGCGAACTCGACATGCACTCGTTTCCCTTGGTAACGTTCCAACGATTGCGTTACCCAACGATACGCGGGCTGCGCTTTATCTTCACGGAATTCACGGCGCGTTTCACCATGCAGTGGACCCGCCAACAAACGCATCGAATCCACCGCCACAAACGCTTGGCATTGACCACGGATCAGATACGACAGCTCGCCTGACGAAAGCTCGAACGTGGGCGTGATCAGCGTACGTCCGCTGGAGCCGATCTGGCTGTAGCCGTTCTTGCTGTTGATCGATGCAACCGTTGACTTCAGTCCCGCCCAAAACGAATCAAAATGCGCCGCTGGATAAACCTGCCATCGAGTCTGTAGCGCTTCGCCGGAATAAAGATCCAACGAACCCGCTTCGACTGGACCAGTGCCAAAACCCGGCCCCTCACAAATCCATGCACCAGAGTTAGAACCCGCTAGCTTAACTGTCGCTGAGTTTGTGTAGTCAGTGCGCAGCCTCGTGTCATCGGCGGGCAGCGGAACAGCATACTTCCAAGTTGCATTTGCTCCCTGCCCCTGTCGCTCAGCCATCTTCGCCATCAAAGCAACCCTCAACTCCGGATGCTCAACGCAAGCCTTCAACACCGCGTGCAATTTCTCATTCAAGTCCTTCTGCATCGATTGACGCAGCGCTTGCCGCTCGGATTCAATCTTCTGATGCTCGACCGCCGTTTCAAAACGAACCATACGGTAATGACTGCTGCGAAGGAATCCCGCGAGCGCGTAATAATCAGCGGTTCCGATCGCATCGAACTTATGATCGTGACAACGAGCACAAGCGACCGTTAATCCCAACATCGATTTAGAAAAGACGTCGATCATGTTGTCAAATCGATCGGTCTCATCCTTGCGTGAGTCAACCGGCGAGTGCACCCATTCCCCCAAGTGCCAGAAGCCGGTTCCGATCAGCGATTCGTTCCAGCCGCGAACTTCATCGACGCGAGGTTTCGCTAGCAAGTCGCCGGCAATCTGTTCGGTCACAAACTGACTGTAAGGAAGGTCTTGATTGATCGCGCGAATAACATAGTTGCGATAGTGCGTCGCGCCGGGAACATCCTCATCAAACTCGTGTCCTCGAGATTCAGCGTAACGAACCAAGTCCAACCAGTGCCTCGCAAATCGAACACCGAACTGCGGCGACGCCAGCAAGCGGTCGATCATTTTTTCATACCACGTCGCTTCGCTGTCCGCGGCGAGCACGT
>Ga0163144_10019024_pt1 | contig 13848 bp, 10 predicted proteins | sample OliLak19BULKMAT1_FD_123175 | JGI IMG/M metagenome (GOLD analysis project Ga0163144, IMG submission 123175) | Freshwater microbial mat bacterial communities from Lake Vanda, McMurdo Dry Valleys, Antarctica - Oligotrophic Lake LV.19.BULKMAT1 | ecosystem: Environmental > Aquatic > Freshwater >... | reverse complement strand
GCCCGCGTAAACGGCCCAGCCGACGCGAAGCGCAAGGGCTACCGTGGCCAGCCACAGCGTCTCGCGTCGCAGAGCCCGAGCATCGTCCGACAAGACACCGAGCTTCAAGCCCCAGCCCGCCCGCCACGCGCCGCGCTAGCTGCGGCCCAGAGCGTGCCTGAAACGAGCCCCAGGGCACGTAGGTCCGCCAGCACCTCACACGCCGGCAGGCCCACCACGTTGCTATACGAGCCCTCGATGCGTTCCACGAAGAACGCACCGATGCCCTGCGCGGCATACGCCCCCGCTTTGTCGAGCCCCTCACCAGTGGCGGCGTAGGCGCAAATCTCGGAGTCGCTGGCGGCACGAATGTAGACCGTAGTCTCGACGGTTCGGGCCCGCGTCACCTGGTCTTCGCCGAGGCGCTGGACGGCATACCGCGTGTAAACAGTGTGAGCACGGCCCGCGATACGTGAAAAGAGTCGCACGGCATCCGCCTCATCGGATGGCTTACCGAGCACGTCCCCGTCTACGACCACGCTGGTGTCCGCCACCAGAATCGCCGCGTACCGAGCGTTGACGCTTGACGACTCATCGGCCGCGTCCAAGCGAGCGCGAACGCCGGCCAGCTTGCCGAGCACGATGCGCTCCAGGTACTCGAGCGCCGGCTCCGCGAGTCGCAAGGATTCGTCGATATCGGCCGCCAGGACCTGGAAAGGCAGGCCGAGAGCCGACAAGATGTCACGGCGACGCGGCGAGCCGGAACCTAAAATCAATGGCGTGGAAGCATCGATCAACAAGCGCGGTCTCCTCTGGTAGCGTCTAGCGCGGTGCGAACTCCGCCGCTCTTGGTCCTGGGTCTTGCAGCGGCCCTGTTCGAACCGCGCATCGCCAGCGCGACCGAATGCTCCAGCGTCGCCGTCCCTTGCGTCGACGCCGAGCCGCTCTGGCTGCCGCCTGGGGCCGACTCGTTCACGCTGCTCCCCAGCACTGACGTCGCCCCGCCCTGGCAGCTGGGTTTCGACCTGGCATTCTTGTTGCGCCTTCGCCCCGCGGTGCTCCTGGCACCAGCACCAAGCCGCGACCCGCGCGAGATAGACGCGCTTGGGCTAGCCGCTGACGGCGTGATGGGCTGGACATTCGGGCTCAATTACGGCCTGGAGCTCTCGTGGGTGACGCCGCTCGGGCTATATCAGAGCGGCGCGGGTATCAAGGGCGTCACGCACCAAACAGCACCACCCATCTCGCAGACTGCCGTCCACGATCCGCGCTTGGGCTTGGGCTACGCTTTCGGCAAGCCGGGCGCACGGCTTGGCGCCAAAGCCCGGATCGAGCTGAAGCTTCCGCTCGGTGATGCTGACGCCCTCGCCAGCGAGCCGAGCGCAGTAGCTAGCCCCAGTTTCGCCCTGAGCTGGGGCAGAACCGGCTGGCTCATGGCAGCGGAAGTGGGTGCTCGCCTACGTCGGCCCAGTCAGCTTTTTGGAAGCCGCATCGGCAGCCAGGCGTGGCTGGCACTCGGTGTCGGCTACGCTTTTTCGCGACCCCGACTCAGCTTTAGCGTCGAAGGCTACGCGCTACCGAGCTTGGTAGCTGGCGGTGACACGCCTCATCTTCCCAGCGAGTGGCTGGCCACCGCCGTTTTTTCTCCGGCCGCGCTCGCATCGTTCAGCTTCGGGCTGGGTGGCGGAACCGGCCTGCCGCTTTCCTCGAACGGCGCAGGGAAATCCTTCGCGGCCTTCGGCGTACCAGCGCTACGCTTGCTGGCGTTCGCGCGCTTCGCCCCCCAAGCCGATTAGAACAGCCGCTCGTGCACGAAGATGCGATCGCCGGATTGGAGTGGAATGTCCGACGAGCGACCCTCCATGATCGTGCCGATGCTGATCACGACCGTTCTCGAGCCGCCCTGCGTGCGTCGCGTCAGGTTCACCTTGTCCAGGTTAGCGATACCGGTCGGCCCGCCCGCTTGAGACAACGCCTGCACCAGCGTCAGGCCCTGTGTGTACGGAAAAATGCCTGGCTTGGCGACTTGTCCCATCACGGTAACGCGACGGCTGTTGTACTCCTTGACCTGAACGATGACGCTTGGGTCGCTCAAGATCTTCTTGTCGATCAGCTCCTTACGGATCAAGCGACCGATCTCTTGCGGCTCGAGCCCCGACACCGGGAGCGCCGGCAAGTAAGGCAGATCGACCGTGCCGTCAGAGGCTACCTGATACTCTTTGGGCAGCTCCTTCTCGCCGACCACCTCCATGGTGAAGACGTCGCCGGGTCCCACCGTTGACTTCTCGGTCGGCGGCGGCAGGTTGAGCCGCAAGTTATCGGAAGACCCGCCGCAACCCGCTGCACTTACCAGCATGAGCCCCGAGCAGAGCAGCCCCCGGCGAGGCAGGAGAGGCCCGAGCTGACTAGCCTTCATGGGTCGGCGGACACCCGACGTCACATGAACCAGCGCAAGCCGATGAACGCCTGCCACCGCTCGTAATCGAGGTCCTCGTTGTTGACCGGCTCGCTGCTGACCTGGTCGTACTGAACGGTCGCGTTGGCCGCTAGCGTGTCGGTGAAGCGGTACTCGCCGAAGAGCCGCCCATCGAGCCGAACCTGATCGAACGACGGCTGATCGACCCCCCCGACAATCACGTCGGGATAGGCGACGCGCGAAACGCCAAACTCGAGACCCGCGGCCACAGCACCGAGTAGAAACATGCTGAACTGCAAGTAGCCGCGGTCCCGCTGATAGAAGGAGCCATAGTAGCTATTCTGGAAACTGCGCGCGTACCCCACAGCGACCGACGATAACCCCGACACCGCCTGTGCCTGCTCTAGATTCGGCCGCGGCTGCAGAAACCAGCGCACTTCGGCGTTAGCGATGAGCGAGTCGTACTGACGAGGCTCTATCGCTCCTTCACGAGTCTCGTAAAAGCTAGATGCCCAGCCCAGCATGCCCAAAAGCGAGAGATGGTAGGTGACCAGGCCATGGTAACCGACCCTGGCGCGCACCGCGTCGCCGTCCGTTTGCTGGGTCCGATCATCAGAGTAGCGAACGAAGGTGTAGGCTGCGTCGTAGAGCAGTGCGGACTTCGGCAGGAACCGCCAACGGCCCCGGGTGTTGATCTCGTGCTGTAGGTTGCCGAGTGAGTCGAAGGCCTCGTCCTCGAAAAAGTTGTACGTAACCCTGTAACCGGCGCGCCATTCGAACAAGCCACCACCGGGCCGCCAGGTCAGGCCTGCGTCGCCACGGACCGTCTGGCGGTTGAAGCCTTCATCGGCCAGATCGTCGATGTTGCCATCCGCCTCGATGGCGCGCACATAGGCGCCCCCCAAATCGAAGCCGACCTTCCCCACGGGGAAAACATCCAGCTTCGCATCGGCACCGATTGCCACATTGCGCTGGGCAGAGACATCGGAATTGGCCGAGTCCGCAGCAAAGAATTCGTTGTAAGCGGCGTACGCGCCCGCCGAGAAATGAAACGTGGGCGGAGTCAGCGCATTGCGGCGCACCTCTCCTAACGTGCTGACCGTGAACGAGGGAGTGATACGCAGACGGAAGACATCCACCGTGCCCTCGCGATCGGAATCGGAGGAGCGGAAGTAGTTCGAATCGTAACCAAACTCACCACCGACGCTTGGGTGAAACTCCAGGTTACCGGCGCGGATGCCGACCCCCTCGGAAAGATCAGAATTCGAAACCCACGCTTGAGCCGAAGCTTTCAGCGGGAGAGTGGCTACGGCTAAGGCCGCGAGGAGCGGTATTCGAGCTTTCATCGTGACCAGGTAAGGAACGAGCTGGCAGTAGGTGCCGAGACTACACCGTCTTCAGCGAATTACTATAACGTTGGGCTGCTGAGCACGGGCGGTTCACTCACGAGAGTATCTTCGGGAAAGTCAGACGGATCCGCGTCTGGAATCGCGGGATCGACGTCGACCGTAACGTCCGAATCGCCAACGAAGCCCGTTTCTTCGCCAATGCACTGCTGCGCTTCGGTAACGAGCGTCTGCACGCGTTCGCGCAATACCTGGATGACGGTGAACTCGTGCTTCGAGCGATCCGGATCGCTCTGACTAATCGCCGACGTGAGGTCAACGACGCGATCCTTCGCGGTGTCGGTGGCAAGCTTCATTTGCTTGAGCTTGTCGTCCAAACACAGCGCCTTCACCACGTCCTTCTTCTTCTTCGCCTCAGCGAGCTGCTCGGCCACGATCGCGCGCGCCTTATCCATCTCTGGAATGTAGCCGCGCACCTTGTCGAGCATCTGATCGGGAGGCAGCGTGACGTCCTGTCCGCCTCGCACCTCGTTCGCGGGAGCGGGGGCTGCCGGGGCGGGGGCGCCTTCTTGGGCTATAGCGACGCCGACGCCGCCAAAGGCCGTGAGAGTGAGATAGGCAATCGCCGAAGCCTTGTTAGTGAGTCGCATCCGCTTAAGCCCTCCAAGAAGCCGGCGCAGTATATGGGCCTGCTACGCAGCGTGTCAACGCGCCGCCGGCAAGCGGAACGTGGCGTTTTTCCACAGGTTCCTCGCGGCTTCCGATTCCATTCGCGCTCGAATACATACCGACCTGAGAGCTTCGGTGCGCAGCACGCGCCGTGCGTTCAAGCGGGCTTTCGACCCAGATAGCCAATTTGACCGGCCTGAAGAGGCCTATTGGCCGGCTTACTGTTTCACGAAGGTTACCGGCACTGCGATCACAGCGCTGCCGCCCTCGGGCGGATCGAACTGCGCGGCTTGAGCGCGTGCGACCACACACGAAATCACCGAGGCAGGCAAGCTGCCGGAAGGCGACGGCGTGACGCCCGCCACTTCACCGCCCGCGCCGACCCGGATAGTGAGTCGGATACTGCCCGCCGCGTCTGGGTTTTCGGCGAGCCCGCGTTGATAGCAATTGCGGAAGCCGGCGCGCATGCCTGCGACGACGCGCGCTGCGTTGCTGACAGTGCCGCCACTAACCGCAGCACCTCCGACGGATGCGTTGCCCTTCGGACCTTCGACCTTTGCGGTGGCGCCCGTGCCTTCAGTTCCGGATCCGCGGCCTGTCGACCCGATGCCCGAGAGACCTCCGCCGGCGGCACCAGGGCGAATGGCGCCTCCGCCGCTGCCGAGCTTGAGATCACCACCACCCGCGCCGACCGCTGCGGCGCTAGCTGCCGCCTGGTCGAGTGAGCCCGTCGGGACCTCTCCGTTCTTCAACACGCCTGCGGTAGCGGGACCGGAGCCAGCGAAGGCCAGCACCGCCATGTCGATCTTGTCGAGCTCATTGGAGAGCGCGGCCGACTCCTTGGCGCTCATGGGTGCCGCGGGGCCTTTGGGTCCTGCAGGAGCCGCCGCGGCCTTCGGTGCGTCGGCCTTCTCCGCCTTCACGGCTTCGTCCGGCTTCTCCTCTGGCTTCTCCTCCACCGGGGGAGGAGGCGGCAAATTCTTGAGCGAGTCGATGAGACCAGCGACGCTGACCTCGTCGTCGATCACCGGATCGAGCCAATCCGAATAGATCGCGCCAAGCGCCATGAAATGCACGAGGAAGGACAGTGCCGCGATGATCGTCGTGTTCCAGTCGATCGAGCTCGACCCGCGCAGCACCGCAACAGGCAGCTGAGGCTTGGGCTGAATCGGAGGCGGCGCGACGAACTGGAAAAGAAACGTCGTGTCGCCCACAACGACCTTGCCGCGTGAGTCCTCCGTCAGGCGAACCTGGTAGGCCCCTTGCGCGTTCTTGCGCGCCTGCCCCTTCAGCATATTCAGATCGGAGATGCCGGTCGGCAACGCGATGCGCCCCGTCATGCCGTCCAAAAAATTCAGGTGGTAGTCGTTGCCGACCAACTCGAACAGGCGGAACGTAGCCGGCAGGTTCGGGGTCGACACCACGAACATGCTCTTCTCGCTGGCGCCCACCGTGACGTGAGTGCGCTGCTTAATGATGCGCTCTTCAGCAACTCGACCCGCCTGCACTACTCCGATGCGAAGCACCTTGGGGCCGGCGTTGGCGGCCACGGCCCGCATGACTGCGGTCATTTGACCCGGGCGCTGGGAAGTTCCGGGCTGCTGCTGCTGGGTCATCGAGGTTCCTCTATAAATCCGGGCTCTGCGTTCATACGTTCGAGGCCGCCGTTCGTTCTGAACGCGCGGCCACCATTCTAGGACCCCTGAGGCCCCGTAGCTCTGGCGGCTGACACCCGGCTATCGCCTAAAGTTCCACCAGGGTAGCCAGTCCGCGGAGCCCGGTCCACTCCTTGTGGCTCCAAGCCCCCTTGCCGGCCTCTTCAGCGGCGGGTGCTGGGCGGAATGTCGGCCAATGAGCCGATCCGGCGGAATACCTCTTGGCATCCGCCCCAACCGGCCGCACCGGCCACGAAGGCCGCCACCGCAAAGGGCAGCTGCGCTGCGCCCCCGGTCAACTCCCAGACACCGAAGCCCGTGCCTCCGGCGAGCGCAACGCGGGAGAAGGCCCGCACGTTTCTGCGCGACAGCGTGAGAAAGAGCGCCTTCTCGCGAGCCTGAAGACGTCGTTCGAGGTCGTCAGGCTCCGGTTCTCTGGCCGCGCGACTCAGCTGCCGAAGGTGAAGAAGCCTGCGGAACGACGCTACCAAGCAGAGCGTGGCGAGCGCTACGGCTCCTGCCACGGTCAGCAAGGTCCCTCAGAAAGGATCGTGATAGACGGCCTTCTCGATACGGTCGAGAAACGGCTGACGAAGCTCGGCCAGCGTCAGCTTCGGTTGGATGCGGCTCACGTCGACGGCGGCGATGGGCTTCTGCACTCGCCCGACGATCGTCACCTCGCTAATGGTGACGACGCGCGGCTTCTTCTGCGCGGCGGCGAGGCTGGGTAGGGTCAAGGCGAACGCCAGGACCAAGCCGCTAAGGAGAGGATTTCGAGAGACGGAGCACTGGCGCATGACAGAAATTCCTTCGTTGACGTTACGGCTTGGCGGGCGGAGCACCAGCGGGCGGCTTGGCGCCGGCGGCAGCTGGCGGAGCGGCAGCGGGAGGTTTGGCGCCGGCGGCAGCTGGCGGCGCTGCTGGCGCCGGAGGCGGCTCGGCGGATTTGGCCTCCGCGAGGGCCTTTTGCGTCTTGGCGCGGGTGATGAGCTCGTCGGTGTCGTCCGGCGCTCCACCTGCAGTGCGCGGCTTGAGCTTCTTGTACTGCTCGAGCTCTCCGATGGCTTTCTCGGCCGCCTGCGCCGGGGTCACTCCCGGGATGTTCTGAGAGAACAGGTAAAGCAGGCCTAAATTGTAGTGAGCCTGCGCGACGCTCGGGTCCGTCTTCACGACCCAATCCAGCTCCCTGCGAGCTTCGGTGGTCTTGCCGAGTAGCCTGTAGGCGTCACCCAAATTCAGGCGCGCAAGCACATTCGTGGAGTCATAGCGCAGTGCCGCCTCCAAGAGACTGGCCGCGTCCGTCGCGTTGCCCGCTTCCAGTAGGTAGTGAGCTAGGTGTACGCGGGCCTCGACCAGATCCGGTCGAAGCTCGATCGCCTTTTGAAGCTCCGGGATTGCCGCCGCCTTCAACCCCTGCTCCTTGTAGATGAGGCCGCGCAGCAGCCGGGCTTCGGCGTTGTTCTTGTCGCGCGGCGGATTTTCATCGCCGTAGCCGTCCAAGATGCCCTTGAGCGCGTAGAGAGACAGGTCCAGTCGGCGCGACCTGTAGTGGTCTCGCGCCAACGTGATCATCGCCGGGCGATAGTCCGGATTCTTCTTTAGCGCTTCCTGCGCCAGTCGCTGGGCTGCCCCCGAATCCCCCTGGATCGACTTGACCTCGGCCAAGGCTGCCGTCACGGCAGCGCTCCTCGGCATCTGCGCTTGCCGCGCGCTGAGAAAGTCGTTCGCTTCGTCCGCCTTCCCACTGCGAGCTAGCAAGACACCGTAGGCAACGATCGCCGGCTCATAGTCGGCGATGATGGTGGTGGCTTGGCGATATGCCTGCAGCGCCCCTTGAGTCTCGTTCAGGCGTTCGCGCACCACCCCCAACGAATAAAAGGCCTGATAGGCCTTGGGGTCCGCCTCAGTCGCCTGAGTGAACTGACTCTTAGCGCCTTGCAGATCCCCGGCTTGAAAGGCCTGCATCCCCGCTTGGTAGTAGGAGAGCGCCTTGGCGTTCATGGCCGACGCCTGAGCCACCTGGCCGCCCGTCGGCGCAGCTACGGCTCCGACGGGCTGACCGCCAGCACCCGGCACGGCGACCCCGGTTTGACCCGGCGATTTGGCTCCCTTGCCCTCCGCGCCCGCGCCGCCGCAGGCGACGCTGAGCAGGACGGAACAGCAAACGCCGGTTAGCCGAGCCCAAGTAGTTTTGGAATATTGCTCCATGACGGGCTCCATCACTGCACCAGCGCCGGCAGGGGCGACGGCGTGCCGTTGGGCGGCGGCGCCGAAGAGATGCCGGGGCGCATGCGCGGGAACATGCCCTCGGTGTAGTTCAAGTCCTTAACCCCAGCTGAAAACTGCTTCATCTTGGCTTCGCCGATCACGTCCGTAAAAAACGCTAGGCGCCGAATCGAGCGAACCACTTGGGGGTTCGAAACGTTGTAGCGGCGAGCAAGCACGACAGCGTTGCCGTAGCGATCGATCATGACCTGATCCGCGCTGTTGAGCTCTTGGTCCCGCTTGTCACGCCACGCCTTCTGCGCATTGACCCGCGCCGCATCGGCCTTCTCTTGCAGATCGGGGTTGTCGCTGCTCTCGGCGCGCTTGAGCAACGCTTCGGTCTTGGCGTCGAAAATCTTCAGCTCCGGTGGACGCGTGTTGTACAGGCCGGTACGAAGCGAATCGTACAGTGAGCCCTGCCGCGCAATCGCCGCGGTCGTCCATTCAGGCGACACGTAGGTGTCCACGATGCGTTGCAGTTTGTCGTACCACTTCTTCGCGTCCAAAGCGTCCCGGTTGTACTGGGCAACGACCTCGACCATCGTGCCCTTGTAGCGATGGTGACCCGTCTCGTAGTCGAAGGCCCGCGAGATCTCTTCGTCTCGCATGGTGAAGTCCGCTTCGGCGGCCATGTTGGCTTCACGGGAGCCGAGCGCGCTGTTCTTGCCGCCCTCCTGCGGAGCCAGGCGCTTCCACTTGTCGAAAGCCGCGATCGTGGTGTCCCACCACTTGTTGGTGTCACCCGCCAACACGGCCTTGCGCGTTTTCGCAGACCAGTACGAGGCTTGAACCACGAATTGGGCAGCTGAATCCTTGTTCTTGTTGACCGTGTAGTAATCGTCCATCGCGCGTTGGGCGCTACGCCGGGCCGCCCCGTTGGCGCCTTCATCGGCGCTGTAGGGGTCCCAGCGCTTCAGCTCGGCGCTGGCTACGATGAAGTCTGCCTCAGCCATCTCTTTCGGCGTCGCCCCCAAACTCTGAAAGCGCTCGCGGGCGCGGGTCATGCCGCCGCGATCCCCGAGACTGGCGTAAAGCGAAAGCCCCTGCCGCGCCGCGGCGCGGCGAGCCTTCTCCGGGAAGTGCTGGTTGGTGCTGATCTTGTCGTAGGTCTCCGCAGCGCGCGGGTAGTTGAAGAACAGCACGTAAGCGCCGGCCAGCGCGTCGTAAGCGCCCTGCAGGTACTTCACACGCTCTTCGTACTTCTTGGGCTGCGCTGCCACCGGCGGCTTGGCCTTGGCGTCGCCGTTCTTCAAGTTGGAGAGCGTCTTCTCGTTGCCGTAGCGCGAGATGAAAAGCTCGTACATCTCGATGGCCTTGTCGTACTCACCGACTTGCTTGTAGGCGAACGCGCCGTTCATAGCGGCTTCGGGCGCCTCGTCGCGGTCGGGGGCCGCGTCTAGGGCGACCTTGTAGCCGGCCGCCGCCTCGCGCCACTTCTTGTTGCGCTCCGGGCCGTCCGGCATCTTCTCCGCTTCCTCGTACAGCTTGCGCGCGTCGAGGTAAGCAACGCCTTGTTTGACGGGCTTCCTGATCTGCTCTTCCGCCTTCGTCGTCTCGGCGTCGTAAGCGCAGCTCTTGCCCTCCGCCAGCTTGCGGCTCTCTGCGGAGTTGCCCTCGAAGTTGCTCATGCTGATGAGCTTTTCCCAGGCCTTGTAGCCCCACTCGTTCACGCCGCAGTACTGGTCGTACATCGGTCGAAACCGCTCCTTCGCTTCAGCGAAGTTGCCGTAGACGAAGAACAAATCCGCTGACTGAAAGGCGTAGAGTTGTCCGTTCTTCTGAGGGTCACGGTCTGCCGGGACGCGATCGTTGTACTCGTCACGCGAGCGAATTGCCTCCAGCACTAGCGGCGGGACCGCGTCCTGCACGGGTTTGCGGGCTTCGCCTTCGCCGACGAAGCGCAGCTCTTCGCGCTTCTCTAGGCCCTGCTGGCCGTTGCTTTCCTGAAAAACTCGGTACTGATCTTCCAGCACCTTCTCCGCGATCGTAACCACGTAGTAGGCCGAGGTTTGCAGGTACTTATCGTCTTCGTTCGAGTCGCGGACGGAGGCCGCGCTTTCCCGAGCGGCACGCGCTTCCTCGGGCTTCGGCGTGCGACCGATGCCGGCTTGCAGCACCACTACCCAGAAGCGTGAATCCGCTAGCCAAAAGCGACTCTCGTAGGCGTCCATCGCCTGAGGATCCTGCTCGAGGTAGGCATTCCAGCCCGTCTCCGCCAGGCGGTACTCCGCGATAGCCTTCTCCACCAATGCTCGCTGCTCGCCGGCGTCGTTGAGCTCGAGTGCCTTGTCCTTGTAGGCGCGAGCGAAGTTCGTGTGATCGGCGGCGGCACGTTTGAGCCCGCCCTTGACCAACTGTTCGGCCGTCGTGAGGGCTTCCGGGTCATCCCGGTTGGCGTCTACCCATGGAGTAGTGCCTACGTAAGCCGCCAGCTTCGTGCGCGCTTCCAGCGCCTTCGAGCCGTACTCGGCGCGAGCAGCCGAGCCGTCCGGAGCCAGGCGCGAAAGCTGGTCATACAGCTCCGCGACCTTGTTCTGCATGACCGGCGCGTCCCTATCCATCGGAAATTTCCCGAGCGTGAGCTCGAGCGTCGCGACCGCATTGCGGTTCTGCGTGATCTCGATGAACTCTTGGGCGAGCGCCTTGTAGATCTCGACAGTCCACTTCTTGTCTTGCGGAACTAGCTGCGGGTCCTGCAAGCGCGTGATGGCGATGGCCATCTTTTGTTCGGCGACGACCGGATCCGGCTCCGTGTCGAGCACGTCGCTACGGGGGATATACGGATGCTCCGGCGGAGGGCCGTCGAAGTCCACGTAGGTTAACGACCCTGCGATGTAGGTGAAGGCCTCCTGACGGAAGTCGGCACCCGGATCACCGGTCTTCGCCTCCTGCTCGTCAGCGTGGTGGAGGAGCTTCACGAACCAGTCGACCGCGGTCCGATAGCGTTGCTGCTTGAAGAAGGTCCACGCCAACTTGTACAGCGAAACACCGTAAATTGGCGGCTTCGTGTACTGCATCGACTGCTGGTAGGCGACCACGGACCGGTTCAGGTTGTAGGGCCCACCACGCGGGTCGATCTGGTCGAAGTGGAAGTTGCCCAGCTGCCACCAGATTTCGGCCAAGTACCGGGGGTCTTCGCCAGGTTCGATCTTCTGCGGCAGCGCCTTGCAGCCGTCGTAGGGGTCGGCGAACGACAACTCCTCCGTGTCGACCAAGCGGTTGGTGCCGCGCTTGATGACGGCCCGCTTGCCCTTGGCCTGGTCGAGCGGCACCGGGTTCTTGTTGTACCACTCGTTCCAAAACTTATCGTCGTGGTCCTGCGGCATCGGTTGCAGCAAGATTTTGCCGGCGTCCTTGGGGTCGTCTTGCACCGAGTAGCGGCTACTGCAGGCCAGCGTACGCCAGGCCTGTTGCCCCTCCTCCATACGACCGGCGTCGGTGAAGGCGTGGCCCAAGTAGTAGTGAACCGCAGCGGTCTCTTCGTATTGCGGAAACTCTCGAATGATTCGCCGATACACGGTGATGGCCGGCTCGAGCCCGCTAGATAGATCGGCGTCGGTCTTGGCGCGCGCGCGCTCTTCATAGAGCGCGCCCAGCCGAAACATGGCATCGGGCGTCGCGCGCGGGTCAGCGTTCGAGCCACTGTAACGAGCGACAAACTCTTCCAACCGAGCGATGGCTTCGTCGCGCGACTCGTCGAGCCCGCGCTTTTCTACGGTAAGCTCGCGATCTAACGCCGAAAGCACGCGCTTTCGGCGCTGCTCGTAGTGATGCCGGACGATCATCGTCAGGCTTCGACGGAAGTCCTTCGTGCCGCGCTCGTACTCGGCGGCCTCCTGCTGGAGGATGCCGAAGGCCTTGAGCTGCGCCGAAGTCGGTGGCGGAGATGGCGGGGCCCCCTTTTTTGCTTTGGAGGAGGGGGTGGACCCCGAATTGACGCTAGTGCTTGGTCCGACAGGCGCCGGGGTCGACGCCGGCGCAGCGGTCAAAGCAGCGGGTGCGACGGCCCCCGGGGCCTGGCCGGCAGCGGCAGGCGCGGCTGCGGCCGCAGGCGCTGGCTTGGTGGGCGTCGTGGTCGCGGTGGTTGTTTGGGCTGGTTTGGCATCCGTGGGCGCCTGGCCGGCGGCCGAAAGCGGGATCACTACGCCGGCCACAATCGCAAGCACGCTTGGCAAAAAAGCCTGGCGGCGGGTTCTCATCGCTCGTCCTCCGAATCGTCTAGTACTTCGCGCAACTCGTCGTTCAGGCTTTGTTCTTCGCGAGCACGCTCGCGCTGCAGGTTGCGCACACGCACGCGCTGCTCTTCCCGCACTTCCCAGGCCTGCTGCACGATCCCAACATCCGCCCTTAGCACGATGTTTTTGACGCGATCCCTGACCAGGGCAAAGTTCTTCATCGCCAGCTCCCCGATCAGCACTCGCGCCTCCTGGTCGAGCCCGTCCAGGCTCTGCGCGTAGGTCTCGAGCGAGGCCACTTCCTGCGCGATCTTCGAGCGCAAGACCTGCGCTTGCTCCAGGGCCTGCCGCTCGAGCTTGCCCCTGGTCTGCTCGAGCCGCTGCTCATTGGTATCGATCCGACTGAGCAGCGACTGGATGCCTCTGGCGTAGCTCACTGCGTCGCCGGCATCCTGGCCTGAGCCCACCAGAGCGACCTCGCGAGCGAACAACTCACGGAACCTTCGGCGAGCGTCGTCGTCGTCAACGTAGCGTTGATCCCCGAAACCAATCTGCGCCCGACCGTTGTCGATGGCATCACGGAACTGTTCGATCTTGGTGTGGTAGGTTTGCAGGTCGCGCTCGTTGGCTTCGATTTCTAGCTTGAAGCGCTCGCGGCTCGTTGGGTCAGCGGTCACGCCGTACTGGTCGGCGTCCTTCAACACCCGGCGTAGTCCGTTGACGATAGCTGCCAGCTTGTCAGCCTCGACCGTCATGCTCTGAAGCACCTGCGACACCTTGTTCCACTGCCGATCCCCGGTCTCGTCGCGTCGCAAGAAGTCGCCGTCGTTCACCGGCAGCCAGCCCAGACGCTTCTGCAGCGCGCGCCGTTCCGAGCGCACTCGCGCTAGCTCACCGCCCGGGCTGCCACCACCCACGTCATCCATGCCTTCTGCCAGGGTGGCGCGGGCCTTGGCGAGCTTGTTCATCAGCGACATCGAGTGTTGGATGCCGTTACGCAGCTCCGGGAAAGCCTTGGCCCTGGTCGGCACCGAGAGCACCGCATCCAGCTTCACAGCGAGCTTTCGCGAACGCTTGACCAGGTCACGCGAGCGGGTGACGTCGTCGATCATCCCAAACACATGCTGGTCTTCAGCTTGTTCCCGCGCCCATTCCAACACGACCTTGGGAAGCTTGGCATCCGTGGCCAGCGTGGCGTCGTCCGCGGTCAGCTTGTCGTAGTAGACAGCCGGATCACTGGTGGAAGCCAGGAAGTCGTCGACGCTCTTGCGGATCGGATCGAAGTGCTCGCGAACGTTGCGATACAGATTGAGCGCATTCTGAAAATCACCCGAGCGCAGCAT
>Ga0163144_10019023_pt1 | contig 13848 bp, 15 predicted proteins | sample OliLak19BULKMAT1_FD_123175 | JGI IMG/M metagenome (GOLD analysis project Ga0163144, IMG submission 123175) | Freshwater microbial mat bacterial communities from Lake Vanda, McMurdo Dry Valleys, Antarctica - Oligotrophic Lake LV.19.BULKMAT1 | ecosystem: Environmental > Aquatic > Freshwater >... | reverse complement strand
TAAAAGCCGATATTTCTCTTTTGGAAACCAAAATTGAGAAGCTGATGAACGCGTATCTTGAAAGTGCGTTGTCACTCGAAGAATATCGCGATGCAAAGAACGCTCTGGTTGCCTCAAAACAGCTTCTCAAAGAGAAATTATCGGCTTTTGAACAAAAAGCGAATAATCGGTTCGAACTTACCGAAAAGTTTTTGAAATTCAATATGGAATTGGCAAACGACCGAACAAATGAAGAGAAACTTTATTTGTTCAAAAAAGTCGGTTCGAACTTTCAAATTAAGGATCGAACCGTACTTTTTGAGCCACGCGGAGCGTGGAAAACCCTTTTGGATTCTGGATTCGGCGAGGGGACTGCATTAGTGTCGCGCCTTCGGCGCGACCCCATTTCGGGTTCAAAAAACGATTTCCAATTTTGGCGGAGGAGGTGAGATTCGAACTCACGGGACCGTTGCCAGCCCTCTTGTTTTCAAGACAAGTGCGATAGACCACTCTGCCACTCCTCCAGTATCTATATATTATAGATTGAAGCATATTAACAGAATCTGCCACTCCTGCAAACATAAGTAGCATTTGTCCACAGTATTATTCAGAGAGTAAATAAAAATGATACAATGTTCTTATGAATGAGAATTCTGTCATATGGGAAACATATAGTCATGAAGCAAAAGCAAATTCTGCCGATTGGCACTGGGTGGTTGGTATCATTACTGTAGCCATTGTCATCGTATGCATCCTTCTTGATAATATTCTTTTTGGAATTGTCATTGGACTTAGTACTTTACTCCTCACCCACCATTCAAGAAAAGCACCTGAGGTGATCGAAGTCGAAATGGGCGATCTTGGTATTCGCGTCGACAAAAAGGTCTATCTCTACGAAAGCCTGGACTCATATCATATTGAAAATAAAAATACCGACCCCAAGCTTATTCTTAAGTCAAAAAAGCTACTTATGCCACTTATCATCGTGCGAATGGACGGAGCTGATCCATTCATCGTAGAGGCGGAAATAAAAAAATTCCTCAAAGAAGATTTTCATCCCGAACCCTTCTTCCACAAAGTCCTCGATCGTATTGGCTTCTAATACTATTTGGGTTTTAGGTAAATTGTGATAGTCTTTCGTCGTACACTCCTCGTCGTTCAATGGATAGGACAAGAGATTGCGGATCTCTAAATCTAGGTTCGATTCCTAGCGGGGGGACAAGTTATAACAACAAAAAACTCCCTTTCGGGAGTTTTTTGTTGTCTTATTTTACCGAAGACTTGTTGATTCTCGCAGCCAGTCGTGACTTTTTACGTGAAGCAGTATTCTTACTAATAAAATTTCCCTTTGCAGCTTTATCGATAGCTTTGTATGCAAGAACAAGGTGCTTCTGAGCTTCTTTGACGTCTTTGTCTGTCAAAAGCTTCTTAATTGTCTTAATTGAACCAAGCATATTGTTTTTGCGCATAAGATTATGCACACGCTTGCGCTTCGAGGCCCTAAGGGCTTTCTTGGCAGATGATGTAATAGGCATGGGCACAATACTATATCAAAAGGTTCTATTAATCAACTTATTTAATGTTATTATTAGAAAATGATAAGACGAATTGAGGGGAAAACTGTGGATAAAACTGTGGATTCCCTGTTGATAGACTGTGGAGGACTTGGGTATAACGTGTGGACTACACCTGAAAATCTTAGCAAAATCAAGGTAAATCAACCCCTTGTTATGTGGACACACCACGTATTCCGTGAGGACAGTCAAGACTTATACGGATTTTTAGACAAAGAAGATCTCGGTTTCTTCAAGCTCCTCATTACTGTATCGGGCATCGGACCAAAAACTGCCCTTAGTATCATGACCATTGCTAGTGTAGAAACGCTTTATCAGGGTATCGTATCTGGCGACTCCGCGTATCTTACTAAAATATCAGGTATGGGGAAAAAGACTGCCGAAAAGATCGTTTTTGAACTCTCTGGAAAAATCGAGGCAATTGTAGGCGAAGGCAAAAACCCCCTCAACCAAGAAGGTCACGACGTCATTGAAGCACTGCAAACACTTGGCTACGGTGAACGTGAAATACGCGACGTACTCAAAAAACTCGACAATACGATATCTGCCGAAAAACAAATCAAAGCAGCACTCGTATTCCTAAGCAAAACAAGTAAATAACACCAATGTTACATATCATAAAAAAATTTGTTCCAAAAAGAATATTTACACATTTTCAGCCTATATATCACTATATACTGTCTCTAATTGGAGCAATATACTATCGTTTCCCCTCTCGAGAACTTACTATCATTGGACTTACGGGTACAAAAGGAAAATCGAGCACAACAGAAATAATTAATTCAATTTTAGAAGCTGCTGATAAAAAAACTGCTGTGGTCGGGACCATACGCTTTAAAATCGGAAGTAAAAGTACCAAAAACCTCTACAAAATGACAACCCCAGGAAGATTCTTTCTTCAACGCTTCCTAAGAGAAGCGGTAGGTGCTGGATGCACACACGCGGTACTCGAAATAAGCTCAGAAGCCGCTAAACAATATCGCCATAAATTTCTTAACCTAAATGCATTTATTTTTCTTAACTTATCTCCAGAACACATTGAATCTCACGGAAGCTATGACAAGTATGTAGCGGCAAAAGTTTCGATAGCGACGGAATTAGAAAATTCTTCGAAAAAAGAAACGCTGCTTATAGTAAATAGTGACGATGTCGAAAGTAAAAAATTCTTACAATGCTATGCAACAAAAAAAATATCGTATTCGATAGAAGATGCTGATCCATATATCATAGATACTAACGGTAATATCTCGCTCACATTTAAAAAGCAGGTTATTACCCCACACCTACGCGGCAGATTTAATATTTACAATATTCTTGCAGCAGCCACATGTACCCAAGCATTGGGTATTTCGGTTGATGATATTAAAAGTGGTATTGAAAACCTGACTACAATACCGGGAAGGGTACAGAATATTGATGTCGGACAGAATTTTGAAGTGATCGTGGATTATGCCCACACCGCAGATTCACTTGAAAAGCTCTATACCGCATTTGGCTCAAAGAGAAAAATCTGCGTACTAGGTAATACTGGCGGGGGCAGAGACAAGTGGAAGCGTCCTGAAATGGCAAAAATAGCAGATGTGTTTTGTGATGAAATTATTTTAACCAATGAAGATCCGTACGATGAGGATCCACGAAAAATTATTGACGACATGCTTCCCGGAATCACTCAGAAACCCTATGAAGTAGAAATGGATCGCAGGACTGCAATCGCAAAAGCACTTAGAAAAGCGCGTCCTGGAGATGCAGTACTTATCACCGGCAAAGGAACTGATCCGTATATTATGGAGGCTAAAAATACGAAGACTCCCTGGAGCGATGCTGAAGTAGCAAAAGAAGAATTATTGAAATTAATAAACCCATAGGCAAGTTATGCCCGAACTCCCAGAGGTACATACCACGGCGACAGGTATCAACAAAGAGGTAAAAGGGTTAAAAATAACTGACGTATGGACCAACTACGACAGTAGTTTTCATGCAGGAAAAAATAACATCAAGAACAAACATTATTTCGTCACTTTTAGAAATGAATGTCTTGGAAAGAAAATCATCGGCGCATCTCGGCGAGGCAAAAACGTTCTGATACATCTGAAAAACAACAAAACTATTCTGGTGCACATGAAAATGACTGGGCACATCATGTACGGTACATACAAACTTACGATTGATAAAAAAGATCCATGGAAAGCTACCGAGGCAGGACCACTGCGCGACGATAGTTTTAATAAATGGATTCATTTGGTCTGGACTCTTTCAAACAACAGACATCTTGTACTCTCTGACATGCGAAAGTTTGCAAAAGTAACTCTACTCGACACAAGTTCGCTTGAAACATCTGCGGATATCAGAGAACTTGGACCAGAGCCACTTGAAAAAGAATTTACGTTGAAAATATTCATTCAACAGATTTTAAAAAGACCAACATCTCCCATCAAACAGGTTCTAATGGATCAATCACTCATTGCTGGCATAGGCAATATTTATTCAGATGAAATTTTATGGAAATGTGACGTTCATCCAGAATCGAAGTCAAAAAAAATTCCAAATAGAAACATTTCACAGATGTTTAAAGCTATCAAAGAAACCCTTAAAAAAGGAATTTATTTTGGCGGTGATTCGATGTCTGATTACCGAAATATCTATGGAGAACGAGGACAATTTCAATACAAGCACAACGCATACCGATTAACAGGAGAAACATGTGAGAAACGTGGCTGTGATGGAACGATACAAAGAAAAATCATCGGGGGCAGGAGTGGGCACTTTTGTGATGCGCATCAAATCCTATATTCCTAAGATTCTAAACAGGGCGATTCCCGTTGCAACACTTACATTAAGCGATTCTTTCTCTCCTCTCATAGGTATTTCAATAATATGATCGCAGTGCTTTAAAATAATTTTTGAGAGTCCGTTGATTTCGTTGCCCACAATAAGTGCAATTTTGTTATTCGTTTTACTAAGTTTTACTGTTTTGTAATCAATAGATTTTTTATCCTGCTCAAGTGCAAATATTGTACCATCCTGTTTTCTAAATTTATTAATAACAGAAGAAATATTTTTTATCTTTTCCCACATAATAGTTTCTTCGGCACCCAAAGCTGCTTTGGCTATTTTGCTATTTTTTCTTTTAAATTGATCAAGTGGTGCAGGAGTGTAGCCGGTGAGGTATACACCTGTCACACCAGCAGCGTCTGCAGTACGAAACATAGCGCCGACATTTTCGGCGCTTCGTATATCATGCAAAATTAAGTAAATTTGTTTTTTCATAGTATTTAATTGTTTGTTGTAACCCCTCTTCCAAAGAAGTCTTCGCTTGCCACTGCAAAATATCTTTTGCTCTTGATACATCTGCTTGAGAATACACGATATCCCCCAGTCGCGGTACTTGATAGACGATCTTAGACGAAGATTTTGTCAGGAATATAATTGTTTCCGCCAGTGTTTTTATCGATGTCTCTACTCCACCTGCAATATTAAATACCTCAAAAGATTTATTTTTATAATTCATTGCGGCAATATTTGCCGTCACCACATCATCAACAAATATAAAATCACGGATCTGGTTGCCGTCACCATAAATAATCACATCATTTCCCTTAAGTGCATTGAGTATAAAAAAGGTAATCACTCCCGCATACTCTGCCGATTGACCAGGACCATACACATTAAAATAGCGAAGTGCAATGTGGGGCACCGAAGAAGTTTTTAGTATATTTTCACCATCGAGTTTATTTTGAGCATACGGAGATTTTGGATTTTTATTTGATTCTTCGCTTACAATACTACCCGCTTCGCCATAGACTGCAGCACTACTAGAAAACACTATTTTTGATCCCGCCAACTCTGCTGCTTTCAATACCGATCGAGTTCCCTCGACGTTGGTTTTATAGTAAATATCTGGTATTGAAACACTTTCAGAGACCGATATTTTTGCAGCACAATGAAATATACCCTTTGCATGTGTAGCTGCTATTTTAATTTTTTCTTGATTTAAAATATCAAGATGAGATTTTAAATCAAACGATATTCCATTTGTCGCGTTTGCGATTCTACTTCCGATAAACCCTTCCCCGCCAGTTACTAGGTAGTTGGACATATGTGGCCTTGGTTGTGCACCCAGTAGGAATCGAACCTACGACCATCTCCTTAAAAGGGAGCCGCTCTACCGACTGAGCTATGGGTGCATGAGTGATGAGATAATACCAGAAAAAATAGCTGTGTCTATAGTTACAGCGGCAAATCAAGTGCAGGAATACCCGCTCCAGTCAAAATAAGTGACAGGTAGACTGACAGTAGTAACGTGTAAAACACTACATCGCGCTTGATAAGTGCTTCATTTTTGTATTCGATCGTCAATGCTGCAAGCGTAATAACTGCAGCAAATGAAGCAGCGATTTGCGTCGCAAACCCCGCAATCAGCATGACTCCGGCTGCTATTTCAAGTGTACTGATGATACGCACAAAGATATGGGCAGGCTTGAGGCCAATCATTTCAAAAAATGGAAGCCAGACTTTTTGATGTCGCCGTTGTTCTTTGCCAAAACCAATAATAATGATTCCTCCCACCACACGCAATATAAGTGGCGCAAAAAGAGAGTAATCGAGAAGTGAAGGAAATATATTTAACATATATGTATCATATCTCCAACACAAATATTTCCAAAGCACTCTTAAAGTCTACAAGTCCCCTATGAGCATCGTGATACATGGACACTAATTTTCCTGAAACCGCCGAAAGCTCCTGTTCGGTAAAATTTTTTGAATACTGTTTTGATTTGGTATACACAAAAGGTTTAAGCCCAGACTCCACAGAATTAGTTTTGGAAGCAATGCACATAGACTTAAGCTGCCAAAAAATCATACCATGTATTTCTTCTGAAGCGGTACCCCTCAGCACTGCTTTTTGAAACTCTACCCACAGCATCTTTTTATCTCTTCTTCCAAATGCATCGGCCAGTGCGAACAATGTAGGTGCTTTTTCTTCTGACTCAGAAGACAAGTGCTCTTGAATTTTTTCAGAATACTTTTCTAAAATCTTTTTGCTTTTAGCATCGAGTGCACTTTCGACAAAAACAAAAATATTCTGCGAATTTTGGATGTTTGAAATAGACTCAATAATCGACTCGCATGCAGCGGTACCTAATAAATTATCAAACTGAACGATAAGCTTATCTGAAAAAAGACCCTGTGATTCTATAGTTTCAGTAAGAGTGCTGTTGGTCCATTCGCTTTCAGTAATACGAATATGAAGTGCTTCAGGTTTCTTCGCTAAAAGTGATGCAATAAGCGTGCTTGCCTTTTCCCGCACTAGTTTCGTATCGTTACCATAAAATGTATACAGCATAGTACTATTTCATATCCCCCCAGCTTTTACCATGTTCTGCGTGCGCCATAAGTGGCACGCCTTCTGTTTCGTTTGAATCAATCGTCGACTCCATAATTTTTGTAATCTCTTTTGAATACTGTTCTATTTTTTCTTTTTTTATTTCGACAATTACTGAGTCGTGAATCTGCAAAAGTAATCGTACATCTTTGTTATCTTTAAAATGATCGTACATGTTGATCATGGCTTTTTTAATAATATCCGCACCTGTCCCCTGAATCGGTGCGTTGATGGCCATACGTTCTGCTTGGGCACGGATGAACGGCAACTTCGAGGTGATACCCTCAAAATACCTTCGTCTACCGAAAAAAGTTTCGGTGTATCCTTTACGAACTGTGTCTACCTTTACAGATTCTAAGTATGCAGCAAGCTCTGTAAATGTAGCGAAGTATTCGTTGTAAAACTGCTGAGCTTCTTTCCTGTCTCCTCCAAGATTCATTCGAAGCGCATTGACTCCCATACCATAAAGAATGCCAAAGTTGATAACCTTTGCTTTGCGTCGCATTTCCTTGTCGACGTCTTCAGAGGGGACCTTGAAAACCCGAGCTGCGACTTCTGTGTGGACGTCTCGTCCTGATTTGAAAATATCAATAAGCTTTTTGTCTTTGGAAAGAAATGCTGCTACACGAAGCTCGATTTGAGAATAATCAAATTCAGCGAGTTCATAGCCGTCCTCTGCAATAAACGCACTGCGAATAGCTCTACCGAGTTCTGTTTTTATAGGAATATTCTGAAGATTAGGATTGTGTGAGGCCATGCGACCAGTTGTACTACCTGTTTGTATAAATGTCGTATGTAGTCGTTTGTCGTCTTGATCAATAAGACCAGGAATAACGTCGATGTAAGTCGAAAGAAGCTTTTGTAGTTCTCGATACAAAAGAATATCAGCGATGATCGCATGCTCGTCCTTGAGCTTTTCAAGTTCCGACTCTCTCGTCGAAAGTGCTCCGCCCGCGGTCTTCTTTTGATTCTTTGCCTTGAGCTGCAGTTTCTCAAAAAGAATAGAGCCAAGCTGGCGCGGAGAATTGATATTAAATTCTTCGCCTGCAGTAACGTGTATTTTTTTCTCGAGAGAATCGAGTTCATCGTGATATTTCTTTGCAAGCTTCTTAAGATATATCTCATCAACTTTAATTCCCCACCTACTCATGCGTTCAATTACTTCTGTAAGCGGAAGTTCTATTTTTTTGTATACATCAGAAAGATTCTTTTCTTCAATGTGTTGCTCCAAAAGTACAAGAGATTTTTTTAGATCATTGGTTTTAGTGTGCGTCTGTATATCCTCTATGCTTGGATTTGTATAATTAGAATCAAGAACCCACAACGCAATCTGTGCTTTCTTAAACACAGTAGGATCAAACGAAGTTGCAGCAAGTACTGCATTGTCTTTTGATTCCTGATCTTCTACAAGATCATCGCCAAATGCATCGGTCATACCAAGAAGTTCTTTGACGCGAATACCGAGACTACGAAACTCAAGTGCTTTAAATAATTCAAGAACTTTTTCAATACTAATTGTCTCTCTCCAGATTTTTTCTGGAATCTTAAAATCGATCGGCGCATCCCTTCGGATTGTTGCGAGCATTTTTGAAAACAACGCTTCTTCTTCACCGTCTTCAGTGAGTTTAATAATACGATCAGTAAATCCTTCTTTTTTAAAAGTTTCTTTGTTTTTCTTAAGAGCTTTGTAAATATCTTCAATCGATCCAAACGTAGTGATAAGCTGCGTGGCAGTTTTCTCACCAATACCCTTTATACCGATAATATTATCAGAAGGATCCCCTCGAAGACCTTTATAGTCTGGCAACAGAAGTGGGCCAAATCCAAAGCGTTCTTTTACCCCATCTTCATCATATAAAATGGTTTCTTTAATTCCCTTCTTGAGCGTGTATACCTGCACTTTTTTATTATCAACAAGCTGGAGTGTATCCATGTCTCCTGAAGCAATGACAATTTCTATGTTTTTTTCTTTTTTCAGACATTCTGCAATCGTGCCAAGCATATCGTCTGCTTCAAATCCTTCTTTTTCGTAGATTGGAATTGAAAATGCACCAAACACATCACGCGATCGTATTATCTGAGCAATGAGCGCTTCATCAGTTTTTGCCCTACCCGCTTTGTAGTCTTTGTATGCTTCGTGTCTGTAGGTAGGCTTTGGTAGATCAAAACACGCCACTACGTAGTCTGGTTTGAGCTGATCGATAATATTAATAAGCATCGTTACTAGACCATAAAGCGCACCCGTGGGCTCACCTTTTGAAGACGCAAAGTCTGGCAATGCATGATACGCTCGATGCAATATTGCATGTGAGTCGAGCAAGACAAGGCGTTTCGTTGATGATTTATTACTGGTTTTCATAATCAAAATTGATTTTTCTTGAGTGTTCGTTGATATGCTTAAAATATACAAAAAGTGAATCTTTAGGAATGTGTTCTATGATTTTTTCTGGCCATTCGATAAAAATAATTTTCTCTTTATTTAAAAGAGTTTCTTTAAAACCAATTACCGTAAGCTCACTTCCATCCTCAATGCGATATGCGTCAATATGCACCAGTGATTCAAACGGCGGGTATTTTATTTTATAATTTTTTTGAACAACAAACGTCGGGCTTGCTACTGATTCTTGTATGCCGACTAGTTTCGCGATTGCTTGTGTAAAAGCAGTTTTACCCGCACCCAAATCTCCCGAAAGCGCTACTACTGTCGCATAATCTTTGGCAGGTAGCGTAACAATATGTTCCAAAAAACGCTTTGCTATAGCCTTTGTCTGCTCAAGATCTTCCGAAATCATGTACCGATTGTAGCATGAAAAAACCCCGCGAATTGGATCGCGGGGCTTGATAAAAAACACCTGAAAAAAGACTAGAGTCTCGAACGAGGAAAGTATATGACCCAGGAAATTCCCTGAGGAAGCGGTACAGATCTGTTGGGACCATTTGCACGAAGGTGGCTGAAATGGTGCTCGCCATGCTGATTCCAAAACGTAATCCAGTCTGATGAATCGTTTCCTTCCATTTTCCACTGGTCGATACGGTCACCGTTTACCGGATTGGTCCGATAAACGGTGATTGACCTTGTTACTTCTGCAAAATCCTTTGTGGCGAAGTACGCTACCGCAGGATCACGACCGTTGTCGTGCACCCAAAAGACGTTGGTGTTCTTTCCGTTGTGCTCGCGGTACTCGTAAAGCGTGAGTCCCGAAAGATCGGCGACGCGTTGCGGACTTTCTCGTGCCGACAGATTGTAGACTCCAAAGAAAAGATCCCTGCTTTGAGTACTCGTACATCCTACACAGGATGAAAAAACCAGTAACAAAATAACAAGTGTATATTTCACGAAACCTCCATGATTAGCGACGATCTCGCTGCTCAAGAACTTTTTCAGGGATGAACAGCTTATCATGTCGACGCTTTTTTTCCTGAGGCGACAACGGACCCGCTGACCTTACAGAAAACTGTCCCGATACTCCAACACCAACGATGGTGTTTTCAACAGTATAACCACTGATGTGTGTACCGGTTTCGTCTTGTCTGACTCGAACAGTTTCCACATTAGAGTGACCGCCAAAAATCCTTGCATCGAGTCTGTTTCTGTTGCCAGTATACCTCCGCGAAGTAGGGATTGGTTCATACCCATCAAGGCGAAGCTGGTTATTATAGCCATCAACAAAACTCGGTTGTGTTGGCACATACAACGGAGTCTTTTTGTAGTACACCGTATTGTGCGATGTAGCATGCGGAATGAGTTGTCTGGTGTTTACGCGCCAAGCGATTTCTTGGTCACTTGGTTGACGAAACATAGAAAGAAAGTAGTTACCAGCAGTGGCAGTACCTTGGACCGGTGACATGCGTTCTCCTGTGTGGACATTGTACGCACCACAACCAACAGAACACACCATAAGGACAAACGAGATGAGCCATTTCATAATACTCTCCTATTTTTCAGTGAACAAATTCGATATGAGTGACTACACAACGTAGACACTTTCTTTTTATATTATACCACCATAAATAGCTATTTGTCAATGCTACTTAGCAGGCGTTAGCGCGGTGCCTGTTTCGGTAAAAGCAATTATATTTTGAGCTGCTATTTTAGACATTTCGTGTCGTGCGCTGGCTCTAGATGAAGCTATGTGGGGTGTCATGATAACGTTGTCCAAATGTGCCATTCCCCTAGTAATTTTTGGCTCGTGTTCAAATACGTCGAGAGCTGCGCCGGCTATGTACTTGTTTTTAAGTGCGTTATAAAGAGCTTTTTCATCAACGATCGGGCCACGAGCGGTGTTGATAAGAAATGCTGAAGGTTTCATGCGAGCAAGATTTTGCGCATTGATAAGATGGTGTGTTGTCGGAAGTAGTGGTACATGAATCGAAACGATATCAGCCTCAGTAAGAAGATCATCGAGATTTTCTTTTTTGAATGCACCAAACTCCTTTTCTAAATGATCATTTTTCAAAAGATCATAGTAGATGATTTTTACACTGAAGCCCCTCGAGCAGTGCTCCGCTACTTTTTCACCAATTCTTCCTGTACCAACAAGACCAAGAATTTTGCCCGTAAGGTCAGTACCCACCAAAAGTGACGGTGACCAACCCTTATATTTTCCATTACGAACAAACCTGTCCCCTTCAACAAGCCGCGTCGTCAGTGCCAAAATAAGCGCAATGGTGTGTTCGGCAACATTGTCAGATGATACTGGAGTATTAGTAACGACGATATTTCTTTTTTTTGCTTCAGTTACGTCGATATTATTAAACCCTACCGCGTAGTTTGCAACAATTTTAATAGTGGGACACGCATCAAATATCTGCTTGTCGATAGTGTCAGTAAGAAGGCAAAGTAGTGCTGTATAGGGCTTCTTTTTAAGTGCCTTAATTAATTCTTTTTTAGTAGGAATCGTTTCTTTCGTCCTTACATCGACTTCACATCCTTTTTCACGAAGCATTTGTAAACCGATCTCTGGAATGGGTCTCGTAACGTATATTATGTTCATGCATAAAATTTTAGCATAATAATGCTAGAATAAATGCATGGTTGTATTCAACGAAGACAGACAAAACAAGCAATTAAAAGAACTCAAGGATCTTGATGAAGAAAATCTCGCCCAGAGACTTTCCTTAAAATATACTCTCCCTTATACAGATTTAAGCGTGACCCCTGTCAACGCAGAATCATTAAGAATGATCGACGAAGCAACCGCACGCGCAGGGCTTATCGCACCATTTAGTGTCAATGGTCACAAATTAGAAGTTGCAGTTGTCGCACCACAGAACACCAAAACAATTGAGGTTATCGGTGAACTCAAGCAAAAAGGCTATGAGGTAAATCTTCATATCGCCTCTATAAACAGTCTTGAAGTAGCGTGGGCACAGTACAAAGACCTTTCGTTTTCATTTGAAACAAAAGCTGGCGCACTCGATATCTCAAATGAAGAGATTAGCGAAATTCTTAAAAACGTCAAAAGCGTCCCTGATGTAAAAAAACTCATTGAAGAAACACTTGCGCTTAAAAAAAGTCATCGCATTACTAAAATATTTGAAATTATTCTTTCGGGTGCTATTGCAACGGGATCATCAGATATTCACATTGAACCAGAAGAATCTTATGTACGACTACGCTATCGTCTCGATGGCGTTCTTGTCGATATTGTTCAATTTGATATCGCCACCTATTCCCTTATCCTTTCGCGCATTAAACTTCTTTCTGGGCTCAAACTCAACGTAAGAGGTAGCGCGCAAGACGGCCGTTTTAGTATAAAAATAGAAGATGCTGATATTGAAATCCGCACTTCGGTACTTCCAGGAGCATACAATGACTCTGTTGTAATGCGCGTACTTAACCCTAAATCAATCAGCGTACCACTTGAAGAGCTTGGTATCAGCGATAGTCTTTTTGCGATCATACAAAAACAACTCAACAAGCCCAACGGCATGATACTCACAACAGGTCCTACTGGTTCAGGAAAAACAACAACGCTTTATGCATTCCTAAAGAAAATTCACACATCTGATATTAAAATTATTACTATTGAAAATCCTATCGAATACCACTTACCGGGTATCGTGCAAACACAGACAGATACACAAAAAGGCTATACATTCCTTTCCGGACTACGCGCAGCGCTTCGACAAGATCCAGATGTAATCATGGTTGGTGAAATCCGCGACAATGAGACTGCAGAAATTGCGGTCAATGCATCGCTGACTGGTCACTTGGTCTTTTCAACACTTCACACCAACAATGCCGCCGGTACGTATCCCCGACTTATCGATCTTGGGGTTAATCCTAAGATCCTTACGTCAGCTCTAAGTATGGCTATGGCACAACGACTAGTACGAAAACTCTGTCAAAACTGCCGCAAAGAAACGAAAGTAAACGATACTGATAAAAAAACTATTGATAAAATCATAGCAACGATTCCCGAAGGTCCTGATAAGCAAAAAATATCTTCAAGTTGGAGCGTGTATGAACCGATAGGGTGTCCGCAGTGCAACATGACCGGATACAAGGGACGTATTGGTGTCTACGAAGCTATTCTTACCGATGAAGAAATTGAGAAAGTGATCATTACCAATCCAAGCGAGCGCGACATTCGTAAGGCTGCTGACCGACAAGGTCTCTACACACTTCAACAAGATGGCATTGTCAAAGTGATCAATGGCCAAACATCACTTGACGAACTTGAGCGAGTGGTGGATTTGGACGCGGTTTAGGTATTGAGCACAAAAAAAACAACTTGTTAAGTTGTCTTTTTTTATGCAGAGCGTAGCATATATCTAGTTCCTTCCATCAACCACATAAATCTCTAAGCAATACTTTTAATATAAAGCACTAAAAGCCAGATTCTTTTCTAAGGTATACCCCAGCACGGAGTGCTGCAAGGCACAACACCAGGGTACCCTCGTAAAAGC
>Ga0163144_10019022_pt1 | contig 13848 bp, 10 predicted proteins | sample OliLak19BULKMAT1_FD_123175 | JGI IMG/M metagenome (GOLD analysis project Ga0163144, IMG submission 123175) | Freshwater microbial mat bacterial communities from Lake Vanda, McMurdo Dry Valleys, Antarctica - Oligotrophic Lake LV.19.BULKMAT1 | ecosystem: Environmental > Aquatic > Freshwater >... | reverse complement strand
GAAATCACCCTGATCTCGCCGGTTGGCATGGTGGCACTGATTACCACACCCGGCAATGATGCACTAACAGCACGCATGCTCACATCACTTGGGCGTGCTAATGCATCCATTCTGACACTCACCCACGCTGGGACGCATATCTCCTTCCTCCTGCCAGAACACCAGGTCGATACCGTTGTCCGTGCCCTCCATCACGACCTTGGGTTGGCCCTGTAACTTTGTAGCACCACAGGCCCAGCATTCTATACAAAGAACAAGAAAACATTGAACAATGCACTCCTTGTTCCTTTGTTCCTTGTTGCTGAACAAGCGAACAAGAGTCGACGATAGATTTGTTCGGTCTAGTAGATAAACTGCAAGACAAAACGAGATCTGTGCGGTATAGTATGCGAACCGACGATTTGAAAACAGAGGCACACAATGTTACGAGAGCGGTTACAGGCCGATCCGCACCGGCCCGGCTACCACTTTCTGCCGCCCGCGAATTGGATGAGCGATCCAAATGGCCTGATTCAATGGCGTGGCGAGTATCATTTATTCTATCAATACAATCCAGAAGAACCAATCTGGGGGCCGATCTCCTGGGGCCATGCGGTCAGTCGCGATCTGTTGCACTGGCAGGATCTGCCGGTTGCTCTATCACCCACACCAGATAGCCCGGATAGCGATGGCTGTTGGTCTGGTGTGATCGTTGATGCTGCTGGTATTCCAACCATGATCTATAGCGGCAATCGCAATGATCGCCAGCTTCCCTGTTTGGCAATCAGCACTGATGATCTGTTGACCTGGCACAAGAACCCGCACAACCCACTGATCAGCGCCTCGCCAGTGGATTTGGATTTGCTGACCTTTCGTGATCATTGTGTCTGGAGGGATGGTGACGATTGGTATCAACTGATTGGTGGTGGAATCCGTTTTCGAGGTGGCACAGCACTGCTCTATCGTTCAGCCGATCTGCGTCAATGGGAATATCTTGGGCCGATCTGCGATGGCCGTTCAGCCGAAACCGGTGAGATATGGGAGTGCCCAGATCTCTTCGCTCTTGGCGATCAGCATGTGCTGATCGTCTCGTCGATCCCACTACGACGGGCGATCTACCTGATCGGCAGCTTCGACGGGCGAACCTTCACGCCACACACAGATGGCGATGTTGATGCGGGTGGACATCTGTATGCACCGCTTTCATTTCGAGATGATCAGGGTCGCCGGATCATGATCGGGTGGCTGTGGGAAGGTCGAACCCTCAATGCACAAATTGTTGCCGGTTGGGCCGGCATTATGTCACTACCACGCACACTACGCCTTGGTTCCAAGGGCCGCTTGCTTGCCGAGCCAATTGCCGAACTCGAACAACTGCGGCGACGCCACCGCCAATATTGCGCTATTGAGCTTCCATCTGATGCACTGATTAATCTTGAGGCAAAGGCTGGCAATATGATCGAGGTTGATCTGACCATTGATCTTGGCAAGGCAACCCAGGTCGCTCTGGCTGTCTGCCGAGCACCAGATGGAAGCGAGCAGACATTAATTCTGTTTGATCGGGCGCGTGGCCGTCTGGAGATTGATCGATCAATTGCCAGCCTCGCTTCCACCAGCCACCGTGAAAGCTTTGGTATGGATTGGTCACCAGCATCAAATGGGCAGATACAGGTACGAGTTTTTGTGGATCGCTCTGTGATTGAAGTATTTATTGAAGGCGAATGCCTTACCAGCCGTGTCTACCCCCAACAAGCCAACAGCCTGGGGCTGGCCATCGGCGCATGGGGCAATGATGCACGGCTGATCTGCGCCGATATCTGGGACATGCAGCCAGTGTGGTGAGCAGTAGAACAAGGAACAAACGAACATACTAGAACAAGAGAGCCAGCGAACAAACAGCCATCAATACGCTCTTGTTCGCTTGTTTCCTCGTGCTCTTGCTGCTTGGTTCTCTTTCACGCAAGGTAGGATTGTAGATCGGCCAGGCTCGTGCCAACACGAACAATCTTGCTCTCATAGCCATCCCCATAGGCAATAATGCGCCATTGTTCGAGTTCGATTTCTGGGCGAGCAAACAGATCCAGCAATAACATTGTTTCAGCCTGATTATAGGGATCTTGCCAGCCAGCATACCCACGTTCGATCATAAGTAGATTCTGATGAATACTGATCTGATGATAGATCCAGATATTTTCCTGTTTTTCTTTCATGTGTTCAAGCTTCTGAAAGCTATGATCATCAATATAGACATGCTGATGGCATAACTGCTGATGATCAGCGCAATACATATCATCTTCAGAATAATGAAACAATTCCTGTGGGATATACTGTTGTGCGAGATGCTCAAATAACAGTGGGCCAACTGGATGGATTGATGCACAAAAGCGCCAATCTGGCCCATAGCCGTGCTGTTGGAGTTCCCAACACCAATATTTTCGATCCATTGCTCAACTGCCTCTCATCGCCAATCTGCTGCTTACCGCTGTCAAGAACTAGCTATAGCAATCCTAGCGGATTTGTAAAAGAAGGGAGATTTTCTCGGGGGCTGCGCCCCGAAACCCCTGCTTTGCGCTACGCGCTTTTATAACTCAAATAGGAATGCTATAGTTCTTTTGGCATAGGCACACACTATTCTACATTATCTGTATGATTATGGCATCCGTACCTGTTTGTGTACCAGAAACAACTACTGAAACACTGCCCTCATGCAGAGGCGCGGTTGCTGCTGTAACCGCGCCTCTGCGCGATGTTATACCGAAGCCTCGGTGCCACGGGCGATGCGCCGTGACGGTCGCTTCCGCTCCGACTTCTTCTTCAGTCCAATCGCCTGAACCGCTGGTGAATCGTTGCCATACTGCGCGATCACGGCCGCCTTGGCACCAATGATCGCATTGTGGAACTCGCGCGTCGCAGCGATCTCCGCGTCGCGGGCGGCGGCCAGTGCCTTGCGGGCGCGCTGCGTCGCCTGCAAGGCCCGATCCATCGCCTGCGCGAGGCTGATGAGCGACTCCGTCGCATACAACGGATTGACCGCCGTATAGTCGGTCAGGTCTCGAAGAGCCAGTAGCGCGGCGCGGTCAGCGTCAAGTGTGTCGGGTGCAAGTGGTGTTGGCATGTCTGGGATGTTCCTTTCAATATTTGCCAATCCTACGTCGCGCACAGTGCGTCGACGTATGTGCTGGTACAATACCGCATGCCCTTAACCATTTTATTACCATTATGTGGGTGATTGTTTGTTCCAGCAGATCGATCATTGATGATTGCACGCTCAACCGGTAGTTTGGCTGCGCTGCTCCTCTGCATGAGTCAGTTCATGCAGGATTCTATGCGGATCGAATCGACCAACATGAATATAGAATCCTGCATGAATCTCCTCCATGAAGGATTGTACGCGGATCGAATCGAGGAGAGTGGGCATCGCATCGTTCATGAGTCATTCTCATGCAGGATTCTATGCGGGTCGAATCGAGGAGGATGGGCATCGAATCGTTCATGAGTCATTCTCATACAGGATTCTATGCGGGTCGAATCGAGGAGGATGGAAATAAATAATCACGAGGAAGAGTCAGGTATTGAGTCCGTCATATAGGTTGCAGCTGCTGCAATTGGGCTACGTGAAAAGGTAAGCAGGCATACTTTCTCTTCAGTAGCCATACCACCAAGCGTGATTTGCTGATTGGGAAGGAGCAGCTGTTGCCCTGAGACTCGCGTGCCATTGATGAAAGTACCTTTGCTGCTTCCCACATCTTCAATATAGACATCATTCAGGATACGGCTAATGCGAGCATGCTTTCGGCTGACACGCTCAAAACGGGCAGGAACACGTAGATCTTCTGCTTCACGACCTACGAGATGTTCTTCGTTGATGAGATTATATGTCTGAACTGGTAGCCCGCTTTCGATCATAGTCAAATACGCATATGGGTGACCAGTGGGCATGACCTTGCTGATTTGTGTCCAAGGTGTGCCGCCCAACACAGTAGTTGCAACCTCCACAACTTGTGAGGGGGTTAAGCGGTATGGCTCGAATCTATGAGTATATCCCTGGTCAACACCAAACTTGAGTGCTGCAACCCAAGCCGGAAAGAGGGCCGGTGTTAAGAACAGAAACTCCTCCCAACTGTGGCGGTTCTGTTGTTCACGGCGCTCTAGATCACGGCTCGCAGTATCAATCACAGCATCACGATTAGTAAAGCATACTGACGTCTGCATTTTATAAGCCTGCCAGCGTTGCTCAGGTGGAGAGTGCCACCAAGATGTAAGGCGAGGAGTAATAAGCCGCCGAATTTCAGTGCCATATGCTTGCACTTGAAGATGTGGGTTTGTATATCGCCCAGCTTTGATCGGAACAGCCCCTGCAAACCAAGTATCTGGTGCACCTTCACGGATTCGTCCTGCATAGTGTTTCAGTTCGACCACACCAATGCCAGTTTCTGTGAGAATGACCAAATCGGCATTTGGGTGATGTAGATTGCTAACGACACAGTATGTTGCCGCTTCATGGTTGAATGCAACCCAAAGGCTTTTAATAAGCTCAATTGCAGATAGCGTTTCATGGCTATTATCTGGTGACCATGGTCGTCCAGCTGAATCGGAACTCACATAAGCAAATACAGGCATACTATTACTCCGAACTATGAGCGAGAGAAAATTTCATAGCAAACCAACTCAACATCTTCTGCCGTAATACCTGCAAATGTTGATGGCCGCTCGGTGGCGACATCTGAATAGAGTTCGTGTTCAACAGCAAACGTATCAAGATCGGCGATGAGCGTGTCAAGATCGTTCGTTTCCTGGTAGGTTTGCTGCAACCGTCGCAATTCAGAATCACGCTCAAAGGGTCGGAGTGGAGTCGATTGCAACATCGCCATCAGTTGTTGGATTAACTGTTGCCGCTCGGGGTTATCACCAATGGCACGCCCTTTTGTATTGATAAGGCGGCCATTATCTACTGCGAGTGCGTGGTAAAGTTTCAGATTTGTGCCAGCCATTGGCGGGCGTAGGCGTTGTGTGCCCTGTTGCCGCTGGATATCGGTGAGTACATGGCGCGTAGCCTGTTCTAAATATGTCCAAATTGTATGGTGTGGCACCATACGTGGTTCAGATGGCGGGCAAGCAAGCATCTGAAAGAGTTGGCGTCGATCACTTATCGCTGGTGTCTTCAGTGCACCGTCCATGGTTTCATAGAAACGCCAGAAATACCGGTCATGCGAGCGGAAAGCAAAGAAGATGCCATCTAGCTGTTGGTTGCCGCGCCCGCTATGAATACCCATTGGTATCTCACTGATAACGCTTTCGCCAATTTGTTGAATATACGCAATCAATGGCAAGCGCATGTCATCGCCACTGAACAATGCCTCTTCTTCGTCTTCGAGTTTAGCTAGAATCGTTTGGTCACGCATCCGCAGCCGTCGCAAGTCATCAAGGCTCTTCTCGTTCACAACTTCGCCGAGAATAGAGGCATCGTTGCCAAGATTACGCCCAATCGCTGCAATACGCGACTGAAGACGCCCTACTAAGCCAAGCAGTTGTTCAAGTTCGTCTTCTGGGAAGCAATTATAGATACGCAGTATGGGATGTGGTGAGCCAATCCGGTCAATGCGACCAGCACGCTGGATCATGCGAACAGGGTTCCAGTGCAAATCGTAGTTGATTAGCGCCCCTGCATCTTGAAGGTTTTGGCCTTCCGAAAGCACATCAGTTGAGATGAGGATATCGATAGTGTTGTTGATGCCGATAGCATTGTTTGCTTGTGGCGCGAAGCGCTGAATAACGGCTTTACGTTGGGCAGCATCGTGCCTTCCCGTGAGAAGCGCGATAGACGGATTACCGACTGTCCCGAGCCATGCCTGATCTTGGCACAACTGGTCATGCAGATAACGGGCTGTTTCTTCATAGTAGCTGAAGATCAGCAGCTTCTTGCCGAGCAATGGAGCCGTTTGTAGAGCACGCTTTAATTGTTCGAGCTTATCATCGTGTACTGCGCCAGACTGTGCGCGGTGGCGGATGATCTCGATACGCTCAATCATCCCATTAAAGATGGTTAGATCAGCTTCAAGCTTGCGTTCAAGTTCTGCGACATCGTAATCTTGAGCACGAGCGGTAGGCAGGCTACCAAGCAGTGTGGCAAGCGAGTTATTTATACCTTCATCACCTATATCGCCATCTTCGCTGCTACCAAGCAGTGCAGAGATGCGCCGATATGTGGCACTATCTAAGAGCCTACCGCGCTTTATGAGTGTCTCATAGAACATCCGCTGGAACTGTTGCTGGCGTCGTAGTGTTGATTCGAATGAGGCGATGCTACTTTCTAAACGCTTCAAGAATAGTGTCTTTAAAATACCAATAATCGCAGAGTTGCGATCAATCGTGGTTTGCTCCTGATTGCTTCGTTTGAATTGTTCAATGTTATAGGAAACGAGTGTCAGGCGCTCGATGTCATGCGCTATCGAAGAGTAAAAGCCAGCATATGTGCCGTCAAGATCATAGGTTATTGTTCCAAGGATTCGCTCTGGAAAGCGCACTTCCAGACCATTGATGAGCACACGCTCGCCTGCTTGCTGGCGACGCTGCACATCGCGGCGACTGCGACGAACGGTTGTCGCCTCAAGAAGATCGAATAGTTCACTATTGCCCTTATCAACACGGGCAAAGAAGCTGCGGAGATTGCCAATACCGATATCTCGGTAGTAATCTTCCTGCCCGCGTGTTAGCAGCATGATCTGGTGGTACAAATCCCAGATTGTGTTGTTAATTGGTGTCGCGGTAAGGAGCGCTACACGCTTGTGACGCTTGCCAGCCGCGAGCAATCTGAAGAGGTTTCGATAGCGTGTCGTGGCTGAGTTCCGGAAGTTATGGCTTTCATCAATCAAAACGAAATCGACGTTACGATACTCTTTCCAAGGGAAATCCTGACGCCCAATTTCTTCCATCGAAAGCACTGTCGCAGCAATCTGATAGTCGCGCAGCTTTGGTTCCCACACTGTTGTACGTAGTTGTGCTGGGCATATTATCAACCCACGGGGAATATTGCCACGCCGACGTTGACCAATGAGGTAGTGTTCAAGCAGCCCCAGACCAATAAAAGTCTTTCCTAGACCAACAGCATCGGCAACCAATACACCGTCGTAACGATCAAGCAATCGAATTGCCTCGTGCAAGCCTTCGCGTTGGAATTCGGCAAGCTCCAATCCACTTGTGCCCTCGTCCTCTGGCGTCAGTCGCCCACGAAAGTATTCGTATAACGTCTTCATAAACACGTCATACGGTGTCCAGGGCCGATTGCCGAATTTTGATGCTTCGAGTGTAGCAATAAGATCAGGCTTATAATCGATACTCTGAACCCATTTTGGCTCGAACCAGTTGTGCAACAAGTCCCGGGCAACTGCTTGCATGCTGTTAACGAGGTCGAGTTCGGCATTATTGCTAAGGCCAGAAGGAGTGAAGTTCGAGGAGCCAACAATAGCATAGTGGGGAAAGATGTATGCTTTGGCATGCAGAAAGGTGCGATTGAACAGGCGAACTTGTACACTTTCGCGGCATAAGAACGCAATGAGTTCTTCAATAATCTGCGCGTGGGTCGCATTGTATTGCAGATGCTCAAGATCGCCCTGGAGCTTTTGCTGGTAGTAGCGGCGCAGATCAACAAGATCATTCTGTGGCAGCACGATCTCGGGCTGACGGCCAAGCAAGAGCCGGAAGCGCTGTAGGCGCTGTAATGCTGGGCCAACGAGCTTCCAAACATTTGGCTCGAAATAGCCGCTGGCAATCGCAGCCTCAGTCTGCGCCATCTCAGTAATGAGTTGGCTTAGGACACTGCTGAGCTTGTGCTGATTGTTGTCAATGAAGTCAGGTGGGATGAATGGAGGCATAGTTTTGCTGCTTTAGAATCTAAGCCATTCCGTGCGGTCTATCCACTCCTCGGCTTCGCTTGCTTCCCAGTAGAGGTACAATTCGTTAGCAAGCGCACCGATTTGTGCATCCTTACCGACGACAAAGATCCCCCAATGCTGGAACCCGGCAACCGCGTGATCCGCAAGGTGCTTTGGCATACTTTTACGATTGTCAGTAACAAGCAGTCGCTGGGTTGCAGTAAGGTAGACCAACACGTCAGGGTCGAGTGTTCCAAACGACGGAGCGCCTTGATCGCCGACACGCAGCACATCAACGAATGGTTCGAGTCGTTGGATGGCACTCTTGAGCCGTGGCGAAAGGTTTTCATCGATGAGGTAACGCAACTTCATAGTTGGTATGTACGTTCGCGTTGGGCACGCAGTTCTTGCACGCGCAACGATGCAGGCGAGCGAGGTTCAGCAGCCCACGATTGGTAATCCGTTGCAAACTTGGCGTCAAGTCGTGCGATGTATGCATCAACATCGCCCTGATTCTGTAGGTAGTAGCTGATAATGACATAGATGGCCTTCAATTCCAGGCCAGGGAAATCCAACCCAATTTGTTCAGGGCTATAGCCTTCGTGGTAGCGCTGGATAATGTGCTCCAAGCCGATCCGATGGCCTTTGACCCGTATATCATCGTCAGCGACAATATCTAAATATTCATCTACCAACAGCGGGCGAATAGTGGTCAGTGGTGCAGTCATACGCTATCTCCCTTCGCATCTGAAGATCATACATCAGTATTATCTGCTGCATGATAGCGCAAATACCTACGCCTCGCCATCCCCATCATCGCCGTCGTCGGTTTCGCCCAGATCAGTTGGTGCAGCTGCGGCAATAGATCCCACAGCATTTGGTTCGATGCCATAGATTGCATACACCTGCGTATCAATCTCCTGCTCCCACGCAGCCACGCGTGCTATTGCTGGATTAGGTAGAGGGTGGCCGTGTGTCTGGAATTCGTTCAGAATGTGATCAACGAGATCGATGAGGGGTTGTTGTTCTGATAGTGGAATAACAGCAATAGGAAACGGCTTCCAATCCTCGGGGTATATGCGAAGTTTATTTCGTCGCCTAGTTGCAAGCCATTGTCGAGCAAACGAAGAGTTCATGATCGCAAGAAGATATTTTGTGCTGAAGTTCCGTGATAGAACCTCTAACTCTTCACGGTATACATCCGGATTAGGCTGGTGCAGCTTCACTTCCCCACGATATTTTGCTGTTTTCTGGATAGATTTATTCTGCACACCTACTAAGTCGCACCATCGCACAAACGACCAAGCTGAATGATTATGAGAGAGTTGGTGATTATCATATGCTACTCGGGTTTGATTACCAGCCAAGTCCATTGATATTAACTTTTCTGGCGCGTCATATAATTCGTTAAAAGTTATCCGTCGAAATAGTGCAGGTGCTCGTGACGTCCCGTATTCCAAATACCGGATGCGATCAAAAGACCAACGTACAATGTCTTTACCCTCGACGTAGGGCTTGGGGTGTTCATTATCTTGCACATCAACGACAAGATCTTCGGCTTTGAACAGCCCATGAGCCTGTTTTTCGTCAGCATGAATTACCATACCAACACTAATATAACAAACTTGTGCTAATAAAACGGTATCAACTGCAATTTGCACTGCTTGCTCATGTGTATAGCGAAAGCAATTTTGCTCAAGCTGTTGCTGTGGGTCAGTCGCCAAGATTTCCTGGTTTGTTTCAAACTCACGCGGTGTTTTGCCCCATCGTCGCACACGAACCGGGCTATCACTTATCGTAGGTTCTGTCTTGACGAAGTGAAGAATGCTATTCAAGACACCCACCCCTTCAAAAATAGGTATCTCTGAACAAAAATCGATCCGCATAACTCTGCTATGCTTCAAAAAGAATTCGTGCGATCTAAGCGTGTACTTGTTCGAATTATAAGCGTCAGGAATAATAAATATCAGCTGGCCGCTTGTGCGCAGCTTTTGAAAGGCGCGTTCGAGAAATGGAATGTAGAGATCCCATTTCTCAAACAATGTCGTATAGTCGCCACTCTTCAGCAGCATGGCTCGGTAGGTCTGCCAGCGCGCAATCGCCTCCTGGCGATCTCCTTCATGAGTAAGATGTTTGTACTGAGCATCAGCACGCACATACGGCGGGTTCGCCAACATGATATCGAAACCACCGCGCTGGAACACCTCCGAGAAATACAAATTCCAGGGGAAGATCGGACGACGTTGCTCCTTGGTGACTTGTCGCTCGATCTCGTCGATGACGTTGCGCTGGCCTTTGATCGCATCTAACTCCTTGGTATAGCGCTTTTCCCGCGCAGGAACAGCCCAATCGGTGCGTGCTAAAATATCGCGCTCCTTGCTATCCAGATCATCGCGCTGCTCACGCAACACCTTCAGTAGCAGATCACGCTCAATTGTGAGCAATCGTTCCTTCATGTTTCGGCGCTCGGCGCTCGTGCCTTCGAAGCCAAACAGATCGCGGCGCAACCGCTCGAACTCGGCCTGGAGCGCCGCACGGTCAGCGTTGAACACTATGCCGTGCTGGGTTGTGTTACGTTGCTCCTGCCCTTCCACAAGTGGTTTGCCATTAAGCTTTTCCACCAGCGAATCACCGACCATGATCTTGTAATCCAGGTTGGGCAGCGGCGGCGGGTTGTTACCATTAAAGTCGACGATCAGCGATAGCCATAGGCGGAGTCGAGCGATATTGACCGCAATTGGATCAGCATCGACACCATAAATATTCCGCTCAATAATATCGAGCTTATCTTCATACACACTGCGGGCATCATCATCACCGCGTACTAAAAGCTGCCGAAGTGCGAGTAGCTCGTGCAGCATGCCCAGCAGATACGCTCCACTTCCACATGCTGGATCGCAGATTGTTATATTTTGGAGCTCAGCAATCACATCAGTTCGTGTTGGTCTTGAAAGATCGCTGGCGTTATGCTCGTCCACGAGCTTGGCAAGTGCGGCGGGCGAAACCCTAGGTAATCGCGATTAGAGCAAGCCCTTAAGCGCTTCGCGGCACATAAATGTAACGACCGGGCGGGGGGTGTAATAGCTGCCTGTTTCATGTCGTTCGGTGATCAATTCCTCGAACACTTTGCCAAGCATTTCTGGATCGAGCGAGACAGCAATATCTTCTGGCGTATCTTCCTCTACCGTAAATTCGTAGCGGTTAAAGAATGCAAGAATGCCACCGCTTTCGCCACCCCCGATGTCAAATGCGCCACTGCTATCGGGCGTGAAATAGCGATTGTCAAGTTGAACGCCGAGGGCGTTGGTGGAGCGCCAATCCAGTTCATAATCTTGCCCAACACCGACCTCAAATAGGCCACCATTAAGAAATGGCACATCGATTTGGCTCCAAACTGGGCCTTTATCGGGATCAGTATTTCGCTCATTCTCGGGCAATGCCAATGCCTTAAAGAACAAGGGAACAAGAAAATCTCGATAATAGTTATCCAATTGGCCGGATACAATGCCAAATTGACTGGTTAGAAATGCTTGATCGCCAGCCAGCCAGCCTTTTTTCTGTAGGAAGTAGAGAAACATCAAGCGGCTAAGTAGGCGCTGAACGAAACCCTCAACCTCATGGATATCGCTGAACTCAGCAATCATCACATTATCTTTACGCACCGCAGTAACAAGTTCACGGAAAAGCCGAGCATACTGGCTGTAGAAGCGCTTAGTAGTGACTTCAACATTGAATGCATCCAATACCTTGGCATAGATTGCAGATGGCGATGGGAGCGGATGCGGCAAGGCCATATCGCGCATAACATCTAATGTGTGGCGTGTGGGCCGATCAATATCAACGGCAAGGCGCAGCAATCGCGGACAATCAGGGGCTGCACCACGTTGTGGAGCAATGAACAACAACTGTTCATAAATTAGCTCGCCGACCGTATTTTGAGCTGTCTTTGCTGCGACAAACAACCAATTGCCACCTCGCCGTAGGAGGTCGCGGCCAATAGATTGAAGCACGGTAGCAGATGAGTCATTCAACTCAAGCAGTATCACGCCAAAAGCATCTCCACCCAGATTGTAGTTTGTGATCCAGAACGCCTGCTCGATTGCTTTATATGACTGGGTGTACCATGATTGGTCAATTAGCAGTGGATCAGTACTAATTGGGTAACCCAATTTTGCGAATAGCTGACGCACTGCATCAACTGACCGAGAGCGCATCACATCGGTTACAGACAGTATCGTAGGAGCATCGGTACGGGAAGGTTTACCGATGTCATCGAACGACAGTTGCTCGCCTTCAGACCGTGGTACGGTTGTCGGAAGGCGAACAGGTAGTTGAACAAGGGTTGTCTGAATACTTATCAGTGCTTGATACACCTCGCGCACCGTCTGAAAACGCTGTGCAGGATCAGGCTGAAGCAGCTTCAGTACGAGATCATCAAGCTGTGGTGGAATATTCCAATCCGGGTTAGTGAAACTTGGTGGTTCAGGTAAACGCTGCTTAGCAGCGATAAGCTCATCATTATCTAGCGCCTGGTAGTATGCTTGTGGGAGGGTCAGCGTCTGTCCTAGTACCTGCCAAAAGATCAATCCCAGGGAATAAAGATCACTTCGCACATCAGTGGATGATGTATCGCGGATCTGTTCTGGTGATGCATACAGCATGGTGCCAAACACCGTACCAGCAGTTGTTTCGACGCCAAACGGCGCGTCTGGCAGTTGTGCAATGCCAAAATCACCAATCTTAGCTAACTGCCTTATTTGACCTGTGGGTCCGAGTTGTTCCTCTACGAAGATATTATGCGGTTTCAGATCGCGATGCACGATTCCCTTGTCATGGATTACAATCAGCCCTTGAACAACCTGAAGGAAAATATCAAGAGCAGAGAGTAGATCAGTTGGAAAGGCTCTGTCTAGGCTAGTACCAGACATAAGTTCCATAAAAATAGCAAGCATTTCACGGCCATGCTCATCGACTCCCCATGTCTTGGCGTTATATATAGTGATGACGTTTGGATGAGTGAATCGTGCTGCTGTTCTAGCTTCTTGGGCAAAGCGCTTCCGCCAAAACTCTGGAGTGCGCTTGCGAATAAACTTAATGGCCTCATGGCGATCTAGGTTTTTGTTCTGCGCCCGCCATACCACGCCCATGCCACCTTCACCAATTTGTTCTTCAAGAATATAATCATCAAGGACATGTAGTCCCGCAAAGAGACCGAGATCTTGAGAAATAGATTGGTGCTTGGCCATAGAGATGACTCCTGGACAACATAGCAAAGACAACAAAATAGATATACCACCAGTGTTGGCAGTATATCAGATTCTGTTAGTGGCTCCAACCCGCTGACGCAGTGAGGATGTGCCGTATTCTTTTGGAATGGTCGGGTGCGAACCTATATGTCCGCCAACCATTGCGGATCCGTGCGGGCCGACACGTGGGTTATGGCCCATACGCGTGGACGCCTGGCAGACCGCCGCAGAAGTTTACGTCACACCACTCAGTGGGCATGGAACTGGTGAAGAATATAGCCAGCATCCCACATCAACGCGTGGTAGCTATCGCCCGATCTGGCTGGATGTGCATGCGCTAGCAAACTACGATATTCGGCCACAAGCCCTGGCATGCGCGCTTGCCGATGGGACACTTCAGCGAATAACCCAACCACTCCATATTCAGGAACCACAGCTCCGCGAGGCAATCCCCGCAGATGCCGATATATTGCGCGATCTGCTGATCCAGTCCTTCATTGAGTATGAAGGGCGGCTCGATCCACCCACAGGCGTGTATGCCGAGACAGTTGCTTCGCTGGCGAAGAAGCTCAACGATGGTGGCGCGCTTGTGTGTGAAATCGGCGGGATCGCTGTGGGATGCATCTTCTACGCACCAAAGGATGGCTATCTGTATGTTGGCCGACTGGCCGTTATCCCTGCATATCGGCATCGGAACATCGCAACGCTGCTGCTCGATGCCGCCGAACAGCGTGCCCGCGATCTCGGCTTCG
>Ga0163144_10019021_pt1 | contig 13848 bp, 9 predicted proteins | sample OliLak19BULKMAT1_FD_123175 | JGI IMG/M metagenome (GOLD analysis project Ga0163144, IMG submission 123175) | Freshwater microbial mat bacterial communities from Lake Vanda, McMurdo Dry Valleys, Antarctica - Oligotrophic Lake LV.19.BULKMAT1 | ecosystem: Environmental > Aquatic > Freshwater > Lake... | reverse complement strand
CATATGTAGATAGCCTTGCAGCCTCGCGATGGTCTTGTCAATCAACGCGTTGTCCTTGCGGAAGGTGGGTCCGTGGCTTGGCAATAACCATTCCACATCGCTGGCCCGAATGCGTTGCAGCGATCGAATAAAGGCCGCGATGTCGCTGCCGTGATGAGCGTCGATCGCTCCCACGCAGCCATCGCGAAAAATGTTATCGCCGCTGAAAAGCAAATTTCCCATTCGGAACGCAAGCTGGCTGTCTGCATGCCCAGGGGTCGACCAGACCTCCAACTTCAGCTTGCCTACTTCAATCACTGAGCCTTCGTCGACGATGTTTTCAGTTTCAACGATTGGCATGTCAAGATTAATGTTCTGCGCTTCGATTTCTGCAAATGTTCGCAGCTTGTCGCCCGCAGCGAGCAATTTTGCAGCCCGCGGATGCGCCGAGACCGTCGTCTTTAAAACTTGCTTTGCGGCTGCCAAGCCTTGACCATGATCCACGTCTGCGTGCGTCGCGACGAGCGTCTTGCATTTCGAAAGCGGAAAATCGAGTTCACGAATTAGCTCAATCAGTTCTTCGACGGATTCTTCGTAACCCACGTCAATCAAGATCCACTCATCGGCATCGAACACCAGATACACATTGCAGCCGATGACATGCCCCGCTTGAAAATTCAGTTCGATTACGTTGGGGAATAGAAGTTTGCGTTCCAGCATGAGCGGCATAGCCCGAATCAGGTGATTGATGAGAGTTTGGACTTTGGATTGTAGGCGAATTACCACTTTTGACCAACCCGCCAATGTTGTGTCGCTAGCCAATCGCGAGCGTCTCCCGCTTGGGAGCGACATTAGACCGCTGATGCATTCTTTAGTACTGGGTAGCGAGTTGTTGTCCTTCAACGCTCTCTCGAGCCGCGGCCACAGATCGTCCACTTCCCGTTTGAAGCCCAATCTATTTCCTTTGGTCCATCGGAATCAGTGCCCGCTTAGTTGGACCCGTATAAATCTGTCTTGGGCGGCCGATTCGCTTCGTTGGCGACTGGTGCATTTCCACCCAGTGAGCGATCCAACCCGGCAGTCGACCGATCGCAAACAAAACGGTAAACATCTGGACCGGCAAGCCCATGGCGCGATAGATGATGCCTGAGTAGAAATCGACGTTCGGGTAGAGTTTGCGTTCGACGAAGTAAGGGTCCTTCAAAGCCACTTCTTCAAGTTTTTGCGCCACTTCAAACAAGGGATCGTTCAAGTGCAACTTGGCCAGCAATTTGTCGCAAGCCTTCTTGATGATCTTCGCGCGCGGATCGTAGTTTTTGTAAACACGGTGACCGAAGCCGCTTAGCCGGAAGTTCGCTGACTTGTCCTTGGCCATGTCTACATACTTCTGAACATTGCCGCCATCGTTCACGATCTTCTGTAGCATGTTCACGCACGCCTCGTTTGCGCCGCCGTGCAATGGTCCCCACAGCGCGCAGATACCGGCGGAAATTGATGCAAACAGATTCGCGTTCGACGAGCCAACCATGCGAACCGTCGATGTGCTGCAGTTCTGCTCGTGATCGGCATGCACGATCAGCAGCAAGTTCAGCGCTTCAACAAAGTCTGGATCGGGCTCGTACTCTTCCGTCGGAACCGCAAACATCAGCCGCAGAAAGTTCTCGCAATAGCTCAGCTCATTGCGCGGATACATAAACGGTTGCCCAAACGATTTTTTGTAGCTGTAAGCCGCAATAGTCGGCAATTTCGCCAACAACCGGTGAATCGAAACTTCTACTTGACCGGGGTCATGCGGGTCGAGAGAATCTTGATAGAACGTCGATAGCGCACCCACTACTGAAGACAGAATTGCCATCGGGTGTGCGTCTTTGGGAAAGCCGTTGTAGAACGACCGCATATCTTCGTGGATCATGGTGTGCCGACGAATCGACTCGCGAAAGTTCGCTAGCTCGGTCGCGTTGGGCAACTTGCCGTAAATCAGCAAGTAAGAAGTCTCGACAAAGTCGCAATGCTCGGCGATCTCTTCAATTGGATACCCGCGGTACCGCAATATTCCGATGTCACCATCAAGGTAAGTGATCGCGCTTGTGGTGCTGCCGGTGTTGACAAAACCCTCGTCGAGCGTGATGTGGCCGGTCTGCTTCAGCAAGTTGGAAATGTCCAGACCGTGTTCGTTTTCCGTCCCGACGACCACCGGGAGTTCAATTTCCTTTCCGTCCAAGATCAATTTCCCCACAGATGATGGGGCGTTGGCGGGTTTCGCGGTCGTTGTCATCAGGTGGCTCCGAAGCTTCGTGGCGGAAAATTGCAGTTTAACCGTACTCTATCGCGCGGACAATTGACCGTTTCAGATTCGAAGCAGATCGCTCAAAAGTTAAGTGCTTTCAAGCCGATGTTTCGGGCTGATCTTTCAGCAGAATCCAGTTATCAGGACTGAGCCGACTCGCGCAATTCGGCTATCATTTCCAGTTCGAATTCTTGTTCAATGTCCAAAACCAGCCGACTACACTTCCTGCACAACCGTCCGCTCGACGAAAGGCAACTTGTGAATCAGTTTGATCGAGCGGTGATTGTAGGCGTCGGACTGCTGGGTGGGTCGATTGGGATGGCGCTGCGAGCTCGCAAAATCGCCAAACAAGTGATCGGCTTCAGTCCGCGCGGCAACTCGCTTGAAACCGCGATCGCCCGCGGAGCCATTGATGCCAGCGCCGACTCAATCGCTGAAGCGTGTCGCGGTGCCGAGCTCGCCATCATCTGCACACCGGTCCAAAGTGTTGCTGATTTCGCACAGCAGTGCTTCGCTGGCATGCCATCGGGCCTGATCACCGACGTGGGCAGCACCAAACAATCAATCGTAGCCGCCCTCGCGCAGTCGCCTGTAGCGGCAAATTTCGTCGGCTCTCACCCGCTGGCTGGCAGTGAAAAAAGCGGCGTCGAGCATGCACGCGAAAACTTGCTAGATCGCAAACTGGTTGTCATCACTCCCGATCAAACTTCCGACGCAATACGCGTGCAGGCGACGGAACAACTCTGGCAGTCGCTCGGAGCCCGCACGTGCCGAATGAGCCCCAACGAGCACGATGCAGCGGTCGCGCGAACGAGCCACTTGCCGCATATTTTGGCCTCTGCACTCGCTGCCGCCACCCCGACCGAAGTGCTCCCCCTGGCAGCATCCGGCTGGTGCGATACAACTCGTGTAGCCAGCGGCGGCGCAGACCTCTGGCGACAAATCCTGGAAGAAAATCGACAGCCGATTGTCGCTGTTCTCGAAGGCTTTGTAGGCGACTTGCAGCAGTGGTTGACGGCACTGCGCGACAGCGACGGAATCCAACTTGAAAAACTTTTGTTAGAGGGAAAAAAGAAACGTGACGCTTTGGGAAATTGATGTCCATCCAGCAGTAGGTCAAGTTGACACGTCCGGTAAGAATATCGCCGCCGAAGCTCGCGACCTCGGACTCGGTGCGAACCTCACCGTCGCCGCCGCTCGTGGGTTTCTGCTGCAAGGCCATCTGTCCGAAGAGCACGCTCAGCAAGCCACCCGCCTGCTCGCTGACTCGATCACCGAATCCACCACCGTAGCTCGCGTTGGCGATCCTCAGTTATCGAACGGTCGCGGCGGCCTCTCGCAACTCGTCCACGTCCTTCCCAAACCCGGCGTCATGGACCCAGTCGCGCTCAGCACTCTGCAAGCTCTCCAAGACATGAGTTTGCCAGTCGAGCAAGTGACCACGTTCCGCAAGTACTGGCTCAGCAATCTCGACGACGCCTCACTCAATCGACTTTGTCAAAAGTTACTCTCCAACGACTCCATTGAGCGCGTGATCGTTGGACCGCTGAACCTCGATCGTATCGATGTTGGAACAGCCTATAAGTTTCAACTTTCCAAAGTTGATATCCGCGGACTCAGCGACGATCAACTGCTCTCACTCAGTCGCACCGGACAGCTCTACTTGTCGCTCGCTGAGATGCAAACCATTCAGCGACATTTCCAAACGCTCGATCGCGACCCCACCGACATCGAACTCGAAACGATCGCGCAGACGTGGAGCGAACATTGCAGCCACAAGACGCTCGCCGGCCGCATCGCATACTCTGACGAGAACGGCGAGCGGCAATTTAAAAACATGCTAAAGGAAACAATCTTTCAAGCCACCCAAACCATTCGCGCCCAACTCGGCAAAGACGACTGGTGTGTAAGCGTCTTTAAGGACAACGCTGGAGTGGTGAAATTCGATGACGAATACCACGTGGTCTTCAAAGTCGAAACGCACAATCATCCAAGCGCTATCGAACCTTACGGTGGTGCGAACACCGGCATCGGCGGCGTGATTCGCGACCCGCTCGGCACCGGGCTCGGCGCGAAACCGTTTTGCAACACCGACGTTTTTTGCTTCGCTCCGCCGGATACCGATCCAGCCACATTGCCTCCCGGTGTCCTGCATCCGCGCCGGGTCATGAAAGGCGTTGTCGCCGGCGTCCGCGACTACGGCAACCGCATGGGAATCCCGACCATCAACGGCGCCGTTTACTTTGATCGTCGCTACCTCGGCAATCCTCTCGTTTACTGCGGCAACGCAGGTCTGCTGCCCGTCAACAAAGCGGAAAAGTGTGTGCAAGCCGGCGATTGGATTGTTGCTCTCGGCGGTCGAACCGGTCGCGATGGTATTCACGGAGCGACGTTTAGCTCTGCGGAATTGACCAGTAGCAGCGAATCGATCTCGGGCGGCTCAGTGCAAATTGGCAACGCGGTCACCGAGAAAATGGTGCTCGACGTGCTGCTGCAAGCTCGCGATGAGGGGCTTTATTCAGCGGTTACCGATTGCGGTGCCGGCGGCTTTAGCAGCGCGGTGGGCGAGATGGGTGAAGAGATCGGAGCCGAAGTATGGCTCGAGCGCGCTCCGCTGAAGTACGAAGGGCTGAGCTACACCGAGATCTGGATCAGCGAAGCTCAAGAACGCATGGTGATGTCAGTGCCGCCTGCCAGCCTCGATCGATTGCAGAAGCTCTGTCAATCTGAAGGTGTCGAAGCAACCGTCATTGGGCAATTCGTGCCAACCGGTAACTTGCGTCTCATGTACGATGGCCAAGAAGTCGGTGTGCTGTCGATGGAGTTCTTGCACGGCGGTCGACCTCCAGTGGTCCGCAGCGCGACTTACACGCCTCCAGCTACCGTTGATGCAGCGGTCCCTCAGCTCGATCAAGCCGCCACGGAAAACGCGCTTAAGCAGATCCTTGGCTCGCTGAACGTCGCCAGCAAACACTGGATCATTCGCCAATATGATCACGAAGTGCAATCCGGTAGCGCTATCAAACCGCTTGTCGGTCCCTCGTGCGCTGGCCCCGGCGACGCCGCCGTCGTGCGACCTCGTTTGAACAGTCGTCGCGGAGTGGTGATTAGCTGCGGCATGAATCCAAACTATGGCGATTACGATCCTTACCACATGGCCGCCAGTGCGATCGACGAAGCGGTTCGCAACGCCATCGCTGTCGGTGCCGATCCAAAACGACTGGCGATCCTCGACAACTTCTGCTGGGGCAACACCGATCGGCCCGAAACTCTCGGCACGCTCGTTCGCGCCGCCCTTGCATGCCACGATGTTGCTGTAGCGTGGCAAACCCCTTTCATCAGCGGCAAGGATAGCCTCAACAATGAATTCACTTGGATGGACAATAACAACGTCAAGCAATCGATTGCTATTCCGTCCTCGCTGCTGATCAGCGCCATGGGCCAAGTCGATGACGTCAGCAACTGCGTCACCATGGACCTCAAGCAACCTGGCAACCTGCTTTATCTAGTCGGTGCGACTTATCGCGAGTTCGGCGGATCGCATTTGTTCCAAGTCATGAAGCAATCCGGTGGTCAAGTTCCCCAAGTGCGACTCGACGTTGCCAAGCAGATCTTCCACACCATGCACGCGGCCATCTCGCAACGCCTAGTCCGCTCGTGCCACGATCTTAGCGAAGGTGGTTTAGCAACCGCGCTAGCTGAAATGTCATTCGCTGGCGAGTTTGGTTTGACAGTAAACCTTGCCGCCGCTGCAACCCGTGATCAGTTGACCGCCACTGAACTGCTCTTTTCCGAATCCAACACGCGCTTCGTCCTCGAAGTCGAACCAGAATCGAAGGCTGCCATTGAAAAATTGTTCGCAGGCTTGCCGTTGATTCAATTGGGGCAGGTTACGAGGGACGTCAATGTCGTTATCTCGCACAACGACGCTGAAGTGATAAATCAACCCTGGTCCGAACTATTCCAAGCCTGGCACAGCCCTCTCGACTGGGCCTAGCCTTACTCGCCGCGGCATCACACCCGAAGGCGACGACCCCAACGATGTACTCGAAAAGGACTTTGCAGTCCGCAGTCTTTATGGCCCTGCGGGAATTCGCAACTGGGAACGATTCCTAGAATTGCGGAATAAGATTCAGACCGAGCCTGATTACCGCAATTGAAGTCGAATTTGCAATGCAGTTTCCCGTTATTACCGCAGCCGGAAATCTGAATCGACTATCCATCGGATCGCCAGTCAACAAAGCTGGTTCGTCAATCGTTCACGGCCCCAGTACTGTTGCTTGTTGTGCGGGTTCGCGTTCGGCGATCAGAGTGGCTGAAGCGGTGAGTGTCTTGCCGCTGAAAAACTTTGGTGTGCCCCACATGCTGCTCGATGCAGGCGCGGACACTTGACAAGTGATCTGAGTGGTCGCTTCAGTGATCGGGTTGGGCGTGACCGTAACAGTAGCGCCTGTGATGCTGAAGGTCGACAGGATCTTGTTGGCTTCCGCATTCGCTTCAGCCACGGTACCACCAGGAACGATCACCGCGCGGCAAGCTTCGTAAGCCGCGTTGTCGATTGCATGTTGCAGAATTGATGCTCGCGCAAATTCAATCGATGCCCAGAAGAACAGCATCACGATGGGCAGCGTCAATGCGAACTCGACCATTGTAGCGCCGCTCCGTGTCGTAGATCGCGAAGACTCGGACGCGAAGCGAAACCGAGTTCTAACATCTGTGGGCGCGTACGCTGTGCTGGGTGCTGACATCAGCGGATCACTTTGTCAAAAGAGTTGGCAAGGAGGAAGCGATGTCGCGGAACACTTGGGTTAACTCAGCGGCAGTGGATGCATGATAATGACGTCCGATACCGAGGGTTGCTACTTGCTGCATGCCGACTTGATTGGCTTCATCGGAGAACGTTACCGTGAAGATCATGATGCCCGCGTCAGCAGCAGCTTGCGCGGCGATCAGCGGATCCAAACCTGTGTTGTGCATACCATCGGTCATGACGATCAACACTTTGGCGGCGCCGGCTCGCTGAGCGGGGCTCGACAGAAGAGCCGCAGATCCTTCTGCGATACCACCGCCGACATTGGTCGAACCGTTCGCGAAACTAAACGAGTAGAGACTCATGGCTGCCACGACACTACCGTAAGCAGACGTAAGACTTGTGTCGGTAATCGCTGCGTTGTTGTAGCTGCTGAGCGAAAGGAGTTCTGCGCCAGGCGAAGCACTCAGTTCGCTTGTGAAGACGCTCACCGAAGCAGCTAGATCCAACCAACGTGAGCCGGACGGCACCGGATCGCCCCAGTTCCAGCCAGGCGGAGCGAGCGCTGGTACAGGAAGCGCGCCCGCAACTTCATTCGCAGCGAAAGCCATCGAACCCGATCGATCAACCACCAAGCCGATATCGACTTCCATCTGCGTCGAGATCGCTTCTTGCGTGGTCGTCACTGTTCCCGTTCCCAAGACGCTGGGCATCAGCAACGGAATCGGACCGTTTGCGTTCAGACCGTCGCGATGCGCGGTTATTCGCAACGCGTTGGGGTTCAAGAGGTTGGCGGCGAAGTTGTATCGTCCACCTGCTGTGCGAGTCGATGTGCCGAACTGAACATCGCTGTTCGATAGGTTCAACCCTGTTCCAGCGACTGGATTGGCGAGCGCAAGTTGTTGTGCTCGGTTACGTGCGGCGGTCATGCTGCCAGTCGTGATCAGGTCGCGTCCGCCAGCTCGCGCGGCTGCGTCGGTGGCAATGACCATTTCAGTTCTTGATAGTTCGATGTACGCCAAGTTGATCGCAATAGCGGCCATCAAAACGGCGATCGGCAACAGCAAGACCATCAAAACGATAACCGCACCGCGGCGGCGCGACGCGCGAATCGCTGGTGTCAGCTTCGCAAGATTGACCATGACTTAGTACTCTTTCATCAATGTCACTTCGCCCGCCAGCGTACGACCGCCGTAGAACCAAGGCGAGAAGGGACTATTGCTGTTACATGGTGCGGAAACTCGGACACGTATGAACGTGCCGTAAGGCTGTGCGTCGTAATTGGCGGGCGTGATACTTACAGAGGCTGCTTGCACATCGCGATCGTTCAATGTTGTCGCGCATGTGGCGTTCACCTGAGCAGAGGTCGAACTGGGGATCAGGGCCACGCGCGCACCTTGGTAAGCACAGATCTCTAACGACTGCTGCAGAAAAATCATCGTTGTCGTCTCAATTGTCCCGAACAAAATTAGGACAAACACTGGTAGTGTGATCGCAAGTTCGACTACAGCGATGCCGGATCGACCTGTTCGCTGACTTCGAGCTGGGATGGAATTTGACATCACGAACGCCATAAAGAATTTTAAGATAAATTGCTCCCAGGATAGACGCAACGCTGGAAAATCTAGTTTTAGAACCACTCCCTCGACGTGCTTTCGGGGCAATGCGCAAAGAATCAAACGTGTTGGCCGTGTGAAGGTATCGGCTGTTACGAATGTAGGGGCAGTTTGGCAGCAGAGTGCGACCCAAACTCGCGCTTCGGCCGCTACGCGATCACATCGTGAACGACTCGGCCATGGACGTCCGTCAAGCGAAAATCGCGGCCTTGGAAACGGTACGTCAATCGTTCGTGATCGATACCCATCAAGTGCATCAACGTTGCTTGAAAATCGTGCACATGGACCGGATTCTCAACTGCGTTAAAGGCCAAGTCATCGGACTGACCATAACTCATGCCGCCCCGTGTGCCGCCTCCGGCCATCCAAACAGTGAACGCGTACGGATGATGATCGCGACCCCACCGAAGCCGATTGTTGATGTCACCTTGAATGAATGGAGTACGACCGAACTCGCCTCCCCAGATAACAAGCGTGTCTTCGAGTAAACCGCGTCTCTTCAGGTCCAAGACCAACGCAGCGCTAGGCTGATCGGTATCTTTGCATTGAGTGTACAGTTCCGTCGTCAAGCTGTTGTGTTGGTCCCAGCCTGCATGCATGACTTGGACGAAGCGAACTCCACGTTCAATCAAGCGGCGAGCCAGTAAGCAGTTATGTGCAAACGTCCCGGGCTCCTCGACCTGCGGGCCATATAGGTCGAGCGTCTCGCGCGTCTCATTCGAGAGATCTGCCATCTCTGGAACGCTAGTTTGCATCTTGAAAGCCATCTCGTACTGCGCGATACGCGTTTCAATCTCCGGATCAGCCGTTTGTTCAAGCTTGATTGAGTTCAGCGCGCTGATGTCGCTCAGCCACTCGCGTCGCATCTGACGCGTCATGCCATTCGGATTCGAAAGGTAAAGGACCGGATCGCCACTGCCGCGAAATTTGACTCCTTGAAAACGCGATGGCAAGAAGCCGCTGCCCCAATAAAAATCGTAAAAAATCTGACCGCATGAAGTCCCTTTGCTGACACTGGTCATCGCTACGAAAGCAGGCAGGTTATCCGTTTCAGTCCCAAGCCCATAGGTCAACCACGCGCCGAGCGTCGGACGTCCGGGGATCTCAGCACCGCTTAGTAAAAATGAAATCGCCGGCGCATGATTCACAGCATCCGTGTGCATGCTTTTGATAAAGCACAGCTCGTCGGCGACCTGAGCCGTGTAGGGCATGAAGCGACTGACCCAAGCACCGCTTTGTCCATGCTGAGCAAAGGGTTCGACGGGCGCGAGCAGCAATTTGTTATTCGCATCGCCAGTCATCGTGCTGAATCGTTTGCCACCCACGTACTCGTTTGGAACCGGTTTGCCATGCAGTCTCTGAATCGCAGGCTTGTAGTCGAATAGTTCAACGTGCGTCGGACCGCCATTCTGAAACAGATAAATCACACGTTTCGCTTTGGCCGCAAAATGCGGCAGCGCCCCCAATCCGCCTTGTGATACTTGGCCGCGAGCTGCCGGTGAATCATTGCCGCCCGCGCCTCGGGCGAGCAGCGAAGCTAAAGCTGCGGTCGCTACACCGGTCGATGCCTTGCCGAAAAAGGCGCGGCGATTGGATTGCTGAACGAGTTGCTCGGCCAAGGTGGAAATCGGTTTGCCAGTCATGATTATTCCTTGGTAAGTGCTTCGTCTAGATTCAGAACCGCTAAGCAGAGTGCAGTCCAGCTTGCGAGTTCCACGCGATTGATCTGCGCGGGCGGAGTTGATTCGCCGACCGCCAGCAACGCGTCCGCTTGATCTGGTTGTGCAGTGAATTGTTGTCGGCTGCGCTCAAGTGCAGCAATCAGAACTGCGGCTTCTTTGTCGCTGCTCGGACGCGCCAAAATTTGTTGAAAGATCAGATCGATGCGAGCCTGAATGCTGTTCGCTTCGTCCAGCAGACTCTTGGACGCCAAAGCTCGCGCTGCTTCAATAAACGTCACATCATTCAACGTAAACAGAGCTTGAAGCGGTGTGTTGGTGCGTACGACTTTGACCGTGCAGACTTGGCGCGACGCGTTGTCGAAGAACATTGTCGGACCAATGATCCGTCGCCAAAACGTATACAGACTCCGTCGATACAGCGCGTCTCCAGCACCTCGCTGGTACTTCTTCAATCCAAACGTAGCTTCCTCCCAGATCCCCTCCGGCTGATAACTGTTCACGGACGGACCGCCCATCGAATTGACCAACAACCCGCTCGCCGCGAGCGCCTGATCGCGCAACATCCAACTTGGCATACGAAAACGGGGACCGCGCGTCAGCCATCGATTGTCAGGATCATCCGCAGCAAGCGCTGAACCGCCAAGCTGCGAGGACTGGCGATAGGTATGACTCGTTACAAGCAACCTGACCAAGTGCTTCACATTCCAGCCACTGTCGCGAAAGTCGGTTGACAACCAATCGAGCAGATCGAGGTATCGGGGCACTTCGCCTTGAGAACCAAAATCCTCAACCGTTTTTACCAAGCCACCTCCGAAGAACTGCTGCCAAAAGCGATTGACGACGACACGTGCGGTTAAAGGTTGCTCACTGGAAACCAACCACTTAGCGAGCGCCAACCGATCGGCAGGAAACTCATTACACAGCGCGGGAAGACTGACGGGGACTTGCGGTTCAACCTTCTCACCGGGTTGATTGTAGAGACCGCGACTGAGCATGGTGGTTTCACGAGGTTGCGGACGCTGCGCCATAACCATCACGTTGGGCACCGCTGCCATGACGGCTTTGCGAGCGTCGTCCAGTGCGCGTCGCTCGGCTTGGATCGCAAGGTAGCTTTGATCGCCGCGTTGTTGTCTAGCGGTCAGTAAGGCTCGGTCCAGTTGGTCGCGATCCGTTTCCGTCTTTTTTAAGGCGGCTTCGAATTTGGGGTCGGTCTCCTCGAACTCAGCGGTTTCCGAAGCGGAAGTCGACAAACGGAAGCGCCCCAGCATGTGCTGCGCATGCTGCGATTCATGTTTGAGAACAACCAGCAAGCGATCGGTCTCCGCCAACCACAAAGGTTCTTTGAAGTAGAACACCGCACTGTGCGAGCGATCAACGGCGTGGCCTTCCCAAACGCCCCAGCCCGTTTTGGGATCGTCATCGAGCGCCGTCTTTACCTTCAACTCGCCTTGCTCAAAAGTCGCTTTGGCATCGCTGATCTTCAGTCTGCGTCGTTCGGTTGAATTCGCGGCTCGCAGATAAACTTCAAACGAGGTCAATACAAAATTGCCACCTGGCCATCGCGACAGTCCGCCGTTCGGCAAGCTCTCGTGTTGCAGTGCTTCCAAACGCAGCGACGCCATAGATGATTCACCCGGATGCAACTCGACTTCGTACGAATCGTTCGCAACCGTTTCACCTGATGCTAAAAGCGATTGGTCGGCAAGCACCTCCAATTTCTGATGCGTGGCGGTGGCTTTAGCGACTTGAGAAACTCGCCAAGGCGATGGGTTTTGGCGAAGCGATTCTCGTTGGCTTTGTTCCCAATCGTGAAACTGCGCGGCGAGCTCCGCAGCGCGGGATTTCAACTTTCTATCGACAGCACTTATCTGTTGATCGATCTCGTCGAGCCGCGATTGCTGCTCGCGCGATGGGACGGGTAGCACCGGCGGAGTTTGCGGATTGCCTCCGCCGCCATCTACGGGTGTCTGATTGAAGAAGGCGAAGAGCTGATAGTAATCTCGCTGACGAAGTGGATCGAATTTATGATCGTGACATCGGCAGCAGTTAAGCGTCAATCCCATCCACACAGTACCGACGGTCTCAGTCATGTCCATCACATAGTCGACTCGATTCTCCTCAGCGATTCGACCCCCTTCGCCGTTGATCATGTGATTGCGAAGAAATCCGGTCGCAAGTTTCTGCTCAAGCGTCGCTTCGGGAAGCAGGTCGCCAGCCAACTGCCACACGGTGAATTGATCATAGGGCATGTTTTTATTGAACGCCTGGACGACCCAATCGCGCCAGGGCCACATGGTCCGTTCATTATCCCCTTGGTAACCGTTCGTGTCGGCGTAACGAGCCGCGTCGAGCCAGTCCCATGCCATCCGTTCGCCAAACGCTGACGATTGCAGCAGCCGATCGACAACTCGTTCGTACGCAGTTGGGGAAGAGTCGCTTAGAAATGCATCCACCTCTGGCTTGGTCGGAGGCAAGCCAGTCAGATCCAAGGTGACGCGCCGAATGAGCGTACGTCGATCCGCCTCATCAGCAGCATGCCAACCACGAGCGTCGAGCTGCGTTTGCACAAAAGCATCGATCGGATTGCGGATAGTGCCAGACGTTAAGGCGGCCGCAGTTAAAGGCGTCGCAGTTAAAGGCGTCGCAGTTGAGGCGGTCCGAGTTGAGGCGGCCCGAGTTGAGGCGGTCGCAATTGGTACAGGCGGAGCGCTCAGCGGTGTGAAGGACCAGTGAGCTTCCCATGGGGCACCTTCTGCAATCCACTGTCGCAGCAAATTAATCTGCTCAGCAGTCAGTTGCTTGTTCGATTTCGGGGGCGGCATGCGCTCGTCTAGGTCGTGCGAAACGAGTCGCCGCAGCAACTCGCTTTCATCGGGCTTGCCAGCTTCAATGGCGGTAAGCGCACCTTCCTGCGTATCTAATCGCAAGTCGGCTTCGCGATGATTCCCATCAGGCCCATGACAGTAGAAACAATTGTCCGAAAGGATCGGGCGAATGTCGCGTTTAAACGAAACCTGAGCAAATGCGGCCGGGGAGACCATCGCCGCCAACAGCAGACTCAAGAGTCTGAGCATCGCTGGTCGCGTGCTGCGCAAGTGCATAATCAAGCGGATCATGAAAACTAAAACCAAGGAGAGAGTTTGGCGGGTCCTCCCATTGTAATTGATCGCCGAGTTGATTGGTCGGGAGTTTTAGCAATCTCCAACTGCAACGGAGGAATTTGATTGACGTTCATCGGCCTGTGAGCGTCAATCAAACTGAAACTTATTCCCTGCTCAAACATCGAGCACACTTCCAACCCTACCCCTGCGGATCCAATCCCTGCGAGCCGATTCCGGATCCGGAGGGCATGAATTTACAGAGGAAAATTCCAAAGAAGTACAAGCCAACCATCGGGAAGAATAGACCTAACATCGTGTACACGTCGGCGGGTGTCAGCACCATGGCGAGGAACGCAATGATCAGCACCGCCATCCGCCATTGCTTGACATACAGTTCGACGCTCACCATACCGAAGCGATGCAGCGCTAACAT
>Ga0163144_10019020_pt1 | contig 13848 bp, 10 predicted proteins | sample OliLak19BULKMAT1_FD_123175 | JGI IMG/M metagenome (GOLD analysis project Ga0163144, IMG submission 123175) | Freshwater microbial mat bacterial communities from Lake Vanda, McMurdo Dry Valleys, Antarctica - Oligotrophic Lake LV.19.BULKMAT1 | ecosystem: Environmental > Aquatic > Freshwater >... | reverse complement strand
TTCAGCCTCCGCCGACCCCGCGCGCGAGCACTAGCGGCTCCGCTCGGTTCTGCGCTTTCGGTGCGTAAGGTCCAGAGAACGCTCCATACAGCTCCTCGAAACCTGGGCGCGGGAGCAGCTCGAACGCAAGACTGTAGACGTAGCCCTTTTTCCAGAGCGGACGCGGAATCGAGCTTTGCAGCCCCACTTCCCGCGGTTGCGTGTCCCGCGGCACCAGCGACCAGCGCTTGGGGCGGCTCACCCTGGAGAACACCCGAAACTGTTGCTGGTGTGCCGGCGGCCGAGCGGCGCGGAACAGAATCCGAAACTGGCGCGGCTCGCGTAAAATAGCCAGTAGCTGGGTACCATCGTCGTAGTCCGTCGCTACGCCGAGGTCGGCGCCCCGTAGCAACTCCGCGAGGCGCTCAGCCGCCGCACCAGCATCCCCGCGCGAAAGCGCGAGGTTGTGCAAGATGCGTAGCTCCTCCGCGTCCTTAGGCGACGAAGTTTTGGGCAAGCCTGCGGGCTGTGCGAAGTGGTCCTGAGCCTCCCAAGCGTGGAGCGCACTCGGCTCCACGGCGTAGAGGTCGTGCACCCCCGAGATAAAATAGCGCTCCCAACCCAGCGGCGCCCGTCGCCGAATCGCAAATCCGTGTGGCGGACCAACCGGCAGAGCCCGATCGAACGCCCAATATGGGCCCACCACATCTGCCTGGAACGTCGCTGCCAGGCGCTTGAGCTCGGCGCCCTCGGCGAAGCGCGCGTCTAGCAGGTAGAAGCGGTCACGGCCGCTACTGGGTACGAATGGCGCGGGCCCCGCAAATAGCGGACGCCCGAGCGACCAGCTCATCCAGAACGAAGGCTTCATGCTCGGGTGCAGCACTGCGCCGCTGAAAACCGGAACACTCGGCGCCAGCCACTCCATGAACGCAACCTTGTCCTTGTCCGCGTGGATGAGCGCGCCTCGTTGATCGAAGCGCCCGCCAGTAAGCCGCGCGTACACGAGCGCGGAAACACCGTCGCCCATGATGAAAAGAGACGGCAACAAGCCCACGCACAACGCCGCGACCTGCGGCCAGCAGGACCCGCGCGTAGCGAGCCAGTGAGCGCCTGCACGCTGCCCGAGCCACTCGAAGAATGGCTGAAGCGTGGCCACCAAGGCGCCGAGGGCAAGCGCGTAGTAGGGCGCGAAGTAGTGCGACCAGAACACGTGGACGTCCGCGCCATTCTTGAACACCACATAGTGGAACGACGCGGCTCCGAGCAGTGCGAGCACGCACCACTCGAGCGGCCGGCGAAGAGCCACCACCCGCACGAGCAAGACGGGCAGCATCAGCTTGCCGATCAGCACGGCTAGCCAGGTGAAAGAGAGCTCGATCCAATAGCGGCGGCTCTCCAGCACCTCCGCTAGGGGGAGCTCGGCGCCCGCAGTTCGTGCCGAACCGGAGCGCAAGAAGTCACCGAGCTGCCCCAAGCGAGCAAACCACGAGATTTGGATGGTCACCGTCAGGGCCACCAGGAGCCCGCCGACAAGCAAGAGCCGCCGCACGGCAGGTGCGTTGCTCACGCGGAAATAGGTAGCAAACCCGATCTGGGTCAAGAAGAGCCCACCCAACCACAGCGCGCTAAAAACTAGGCCGGGCCAATCCATGCCGCAGGCGAAAACGGCTGCGAAAAGCGAGAGCCACCAAAACCTGCGCAGTGCACTCTGCAAGAAGCGCACGCAGGACCACGCGAGCAGCAGCATGCCGAAGATGGCCGGCACTTCCAGGTTGCTCAAGTTGCAGAAGGCCAGAGCGATCGGCAACGTCACGAAAGCGACCACGGCTACTGCACCGCTCACGGGCCCCCACAAGGCGCGCCCCAACCCGTAGAGCAGCGGAACCGTCAGGCCACTCAGCAGGACCGCCGGAAGCCTCACTACCCAATCGTGATGGCCGAGCAACCCCACGAACGCAGTCATCACCCAGTAAAAACCCCACGGGTGATGACAGTAGATCTCATTGTTCCGAGGCGCCGCTGACAAGTAGTGCGTCGGCACGGGCCCCGGCTCGTAAAACCTGAGACTGTTTTCGGCGGCCACTGCGAAGGAAGGCCCCGCAGCGTAGTGCCCCGCCCCGAAAGGTCCTGCTATCTCCCAAGCTGCTACGCCGACGAACCACAGGCTACAAAGGCCGACGATGACGCGACACAGCAGCTCGATCCGCGGAGACGCCTGGGGCAAGCGCGGCTAGCCCCCGAGGGAAGAGTGCTCGTAAATTTCGAAATCCTCGATTTCTCGCACCTTTTTGTACTGCACGTCGATGAGCTGCTTCAGCTCGGGAAAGGCCGGAAGCTCGTCGCGCGAATCGAGCGGGCTGCCGGTGACCGAAGGAAAGACGTCCCTGCGCTGCACGACGATTATTTTCGGTCGCTGCAGCGAGAGGTCTCTCAAGAGGTCGTGACGGGAGCGCTCCCGTTCCCAGGGCGTGCGCTGCGGCACATTGTGCGTCCAGCGACTGGCGAGTGGCCGCTCCGACAAGAAATAGATGGCGGGTTCGAAGCCCCAGACGAAAATCGGATCCGAGCTGTGCGACCGCGAGCGGATGTCGAGCGCCACCTGGCGATCAGCATCCAGATTGTAGTCTGCAACGAACGACAGCTCGCGATCGAGGTCAGCACGACTTGCAAAGCGCTCCTGGCGCAGCAAAAAGGCGAGCCGCATGGACGACCTTTCCCAGAACCCTTGCGGCAAATCCCGCGCCGCATCGCGCATGGAGATAGCGACGGCCACGAAGGCAGCGAAAGCCAGGACGCTGCCAGGCCCTGCTACCAGACAACGCCGGAATAGCTTGTAGAGCCCAAGCCCGGCAATGAAGCTGATGAGCAGCAACGTTGCCGCATAGTGGTAGGGGAAAAATTTCCCTTGCATGGCAATGCCCGCCACATGAATGGCAATCACGCCCAGCACCAGGAAGACCCCTTCGCGCTCCCGGGCGTGGATGGGCGTAATGGCAATGGCCGCGATCACGCCTGCGGCCGACAAGGCGGAAAACTTGAAAAAGGCTTCTTCCAGTGCGTAATAGAGCATTCCTGGAGCGTGCGCGTTGCTCCAGTTGAGCTTGGTGTAGCCGGGAACAAAATCGTTGAACGTCCACCAGAACGCGGGCCAGGCGCCGCGCGCTCCGATCCAGAACGCGACGAGCAAGAGCGGCAGAGCGAAACCGATGCCCAGCAGCGCGGAACAACGCAAGAGCTTGGGTAGTTTTGCGCCCCTCACCTGCTCACGTGTGAGCACGTAGGCTCCGCACACCAAGACGCCGCCACCCAGCGGAGGCTTGAACAGAGCGCAGACTCCGAACAAGACCCCGACCGCGAACGGTATCAGCCAACGCCGAGGCTTGGCCGGCTCCAGCGTCACGACTACCAACGCCGCCACCGTCAGGTAGCCACCGAACGTTTCGGGTTGAGCCGTATGCCAAAACTCGAGCTCGGCGTGTAGCAGAGCCGCCACCGCTCCTGCTAGCAGGCCGGCCTTTGGCCGATCGAAGAAGACCTGACCCAGCCGCTGCAGGCCGAACACTGTCGCCAGAAGTCCCAACACCTCCAGCAGCCGAATCGCCAGCATCGACTCCCCGAAGACCGCTTGGGCAAGCGCATACGTGAGGAAGATGCCTGGGGGCTTGAAGTCCCAAGCGTCACGATACGGCATGCCCCCGTTGAGGATGCTTTTCGCGATTACTGCGTAGATGCCTTGGTCACGCCCGAACGAAAACAAAAGAATCGACAGGCACGAGAATGCGACCACCACCCAGCAAGCGATACCGAGCCATTGGTCCGGATCGCGAACGGCCAAGCGAGGCACCACTTCGGCGGCAGGCCGAACCGACTCGGACGGCATGGCGAGGAACCTACCAAGAGCGCGGAGGCGAAGTCAGCTGGTCTTTCGAAACACGAGCCAGCGCAACTCGAAAGGAGGCCTGGTAGCCGGAAGATCGAACAAATCCTGCCCGCCGCTCCAGCCTTCGTACCAGCCTGTGGGCGGGTACTGGCCTTCGGGCAAGTGCGCTCGCTCGTAGTCGGCTGCCGATTCGTCGGTTTGTCGCTCGAACGGAAGACCCGCTGCGGCTGTTTCCAAGTCGCGGCGCGTGTACAGGGTGCACCACAACACCTGGGACAACTGACGGGCGGTGTCATCTGGCTTGTAGCCCCCGTCCGTCACGAACGCGTTGAACAACAGAACGCCACCCGGCGAGAGCAGGCGAGCCGCTACCTCGAAGAGCCGTCGCAGCTGCTCTACGCTTCGAAAGTGCGAGGCCACGACCTCGGAGAGCAGCAGCATCCGGTACAAAGGGCGCGGCGTTTGAAGCTCGGGGTCCAGCAAGTCGCCCTCCACCACACCGATTGGCAGTTGCTCGGCCACTACGGCCTCGCGGAGGATCTTGCACAGTGGCGAGGCAGGCTCCACCGCATCGACCAGGAAGCCCTCGCGAGCGAGCGGCAGGGTGTTGCGACCCGTGCCCGCGCCGGCGTCGAGAATCGTTACCTCGGACGGTGTGCCCAACGAACGCGCGACGTCGACTGCCTTGGCGTCCGCGTGGTGACCAAAGAGCGGCGGCGTTCGCGTCTCGACCCAATGCTGGTACTCATCGGTCAGTGACGAGCCCAGCGCGGCGACCTTCCAGGTGATGCTGGTTTTGGGAGCCGGATCCGTTTGATAGCTGACCACGACCTTGGACGTAGGTGACACCTCCCACGCCTGATCGAGCCGCGCTTTCAGCGACTTCCTGAACTCATCGAGCTCTGCCGGAGAGAACTTTCGACCGAGCCCCTCCCAGGTGAGGTCGAAGATCCGTACGAAGTGCTCGAGCATGCCGGGGGCGGGCGGCAGCGAAAGCTCACCGCTGCCGGTCAGGCGCCGAGGCAAGCGCCGAATCATCGCCTGCTTCAGCACGATTGCGTTGGTCTCGCGCTTGGACGCCTTCTGACTCATCGGCGGCGCATCCTGGCAGAACGGGGCCTGGATTTGAAGAACAGCGCGCGCCCAGCCCCAGGCGCGACGATTTGACGGGCATCTGTGCAGGGGTACCGGCCCCGGTTGCCTTTTGGGGCGCAGGACCCCAAATGTCAGACCAACATGCTGAAGGTGGCCGAGATCGTCGCCGCGTCTCAAGCCGTCGCAGCCACTCGCTCGCGCAAGAAGAAGTCCGAGCAGCTCGCCAGCGTACTTGCCCGGGTCTCACCGGAGGAGGTGCGGCCCGCGGTCGGTTTTTTGTGCGGAGAGCTACGGCAGGGGAAGGTGGGTCTCGGCTACGCGGCGCTGCGTCGGGTGCGAGCGCTGCCGGAGCCGAGCGAAGCGCGCGTCACGGTGCTCGAGCTGGATGGGGTCTTCGAGGCATTGCGTGGCTTGGCAGGCAAGGGCGTCGCGAGCGAACGCGAGCAGCTGCTGTCGGCATTGTTTGAGCGGCTAACCGCGGAGGAGCGCGATTTTACGATCCGACTGATCCTGGGTGAGCTGCGCCAAGGCGCGCTAGAAGCTGTCGTGCTGGACGCGCTTGCGCAAGCGAGCGGGGTGTCTGCAAGCTCGATTCGACGGGCCATGCTCTTCGCGGGGGACGCTACGGAGGTCGCTGTCAGAGCCTTGACCGGCGGCGAGCCAGCCCTTGCCGGGCTCACTATCGAGCTGTTTCGTCCGCTTCGGCCCATGCTGGCGCAAACCGCGAAGGACGTGGACGACGCCTTCACCCGCAGCACGCCCTGCGCCTTCGAGCAAAAGCTGGATGGGGCTCGAATCCAGGTGCACCGCCTGGCTGAGCGCGTAGCGATCTATTCGCGGCACGGCAATGAGCTGACGGGCTCGCTGCCAGAGGTCGTGGAGCTCGTCCAGACCCTCCCCGCGCACAGCCTAGTGCTGGACGGCGAAGCCATCGCGCTCGGACAGGGCGGCAGACCGCTACCGTTTCAGGTGACCATGCGACGCTTTGGTCGCAAGCTCGACGTTGCAGCGCTACGCAAAGAACTGCCCCTCAACGCCTTCTTCTTCGACTGCCTGTACCTGAACGGAGCGGTGCTGGTCGAGCTACCCAACAGCGAGCGCTGGTCGGCGCTGTGTCAAGCCGTGCCCGAAGAAGCGCGTGTATTTCGGCGTCAAGCGGCCAGTGCGGCTGAAGGACAGACGATCATGAGCGAAGCCGTTTTGCGCGGTCATGAAGGAGTGGTGGCCAAGAGCTTGGCCTCCAGCTACGAGGCCGGGCGCCGGGGGGCTGGTTGGCTCAAGCTGAAGCCAGCGCCGACGCTGGACTTGGTGGTGCTCGCCGCCGAGTGGGGCAGTGGCCGGCGCAAGGGTCTCTTGAGTAACCTGCACCTCGGAGCACGCGACCCGGAGACAGCCGGCTTCGTGATGCTGGGCAAGACGTTCAAAGGGTTGACGGATCAGGTGCTCGCCTGGCAAACACAAAAGCTGCAAGAGCTTGCGACGCACACGGACGATCACGTGGTGCAGGTGCGCCCTGAGCTAGTGGTTGAAATAGCCTTCGACGGGCTGCAAAAGAGCCCACGCTATCCGGGTGGGCTCGCGCTCCGGTTCGCTCGCGTCCGTCGCTACCGCGAGGACAAGTCCGCCGGGGAAGCAGACTCGATAGACTTCGTGCGCTCTCTGCATGAGCGGTCGTTAGGTCAAAAGGAGGAGCCACCGGCTGGCATCGAAGACGAGCTTAGCTAGCGTGTGCTGGCCGCTGTTCGGCGGCGCGCAGGACCGGCAACGCCGCCCGCCGGGCTCCAGCCGAATAGCTTTAGGTCCACCGCGCCGCTCGCGGAGAAGTAGACTCCCTCTCGTTCCAAGAGGCGCCGCTGCTCCGTCTTGCTGCGTGGGTCTTGAATCGTCACGTGCGCCGCTGTGGCGCTACGGCGTCCAAGCACGCGTTGCCAGGGCACGCGCTTGCCGAGCGAGTGCATCGCGTAACCCACCGCACGCGCCGCTCCCGGCATGCCAGCTGCCGCCGCAACGTCCCCGTAGGTCATCACGCGCCCCCGCGGAATGCGAAGCACGACCTTCAAGATGCTATCGAACGTCTTGGATTTACCAGTTTGCGGCCTTGGCACACGCCGGCAAGCGGCGGCGCCATGGCGTGCGACGACGGCGGCAGGATGGCGCGTCGAGCAGCTGCAAATCAATGTCGATACGACGCTGAGCGCGCCAGCATCGAGCGTGATCCGCCCGCTTTCGGCTCCGACGCGGGTCGGAGCCTCGCGGGAAGCGCTCATCCTGGGGTTTCCGTTCTCGGTCAGCTCGGAGTCGAGCGACGGCAAGCTCACGCTCGACGGCTCGCTAGCCATTGAATCGAGCCTCGACCTCACGCTCGACATCGACTTTAAGAGCTTCCAGCTCGACGAGCTCAGCCTGACGTTCGCTGGCAAGGAAACGTTGGTGGCGAACCTGGTCGGTCACGGCAAAACGTCGTTCGACAAAACGGTCCCGCTCGGCTCGATCCCCTTCGCCCCGATCGTCGTGCCGATCCCGACTCCGGTGGGCATCCTCAACGTGGTGCTCACGCCCGTGGTCAAGCTCGAGGTCGGCATGAAGGGCAGCCTTGACGGTGATCTCGAGGCCAGCGTCACACAGCGCGCCACCTTCACGGCTGGTGTCGGCTACCGCGACGGCGAGTTCGGCGGCGTTTCGGAAGATGACAGCGACTTCGACGTGGAACAGCCAGTTTACGACGCGAACGCCAGCATCAAGGCGTGGGCTGGGCCGCGGCTCGAGGTGCTGATCTACGGCGCGGTGGGGCCTTTTGCGGGGGTCGAGGGCTTCGTCGAGGCGGCCGCCAACGTCGAGGGACCGCCCATCTGCGTCACGGGTGTGCTCGACGCCGGCCTCACCGCGAAGGCAGGTGTCGCCTTCCTGGCGGACTATTCGACGACGCTGTTCGATCACCGCTATCCGCTAGCGTCGTTCGACAGCTGCAGCGATGACCCCGATGCTCCGCGTCCGGCGCTCACCTGGGCGCGCACCTACCGCCGCGCGAACAGCCCGGGCGACACCACGCAGGCAGTGCTCCAAGCCTCGGATGGGGGCTACTTCGTGCTCGGGGAAAGCGGGCTGTTCGACGGCGTGACGGGCTTCGCTGCTGCGACGTTCGCCATGCGCCTCGACCCGCTAGGCAACGTGATCTGGCAGCGCGCCTATCAGCGCGCCGAGCAGGGGTTGGCGCGGGCCGCGGTTGAAGTGCCGGGCGGGTTCGTCGTGGCGGGCACGAGCGGAGTAATCATGCTCGACAGCGGAGGCAACGTGGTGTGGGCGAAGCGCTATGTCACCGATGACGAGGTCGAGATCGCGTCAATCACTGCTCAACCGGACGGCAGCGTGGTGCTGGCGGGCACGCTCGGCTTGTCGATGCGGGCGTGGGCCATGAAGCTCGACGACGGCGGCAATGTTCTCTGGTCCAAGGGCTATGCCGGCGAGAACTTCACGCAGGTTCGCGCTACGAGCGATGGCGGCACGGTGCTGTCCGGATCCATCGACGGCGCCAATTTTTACGTCGTCAAGCTGGATGCGGAGGGCCAAGTCATCTGGCAACGGGCACTCGACAACTTCTACGACAACTCGAGCATCGACGCGGTCGAGAAAACCTTCGCGTCGAGCGACGACCGAGCGCATGCCGCGCTCGAGAAGCCGGACGGCAATTACGTGGTCGTGGGCGAGAGTTACGGCAACTTCGCGATCCCGGCGCCAACCCCGCTCGGCTACTATGCGAGCGCCGTCCTGGACCTCGATCAGAATGGCGAGCTGGTTGGGAGCACTTTGTATCGCGCCCCAGCCACCGCTCTCTATGGAGCCGCTTACGCGGTCGCGGTCCGCCCCAACGGCAGCACCTTGGTGCTTTCGCAACGCGCGGATGACGCGCCCGATCTGGGGGTCAATGAGGACGTGGTGCTGGTCCAAGAAGGTGCGTTCAGCGTATTTGGGGGCCCGGGCAACGACGCGGCGACCAACGCCACCGTGGCCGCTATCGGTCGCGGCTCGCCGCTGCAAGTCACGGCAGACGGCGGCGCCTTGCTCGGTCTGACCAGCAACTCCTTCGCGGGCCAAGACGAGCTCTGGCTCTTGAAGCTGAACCGCACCGCCAGCATTAACTTCCCTTACCGGAGTGACCTTTCCGGCACGTCATACCGCAACGCTTTCGCCGTTTCTTCCGACCCCACGTTGCCTGCCATGGACGTCCCGATAACCGTGGAGGCCTTCACATCCGAGGTCAAAACGGAGACGACCGAGCTGCTGAGCACGCAGCAAAACCCTTAAGGCTGGCGGCGTCTGCGCAGCAGCGAAAGCTGATGAAGTAGCAACCATCGAATCGAAGCCAGGTAGATCCTGGTCTCACTTTCCCCGGCCCGGGAGCGGATGTTGTTCCAGGAGCCGGAGCTCGTTCAGGAGCTGGTCGCGAGTCGAGCAACCACCGTCATCCCCCATTCGATTGAGTTCGGTGATTGTTGGATCGAGCTGCAGATTGCCCTCTTCGACTTCCTTGGCGCGGGTATGGACGACGACCCACGGACCGATGCGCTGACGCCTCGCGCCGGACTCTCCTTCTTGGAGAACAAGACCATCAACTCGGCGCGTCTCGTGCGCGTTTAGCAAGCGCGAGCTACTGCACAGTGGGTCGCGGGGCTTCCGCCCAACGTCATCGCGCTCGCGCGCCGCCAGCAACCAAGCATCGCATCACGAAATTTTCCGCAGAGTCTCGGTTTCGATTTCGCGAATAGAGACGATTTGACACCGCGACGGCTACTCCGCGGTCACGCTGACGTAGTCGGGCACCGTCATGGCGCGGTATTGGGCGGCGATCCAGCTCGCGGAGCGCAGACCTTTCTCGATGCGAAGCTCGTCGAGTGATCCGTCCCAAAAGTGCTTGGTAAGGTCTTCCTCGGTGCCTATGACGACTTGCAATGAAGCCTCAGGGGCGTAGCTCGAGGCGTTGAAGGCGCCTTCCGTGACGGCGCCCGCAGCCGCTCCGTTCTTGTAGAAGCGCACCTCACCAGCGGCCAAATCGACCACGTAGGTCACCCAGGCCCATTCAGCCACGGCTATGACGCCCGGGGCGCTGCGCACGCGCCGATACGAGCCCTGGTCGGCAGGGTCGACGTGCGTGATCATGCGGCCCTCGTAGCTGAGGTTGTAACCAGTGTACGAATTGTGATTGTCCGTTGAGTGACCCCCGACCGTAAACAGGACGCTACCGTTGTCTTGCTCGTCGGTGCCATCGCCGGGGATGCCATCGATGTTGGCGGGGTGAACCCAGGCCGAAAACGTCGACCCATCTGCGCCGCTGATGATCGGAATGGGCACATCGGGTGAGATGACCACGTACTGCTTCGCAGAGCGCGTCAGTTTCAGCCCCTGACCGAGCTTGCCGTCAGTGAAAGTTCCGCCAACGTTTCTAGCAGCGTAAGCACTCGCTCCTGAATCGGCGACATCGCCCGCCATATGCCAAACAGCGGAATAGGGCGCGGGCCAGACCGCGCGACGGTCTGATTCCGCCGGTGCGGCGGCCAGCGCGTTGCCGGAGTAGAGCCACACCTGAACCGGCGCGGCGCCCAAAGTGGGCAGCATGAGCCAGATCAGCGATCCGCCAACCGGGTCCCATTTCTCGACTTCATGCTTGAGAACCACACCGTCGGGCGTCACGAAGCGCAAGTCTTCGCCCTTGGACTGGGCGCTCGCGTAGTCAAAACTCTGGGCCGCGAGCTGCACGGGGACCTGAAACGCCTGGAGCTGCTCTGTCAGCTGGGGGTCCTTGACCGTGACCTTCCGGCGCTGCGCCCACGCGGGGTCGAACCAATCAGCGGGCAGCGCCGCAGTCCCACCCGTGCCACCTGCTCCAGCTGCCCCACCCGAGGTCGCGAGGCCTCCGCTACTGCCGGCGGCAGCCGTACCAGTGCCGCCCGCTGCCCCAGAGCTCCCGCCCACCACGCCCGGGTTCCCGCCAGTCCCCGTCAGCGCGGCGGGCTGCTCCACGCACGCGGTTGAGCCCAAGCTCATAGCGATGCAACAACCCAAAACTCCAAGTCGAAGCGTTGTCATTCCCTCGACGCTCTTCATTACGTAGTTGATGCTAGTGGTGCGACTCAGGCATCCCCCGAAGTTCGCGTACCGCGTGCCAGCGGGCGATCCTGAGTGGCGCGTCAAAACTCTCATTGTTAACGAGGCGTTAGCGGCGTTGGTGAGAACCCGGAGCCCGTCAGGCGGCGGCGCCGTGGTCACCGCGGCCGCTCAGCTCTTTCGCGGTCGGGCAGGGTTTAGGGCTGGTACGTCGCCTCCGTTTCAAAATGCGTCGTACGGGAGCGTTCCGTCGGCGCGCAGCCTCTCGCGCTCGCGCTGAGCCTCGACCAGGAGCTTGGCGGTGGCTGCAGTCGGCTGGTAGCGCCCCACCCGCTTGTCGTACACCAGCTCGTAGCTTGGTAGGTCGGCGGAAAGCACGCTGCTGATCACGACTCGCTCGCCCTCGAATTCGAAGTGATTCAGAAAGCTCCAGCTCACTCCGGGGCCCACATTCGCGTGACTCTTTGGAAATGAGAGCACCTCGGACAAAATGCCGCGCCTGCTGACCCGCAGCACATCCAGGCTTCTCGGCAGGCAGCAGACGCTCATGGTGGTGATGCGCTCCACGAGGATCTTGAGCCGTGAACCGTCCCGCTCTTCGAGGAGCTCGCCGAGCATCGGCTGCCCGCGCGACACGATCCGCTTGGCGGCAAGCCGTCCTCGATCGTAAACCGCGAGCGCCTGCGTCAAGTGTCCCGCAACCCAGAGCGCGAACAGGCGCTGCTCGTCCCCATCGAGAAAGGCGCCGCGCAGCGCGCCGTTCCCTCCGTCCTCCAGCTGGGAGTGAATCTCATCACGCGCGAAGTCGCGTTCCGAAGCATCGGGCAATAAGGCCAGCGCGGCGTCCACCGACAAGAAGTCGGGCAAACGAACCAGCGCAGGAAACGGAGCATAGGCCTCGGCCATGTGCTTCAGCTCCGCTTCGACGGCCGACGGCTCGCCCGACTCCTGGAAATCATCCATCAGCTGCCTTGGCGACTGCATGGGCTCCCCTGGCGCAGCCGACGCTACCGGCGCAGCCGACGCTGCCGGCGCAGCCGACGCTACCGGCGCAGCCGGTGACCGCGCCGACACCACAGGCTCGTTCACCCGCCGCCAGCAACCGCCAACGCCCCCAGGCGCGGCCACCAGAATCAACAACCACAACGAGTGGCGACCGACGACTGACAACTGATAACGCCTCTACTCGCCCTTGGGGGTGCTGGCTTGTGCGGCTTCCCGAACGCGCTTATCGGGATCCGTCTCGTTGCGTTCTTTGATCACTGCTTCAACACGCGGCCAGTTCTCGCGCCATTTGACTAGAGCCAGTACCGCTTCTCGACGCACCGTAGCGGCGGCGTGGGATACCGCCAGGCGTTCGACGAGCTCGACCGACGCTTGGGACTTCGCTTCCCGTCGACCGAGTGCCTGCAGCGCCGCTTGCACGTCGCTTTCGTCCGCCGCCCCGAGCAGCTCGCTGAGCCGGGGCTCGACGCGAGCGTCATCCATTAGCCGAATGGCTTGAATTGCGGCATGACGAACGTCCGGAGTTTTCGAGGCCTGGTCGGCCAGCGCTGCCTCGAACAGCTGGCTCGCGCCACTGTTCGCGACCGCCAGCAGAACTAGCGCGCGCCGTCTCGCTGTTTTGGCAGCAATCAGCTCCTCCTGCAGCACGCCCACCGCTCGCTCTGCCAGCTGGCGGTTCTGCGGCTGCAGCAGGCGAGCGTAGGTCCCGATGCCGAGCAGCCCATGCTCCCGAAACGTCTCATTCGGTAGCATGCGCTCTAGCCCCACCAGACCAGCCTCGTTCGGTTCGGGCGCTCGGATCAAGGCAGTGGCCGCACGGATTTTCGTTTCTTTGGGCGAACGCGGATCGAAAACCAAGTCCACGAGCAGCGTCGAGCATGCCGGCGTGGAGGCCATACCCAGCGCGTCAATCAGCGTGCTTCGCGCGGGCGAGCCCGCGTCTACGGCCCTGCGTGCCAAGCTCACCGTCTCGGGCTGGCTCTTCAGAAGCCCAATCAGAGCGCGGAAAAACGTGGCGCGCTCGCCAGCCGCGACGCCCTCGATGCCGGCCGGCGTTTTCGCCCATTTTTCGTACTGAGCCATCACCTCGGGGAACTTGCGACCGCCGATCATCACGCTGTCCCAATCCACGCGCGGCTTGGCGCTGATCGGAACGTCCACCGCGTTTCGCCAACCTGGCACGAACAGCTGGGGAGCCGCGGGCGCTACCTCGGCAGCTACCAGCCAGCGCCGCAAGCTGACGTCCACTGCCGTGGTGATGCTCTTGTCAGCCGTAAGCGCGGCACGGATTTGTTCGCGGCGCAGTAGCTCCACCAATCCCTGATCGTCGAAGCTCACCGTGCCGCTAGAAGCGGCGATCTGCGGCTTCACCTTGCTGGCGTCCACGCCGTCGTCCCTGCGCGATTGATTGAGCAGGACCCGCTCGTAATCGAGCTTCTTCCAAGTCAGGTTCTTGCCGTCGGCCGTGGCTCCGTACTCGACGCGCGCGAGCCCGGTCGCGTCCCACTCCTTGGCGGCGAGCACGCCTTCCGGCGGAGCTTGAAAGAGCGCGGCGATTTGACGCCGATAGCCAGAAGCATAAGCCGAGCTGGTGGGAGCCTGAAAGTAGGCTAGCAATTGCCCGGCGCTCGTCAGCTCGAAACCGAACGGCTCGGCGAGCTCGCGCGCCAGCTGCTCGGAGCCCGCGGCGTCCCGCTTGGCGTGGTCGAGCAACCTCACGCCGGTCATGGCCACCTGCCCCTGGTAACCACTGCCGCTCGCACGAAAGGTCAGCTCCGGGGTGGCGACCA
>Ga0163144_10019019_pt1 | contig 13849 bp, 11 predicted proteins | sample OliLak19BULKMAT1_FD_123175 | JGI IMG/M metagenome (GOLD analysis project Ga0163144, IMG submission 123175) | Freshwater microbial mat bacterial communities from Lake Vanda, McMurdo Dry Valleys, Antarctica - Oligotrophic Lake LV.19.BULKMAT1 | ecosystem: Environmental > Aquatic > Freshwater >... | reverse complement strand
GTTTGGGTTCTCATTTGCAATGAAATCACTAGATGGAGGACGTATAGGGATCGCTTCTCAAGCTCTAGGGATCGCTTCAGGTGCTTATGAGTTGGCACTGCAGTACTCCAAAGAACGCAGGGCATTTGGTAAACCAATTTCGGGCCATCAAGCAATTCAATTTAAGCTTGCAGATATGGCTACCGAAATTGAGGCCGCCAGAATGTTGTGCTTAAAAGCCGCATGGTTAAAAGATCAGGGGCTTCCATATGCTCAAGCAAGCTCTATGGCCAAACTATTTGCTTCGCAGGTGGCCATGAAAACTAGCATTGAAGCCGTTCAGATACATGGAGGTTATGGATTTGTTAAAGAATTCCATGTTGAACGTTTGATGCGAGATGCAAAGATCACACAGATTTATGAAGGGACATCTGAAATACAGCGTATTGTGATAGCTCGGGAGATTTTGAAATAGTCAACGGGGTTCATTCTATGAATCCGAAATGATTAAAAATCAATAAAATAGACGGATGAAAAACATTTTCAAAATTATTGTATCCCTTTTTCTACTTTCCGGCTTTTCTTCTTGTGAAAACAATAATGATCTTGAGTTGGAACAAGGAATCTGGCGCGCCACCCTAAAAACATCCGCAGGACTTGAGATACCGTTTAATTTTGAAGTGACAGATTCGGCTAACAAGAAATTTTTAGATGTTATTAATGGAGAAGAGAGATTTAGGGTCGATGAAATCTCATTGGAATCTGATTCATTAATCATTCAGATGCCACTTTTTGATTCAGAGATTAGAGCAAAGATTCGGAATCGATCTTTGAACGGGCAATGGATTAAACACTTTGCGGATAGTACTGAAGTCATGACGATTGAAGCCAAAAAAGGTGATTCGTGGCGTTTTTTCAAAGCAAACACAAAATCTGAATTTGTATTATCAGGCCGTTGGTCTGTTACGTTTAATGATGCAAAGACAGGTAAACTTGTTCCAGCTATAGGTGAATTTACTCAAGAAGACGGTCGCCTTTTTGGCACCTTTTTGACCAATACTGGCGATTATCGTTTCCTAGAAGGAACGGTTTCCGATGATAAACTTTACCTATCCTGTTTTGATGGGAGTCATGCCTACCTCTTTACCGGTAAAATATTAAACAACAATAGCATATTGGATGGATATTTCTATTCCGGGCTAAACACAGTACAGAAATGGACCGCTGAAAGGGATGATAAGGCCATCCTACCTGACGCTTATTCGATAACAGTTTTGAAGGATGGAGTTGATAAAATCGATTTTTCTTTTCCTGATCTGAATGGTAAGAATGTCTCCTTGTCGGATTCAAAATTTAAGAATAAAATTGTTCTTGTTCAATTTTTTGGATCTTGGTGCCCTAATTGTATGGATGAGACCGCTTATCTGGTTCCATTCTACAAAAAATATAAGGATAAGGGGATTGAAATTGTAGCATTGGCTTATGAACGTTCTACAGATTTTGAACGGTCCAAAAAAAATGTTTTACGTTTGCGAGAAAGGTTTCAAGTGCCTTATGATATGTTGATTACTGGCTATAAAAATGATAAAGCCGAGGTGGCGAAAAGTATGCCAATGCTAAATAGTTTTGTAGGCTTTCCAACTTTGATGATCATTGATAAAAGTGGAAAAGTTAGAAAAATCCATACCGGTTTCAGCGGACCAGGAACAGGGGTATATTACACAGATTTTAAAAAGGAATTTGAAAAAATAATTGATGATCTGTTACTCGAAGAATAGAAAATGAATCCAAAATGATTAAAATAAAAGTTAAACACACAGAAGAATGTTTTTTCTGCGGATGCTGAAAATATAACTCGCTTACAACAAATTTTTTCCTGATTTTTTTTGCGGTTGGTGTTCTAACCACCCGCTTACAATTTATGCTGATGAAAATTAAATATATTCTCTGTTACCCTATCCTAGCTTCAATATTGCTCTTGGCTTGTTCTGCTCCAAGAATGGTAAATCTTGATCCGGTTACTGTTGTTGAAAATTCAAAGGGCTCATTGGCTTATAGGGGAAGTTATACCAAGACAACTGATATTATAAATACCCGGATCGATCTCAGTTTTGATTGGGATAGTGCCTATGTTATTGGAAAGGCCACAATTCTGGCAAAACCCTATTTCTATCCTTCTGATCAATTGGTGCTGAATGCTAATGGCTTCCGTTTTAACTCAGTATCATTAGTTAACAACTATGATAAAAAGCCACTGCGATATACTTACGATGGTAAATTGCTAAGAATCAGCCTCGATAAGATATATACTAGAGATCAGAAATACACAGTTTTTATAGATTATGTAGCCATGCCTAATAAATTAAAGATCGGAGAGGACATCGCTTCGGCTGGTGATCGCGGAATTTATTTTATCAACAAGGATGGAAAGGAGAAAGGGAAACCCAGGCAGATCTGGACTCAGGGTGAAACTGAATGTAATTCGAACTGGTTTCCAACTATCAATGACACACAGGAGAAAATGACTCAGGAACTGAATATTACAGTACCAAATGAGTATGTAAGCCTTTCGAACGGCACACTTGAATTTTCTAGTATGAACGGGGATGGTACCCGAACAGACAGCTGGAGACAGGAGCAGCCACACGCTACTTATTTGACTATGCTGGCAGTCGGAGATTTTGTTATTACGAAGGATACGTGGCGAGGAAAGGAAGTTAGCTATTATACTGAACCAGCTTATGCATCCACTGCAAAATTGGTTTTTGGGAAAACCCCAGAGATGATGGAGTTTTTCTCTAATAAACTCGGAATAGAGTATCCATGGGATAAATATTCACAAATCGTTGTCCGTGATTTTGTAAGCGGCGCAATGGAAAATACCACCGCAACTGTTTTTTTCGAAGGTATGAATATGTCAGCAGGTCAATACTTAGATGAAAATCACGAAGATATTATTGCTCATGAACTCTTTCATCACTGGTTTGGCGATTTAGTTACGGCCGAGTCATGGGCTAATCTGCCGTTGAACGAATCATTTGCAACCTATGGCGAATACTTATGGGAAGAATATAAATATGGCCGAGATCAGGCCGACGTGAAAGGCCTAGAAGATATGTCGGTTTATATCGGGAATAAGCGAAAATTGGAACCTAATGTAATCCGTTTTGATTATGCCGATAGGGAACAAATGTTTGATGAAATTAGTTACCACAAGGGTGGAAGAATCCTTCACATGCTAAGGAAAACTGTAGGAGACGATGCATTTTTTCAATCTTTGAAACTTTATCTGAACCGGCATTCATACAAAACGGCTGAGATTCATGACCTTAGGCTCGCATTTGAAGAAATTACCGGAATGGACTTAAATTGGTTTTTTAATCAATGGTTCCTTGCCTCAGGACACCCGGTTTTGAGTATTCAGAATACCTATGACCCTTTAAAGCGGGAAATTAAGGTTAATATTACTCAGGACCAGAATCTTTCAGAAACACCACTTTATCGCATCCCAATGGCCATAGACCTTTATTCCGGAAATAAAGTTGACCGTAAGGAAATTGTCCTTGAAAAGCAAAATCAATCCTTTATTTTTCCCTTGGCAAGTCCTCCTGATCTTGTGAATGTTGATGCAGAAAAGTATATCCTTGCTGAAAAGAACGAAGAAAAAAATATTCAGGAGTATATTTTTCAGTATCAGCATGCACCCTTATTTATGGACAGGATTGAAGCAATTTTGAAACTGAAGGATTTGAAAGAAGAAACTGCAGCAAGGAATATAATGGTTTCAGCATTGAAAGACAAGAATTGGCTCGTTCGTAATACAGCCTTGTCTGTCATTGAAAATCTGTCTGATGATGAACGTAAAGCAGTTCATGAAACATTGAAAGAATTGGCTCTCCATGATAAGGTTTCACAGGTAAGAGCTACTGCCATTGGAAAACTGGCAAAACATTACCGGATGGCAGATAACAAGGATGTATTTATTCAAACAGCAAAAGACAAATCTCCTTTGGTAATCAAAGCAACAGAGGCTTATAAATAATAATGATACCCGATACCTGATTCATGAAAAACCAAGGATAGGGATAATTTCTTAGGATGCTTTCTCTGACTGAAATGCCGAAAAGATCATATTAATCAGAGCGAGAACAATGGCAAAAAGCACGGCTGATAAAAAACCGCTGGTATTGAAAGTTTCCATCAGGTTGTCAACTAATAAAACCATTAGTACGGTAATAATGAAAGAAACCAAACCCAGAGTCAGAAAATTAATCGGAAAGGTTAAAATACGGAGAATTGTTCCAATGGTGGCGTTTGCAAGAGCAATAAGTATCCCTGCAATAAGGGCGCTCCAGAAATTTTCGACATCAACTCCTGGAAGTAGGTAAGCAGCAATAGCGACAGCTGCACCCATTAATAGTATTTCGATGATTAGCCTCATATTATTAGGATTTAAAGGTAAATATCTATGAAATTGAAGAATCTATTCCACATTTCGGTAATTATTTTGGTTTTATTTCATTCCTGTAAACAAGAAAGGGTTGAGGAAAGGGCTATTAATAAACTTCTGATCAGGCTAAATTCCGACAGTAGTGAGGTAGAATTAAGCGGTTTAGCTGCCCAAGCTATAGAAGAGTTAATGACTGATTCTCTACCAGATTCGCTTTGGACTAATTTTTTTGCAGTTTATGAAGAACCTGCTGATCCTGAAATGAGAGATTTTCAACCGGCATTGGAAGGCATTTATACCATTGATGGGCGACTGATTCGATTCAAACCAAGGGATAATTTTAGGGATAATGGACTGTATTTTGCCCGTTGCTATACAAAATTGTTGCTTCAGGATAGTGAAAGTCTGATCGAAACTCGTGAATTGTTTGAATCAAACGGGTATACAGAGTATAAATTCAGAGTTTCAAAAAATTAGGTCTTATAATTGGATTGAAATCAGGTATTTGTAATGACGGATAGTTTTTTTATATTTGCATCGATCTGAGAAGAGCCCCGACATTATCGGGGCTCTTTTTTTACCAACCTATTTTTCAAGGGGGATTTTAAAAAGGTCAATTATGAACATAGAAAAACGTGTAATTGAGTTAGTTGAAGAAAAGATTTTTGATCGTCCAGATTTGTTTTTGGTAGACGTTCAAATGCACGGAAGCGGAATTTTGTCTATTTTAGTAGATGGCGACAAAGGTGTTGCAATCAGTGATTGCGTTGCCATAAGTCGGCATGTGGGTTTTCATTTGGAAGAGGAAAATGCAATTGAGCAAGCATACAGACTTGAAGTTTCCTCTCCAGGAATAGACACCCCTCTAAAATCATTGCGGCAGTTCCAGAAAAATATTAACCGTTCTTTAAGGGTTAAACTTAATGATGGCAGTATCAGGGAAGGTAAATTGATCAGTTCTGATGATTTAGGAATAATTATACAGGAAGTGGTTAAGGAGAAAGGTAAGAAAGCAGTTTCGGTTGAAAACCTTTTTCAGTTTAAAGATATATCCGAAACGATAGTTTTAGTGAGTTTTAAATAACATCAGTCTTGGACTGACAAATTCAATAAAAAATGAGCAATATTAATTTAATCGATTCATTCCAGGAGTTTAAAGACTTCAAGAATATTGACCGTCCTACGGTCATCAGTGTGTTGGAAGAAGTTTTCCGCAGCATGTTGCGTAAAAGGTATGGCACAGACGAAAATTGTGATGTGATTGTCAACCCGGATAACGGGGATTTGGAGATCTGGCGTACAAGGGCCGTTATGGAGGATGGTTTTTCGGAAGATGATGATCTGGAGATCGAGCTTGCCGAAGCAAAAGGAATTGATCCTGATCTTGAAGTTGGGGATGATTTTATTGAACAGATTACTCTAGAAAGTTTTGGTCGAAGGGCGATTCTTGCTGCACGTCAGACCTTGGTCTCCAAAATTCTGGAACTTGAAAAGGACGAAATATTTAAGAAGTATAAAGATCGTGTTGGCGAGATCGTAACAGGAGAAGTATATCAGGTTTGGAAAAAAGAAACTTTGGTACTTGACGATGAAGGCAACGAGCTTTTATTGCCCAAAACAGAACAAATTCCCGCCGATTATTTCAAAAAGGGAGATTCTGTACGTGCAATTATTGAGAAGGTTGAAATGCTAAATGGCAATCCTAAGATCATTATTTCACGTACTGCACCTGAGTTTCTTCAGCGTTTATTTGAGATGGAGGTTCCAGAAATATTCGATGGTTTGATCACTATCAAGAAAATTGTTCGTGAACCCGGAGAACGAGCAAAAGTTGCAGTTGAGTCCTATGATGACAGAATTGATCCCGTTGGAGCTTGTGTAGGTATGAAAGGATCGCGTATTCATGGTATTGTTCGTGAATTAAAGAATGAAAATATCGACGTAATTAACTTTACAAACAATATTTCATTGTATATTCAAAGAGCATTAAGCCCTGCGAAAATTACAAGTATTAAGCTTGATGATGAAGAAAAGAGAGCAGCAGTATATTTAAAACCTGATCAGGTTTCATTGGCAATTGGTCGCGGAGGTCATAACATTAAGTTAGCCGGAAAGCTTACCGGATACGAAATTGACGTATACCGTGAAGCACATGAAGATGATGAGGATGTGGATATTGAGGAATTTTCAGATGAAATTGAGGGCTGGGTCATAGATGAATTTAAGCGCGTTGGTTTAGATACAGCGAAATCTATTTTAAGCCTATCAGTAGATGAGTTGGTTAAGCGTACCGACTTGGAAGACACCACTGTGAAAGATGTGATTGAGATTTTGAAGTCAGAATTCGAATAATTTATTCGATTGCAACTAATTGAGAAAATTTGGGTTCGAGAAAAAGCCCAATCCCCAAAGCATATAACATATAAAAAACGTACTTTTGTACAAAAATAGCGAGGTTAAAATATTAAATGTCAGAAGGTAAAAGCACAAATTTACTTAAAGCTGCGAAGGAGCTGAATATCGGCTTGAACACCGCGGTGGAGTTTTTAGGGAAAAAGGGTCACAAAGTTGAGTCCAGGCCTAATACCAAACTCACCGATGAGATGTACGATGTTCTTCTTAAGGAGTTTCAGGGTGATAAGATCGTTAAAGAAGAAGCTAAACAAATCGTTATTGGCAAGATTCGTCGCGATGATATTCCTGTAACCAGCGAAAAGCCTGAGCCACACCGTTCAAAGGATTTTGAACAGGAAGAGATTCTGATCAAGAATGTGAATCCATTCATTTCCCCTGTAATTGAGAAGCCTAAAGCTGAACTTCAGGACCCTATAGTTGCTGAGCCTAAATCAGAAGAAGGTGCTTTGCCAGGTGTTAAAGTTGTGGGAAAGATCAATTTAGATGATCTGAATTCTAAAACCCGCCCTGATAAAAAAAGTTCGGAACCAGAAAAACCTGCTGTTCCACCAGTTCCAGCTGCTAAAGTTGAGGAGCAAGTAAAAGCTAAAGAGCCGGAAGTAATTCCACAGCCAACTTCAGAAAAAACTGAGCCTAAACTGGAAACTCCTCCTTCAGCAGAAATTAAAGAAGCTGTTGAAAGTCCGAAAGAAGCTGTTAAGGAACAACCTGAAGCTACTGTCGCGAAACCGGTGATTGAAGAAAAACTAGAGAATAAACCAAATACGCAGGAAAGTAATGCTGGTGCTACTGTTATTCGTGCCAAAGCAGAACGTCTGTCAGGTCCGAATGTAATTGGCAGAATTGAATTGCCAACCTCACAGGCTCGCCGTGGGCAACCGGTTGCTTCCTCCTCAAGTGCTGCAGGTGCTGACCATAAGCGTAAGCGGAAACGTAAAGATAATGCTCCCGCACAAGCCGGACAACCAACACAACAGGGTCAGCAACGTCAACAAGGCCAGCAGGGCCAACAATCTGGAGGTTCACCACGTCCTGCACCTGGTGCAGGATATCAGGGTAATCGTCCTGATTTCAGAAATGCTAGACCCGGACAAGGGGGTACTACAGGAGGTGGAGCCCGCCCTGATTTTAGAAATAAACCTCGTACACCAGATGCTCCAAAAGCTGAACCTACAGATAAAGAAATTCAGGATCAGATCAAAGCAACCCTTGCACGTTTAAGCGGTGCGGGTAAATCAGGTAAATTTGCACAACGTGCAAAATTACGCCGTCAGAAGCGTGATGATGTTGCTCAAACTGCAGAAGATGCGGCATTAGAAGCAGAAATGCAATCCAAAACCATTAAGGTAACTGAGTTTGTCACTGCAAATGAGCTTGCTCTGATGCTCGATGTTCCTGTTACTCAGGTTATTTCAACCTGTATGAGTCTAGGAATGTTCGTATCAATCAATCAAAGACTTGATGCTGAAACTCTAACTATCGTAGCGGATGAGTTCGGTTATGAAGTTGAGTTTGTGAAACCTGAAGATGAAGAAATTGGTTGGCTTGAAGAATCCGACAGTCCTGAAGATCAATTACCAAGAGCTCCGATCGTAACCGTAATGGGTCACGTGGATCATGGTAAGACTTCATTACTTGACTTTGTTCGTAAGACCAATGTTATCGCAGGTGAAGCGGGAGGTATTACTCAGCACATTGGTGCTTATGAGGTAACCCTTGAAAATGATCGTAAAATAACTTTCTTGGATACTCCAGGTCACGAAGCCTTTACGGCCATGCGTGCAAGGGGTGCTAATGTTACAGATATTGCAATTATTGTTATTGCTGCTGATGATAGTGTGATGCCTCAAACTCGTGAAGCTATTAATCATGCACAAGCTGCAAATGTTCCAATTGTATTTGCGTTCAGTAAGGTTGATAAGCCAGGTGCGAATGCAGATAAGATTCGTGAGCAGCTTTCTGCTATGAACATCTTGGTTGAAGACTGGGGTGGAAAATATCAGAGTCAGGAAATTTCAGGTAAAACCGGTGTAGGTATTGATTTATTGCTCGAAAAGGTATTGCTTGAAGCAGATATGCTAGAATTAACAGCCAATCCGAACAAACGTGCTATAGGTACAGTTATTGAAGCTGCTTTGGATAAAGGTCGCGGAATTGTCACCACAGTTCTGATTCAAGCCGGAACATTAAGGGTTGGTGATGCGATACTTGCAGGTGGATACAGTGGAAAGGTAAAAGCATTACATAATGAACGCGGAGTTAAGTTAGACCATGCCGGTCCTTCTACACCTGTACAGGTTTTAGGTATGCAGGGCGCACCAACTTCAGGTGATAAGTTCAACGTAATGGAAAGTGAAGTTGAAGCCCGCCAAGTTGCAAATAAGAGATTACAGTTACAACGTGAGCAGGGATTACGTACTCAGAAACATATCACGCTTGATGAGATTGGGCGTCGTTTAGCGATTGGAAACTTTAAAGAGCTGAATGTAATTGTTAAAGGTGACGTGGATGGTTCAATTGAGGCGTTATCCGATTCCTTGCTGAAACTCTCTACCGAGCAGATACAAGTGAATATTATACATAAATCAGTTGGACAGATATCCGAATCTGATGTATTGTTAGCCTCTGCTTCCGATGCGATCATCATTGGTTTCCAGGTTCGCCCTTCTGCTAGTGCACGTAAATTGGCTGAAGCAGAACAAATTGATATCCGCCTTTATTCGATTATTTACGATGCCATCAATGAGGTGAAAGCCGCAATGGAAGGTATGCTCGATCCTGAGTTTGAAGAGAAAATTACCTCAAACGTGGAAATTCGTGAGGTGTTTAAGATTACCAAAGTTGGTACAATTGCAGGTTGTATGGTGCTCGATGGAAAAATTACCAGAAACAGCAAGATTCGTATCATACGTGATGGTGTAGTTGCTTATACCGGTGAGCTGGCCTCACTGAAGCGTTTCAAAGATGATGTTAAAGAAGTAGCTACCGGTTACGAGTGTGGTTTAAATATTCAGAACTTTAATAATATTGAAGTTGGTGATATTGTTGAATCATACGAACAGGTAGAAGTGAAAAGAAAATTATAAATTATGCCATTTCTCTCAGCTACAGTCTGAAAGAAATCTTAGGACACTATACAATGGGAAATATAGTACAAACTCATTTGCCACAAATAAAAAAATTGATGCTGCAATATGGCGTTCAAAAGGCTTACGCGTTTGGAAGTGCCGCACAGGGAAACATGCATGCAGATAGCGATGTTGATTTTGTTATCCGCTTTCCTGAGAGTATGGGATATGAAACTTATGGAAATAATTATTTTGAACTTTTATACGCTTTACAGGCACTGCTAAAGATGGAAGTCGATCTGGTAGCTGAAGAAACTCTTACTAACCCCTACTTAATAGAGAAGATCCGGAAGCAGATGTTAACGATACTATGACATCAATAGAGCAAAAGAAATTATTTACCGATATCTTACAGGCAATACATTCCATTGATGAACACTTGGAGGGTCGCAGAGTATTTCATGAATACCGATCAAATAAAACCAAGAGACGGGCTGTAGAAAGAGAACTGGAGATTGTTGGGGAGGCTGTAAACCGACTCTTAAAGTTAGATCCTGACATTAATATTTCATATTCAAGGTTAATTGTAGACTTAAGGAATAAGGTTATTCATGCGTATGATAATGTAAATGACATTGTCATGTGGAACGTCATCATGAAATATGTTCCTCAATTAAAAACAGAAGTTGAAACTCTGTTTGAAGACCGGCAGTAAGCTTTGTTAGTTGTTTGGTATAGAATGGAAATTTAAAAATCTTTACGGTTGGATTTAAAGTCTGCTATTGCGAAGAGAGGTTACGAGTGTGATTTAAATATTCAGAACTTTAATAATATTGAGGTTGGTGATATTGTTGAATCATACGAACAGGTAGAAGTGAAAAGAAAATTGTAATTTGAACAAATACTCTTGAAAGCGATCTATCTGATCGCTTTTTTTGTTTAATATGGATGGTGTTTAATCGCAATAAATCTAATAGTTGTGGGTTTAAGAAAGGAATTTAGAAGGCTTAGGACAAAGATAAAAATGAGGCTTTATTCGAGCGATATTAAGCTGGAGTTAGGTCGGATTTCCGATTTTAAGCACTTTACAGTGGGTTATGCCCATGTGTTTGATAAACCTTTTAAGTTTCACCACGGACCAAGTTTTGCCGAGTCATACATTGAACTTTTCGAGACAGAAATTTATCGATTCAAACCTAGCGCCGGCTCAAGAACTATTCTTGATTGCGGTGCAAATATGGGCCTAAGTGTTTTATATTTTTCAATCAATTACCCTGATCATCACATCATTGCATTCGAGCCTGACCCTGATATTTTCGCGATCCTGAAAGAGAATGTGGAGACTTTTGGATTAAAAAATGTGACACTTCATCAGAAAGCAGTCTGGACTCAAACCGAAACCTTGAAGTTCTTTACCGATGGTGGAATGGGTGGCAGAGTAAATAATGAATACTCACGGCAGGAGCCTAAGCTTATTGAAGCCGTTCCTTTACTCGATTACCTAACTGAAGAGGTCGATTTTTTGAAAATTGATATTGAAGGTGCTGAGGATACCGTTTTGAAATATTGCGGCAAAAGTTTGCAGAATGCCAAGCATATTTTCTTCGAATATCACAACAACGTGAATTCAAAACAAACATTGCATGAACTTCTTGCACTAGTTGAAAGTTTAGGTTTCCATTATTACATTAAAGAATCAGCTACTAGAAAACGTCCATTTGTAGATAGTAGATTGTTTTGTGAAAGTTTTGATATGGCTATTAATGTGTTCTGCTACAAAGAAAAACAAGCCTGAACTAGTGTGAAAAGATTCTTCTAATTTTTCCTCCCCATAATTCTTTCAGACTGAAATTGAGTTTACTGAATCCGCTTTTTTTGTTAATGCTGAATAGTATAGTGCGATTTTTATAGATTAGCTTGGCCAGCCCGAATGAAATATATTCCATTTTGTTCTTTACGAATTCAATATAGAGTTTTTGTATAAATTCGGGATTTTTATTCTTTGGATAATCGAGACATGACTTAATCCAGCGCATTTTCCGGTCATATATCATCGCTCCACTGAGTGGATTTCTGTCTGTATTATCCCTCTTTCTTTTTAAAATATTTGTATCTGCTTTCTGATGCTGACGATATTGGACCAAGCTTTCCTTTATGAAATCTATACTGCCCAGGTTTGTGGCGACGTATCCCATCCACCAATCATGAAAATAAGCATCCGGGAATGGTAGGAGCTCATCTCTTAGCTCTTTTTTCATTAATACCGAGTGTCCCGAAATACAGTTGAAGAAGAGAAAAGTCTCGGGTTGATTGCCACTGTACAAATTCATAATATCCGACATTTTTCTGTTCAATGATTGACCATTCTGGTCCACGAATTCGGAGTCGTGGTATATTAGTAAGTGATTGCCAATGGTATTAACCTGTTTTTCGATCTTTTCTAAATTCCAAATATCATCCTGATCTGATAATGCAATATAATCGCCGCTGCAAAGTTGGAGTGCTTTTTCAAAATTTTTGATATAACCCAGGTTTTCTGGATTAACAAAAAGTTTTAGGAATGGGTACTTATCTGCATATTCCTCAAGAATTTTTAAGGTTTTATCTGTAGAACAATCGTCAACTGCAATCAACTCAATTGGAGAATAACTTTGATTAACAATGGAGTCTAATTGTTCTCTTAAGTATGCTTCCCCGTTATAGGTACATAAAGCTATAGAAACCAGTCCTTCATGCTTCATTTTTATTCGTTAAACGTTTGCATTTCGATGAGCCTTTTATAGGGGCCATCAGCTCGGATAAGTTTATTATGGGTACCCTGTTCTTGAATTTTTCCATTTTCCAGAACAATAATCAGATCAGCTTCCTGTATGGTACTCAGACGGTGGGCAATAACAATGGAAGTACGGTTTTTCATTAAATTTTTCAGGGCATTTTGAACTACCTTTTCGGATTCAGTATCCAGAGCCGAAGTAGCTTCATCAAGTAGAAGTATAGGTGGATTGGCAAGTACTGCTCTGGCAATGCAAATTCGTTGTTTTTGTCCTCCTGAAAGTTTCATCCCCCTATCGCCAATATTAGTCTGATAACCGTCAGAAGTATTTACTATGAACTCATGGGCGTTCGCTATTTTGGCTGCTTCCATTACTTCCTCTTGGGTAAAAGTTCTGCCAAAGGCGATATTATTGAAAATGGTATCATTAAAAAGTATGGATTCCTGATTCACGATCCCCATTAATGCTCTGACATCACGCATGCTGATATCTTTTATATTTATATTGTCCAGACATATTTCACCATTTAAAGGATCCATAAATCGTGGTAAGAGATCCATGAGAGTGGTTTTTCCTCCTCCCGAAGGACCAACCAAAGCAACCGTACTACCTTTTGAAATTTTAAAATTGATATCTTTCAATACCTCTTTTTCTCCATAAGCGAAAGAGACATTTTTCAACTCAATACAATCATTAAATGAAGTTTTTGAAACCGGATTCGGATTGTCAGTAATATTTTCTGGAGCATCAAGTAACTGAAATACCCGCTCACCTGCCGAGATTCCCTGAGAAATATTTCCAAATGCCTCTGAGATAGCTTTTGCCGGATTAATGATTTGTGAAAATATGATGATATAGCCTATAAATTCAGCTCCCTGAAGATCCGAGCCCTCTTGAAGGATAAGGGTGCCACCATAAAAAAGGAGCGCAGCTACAGTAATCACACCCATCATTTCTGAAACTGGTGCTGCTAGTAGCACCCTTCTTGCTAATCTCCTGTGGATTTTACTCGTCCACATATTTACAGCATTGAATTTATCTTGTATATAGTGCTCAGCATTAAAGGATTTAATGATTTTGACACCATTAAGTCCCTCATCAATACTCGAAACCAATACTCCTAAAGATTCCTGGGCGGCAGTTGCATGTTTCTTCAGCCTTTT
>Ga0163144_10019018_pt1 | contig 13849 bp, 15 predicted proteins | sample OliLak19BULKMAT1_FD_123175 | JGI IMG/M metagenome (GOLD analysis project Ga0163144, IMG submission 123175) | Freshwater microbial mat bacterial communities from Lake Vanda, McMurdo Dry Valleys, Antarctica - Oligotrophic Lake LV.19.BULKMAT1 | ecosystem: Environmental > Aquatic > Freshwater >... | reverse complement strand
TTTGAGGGCGGCGTTTTGCCGCCACTCCGCGATTTTTTTGTGGTCCCCGGAGAAAAGAATCTCCGGGACCTCGCGACCCCGCCAAACGCGGGGCCGTGTGTACTGCGGAAAATCGAGCAAGCCGCCCGTGAACGACTCGGAAACGGCCGCGTCTTCCTTCTTAAGAACTCCGGGAACGAGCCTTGCCACGGCGTCGGCAACGAGCATAGCCGGGAGTTCGCCGCACGTCAATACGTAATCCCCGACTGATATTTCTTCGTCAAACAACGAAGCCGCCCTCTCGTCGATCCCTTCGTAGTGGCCGCACACGAGAATAAGGTGCTCTTCCCGTGATAATCTCCACGCCGTTTTGTCGTTAAAGGTCTTTCCCTGCGGCGAGAGAAAAACCACGCGAGACTTCTTCTTCTTAACGCTCTTGATCGCCTTTTCCAAAGGCTCAGCCATCATGAGCATGCCGGGCCCGCCGCCGAAAGGACGATCATCGACTTTGTGATGTTTATCGGTCGTGAAGTCGCGCGGATTGACGCAGGACCATTCGAGCAGGCCCTTGTCCTTGGCGCGCGCCATCATGCTCGCGTCCATGACGGACGGGAACATGCCGGGAAACAACGTCACGAAGTCGATCTTCAACTAATCAATCTCCACCACGGCCCGCACGCCGGCCTTCTGGGCGGCCACTCCCACGAGGGAGCGGATCGCCTTGATGACCTTGCCCTGCTTGCCGATGACCTTGCCCTTATCCGTCTCGTCGACGATGAGGTTCAGGACGGTGGTGTCGCCGTCCTGCTCCTCTTCGATCGACACGGCGTCAGGCTTGTCGGCCAGGCGCTTGACGATGAAGAGCGTCAGGTCGTTCATGAGCATCTTATTTAGCGGCGGCGGCCGTCTTGAACGCGGCCTTCACGAGCGAGCGGACGGTCGGGGACGGCTGAGCGCCGACGCCGATCCAGTACTCGTAGCGCGTCTGGTCGACCTCGACCTTCTTGCCCTGGTGCTCGGTGCGGGGGTTGTAGGAGCCGAGCACTTCGATCGGCTTGCCCGTAGCGCCGCGAGCCTTCTCGATGGCGACGACGCGGTAGTAGGGCTGGTGCGGCTTACCTTTGCGCTGCATTCTGATGACGACCATTTCTTTCTCCGTTTCCTGCTACTGAGTTTTAAAAGCGGCCCGAGCTTTGAGCTCGAGCTCCCGAAAAGCGGCGGCCGGATCCTTGGCCGCGAACACGGCGGAGCCGGCGACGAGGCTGTCGGCCCCGGCGGCGGCGGCTTGATCGATGTTGGCGGCGTTCACGCCGCCGTCGACTTGAATCCAGCAATCGTAATTTTTGGCGTCGATGGCCGATCGCAGCGCGACGATCTTCGGCATCATGTCCGGCATGAACTTCTGGCCGCCGAAGCCGGGCTCGACGGTCATGACGAGGGCAAGATCGCAGTACTCTAAATTCTTGATCAGCCCGTCGACCGGTGTCATGGGCTTCACGGCGAGCCCCGACTTTGTCCCGAGAGCCCTGATCTTTTTAAGAGCGTCGCCGGCATCCGTCACGGCCTCGACATGAAGCGTCACGATGTCCGAGCCCGCTTCCACGAACCAAGGCGCGACGATCAAAGGGTTGGTCACCATCAAATGCGTGTCGACGTAAAATCCTTTCTTCTTCGCGAGCCTCACGAAGTCGGGGCCGAAGCTGAGGTTCGGCACGAAGTGGCCGTCCATCACGTCGACGGACACCCAATGGCAGCCGGCGGCCTTGACCTGGTCGAGCTGGTCGCCGAGGCGCGCGAGGTCGCCCGCCAGAAGCGAGGGCACGATGGCGATCGTTTTCGCGGCCACGATCACAGGTCCCTCTCTTCGACGAGAATGCCGTTCATATAAATCTTCACGCGCGCCCCGCCGGTCTCCTGGACGGGGACCTCGATCTTCGTGCCGGGCTTGCGCACGCCGTTGAACAGCTCGCGCTCGCCGTACTTGTCGATGACGACGATGCGCACCTGGCTCTCGGAGCCGCTCTGAGGCAGCTCATACTTGAAGGTCTTGGCGGCGACGGTGGGCGCTGCGCCCTTGCGGCCGCTGACGAGCAGCTGGACCTTCGCGTCGGGGGAGAGCACGGTGTCCGCGGCCGGCGTCTGCGTCATCACCGTGCCATTGGGAAAGAGAGAGCTGGGGTCGGTCTTGACCTCGAGCCTCGCGCCGGAGCCGGCGGCCCAGGACTGGGCCTCCTCGACGCTCTTGCGCAGGAAGTCCGGCATGAGTGCTACGCCCGCGGGCGGCGCGCCGCCGGAGACGACGAGGTTCACGAGGGCGTCCTGCTCGACGCTCGCCTCGGCCTTGGGATCCTGGGAGAGCACCATGCCCTTATCTTGCTTGAGAGAGTAGGACTCGCTGACCTCGCCGAGCGAGAGCTGCGCCTGGCGTAGCATCATCTCGGCGTTGCGTAGCGGCAGGCCGACGACGGCGGGGGCGAGCACGGTCTGGCCGCCCTGCGCGACGACGACGCGGATCGTCTTGCCCTCGCGCACGACGGTCCCGGCGGGCGGATCCTGGCGCAGCACGGAAGAGATCGGCACCGACGCGTTGAACTCGACGCCCGTCTTGCGCAGGCCGAGGTTCAGAGGCGCCAGCTGGTCGAGCGCCGCGGCGATCGAGCGGCTCTTCAGGTCGGGCACGGTCTGCGTGCGGCGGGCATGGATGACGCCCTCGAGACCCCAATTGAGGGCGAAATAGGCGAACGCGAGGAGCGCCGCGGAAACCGCGGCGATCTCGAGCGTCTTGGCTTCGGAGCTTTTCTCGGTCAAATCGTTTTTCCGGATAACGGCAAAAGACCACCAGCGGCCAAACGAAGGCCGTTGGCGAATTCAGCAGCGTTGAGCGGCTTTTTTCCCTCTGGTTGTACTTCGAGGAACCACAGACGACTGCGGGACCCACATTCTACCAAAATCCCTCTATTTCGTCCAACGGAAAGTACGGTTCCAGGGGCCCCCGTCGCCGGCGCGTCGGAGGCGTCCGGAAGGGCGGTTTTGAGCACCAGAACCTTGCCCGTCGCCAATTCGAGCCACGCGCGGGGCCAGGAGCGGAAGCCGCGGATGAGATTGTGCAGGTCTTCGGCCGGGCGGTCGAGGCCGACGCGGGCGTCCTCGCGCTTGATCAGCGGAGCCATGCAAGCGTCGCCTTTTTGAGGCTCACGGACGACTTCCCCGTTCGCGAGGCCGGGAAGAACCGAGCCGAGCAGCTCGACGCCGAGACCGGTGAGCCGGTTTAGGAGGGCGGGAGCGTCCTCATCTTCGACGATGTCCGTTTCGAGCATAGCCTGAACTGGGCCGGTGTCCATGCCTTCATCAAGCCAGAACAACGACACACCGGTCTTTTTCTCGCCGCGCACGAGCGACCACTGGACCGGGGCGGCGCCGCGGTACTTGGGAAGAAGGGAGAAGTGAGCGTTGAGCAGGCCCAGGCGCGTCGACGACAACACATCGGCCTTCATGATCCGGCCGTACGCCACGACCACGCCGAAATCCGCGCCGAGGGCCTTGAGCTCGGCGGCGATCTCCGACGGCTTCGCGGGCTGGAGGACCTTGAGGCCGAGCGCGAGTCCGGCGGCCTTCACCGGAGTCGGCGAGACCTCCAAGCCGCGGCCGGAAGGCTTGTCGGGCTGTGATACCACGGCCAGCACCTCCGTCTTGGAGGCGAGCAGCTTCAAAAACGGGACGGCGGTCTCCGGCGTGCCGAAGAAGATCGTTTTCATGTCGCTAAACACTGTCCTGTTTGGTGTCAGGCATGCCACTCGGACAGTATTCTGATTCCCAAATACTGTCTATCGGCATGCCTGACACCAAATAGGACAGTAATTATTCAATCCCAGCCCGGCTTCGCTTTCTTGATGACATCGAGGACCGCCAATCTTTCCTCGAAGGGAATGCGGTCGATGTAGAGCCTGCCGTCGAGATGATCGATCTCGTGCTGGAACGCGCGCGCGAGCAGGCCCTCGCCGGACAGCTCGCGCGAGACGCCGTTCTCGTCGAGCGCGCGCACGCGCGCGCGGGAGTGCCGGCGCAGCTTCGCGTAGACGCCGGGCAGCGAGAGGCAGCCCTCCTCGTCGTTGAGCTCGCCCTCGAGCGAGACGATCTCGGGGTTGATCAGCACGATGCGGTCGGACTTGCCCTCCGGGCGCACGTCGATCACCGCGATCCGCAGCGATAGGCCGATCTGGGGGGCGGCCAGCCCGACGCCGCGCGCGGCGGCCATCGTCGCCCACATGTCCTTGATCAGCGCGGGCAGCTCGGGCTTGAATGCCTCGTAGTCGAGCGGGGGGCACGCCGTCTTAAGGACGGTCTCGCCGTGCTTCGTGATTCTTCTCACGGGCATTATAAATCCACGGCATGCTCGACGCCGGGCCCGAGGATGCGGAAGCGCACGGGCTTCTTGTCGGTCTGCAGCGAGCCCCAGGTCATCGCGAGGCGCTCGAGCTGCGTGTCGGTGGACAGCTTCGCGGAGACGCCGAAGACGACCTCGGTGGCACCCACGGCCTGCGCGGCCTGCGTGATCGCGTAGAAGGGATCGTTCGACACCACGAGCATCGGCGTGACGGTCTTGCCGTGCTTCTCGGCGGCCTCGATGACCTTGGTGAACAGCTTTTCCTCATCGTTGTCCATCGAGACGGTCTCGTCGACGAGGCCCAAGCCCTTGCGGATGCGGGAGGTGAACACGACGAGGTCCGTCGTCTCGGCGTCGTGGGACTCGAGCGCCCTGTTGAGATGGTAGAGGTTGCCGGGGTCGCGCACGGCCACGAGCACGCGGTTGGGCCGCTCGATCTCGTCGCGCATGATGCCCAGATCGTCGGCGCTGCGCAGGTTAAACTTCTCGCGGTGCTCGTCGTGCGCCTTCTCCCGCTTATTGAGCTTCTCGCTGATCACGAACAGCGCGAAGAAGACCGCCGTGAACGCGACGCCGGAGATCGTCGCGTGCCGCTTCGTCAGCAGGTTCACGAGGCCGACCGAGAACAAAAGCAGGAACAGCGCGGCGAGGCCGAGCGGCAGCTCCTGCCGCCCGAGCTTAAGGTTGCCGGGGAACTTCCACTCGCGCTTGGAGCGGTCCTTGAAGCGCAGGACGAGCACGGCGCCCGCGTTGAATACGAAAGACCAGATGACGCCGAAGGCGTAAGCTTCGCCGAGCAGGTAAACGTCGCCGCGGCACAGGACGATCGTGAGCGCCTGCATCAGCACGACGAGATTGATCATGCGATGGGTCGTGCCATAGCGCGGGTGCAGATGACGCAGCGCGTCGGGCATGATGCGGTCCTCGGCGAGGCGGTTGAGCACTCCATTGGAGCCCATGATCGAAGTGTTCACCGCGCCGGAGAGGATCAGCACGCCGACGACCACCACGAACGCCTGGAGCAGCAGCTGCGCCCAATGCGGGCCCGCCATGGACATCGCGAGGCCCGACAAAAGGTTGTCCGCGTACGTCTTGCGGACCGCGTCGGGAATCAGCCCCACGGCCAGCAGCGAGATCGTCCCGGTCAGCAGGAGCGCGAAGACGAAAATCGCCGCGGCGGCGCGCTTGAGGTTCTTGAGCTTGGGCGCTTCCATCTCGCGGTAGACCTGCGCCAGCGTCTCGAGGCCGCTCATGCCGAGGAACGCGTGGCCGAAGGCCACGAGCAGGCCGAGCTTGCCGAGCGAATGCTCGCTTCCCTTGAGCCAGCCGAGCGACTCGTGCGAAAAATCCAACGTCAGCGGCGGCCAGATGAAGCCGCGGACCCAAATGGTGTAGGCGGCCCACGAGAACGTCACAACGGCCATGACCGCGACGAGCGACATGATCTTGATCGCCTTATCCGAGGATTCCTCGATGCCGCGGATGTTCTGGCGCCAGAAATAGGCGACCACGCACAGCGCGAAGACGACCGAGAACGTCTTGGGCTCCACAGCCCAATGAATATGCAGGCGCGGGAAGGCGGAATTGGCGAGGCCCGCCAGGTACTGGCCCGCCGAGACGGCGCTGATAGCGCCCGTGAGGACGTAGTCGAACATGAGCGCGGAGACCGAGAGCTTGGCCAGGCCCCCGCCCATCGACTCGCGCACCACTTTATAGACGCCGCCGCGGACGAACATGGCGGAGCCCTCGACGTAGAGCATCAGCACGGGAGCCGCGCATAGAAGGACCCCCAGGATGAACCACGGCGCCGAGGGACCGATCGCCGTCTCGACGATCCCGCCGATGTACCAAGCGGTCGACGCCATGTCGCACAGCACGATGGCGGCCGCGCGCCCGAAGGAGATGAAGGACAGCATGGCTGTCGTCAGGACGACGACCTCGGTGACGCGCCTTCCGGGGCGCGGCTCAGGCTTCAAGCTTTTTGATCAGCTCGAGGGCCGCGGCGGCGCTGGAAGTCGCGGTGAGCTGATCGATGAGCGCCGGCTGAAACAGGGACGACACGCCTCGCAGCAGCTGCAGATGCAGCGGGAAGGCGTCCTGCTTGTTCGGCGAGAAGAAGAGGAACATGACGCGAATGGAGAGGTCCGTCTGCTTCGGATCGGGGATAGGCTTCTTGAGGATCGCCATGCCAGCCAGGATTCCGGTGATGCCGTCCATGCGCGCGTGCGGAAGGCTCAGGCCCGTGTCGAGCGTCGTCGAGATGCCCGTCTCGCGCTCCTGGACCTTGGAGAGAAAGGTCGCCCAGTCGGCGATTCCGGCCTTGCCGCAGACCGCCGCGGCCAAGGACTGCATGATCTCCGCCTTGCCCGACCCCTCGGGCGGGAAAAGGATCGTGTCTTCCGCGAGGATAGACGAGACCTTCAAACCCTTGGCCGCGCGCGACGTAGGCGCGGTCTTAGGGCTATCGGCGGCCGGCTCGGGGGTCTTTTTCTGGAACCAGGACATTGGAGGGTACTGTCCTTATTATCGCACAACCCGGGGGGGGTGTCAAATGGGCTAAAATGCCCGCCATGCTGACCCTGACGGCGCTGGCGCTTCTCGTCGCCGTCCGCAATCCCGGCGTCTGGGGCTACCTCCTGCGCCGGCCCGGGTCCGTCGACGAGAAATCGCTCCAAATCTGGCTCGAATACGGGCTATGGCCGCTCCTGTTAGCGGCCCTCGCATGGGCCGTATTCCTGGGGCTGGGGGGAAAAGCGCTCCGGACAGCGAAAGCCGGTCCGGCGCGGGGTCTGGATGGGGTCGCCGCGGCGGCGCTCGGCCTCGCGCTGCTGGGCGAGGCGGTATTCCTTCTAATGTGGGCCGGAGCGCCGAAGCCCCTCTGGTTCGCGCTGTTCGCCGGCGCGGCGGCTATAGGATTGACGGGCCTGGCGCGGCCGGCGTGGGGAGGCAACGCGAAAGGCTGGGCCGCGGCGGCCGCGGGCCTCGTCGCGTTCGCCGCCTTTCACCTGCTCGTCGTCGGGCTGGCGCCGCCGACGGGGTGGGACGTGCGCGCTTATCATCTCGCCGTACCCGAGCTCTATCTAAGGAGCGGACGGCTCGTCGAGATACCGTGGCTATTGCATTCGCATTGGCCGCATTTGATGGAGGTGCTCTACACGCTGCCGCTGGCGGCCGGACGCGACGGCGCGGCGGCGTTATTTCACGCGGGGGCGTGCGCCGTCCTCGCGGGGGGGACGTTCCTCGCCGGCGGCTGGCCCGCGGTCCTGATACTGAGCGGACAGCCCGCGCTGCTGCGCACCGGGCCGACGGCTCACGCGGACGGCGCATGCGCTTTGCTCGTCTTCGCGGCAGGCCTCGCGCTCGCCCGATGGGAGGAAAGTAAAAAAGAGAGCTGGCTTCTAGCGGCCGGCTACCTCGCCGGCTCCGCCGCCGCCGCAAAGCTGTTCGGCGCGGCGGGGGCGGCCTCTTGGGTGATTTACCTGATCTGGCGGCATCGCCGCGCCCGCGAGGCCGTCATTTTCGGCGCTTGCGCGGCGGCCGCAATAGGCCCGTGGCTGTTGAGGACCTGGATCAACACCGGCGACCCCATCTGGCCGCTTTTGCGCCTCACTCCCGCCGCCGCCGACCTCGCCGCGCGGAACGCACGCTCTAACATCTGGAATTGGCCCCCGCCATCTTGGCTGCTCACTCATGATGGGCCCATTTTCCTCCTCGCTCCATTGGTCGGACTCGCCCTTTTGTCGCAAAGAAACGCCGCGAAGCGGCCATCCATCCTCGAAAAATATCTCTGGATTCCTGTGCCCCTGTTGGCTTTGCTCGCTTTCCGCCATCATGAAGGCTGGAGATTCATGATCCCGATGTACGCGGCCGCCGCGATCACCAGCTCCCGCCTCGCGTCCGAGGCCTTCGCCGCCGGAGGCTTTCGCCGCGGCGCGGCCGCGGCATTAATTGTATTGGGAGCGTCGCCGATATTCGCGCTGACGCAAAATAACGAGCTGTTCGCCGTCCTCGGGCTGCGCCCAAGCGCCAACCCAAGCGCTTCTCCTCGCGCGTTGTTCGAGGACCTGTCGGTCGACGTCGCGTCCATTTACCGCGAAGCAGCAAACGAGCTCCCTCCCGGTTCGAAGGTCCTCCTGTTTCGCGAAGTGAGAGGCTACGGGGCGAAGTTCGAGTATCTGTGGGGCGATCCTCTGAATCAGAACCTGATCGAATATCGCCGTTTAAAGGATTTCAATGCTCTCTACTCAAGGCTCAAGGAATTGGGCGTCACTCACGTTTTAGATCACGAGGGCTCTCACCTATACGGTCCCGACCCCCTATACTACGACGCGCGCACTCTGGATTTAATGTCCGGCATGCTGAAGCTCAAGGCGCGTCGCAAGCTCGTCCGTGAAGGGCTGTCCCTGCATCAGTTGTTGTAAACTCCTGCCATGTCGAAAAAGCCGTTAAAAAACCGGGTCGTCATAATCACGCGCCCGCGTAAGGTATCAGGCGGCGCAGCCGCCGCCCTAGCGACCCGCGGCGCCCGCGTCATCTTCGCCCCTCTGATCCAGGTCGTCGCTCCGAGATCTTGGAAGGCGCTCGACCGTGCGCTGCTCGATTTACGCCGTTACGACGCCGTCGCCTTCACGAGCGCGAACTCCGTAGATTTTTTCTTCCTGCGCTGCCGGGAAATCCTAGGCCGGGCGCCGGCCTCTCCGCGAATCCTCGCCGCCGTCGGCCCCGCGACCGCGAAAGCGGTCGAGACCTATGGCTGGCGCTGCTCCGTGATCTCCGCGGACGCGCGCGCCGCGGGCCTCGCTCGAGTCCTGCGCGTCCCGCGCGGCGCGCGCGTTCTCATTCCGAGGGCCGAGCGCGGCTTGGATACCCTTCCTGACGCTCTGAGAAAATCCGGCGCCCACGTCACCGTCGTCACCGCATACCGCACCATCGCGGACATGCCCGGCCGCCGTTCCTTCCGCCGTGCCCTCGCGCTGGGAGCCGACGCCGTCACCCTTGCCTCCGGCTCCGCCGCCGTCCTCGCGGCTCGAGATTTGGCCCTCTCAAACGCCGCCGCCGTCGCCATCGGCCCCACCACCGCGGCGGCGCTGCGCGCCGCCGGGATCAGTCCCGCCGCGATCGCGAAAAAGCCCGACCCGGAATCCTTCGCTCGCGCCGTCGTCCTCGCGCTCAGGAACCGACCCGTATGACGCGCGCCTCGCTGCTCAAGTCCGTGATCCTGCGCGCGGGAAACGTCCTGCGCAAGCACTTTGGGAAGGTCTCCTATAAGCAGAAGCGACGCGCCGACCTGCTGACGATCGCGGACCTCGAGAGCCAGAAAACGATCCTTGACGCGATTCGACGAGAGTTCCCGCAGGACGATTATAAGGCCGAGGAAAACGAGGAGAAGATGACCGGGGCCGAATATCTGTGGGTCGTCGATCCCCTGGATGGGACGACGAATTACGCGCATGGGTATCCGGTGGCGTGCACGTCGATCGGGGTGCTGAAGCGGGGGAGGGGATTTCTTGGAGGCGTCTACGACCCGTTTCGACGGGAGCTATTTTTCGCCCAGAAAAATAAGGGAACGACTTTGAACGGCAAAAGATTGAGCGTATCTACGACGCCCAAAATAACGGACTCGTTACTAATTACCGGCTTCGCGTATGACCGCGCCGAGCGCGCAGATTATTATTTGGCGCGGTTTAAAGCTTTCATGAAGCGATCGCATGACATACGCAGGTCCGGCTCCGCGGCGTTGGACATGGCCTGGATCGCGGCCGGACGCGCTGACGGGTTCTGGGAGTACGAGCTCAATCCATGGGACGTCGCCGCGGGGCTCGTGTTGGTTGAAGAAGCCGGCGGCACGGTCACCGACTTCGCCGGTATCCCTTGGGATGATTGGCGGGATATGGGTAAGAGGACTTTGGTCAGCAACGGCAAGATTCACGGCTCGATGGTGGATGTATTACGGAGAACCAAATGAGCGAGACGCTGATATTAGCCGGAGCACGAACACCTTTCGCCACGTGGTCCTTCGGAACCAACGGAAAGGGAGCTCCCGGCGGCGCCTTAAAAGAGCTCGATCCTCAGGATCTGGCCGCCGCGGCCCTCAAAGGGGCGCTATCGGCCGCGCGCTTAGCGCCGAAAGATATTCAATTCATCGCCTTCGGCAATATGTACCAAGTGGGGCCTCATGGCTGCTACGGCGCGCGGTATGTCGGGGTGCGCGCCGGCTGCCCGAATGAGACCACCGGCGCGGCCGTAGCGCTCGCGTGCGGCACGGGGTTGCTCGCGCTCACGACCGCGGCGCAGGTCATTTCCCGAGGCGAAGCCGGTATTGCCGCAGCCGTCGGAGCCGACGCCCCCAGCCGGCTGCGGCGGGATATATTCGTGCCCTCCTTTACGGATATTTCTTGCGGCAAGCATATCGCCAAGACGGCGGAGGAGCGCTCGACCGAGAAGGGGCTTAAGCGAGCCGAGATGGACGCGTGGGCGTTGAGATCTCACGTAAAGGCGCGCAAGGCAGCGGCGCTTCGCGCCGAAGAAATTGTCGAGGTTTCGGGCCTCTCGACCGACGATCTCGTGCTCGATAATCCGACCGCGGAACGTTTCACGGACGCGAAGCTGCTCTTTAGCGACGGCTCGACCGTGATGACCCATTTTAACGTTCACGGCATCGTCGATGGCGGCGCCGCCCTGATCTTGGCGTCCGAGAAAGCCGCCAAAGGACGAGCTCTCGGCCGCCTGGTATCTTCCGCCCTCGTAGGCGTTCCTCCCGAACGCATGGCCTACGCAGCCGTTCCGGCCGTACGGCAGGCGCTCGAGCGAGCGCGCTGGCGCGTTTCTGATGTCGATCTCTGGGAGATCAACGAAACCTTCGCCGCCCAAGTTCTCCTCGATGCGTCCGAGCTCGCCATCCCGATCGACCGCGTGAACGTTAACGGCGGCGCCATCGCCCTCGGCCACCCTTTCGGCGCGACCGGCGTGCGCCTCGTTCATACGCTTCTCCTCGAACTTCGCCGTCGTTCACTTCGCCGCGGCGTGGCCGCGATCAGCGTGGGCGGCGGCCTGGGCATCGCCGTCTGCGTCGAAGCGCTGTAATAACGAAACCCTCGGCGCCCGGTTTACGTAATATTGAGTGTCCGTGAGCGAACCCCTCGATAAAGACGCCGACATCGTCCGCCGCTGCCTCGCGGGCGAGGAAGCCGGCTACGCCGACCTTCTGGAAAGGCACCAGGGGCGCGTCTACGCCTTCCTGCTGCGGCTCGCGGGCAACGCGCACGACGCCGAGGACTTAGCACAGGTCGTGTTCCTGAAGGCCTTCCGCTCGCTGGCCTCCTTCGACCCGGCCCGGCCGTTCCATTCGTGGCTGTTCGCTATCGCGCATCACGCCGCGCTCGACTTCCTGCGGGCGCGCAAGGCGAACCTTTCGCTCGACCACGACGAGGACCCGATCGACCCGGCCGACGGGGTGGACGGGCCCGAGCGTCTCGCGGAGGTCTCGCTCGACGGGGCGCTCGTCGAGCGCCTGATCGCCGCGCTGCCTCCGCTTTATAGGGAGGCGCTGCTGCTGCGCCACGTCGAGGGGCTCAGCGTCGAGGACGTCGCCCAGGCGCTCGGGTTGCCCGAGGGCACCGTGAAGATCCGCCTGTTCCGCGCGCGCGAGCTGATGCGGCGAAAATGGGAAGCGTTCGAAAAAGATGAAACCCGCGAGGGACTCCGTCCGTAATGAGGGTAGAGCCATGAAACACACCGAAGACGCTTTCGACCGATCTCTGAACGCGGCGCTCGCATCGCTGCCCCAGCCGCGCCCGAGCGCCGCGTTCAGCCGGGGCGTGCTGGCCGCTTGGGGCCGGCGCCCCGCGGCCGCACCCGTCTGGCCGCTCGCGGCGGCCCTGACCCTCTCGTCGGCCGCGCTCGCGGCGGCGGCTCTGAGCTTCACGCCGTCGATTGCGAGCGTCGCGCCGGCCGCGGCCCGCGCGGCCGCCCTGCTTCAGCTCGCCGGACGCGCGGCGCTGCACCTGCTGCCCGACGCGCGCGGCGGAGCCGAGCTGTCCGCGGCGGCCGTTATGGCCGTCGCCCTGTTCTTGACGCTGTCCTTGCCCGCCGTCCCCAAGACCCGACCCACCGGAGCTAAATCATGAACCGCCGATTCCTGCTGCTCGCCGTCCTGCTTTCCGCCGCCGCGCCCGCCCGGGCCCTCTCGCTCGGCAGCGAGGACCCCAGCGTGCACAAGGGGGATTACACCGTCGAGAAAGGCAAGACCCACGAGGGCGACCTCGCGGCGAAGGGCACCGTCACGGTCAAGGGCGTCGTGACCGGCGACTGCACCGCGTACGGCGGACCATTGGTCATCGAGGGCGAGTGCCGCGGCGAGGCGGCGTCTTTCGGCGGGCCCGCGCGCGTCTCCGGCAAGGTCGGAGGGGACCTCGCGTCCTACGGCGGACCGGTGGACATGTCCGGGACCGCGAAGGGCGACATCTCCCTGTTCGGAGGCAGCCTCGCTTTGCGCTCGTCGGCGACGGTCGAGGGGGACGTCTCCATCTTCGGCGGCACGCTCGAGCAGGAGAGCGGCTCGAGGATCCGCGGCGAGATCCACAATTTCAGCTCTTCGCTCGCGGGCTCGGTAGGACGGGGTATTTCGGAGGCCGTGACGCGCGGCGAGAGAGGCCGACGCTACGAAGGCGCGCCGAAGAAGGCGGCGATCTCGGGCTTCCTGCTGAGCCTGTGCCTGCTGCCCTTCCTGCTGACCCTGTTCTTCCCGAAGCAGGTCGAGACCGTCGCCGCCGCCGCGTCCGCCGACTTCTGGCGCGCGCTCGGCTACGGCCTGCTCGTCGAGATGGCGATCGTGCCCGCAACCCTGGCGCTGGCCGTCTCCGTGATCGGCCTGCCGTTCATCCCGGTCGCCTACGCGGCGCTCGCGGCGGCGTTCATCATGGGCATGGGCGCGTTCTTCCTGCTGATGTCCCGGCGCGCCTGCCTCAACTTGGGCAAGCCCGAGCCCACGACGATCAAGGCGGTCGGCCTGGCAGGCGCGGCGACCGCGGCGATCTCGATCGCGGGCGGGTTGCTCCCGGTGATCGGCGGCATCCTGGGGCTCGCGCTGTTCCTGACCTTGTGCTGCGGCATGTCGCTCGGGCTCGGCGCGGTGTGGCTCACGCGCTTCGGCACCCGGGCGGAGACGGTCTAAAAGCGGAAGGCGATCGTGAGGCGATTGACGGTGCCGAGGTCGCCGAAGGGCAGCCAGGCGTAGTCGAGCCGCAGCGCGGAGAGGTCGAAGCCCGCGCCGGCGGAGAGGCCGGTGAAGCCGTCGACGCCGCGCGTGCGGTTCTGATCGTAGCCCGCGCGAATGGCCATGACCCAGGGCTTCTTGGAGCCGACCTGCGAGGCGGGGATGCGGCCCTCGATGCCGAGCGAGGCGTACGGATCCTGGTCGACGGGAAGGTTTATGTCGAGGGCGGCGTCGAACTGCGGCGAGACGCGCCAAAGTCCGCCGGCGCGGAT
>Ga0163144_10019017_pt1 | contig 13850 bp, 11 predicted proteins | sample OliLak19BULKMAT1_FD_123175 | JGI IMG/M metagenome (GOLD analysis project Ga0163144, IMG submission 123175) | Freshwater microbial mat bacterial communities from Lake Vanda, McMurdo Dry Valleys, Antarctica - Oligotrophic Lake LV.19.BULKMAT1 | ecosystem: Environmental > Aquatic > Freshwater >... | reverse complement strand
GTAGGCTCTCAACTGATAATTACCGCTTGACATCGAAACAGGTAAATATAAAGACCCACTGCCACTGCCTTTATCAATTGCAATTTTAGCCTGTAATACAGGTTTTAGATCCTTATCAATAATCTCAACATAAGCTAGTTTACTGAAGTCAATCGATCTATTGGAACCTGTGTTAACATTGTATAATTTAAACCAGAGAATTTCACCGGCCATATAAAGTTCCCTATCAGTATGAACATAAATTTTTTCCTGAAGATTCTGTTCTGAATACTCGCTAAATCGCTTACTTATCGAATCCGGATCAAAGGTCTGGGAAAATGCATTAGTAAAACATACAAATAGTAAAAGCATCCCCAATGCTATGAAGCGTATTCGCTTAAATATTTTTACTATTCTGTGCATTTATATAACTGTTATTAATTATGATTACCAAAATAAAGGTTTAACGTTACTGCCTCCCCTGGTTCGGCAATCAAGGCATATCGCAGTATTTCCATTATATGACTCAATTGTACCTGTTTGACTTAAATTGTAAGTTGTAATCAGGTTCATCCCAGTTACAAAAGCAGCATTCAAACTGTCCTTTTGATTTTTAACCACTATTGCACCACAGGTCAGATCGAAATTCCAGGCAGGCACCTGATTATTATTAATAAAAATTCTCTTTTCAACAATCTGAGAGATATTTATAAATCCAATTACCCTCTCTGCAGGATTGCTAATACACTTTATATTACCAACGATGTCTGATGGTTGATTATCAAAAAGAGAACCTTGCTGTTCAGAATTCCTCTTCATTAAAGTCAGATATTCAAAAGCCTCTTTACCTAATGCAAATTGTTTGACAAGGATACTGTAACGAAAACCCAATTTCTCGGAACGATTTGGAATCAAAGTGATTGGAAAATCATTCACAACATCAGAACTTAATTTCGCAGTTGAGTTAATCAGAATATTAGTTGATGCCCCGTTCTTCCAGCAGGTAAAAATCTTAAAAGATTCAATAGGATCTCTACTCTGAACTCTGGAATCTTTGTAAACGTAGTCAGAAAATTCCACCGAGCGTTGCTCCCAAGTCTCTATGTAATCCCATTGATAATATTTAGTATTGCCATTACTATCATGAGCATCAATATAAAGTCTTACGCCATCCCTTTCTCTTCTCCAATTTAAACTATCAATTGCCGGGGTGGTACGCACAGACATCAGTTCAGACTGATATTCCTTACCGGCAATAGTCCTAATTCTTAATCGATATTGAAGATTAGAATTAAAGGTTGTTGCTGGCAAAATATAAACACCTGTTGAACTTTCAGTTAAAGGCAAGATAGAATTATTAGTTCCTTCTATCTGAACCTTTGCTCCTTTCTCCATTTGAACAACAGATTTATCTGAAAGTTTAAGTGTACGGCTCAAAAGTATGCTTGTTTGACCACCCTGGTTAATCGTACCCTCAACAACGAGCAATGTTGGAGAGTCGCTGATTGCATCATGTTCAAAAGGCTTTTTACAAGACAATGAAAACAACAGAACAGAAATGAAAAGTATTAATTTATAGGTTCTTGTTTTCATATTAAAACCTGATATTATAGTTTAAAAATGGAATAGCAGAACCAAAAATAGAAAGCTGATACCCTTTTATTACTCCTTTTTCAGACACAAAATAGGTTGAAAAGGCATTATCCCTTCCGGTTACATTATAAACTCCAAAAGTCCATGAATTATGAGTAAGCTGTTTTACTTTATGATTGCCATCAATAATTATTGAAAAATCAGTCCGGAAATAATCGGGTGCACGGAGTGCGTTTCTATCTGAATAATTCGCTCTTAAAGAACCGGCGTAAAAATATTTTCCAATTGGAACTGTTATTGGTCTGCCGGTGTTGTAGACTGTATTAAAAGATGCACTAAATCGATGAGAGAAACGATAATTGGCTACTAGACTGAAATCATGTGGCCTATCAAAATTAGCTGGATAATAATTCCCTCCATTGATGATTTGACCAGCATTGGCATCATCCATTTTTAAGAGGGTTCGTGAATAGGTGTATCCTATCCAGCCATTTAGCTTCCCGCTTATTTTCTTAATTAGGAATTCGACACCATAGGCTTTACCCCTTGTATTGATTACATCTGTCTCAATATTTTGGTTCAAAACCAGGTTAGCACCACTTTTATAATCCAGATAGTCCTTTAAATTCTTGAAATAGCCTTCAATAGAAGTTTCAATAGTGTTTTCTTTAAAGTTCTTGTAAAAGCCTAAAGATGTTTGATCACCGAATTGAGGCCTAATATTAGGATCACTGAGTTTCCAGATATCAGTTGGAGAAATAGCCGTGGTATTGGTTAAAAGATGAATATACTGCCTTAAGGTATTATATGCTGCTTTTACTGAGAAGTCCTCGCTTATCTGATATCGGGCAGACATGCGAAACTCAGGCCCATGATAAGTTTTGGCAAGTTCACCTTTATTATAGTTGGTTGTACTGATGACATTACTTTCTGATTTAGGAAGATTTGGAGCGTACATATTAACACTTTGAGGTCCTAGGTAATTGTAGAGAGAATAGCGAATACCAAGATCCATTGATAAATTTGAGCTTAGATCAAAACGATCACCCACATAAATAGCACTTTCAAGTGCCTGTTCAGGTGCTAACACATTTAACTTTACTAGGGATTGGGAGCCAAGAGGCTGTAATTTTCCGGGATTGAGGTCATAACGAATAGTACTAATCCCAAAATCAATGGTATGTTTTGAACTCAGATAATAATTAAAGTCTGACTTAAAATTGGCCTGCTGAATATCAAAACCCATTTTGAATGAATTCACCGGGTTATTATTACTTTGATTATTAAACTGATACTTACTCAATCCTCCAACAAAAACTCCGGTTAGTTTGTTACTGAAGATGTGCTTCCATTTCAAAGATAAGTTTTGATTACTGTAGGCAAAGGTGGTATCAGTCCCAAGATTGGAATCGTCATCACTCAAATATCCTGAAAGAAATAAACTGTTCTTATCGTTTATCTTATGGCTTAGTTTCAAATTTAAATCCGAGAAAGCAGCCCTTGCGTCTTTATATCCTGAATCATCCGGTAACATTTTGAGCAGCCAATTGGAGTAGGTAGTTCTTCCGCCAAGAATAAAAGATGTTCTGTCTTTAATTATCGGGCCCTCAATATTCAATCGGCCAGTCAAAAGTCCTATTCCTGCTGTGCCACTAAGTTTTTTAGTGTTTCCATCCCTACTGCTTACATCAAGAACAGATGATAAACGCCCTCCGTATCGGGATGGGATACTACTTTTATACAATTCCACATCCTTAATTACATCCGGATTAAATGCTGAAAAGAAACCAAAAAAATGAGATGGATTGTAAATTGTCAAATCATCAAATAAGATCAGGTTCTGATCAACTGCTCCTCCCCTTACATTGAATCCATTACTTCCTTCTCCCACTGATTTTACACCCGGAAGCATCAATAACACTCTCACAATATCTGCTTCTCCGAAGGCAACAGGTATCTGTTTAATAGAAGTAATACTTAGCCTTTCAATCCCCATCTGAACATTCCTAACATTGGCTGATTTCTCTGCAGAAATAACTACTTCTCTCAATGAAAGAACTTGGGTTTGGATCTCAACATCAAGCCTTCCGTCAGAATAGATCATTAAGTTACGTTTGGTATCCTGAATTCCTAATGCCTTAATGTTGAGTATATGAGGGCCACGCGGCAAAACCAAGTTATAATATCCAAACTGGTTGGTATAAGTGCTAATGCGTGGATTTTCAACGTAAACTGCGGCTCCAATTTCTGGTACCCCCGTATTTGCATCACGTATATACCCGACAAGAGAAACATTTCCCGGCCTTAACTGTGCTGTTTTATTTCCAATCTGAATTTGCTTATCGTCTAAAACGGATTTAAGATTGCCTTTTACTTCAGTTTCTGTTAGTTCGGCGATAAGTTCAGGCTCCTTTTGCATCCGCAATTTCAAGGAGTCCCTTTCATTCACAAACACTCCATAGGGCACGCTGGCTAGAATCTCCACTCCTTTGGTTAAAAACACATTGTTTTGCTGATCAATAACATAACGGAAATCAGTATTTCTGAAGGCCAATCTGAGAATTGAAGAAACAGAATCATTCTTTGCACTTAGGGTAACTCTAATACTATCAAACTCTGCCGTTTTATAAAAAAAATGATAATTTGTTTTTGATTCGATCTCCTTTACTAAGTCCTGAATTCTTGCATCCTTAAAGTCTATCGTAATTTGTGTCTGCTTAACCTGTGCGGCAGCATGCAATACCGTAATCAATAAACAGATAAAAAGAATGTTTACTTTCTTCATTTCAAATCTGTTAAAAGATCATAGTACCTTACTATTCGAACGATTGTATTCTCAGGATCTTCTCTGAATTTGATATTACTCTTTTTCAGAAATTCTTGAATTTCTTTCTGCTTACTACCCAACGCTTTTAAAACTGAGCCCAAACTTGCAACCGGATAATAAATACCTCCTTTTTTAAGAAAGAAATTATTTTTTTGCTTCAGAATAGTGATATAGGTTCCCTCAATGTTTACTTCTTTTAAAGTTCCTTTTGAGCGATTCACAAGCATTTCAATCCCTCCGTTATAAACCCGATCGTAAAATCCGGAAGGGATGTAAGTCTTATTCAAAGTATCCGATATTATATGTACATAATGGTGATTATGGATAGAGAAATAATCTATTTTCTCATTATGAAGATTAATTCTGGAATATTCATCGGCATAACGAACAACTACCTGATCTTTAACTATGTCATACCACATTGGGACAGCTTCATATAAAATTCCGTCATAGAAAACAGAACCATAGCTTATGTTTGCTGATTCAAAAAACTGATGCCCTGCCTGTATTTTATACGGATATCCTGTATATTCTACCCCTCTGTAAATTCCAGACTGTTCACCTAAGCTTTTGAAATAAACTTTAGCTGCATTTCGAACAAGTAATTGTTCAGCATTAGTCTCATTTATAATCTGAGCCTTAGAAAAATTTATTAGCAAAAACTGAAATATAACAAAGAATGTCAATCCAGTGGATCTGAGCATATTTAGAATAAAATTTGGTTGAAAGATTTTTTAATTGGCTTATTTGGGTATTCGCAGAATTAATTTGCCGAATATAGCTTAATAATTTATTTCAGGCTCGTATTCAGACACAAAAAAAATGAAAACATTGAAAATCTTATCTAAAGCTCAAGCAAATAACGGGTATTAGTTTTGGGCTTTTACCGTAACCTTACGCTCAATAGTACCTACTGTTATTAAATACTGCGCAAGCATATAGGTTAACATAATGAGTGTTACGTCAAAAGAATAAGGTTCTACAAACTTTTTATAGGCAAGTGCCGAATCAGAAATTACAAAGAATACAGCTCCAAAACAGATCAATCTATAGCTTAGCAAATTAACCCTTCTATAGCGGTAAGCTGCCAAAATTGCCATAATTGATATTACAAAAATGTAAGCCAGAACCGGAATTCTGAAATTATTGAGATAATCTCTGATCCATGAATAATAACTCAATGAGTATACACCCATTATAAAAAGCATCAGGTTCCCATAATATTTTGATTCACGGGGATTATTCTTAAAATCACGAAAAAATGCTGAAGAATACAGAATATGTGCCAATAAAAATGAGACTAAACCATATAAAAATAAAAAGACATCAGCACCCGAATAGATCAGCAAGACATCCCCTATTAGTGAAAAAATAAGTCCGGCAAAAACTAGGCGGTTAAACCCGGTCTTCATATTGCCTTCCTTATACAGATAGAATGCAAGCGACAAACAGATCAATGGCTTGATGAAGATGGTGTAATCCTCAAAAAAAGTGGACTGAACCAAAAGATTCAGGATTATAATCAACAAAAAGATTAGCGAGAAGCTTAAATGACGTTTCAACATATTTTTGTCTTTTGAAGGCGGTTGAACCATGCAAACGAAAGTAGTGTTAAGATGGAATTTAAAACAATCAAACTTATGAAAAAATCGCTGCCGTAGAATGTGAGCGGAACCAATACCCAAAAGAATATCCTAAGCAATTCAAACCGGGCTGACCAATTCCTTTGTTCCATCAACACACCACAGGATGTAAGACTTAATATTGACAGTACACTGCAGGAAATGAATTGTAAAAAACTTAAATCTGAATGAATGAAAATAAGCAGACTCGAAAGGCTTAAGGTGAACAGAAATGTACTGAGAATATAGGTTTTGAATCTCTTGTCGTATTCCGGACTATATTTAACATAAGTACTGATCTCAATCTCTTTGGGATATTGCATTCCACCCAGATTATCCGGGAACCATCCGGGAGCTTTTGTAAAAACTCTAATTTTATCATTAAAACCCTGTGCATTTTTAGAGCTTGAATAAAGTTCAGCCCAGTAATGAAAATTTGCCCATACGGGATTCCAACTGGCAAGAGGCTTGGTAATTCCATATACTACCTCCTCTTCTTCATTCTGAAATGTTCCAAACATCCTATCCCAGATAATTAAAGTCCCGGCATGATTCTTATCAATATATTTTGGGTTTGAACCATGGTGAACCCTGTGATGGGAAGGTGTATTTAAAAACCATTCTAGTGGACCCATCCTCCCGATTGCCCGCGTATGTATCCAGAACTGATAAATTGTATTAAATGCACTAACCGTAAGGAACATAATCGGATCAAAACCCGTAAAGGCTAGAGGCAGGTAAAAGAACCATGCAAAACCAGATTGAAACCATGACTGCCGTAAAGCAACTGTTAAATTATACTCTTCAGATTGGTGATGAACAATATGGGCCGCCCATAATGCGTTTATCTGATGACTTTTACGATGGAACCAGTAATAAAAAAAATCCACACCAATAAAAAGAAATAACCAGGTCCATATGGTATTGGGAAATGTATAGAATCTCCAATGCTCATAGATAAATAAATAGCCGTAAAAAGTAACAGTTTTTAAAAATATCCCTACCAATTGAGAGCCTATCCCCTGACTTAAATTGGATAAAGAATCATTTAGCCGGTAGTAATCGAGCTTTTTATATAAGGCATAGCCAAGCTCAACTGCGATCAGGATAAAAAAAACGGGAATAGAAAGGGCGATATAGTCAACTTGCATTGTTACAATTTAGTATTTTATGATGAAAGAATCCGAGATGATTAAAATAAACATTAAACTATAGAAAATGTTTTTCCTGCGGTTGGTGTTTTCACCACCCGCCAGTAATAAATTAGATAGAATATTGTTTATTTGTCTTCATGCTGTCTATATTAGCGACCCAATCCAGCAATTGGATTCATTAAAATCAAATTAAGATGAAAACTTACTTATTAATATTAGCAGCTATCACTATTTCAACTTATAGTTCAGCACAGACCAAACCTGCTGCTACTCCATTATTAAAGACACAATTGGATTCGGCGAGCTATGCCTTTGGTGCCAGCATTGCTAATGATCTGAAAAATAGAGGAGTCATTAATTTGAATTATACTTTAGTCTCTAAAGCGATGAGTGACGTTTTCTCAGGAGGGACTGTCATTTTCAGTCCTGAAAAATCACAGGAAGTAATCTATGGTCTGCTAAATGTTCTTGAAAAAAAGAAATTTGAAGGCTCCATAGCTGAAGCTAATAAATATTTAAGCGACAATAAGCAGAAACCGGGAATCACTACTCTCCCTAGTGGTTTACAATTTGAGGTCCTTGCTCCCGGCGCAGGTGCTAAACCACTTGTTACTGATGAAGTAACTGTAAACTATAAAGGCACCCTTACAGACGGGAAACAATTTGACAGTTCCTATGACCGCGGCGAACCTACTTCATTCGCTTTGAATCAGGTAATTCCAGGTTGGACAGAAGGACTACAGCAAATGACCGTTGGTTCAAAATATCGTTTTTTTATTCCTTACTCACTTGCTTATGGTGAGCGTGGCGCCGGCAAAGATATTCCTCCTTACAGTACTTTGATCTTTGAAGTAGAGTTGATTAAGATTGGGAAGTAGAGGTATCTGGTAACTGTTGTCAGTTGTCTGTTATCTGTTGTCTGGTTGAATAGAGATGCTATAGAATATAATTTATTGTAATTAGCAAACGTTTTCAAAAATTAATTTATCTCAAATGAACCAGAATTAAATCTCAATACTAATTTCTAACGACTCAATGCTTTACTTCAGAAAATAGTCAAAAAACCTAAACGCCAATTCATTCGACTCAGGATTCGGGGTATGTTCGGGTCTGTTTGTCATAGCAACACGGTTTTTGTAGCCAAGTAAATTATTAACTGCAACCGTATGATTGAGTGGGATCCATCGATCTGTACGGTCTTCAGAACCTCCGGAAACGAGAAATGGTCGAGGAGCCATCAGCGCATGTAATTCCTGAAGATTATATCCTTCTGAAACAAGTTTTGGATACAAACCTTTTGCTGGATTTTCTTTGGTAATCAGTCCTCTATTTCGCCATGGCTGAGGATGATATCCCAGATACCAGGGTTCCCAGTAATTGATGGATTCGCGGGAGTCCTCGAAAACTATGCCCGGATCTGACCAAACAGCGCATGCAAATTTCTCATATAGACAAGAGGCAAACATTGCCCATTTTCCTCCGTAAGAATGGCCCATTATACCAATCCGCTTGGAATCAACATTCTGAACTTTAGCCAGCACATTCCAAGCATTGGCAGCTGCGTAAGCCAACATCGATAATGGCTGTACACTCGCATTTTGAATATCCGGGTAATAAAGCGCATAGGTTTTGGAATCAGTAGTTTCTGTTGTTCCTAAAGAAAGTGTCACAAATCCCTTTTTACAAAGCTGATACGCAAAATCACGATCAGGAAGATCAGCTCTTCCTAAACCTGCTGCAGTTTCGGGCTCATAATAAACGGTTATAACTGCAGGCTTTTTCCCTTTGCCATCAGGAACCATAAGATAGCCATTGGTCTTCTGACCGGGGATCCAGCTAAATCTGACCCGATATCGAGTAAAGCCTTCCATGCGGGTAGAATCCAGAATCTCTAGCTTTTGATTGGTTATAAGCGCAGGCCATTTGCCCATCATCCCATTCCAGCGATTAAGAATTTCCACTCGCCTCTTGTTCCAATCTGAAGGGTTTTTCACCGGTGTCCCATCATAAAATTTTAAAGGGGAACGATACGCACCAAATTGATCTTTAAACTGATCAGGAGCACTGAAGTACGGTGCAATCTTCTGCCATGCCGACTCCTTATTTATTGTTTGTGCGGTAGTTTTTTGAAAAAGTAATGGAAGAAAAAATAAGATATGAACGATTCGCATGGATATAGTTTTCATCATCTATTTGAGATATTTTTCAAACCAATCGAGCATTTCAATCTTCATATCATCAGTAAATACATGCCCAGTATTTGGATAAATTATACTCTTAAACTTATCTTTTTCTTGATACAGAGAGTAAACGGTATCTAATTTTTTCTCGAGAGTTTTCATACCGCTTAGCGGTGATCCTGCATCACTGTCGCCAGTGAGAGCCAGAAACGGCCTTGGAGCAATGAGTCCCATGACCGCTTCAGTATCAAAGTGTTGCAACATACCGGGGACAAAATAATAAATCCCATGTGCTTTTAATTCTCTTTGTTCGATAAGTTCCTTGTATCGGGTAAAACAAGCTATTCCAACCACAACCTTTACCCTTTCATCTAGCGCAGCTAGCCACCAGGCTCTGGTACTTCCCATACTCATGCCCTCTACCCCAATCCTTTCTGAATCAATTTCTGGGCGTGTAACCAGATAATCCAAAGCGATCTGTTCATCCCTGATTTGCATTCCCCATAATGAACGACCAAACCACAGATTGATCTTAAAAGTTGAAGTCTCTTGATCAGGGCCTTTAGACTGGGTTTCAGGTTCTCCGGCAGGACCTGTGCCACGGCGTTCTCCATTAAAATAACTGTCGATGGCCATTACCGCATATCCCTTCGAAATCAGTAAAGCCAAAACATCCTGTGCAGTACCCGAATTCGATCCGAAAACATTGTCTTTACTGCTGCCATGCCCATGCATTCCCAGAACAACGGGCACTTTGCCCTTAACATTCGTAGGTATAGCAAGATATCCCGGAATTAAGCCATCCACTTCATTATCAATCAGAAATTTTTCAAGTATATATCCGTTCATCAGTTTTCTGAAAACAGTTTTTACTTTCAGATTCTTTGGACGTACAGGAATATCACCGAGCAAGCGCTGAAGCGTAGCAGCAACCTGAACTCTGTCATTTTTCCAAGCAGGCAATCCGGAAGGAAATTGAAAATCAGGATATTTCCATTTTTGATAATATTCCGAAACGCCTTCCCATGCGCTTTGTTCTTTCCAGAGTACTTCTTGTGCAGCTAAGGGCTTGGACACCCCGGATAAAAATAGGAATAGTAATAATAGACAAAGAAGGTTTGATTTCATCTGATATTCAATTTAGTTTGATAACTTCTCAACACTAATTAACATAAACTCGACATAATATTTAAAAACCACATACCTGCCTGCCGCAGGCTGCGAAACATAGCATTTCATAGCTGCTATCTTTTTAATAGAAACAGATAGCCTTGAAGCTTCGCTACAATCTATGTGAAGCTACAAACTATGTTTTGTTTCCTTTAAAGCATAATATAAGTCAAACTATGTATTAAAATATTGATCTTCAGATATTTATATGTTGTACTCACGTTAATTTATTAAAAATAAACTCTTATTCCTTTGCAGCTTCTGCAATAAGCTTTGCAGAAAGATCCTTTCCAAGAAATTTATCTATTATACTATGCACACCATAAAGCAGAGGAGTCATCAATATGGCAACAATGAACTTATAGGTATAATTGACCAATCCGATCGCTGCAACCATTTGCCAACTCCAGTTATATTGCGGATTAATATAAAACGCTATGAAGATGACCACAAAGCTGTCGATCAATTGAGATACCAGCGTTGAACCGGTAGCTCTTAACCACAAAAACCGCTCGCCTGTAAGTTTCTTTATACGATGAAAAAGCACAACATCAGCCATTTGACCGATAAGAAATGCAATGATAGAGCCAGCAATAATCCACATCCCCTGCCCGAAAATTCCATTGAAGGCGGCGTTCATATTTACTGGTACCCCTTGAATGGTTTGATTGACCCAAAAATCGGATGGTACCAGATCCATCGCAAAACTAACAACAATAAAAGCGTAACTAATCAGAATAGAAGCCAGAATCGACAAAAAACGAACCTGTTTAACTCCGAAGTATTCGTTGATTATATCTGTCATAATAAATATGAGTGGCCAGGTTACTACTCCTGCTGACATATTAAAAGAAAGATCCGGAACACCGAACATATCAATATTGAATTTATTAATTCCTAGAGAACCCTCAACCGTAAATATTTTAACCCCGATAAACTCAGCGAGAATTGCATTTGCAACCAGGAAAGTGCCCAGAATGAGAAAGAGTCTGCTTTCTTTGCTTCTATATGTCATTTATGTCTGTCAATTTAAAATCAAAATAATAATTAAATATTGAGATTTATAAAACATTCTAAATCAAGAATTTTAAAAATATCTAATTTAGACTTTAATATGCACTTAAAATCTAAATTACCAGAGGTTGGTACCACTATTTTTACTGTAATGTCTCAATTGGCATTAGAATATAAAGCCATCAATTTATCACAGGGCTTCCCTGATTATGAATGTTCACCGCAATTAGTAGAACTTGTAAATCATTACATGAAATCAGGGTATAACCAATATGCTCCAATGGCTGGTGTCTATTCATTAAGGGAGCGCATAGCCGAGAAACAGGAAAAACTTCATCAGGCCAAATATAATCCAGATACTGAAATAACCATTACCGCAGGTGGAACACAGGCCCTATTTGCCTCAATAGCCTGCGTTATCCAACCGGGTGATGAAGTAATCATATTCGAGCCGGCCTATGATTCATACACTCCTTGTGTAAGCCTCTTCGGTGGAATAGTAAAATCAGTAGAACTTTGTGCTCCTGAATATACTATCAATTGGCAGGAAGTTCGGCAAATGATCAATGAAAAAACACGCATGATCATCATCAATACTCCTAATAATCCAACTGCGAAAACTTTGGTAGAAGAGGATATGGCAGAACTGATCAGTATCACAAAGGACAGCAATATCCTAATTCTGAGTGATGAAGTATATGAACACCTTGTTTATGACGGGAAAAAGCATCTGAGTGTTTCGGACTATCCTGAATTAATGGAGAGGAGTTTCATAACAGCATCATTTGGCAAACTTTTACATACCACAGGCTGGAAGGTAGGCTATTGTCTGGCACCTGAATGGTTAATGAAAGAATTCCGTAAAGTCCATCAGTTTGAGGTTTTTAGTGTTAACTCTGCAGTACAATTTGCCATCTCAGATCATTTGTTAAACGAACGTAATTATTTGCAAATCAGTGATTTTTTTCAAACTAAGAAAGATTATTTTTATAACTTGATGAAAGAAACACGTTTTGACTTGCTTCCTTGTTATGGTTCATATTTTCAATCGGTTCAATATAGTAGGATAAGTGATGAAGGAGATAGCGATCTGGCTATAAGGATAATAAAAGAATTTGGAGTAGCATCAATACCTGTTTCAGCATTTTATCGAAAAGGTAATGACCAAAAGGTTTTACGCTTTTGCTTTGCCAAAAAGCACGAAACACTCGAAAAGGCCGTTATCAAGTTAGCTAAAATTTAAGAGCAACTATATTAAAGCATTAACGTATGAATCTAATTAAATGAATACGCTAAAAATTACCACCTTTCAAGCTTATCTGTTTTGGGAGAACATTGATAAAAACCTTCAGAACCTCGGGTTGAGACTTTCCTCAATTCGTGAAAAAACCGACCTGATTGTGCTTCCTGAAATGTTCAGCACCGGCTTTTCAATGAATCCTGAACTGCTAGCCGAAGATATGGACGGTAAAACAATGAAGTGGATGCTTCAGCAGGCAAAAAAGTTTAGTAGTGTAATAACAGGCAGCATCATTATTAAAGAGGACAATAAATATTTTAACCGGCTTATCTGGATGCGCCCGGATGGCTCTTATGAATATTATGATAAAAGGCACCTTTTTGGTTTGGGCGAAGAGGATCAGCACTATTCTAGCGGAAATAAAAAACTATTTGTTGAATTACGAGGATGGAAGATTTGTCCGATGATCTGTTATGATCTACGCTTCCCTGTATGGCTGCGCAATAAAAATGAAGAATATGATATGCTTTTAATTGTTGCCAATTGGCCTGAACGCCGTTCCCTTCATTGGCGGTCACTAATACCGGCAAGAGCAATAGAAAATCAGGCCTTTGTAGTAGCTGTAAACCGAGTAGGGCACGATGGCAATGAAATTTATCATTCCGGCGACTCAATGTGCATAGATCCTAATGGTAAAGTGATCTATTATAAACCCAATGATGAGGATCTTTACACCTTTTCTATTAACAAAGATGATCTTAAGTCTGCTAGAGAGTCATTTCCATTCCTGAAAGATGCAGACAAGTTTAAATTACTCGGGGACTAAGCTTGCCGGTATATTCGAACAGAATTATTTTTCATCAATAAGACGTTTCCTGCAATCTTCTAGCCGTGCTTTTTCTGTGTCAGAAAGCTCTGGCATTTTCATTTTCATTTCTTTAAATGTATCAACAATGATTTTGCTAATTGCGATTCTGGTAAACCACTTCTTATCGGCCGGTATAACAAACCATGGCGCATAATCTTCAGTAGTAGCATTAATCGCGTCTTCATAAGCATTCATGTATTGAT
>Ga0163144_10019012_pt1 | contig 13852 bp, 9 predicted proteins | sample OliLak19BULKMAT1_FD_123175 | JGI IMG/M metagenome (GOLD analysis project Ga0163144, IMG submission 123175) | Freshwater microbial mat bacterial communities from Lake Vanda, McMurdo Dry Valleys, Antarctica - Oligotrophic Lake LV.19.BULKMAT1 | ecosystem: Environmental > Aquatic > Freshwater > Lake... | reverse complement strand
GCTTTAACCAGGCTGCGTCCTGAGATTGGCCCAGCAGCACCATCAGCTTCGTCACGGCGGCTTCGGTGGTAAGGTCGCCTCCACTCACCACGCCGAGTTCGACGAGCGTCGTGCTGGTCTGATACTGCCCCTGAGTCACCCGCCCACCCGGGCACTGCGAGACATTGAGCAACACCACGCCCCGGTTGGTGGCCTCCCGCAAACAATCCAAAAACCAGGTGCCCGTGGGGGCGTTGCCCGCTCCGAAGGTTTCCAACACCACCCCGCGCAGGCCCGGAATGCCGAGCGTACCCCGCAACACGGCGGGGGAAATGCCAGGGAAAAGTTTCAGAATCAGCACATTCGCATCCAGTTTTTCCGTCAATCGTAAAACCCGGTTTTCGGGAATGGGTCGAATGTAGGGCCGGTTCCACTCGATGTACACGCCCGCTTCGGCCAGCGCCGGGTAGTTGTCGGAGCGGAAGGCATTGAACTGGCTGCTTTCCTGTTTTTTGGACCGGTTGCCGCGCAGCAATAGCGAGTTGAAGTAAATGCAAACTTCGGGTACCATTGGCTGGCCCCGTTCGTCGCGGGCGGCGGCGATTTCGAGGGCAGTCATAAAGTTTTCCTTTGCGTCGGTGCGGGCGGCTTCGATGGGCAGTTGGGCACCCGTCAACAGCACGGGTTTTGCCAGATTTTCCAACAAAAAACTCAGCGCCGAAGCCGTGTAGGCCATCGTGTCGGTGCCGTGTAGAATTACGAAACTGTCGAATTCGTCGTACCGCCCGGCGATAATTCGGGCCAGTTCGAGCCAGACTTCCGGTTTCACGTTCGAGGAGTCGAGCAGGGGCGTAAGCGTCAGCACCGTGATTTCGTAGCGTAGGCGACGCAATTCGGGTAATCGCTCCAGGATTTGCGAAAAATCGAAGGGCTTCAAGGCACCGCTGGCCCGGTCGGGCATCATGCCGAACGTGCCTCCGGTATAAATTACGAGGATGTTGGCCTCTGCATCGGCAGGGGCGGCGGTGTTGAGGCGGATGCTAGGGTAGGCGTCGAGTTTCAGGGTGCCGAGGATTAGTTTTCGTTCGTTGTAAAAACGACACTGGAAGATTGGAGTAGCTTCCGGGCGTTTGCCGTCGTTTGCCGGGCCACGTCTGCGATCGAAATCTGCTTTATATCGGCCACCTGCTGCGCGATGAGGGGAATGTACGCCGATTCGTTGCGCTTGCCCCGGTACGGCACCGGCGCGAGGTAGGGCGCGTCGGTTTCCAGCACGAGGTGTTCGAGGCCGACGTGCGGCAGAACCTGGTCGAGTCCGCCGTTCTTAAACGTCGAAACACCCCCGATTCCGAGCAAAAATTTCAACCGAATTGCGCGTAGTGCTTCGTCCAGAGTTCCAACGAAACAATGAAAAATGCCCCGTAAGCTGGGGTCGCCGTGGCGTTCAATCAGTTCCGCCGTTTCGGCGAAGGCGTTGCGGTCGTGGCCGGAACGGCAATGAATCGAGATGGGCAGGCGGTGGGTGGTAGCCAATTCTAATTGCCGTTGAAAGGCCACTTTTTGCTCTTCCACGAACGTTAAATCCCAGTAAAAGTCCAGTCCGATTTCGCCGATCATCGGGAAAGACCGGTTCGCCATCCAGGTTTGTACCAACCGTAGTTCCTCCTCAAAATCAGCCTTCACGTAAGTTGGGTGCAGACCCATCATCGGCACGAACCGGTCGGGCTGCAAATCGGCGAGGGCCAATAAACCAGGAATCGTTTCGGAATTGCAGTTGGGTAGCCAGATTTGGCCGATGCCCGCATCCCAGGCCAGTTGCAACACAACCGAGCGATCGGCGTCAAACTGCTCGTCGTAGCTGTGGGCGTGGGTGTCGATGAAGAAATTTTCAGTTTTCAGTTTATGGGTTTCAGTTGGTTTCAGGCAAAGGTACTTCCTCGGAATTTTAACTGGAAACGGTGAGCTGAAGACTGAAAATTCAACTTTTCCGCCTGCGTTCAATCGCCGTGTTATGAAGTTCGATGTCGGGCGAGAGCAGGTACACGTCGAGAATGGCGCGGGGGCGGGCCAGGTATTCGCGCAGCAACGTTTTGAAGGAATAACCCTCAGAAATGTCCGGGGCGGCAAACCCCACGGCATCCACTCCCACGGCCCGCGCCAGAAAAAGGGCGCGGGCGTTGTGAAAGGGCTGGGAAATCACCGTAATCCGCTTTTGGCCGAACACGTCCCGGCAGCGAAGGATAGACGCGTAGGTGCGTTTTCCGGCGTAATCGGGAATCATCACCTCGTCGGGTACGCCCAGCGCGGCGAGGGCGGTCTTCATATCTTCCGGCTCGTTGTAGTAGGGGGAGTCGTTATTGCCGCTCAGTATCAGTCGCTTTACTTTTCCTTCGCGGTAGAGCCGGGCCGCCGCATCCATTCGATGCCGAAAAAACAGGTTTTCCTGCCCACCCACCACGGCCTTGCTCGTACCCAGCACCAGACCGATGTCGTTGGGCGGCAGGCTTTCGAGGGTAAAATAGTTTTGCGAATTCGTGACCACCACCACCCACCAGTTGCAAAACAGCACGAAAAATACCACCCCAAACGCCAACGCAGTGCCCGCTTTCATCCCCCACTTGAGGTAGGACACGTAAGCGGGCGGATGGCTGCGCTGGTAGGGTACCATTCGGGTGCGCACGGTCTTCGTTCGTTTAGAAATTAGTTACGCTGAGCGGAACCGTCGTAAGTCATAAACCACAAACCATCAAAGGTTTACTTAAATAACCCCAACTGGCTAACCACCTCTTCCGTTTCTTCCGGGTCGGGTTCGGGTACCAGGAGTACGGGTGGGGGCGGTACCGAAGTTTCCACCGATTTCTCCCGCAAACGTGGGGCCAGTAACCGGGCTTCTTTCACCTTTGCAAACGGAAGTTTATTTCCTAAAGCTTTCCAGCCCCGCACTTCGATGAAGCCGTCGGGCTGGAGAATCATCGTTTCCTGCGGCCCGCGCTCTTTCACCTGGTGGGTAATTTCGATGCGCGGATGGTCGTCGATGCTGACGGCCAGGAGTTTAGAACCTTTCGTTTCGCCAATGAAACTAAATTTCTTATCCACCGTGGTGGTTTCGACCCGGAAGCGTTTGACGTACCACAACTTCAGGCTGGCTTCGAAATACACCGCCGATAAAACGCGGCTGGGGTCAAATTTTTCTAGAATCGCAATTTCGTTCGGTTCGTACCGATTGGTCAGGTCGAAGCTGGTTAGTTCGTAGTTGCCGTCTTTGTACACGACCAGAATGTGGTCGTTGGCCTCGAAGTTGCCCAGTTTCTGGCCGCGCCCATCACGATTGAGGCGGCCCAGCAGACCGTCGTACCACAAATCCACCCCACCCAGCGTACTGACGCCCGGCGACTTGAGGGTGATTTTTCGGACGGGGTACTTCGTCAAAATGTTGCCCTGCGCTTCGCGGCCTTTCACGTCGAGTTCGGCGAAGTTAAAATCGAATTGTTTGATTTTGGCCGAACTCTGCGCGGTGAGATTTACGGTGATGACCTCCGCCTCGCCGTTGTCGTTCGCCGTGAAATACAGCAGTTTCGACTTGGGGTTGCCTTTGGTCAGGTCGTACTCCCGGTCGCGGGTCACGGCCGTCACCTGGAAGCGCTTGGCGTGGCTGATTCCCGATTTGCTATCGAGGTACACCAGGTTGTACACCTTGCGTTCGTCGCCTTTTTTGAAAACGGCCACGTGGAGAATGTCTTTCCCGACGAATACTTTTTCCTGAATCTTGCTCACCACGCACTTGCCGTCTTTACGAAACACGATCACATCGTCGATGTCGGAGCAATCGCTGACGTACTCATCTTTTTTCAGGCCGTAGCCGATGAACCCGCCTTCGCGGTCGACGTACAGTTTCTGGTTGGCGGCGGCCACCACGTTGGCGGCAATCTGGTTGAAGGCCCGGACTTCGGTTTTTCGCTCGCGGCCCTTGCCGTATTTTTTGAGCAAATCCTTAAAGTAGGCAATCGCGTAGCGGGTCAGGTTGGCGAGGTTGTCTTCGGTTTCGAGCAGGTCTTCCTGCAAGCGCCGCATCGCTTCTACGGCCTTGAAGGTGTCGTACTTCGAGATTCGTTTGATGCGTATTTCGAGCAGGCGAAGCAGGTCGTCCTGAGTGATTTCGCGGTAAAACAGTTTTTTGAACGGTTTCAGGCCCTTGTCGACCGTTTCTATGACGGCCTCGAACGTTTCGCAATCTTCAATTTTCCGGTAAATTTTATTTTCGATGAAAATCTTCTCCAGCGACGAGTAGAGCAATTTCTCCATCAAATCATGCCGCCGGATTTCCAGTTCCCGCTTCAACAGCCCCAGCGTTTGTTCCGTGCAGGTTTTCAGAATTTCACCCACGCTCACGAAGTGCGGTTTGTCGGCGATGATGACGCAGGCATTGGGCGAAATGCTCACTTCGCAATCGGTAAAGGCGTAGAGCGCGTCGATGGTAATGTCGGGCGAGGTGCCGGGCACGAGTTGAATCTGAATTTCGACCTCGGCGGCGGTGTTGTCGACCACTTTTTTCACCTTGATTTTACCCGAGTCATTGGCTTTGATGACACTTTCGATGAGCGCCGTGGTGGTGGTGCCGAAGGGGATTTCCCGAATCACCAACGTTTTCTTGTCCAACTCTTCGATGCGGGCGCGAACCCGGATTTTCCCGCCCCGGTGCCCATCGTTGTAATTGCTCACGTCCATTAACCCGCCGGTCTGGAAGTCGGGGAAAAGCTGGAAGGGCTTGTGTTTCAACACCTCGATGGAGGCTTCGATGAGTTCGCAAAAATTATGGGGTAAAATTTTGGTCGAAAGTCCGACGGCAATGCCCTCTACGCCGTGCGCCAGGAGCAGCGGAAATTTCACGGGTAACGTAACCGGTTCTTTTTTCCGCCCGTCGTAACTGAGTTGCCATTCGGTGGTGTCGGGGTTGAATACCACATCGTTGGAAAATTTGCTCAGTCGCACTTCGATGTAGCGGGCCGCCGCCGCACCGTCGCCGGTGCGCACGTCGCCCCAGTTACCCTGAATATCGAACACCAGTCCTTTCTGCCCCATTCCGACCAGCGCCTCGCCAATGGAAGCGTCACCGTGGGGGTGAAACTGCATCGCCTGACCGATGACGTTGGCTACCTTGTTGAAACGCCCGTCGTCCATGTCGCGGAGGGCGTGGAGGATACGACGCTGTACGGGCTTGAGACCGTCTTCTACAGCGGGCACCGCCCGCTCCAAAATCACGTAGGAGGCGTATTCTAGAAAATAATTTTCATACATGCCGTCCAGGGCCAGTTTATCCTGGAGGGCATCGTCGTTTTGTTCGTGGGTGCTGCTCATGCTTGAAGAGGGTGCCGCTTAGTCGATAGTTGTAGGCTACAATGATACAAAAATAACATAAATACCCATTCGTTGCCCGAAAAAAACGGGAAATTGCCAGTTCGCCAGATCGAAATTACGGAAGGAATTCCTTGCAAAATTGAAATTGAATTCGGTCAAAAATACGCGCTGCGGGTAAAAAAACAAGGTTTCATTTTCGAGCGCCCTGAAAATCCCGGTCTTCTAAAGCCCTAGTTGGAGCCGGTCTACCGTCTGCTACCGCTACACCGAGTACTGCCAAAAGGAACGGTGCCTTTAAACGTCAAACTGGATTCGTCGCAGAATGCGAAAACCCCCGCAACGACGTTGGATATCTTGGGTATCTTCGCAGCCAATGAATCTCCCTCTTTTTTTTCGACTGCTTGTCGGCTTATCGTGGTTTTCTTTTCAAACCCTGGCCCAGACCCCGCCGCCCTACGTAGTTGGCAAGGTGCTTGACCGCGACTCGGGTCAGGGCCTCGACAACGCCATCGTGACCAATCCCCGCACCCGGCAGGTGGGGCGTACGAACCGGGCCGGCGCGTACTACCTGCTCGTGCAGCCGGGTGATTCGATTATTATCAACAGCCTCACGCACGGACGGGGCGGGCTGAAGTGGGATGGCCGCACAAAAGAACCGACGCTGACGCTGCAACGACTTTTCGCCGACGACGCCGTGATGCTGGCCGAAGTCACCGTGCGGGGCAAACGCGAAGAACAAATCCGGCGGGAATTGCAGCAATTGCTCAACGAACCGAAGGCGCTCAAAGGCCTGAGTGAAGACCAGATCCTGGGCTTGGCTCAATCGCCGATCACCTTGCTGTACGAATTGTTCAGCAAGCAAGCCAAGTCGCGGCGGAAGGCCGCCGTGATTTCGCAACAATACCGACGCCAGCGCCTGGCCGACTACCGGCTCGACTTGCTGGTGGGTCAGGCGACCACGTTGAAAGGCGAAGAAATTGATGCCTTCAAAACCTTCTGTAATTTCCCCGTCGAATTTGTGTTGGGTTCGTCGGAGTACGAATTGACCTACGCCATGTTGCAACGGGTCGAGGCGTTTCGGGGGCGGAGTCCGGTGCGGTGAATTGACCCTCTATTTTTCCTGTCATCCTGAGCGCGGTACTCAAAAAAAGCTTCCTGGTTCGACGCCTCCCCAAAAATTTCTATCGTTTTTTGCGGGCTTTACCCGATTTAGTTCCCATGCCCCAAACCCTCGAAGTCCGTCTTTCTTCCCGTCTCAACCTGCCCCTGCGTTCCGTGCAGGCCACTCTTACCCTCCTCGACGGCGGGGCCACCGTGCCCTTCATGGCCCGGTACCGCAAGGAAGCCACCGGCGGATTGGATGAAGTACAAATCGCCGCCGTCCACGGCACGGCCCGACAACTCCGCGACCTGGACGACCGCCGCGCAACCATCCTCCGTTCCATCGAAGAGCAGGGCAAGCTGACGCCCGAACTCCGCCGCGACCTCGAAGCCGCCGACACGCTTACTGTGCTCGAAGACCTGTACCTCCCCTACCGTCCCAAACGAAAAACCCGCGCGACGAGGGCCCTGGAAAAAGGGCTGGAACCCCTCGCTATGGCTATTTTCGAGGGCCGTGAAGCCGATCCCACCCGCGCTGCACGCCGGTTTTTCAACGAGGCCGTAACGTCGGAAGACGAGGCACTCCAGGGTGCCCGCGACATCATCGCCGAGTGGGTTAATGAGAACGCCGAGGCCCGGCAGCGCCTACGAACGCTGTTCGAGCGGGAAGCCCTGATTCGCGCCACGGTGAAAAAAGGCAAGGAAGCCGAAGCCGCCAAGTTTCGCGACTACTTCGACTTCGCCGAGCCGCTGCGCCGGGTGCCCTCCCACCGCCTGCTGGCCCTGCGGCGGGGTGAGGCCGAAGGTTTTTTGTCGGTCAGCATCGCCCCCGACGAAGACGACGCCCTCGACCGCCTCGACCGGCAGTTTTTGCGCGGCCAGCCTGGCAGCCGCGACCAACTTGCCCTGGCCCTGAAAGACGCCTACAAACGACTGATTCGGCCTTCGCTCGAAACCGAGTTCGATGCCTTTTCAAAGGAAAAAGCCGATGCTGAAGCCATTCGGATTTTTGACGACAACCTCCGCAACCTGTTGCTTTCGCCCCCGCTCGGTCAAAAACGGGTGCTCGCCATCGACCCTGGTTATCGCACGGGCTGCAAAGTCGTATGCCTCGATGCCCAGGGAAATCTGCTCGCCAACGAAGTTATTTTTCCGCTCGACTCCGAATCCCGCCGCCAGCAAGCCGACCAAACGCTGAGTCGTTTTTTGGAAAAATACCGCATCGAAGCCATCGCCGTGGGCAACGGCACCGCCGGGCGCGAAACGGAGGCCTTCGTGCGCAACGCGCTGGGCGGGCGAGACGTGCCCGTGTTTCTAGTCAGTGAACAGGGCGCGTCGATTTACTCGGCTTCCGAAGTAGCGCGGGAAGAGTTTCCCAACCACGATGTAACCGTGCGTGGAGCCATTTCGATTGGTCGTCGCTTGATGGATCCGCTGGCTGAACTGGTGAAAATCGACCCAAAATCCATCGGCGTGGGCCAGTACCAGCACGACGTGAATCAAACCGCATTGAAAGAAAGTCTGGATGCCGTGGTGGAACGTTGCGTTAATCAGGTGGGCGTGTCGCTCAACACGGCCAGCGCGCACCTGCTCCGGTACGTATCGGGGTTGGGGCCGACGCTGGCGCAGAACATCGTGCAGTTCCGTGCGGCGAACGGGCCGTTTGCGTCGCGGGAAAGTCTGAAAAAAGTACCCCGGCTCGGCCCGAAGGCGTTTGAGCAATGCGCCGGGTTTTTACGAATTGAAACCGCCGAAAATCCCCTCGACAACAGCGCCGTTCACCCTGAACGCTACCCAGTGGTGGAACGAATGGCCCGCGACCTGGGCGGCAGCGTGCGCGATCTGGTTCAAAAACCGGACTTACGCCGCCAGGTGCAGCCCGAGCGCTACGTGAGCGAAGCCGTTGGCCTGCCTACCCTCCGCGACATTTTGACCGAACTCGAAAAACCAGGCCGCGACCCGCGTGGCCCACTCGCGGCGATCGACTTCGACGAACGAGTGAAAACGATGGCTGATTTGCACGAAGGAATGCTGCTGAGCGGGGTCGTCACCAACGTCACTGCCTTCGGGGCCTTCGTCGATTTGGGGGTAAAACAAGACGGCTTGGTGCATATTTCCCAGCTCTCCCACCAGTTCGTCTCTGACCCGCGCCAGGTGGTGAAGGTGGGCCAGGCCGTGCGGGTGAAGGTGCTGGAGGTCGATGCCGCCCGGAAGCGGGTGGCCTTGTCGATGAAGATTTGACAGTTTTTAACTTCCCGGAAGTTCTAAACTTCCGGGAAGTTAAATTTAGCTCCGGGCAACCGGTTTCCCCTTCACTGCCGATTTGGGGGCGGCCTTCGCCGAAGCCGCTTCCACCACCATCGCCTTTTCCGCATCCCACAGCACGGGGGCCTTGCGTTCGGCGCTGAGGTTACAGGCAATCGACGGCCCGGCGGCGCGTAGGCCAAAGAGAGCGTCTTCTTTCACCAGCGCCGGGTTGTTTTCGCGAATGGCATTGAAGAAAACAATCATGTGGTCGAGGCGGTCGTCGTAGCCTCCGGGTGCGACAAACTTCACTTCCGGCTCCTCGCTGCGGGTACGGGTGAACTGTTCCTTCGGGAATTTTTGGTCGTATTCCTTTAAAAACTCCTCCTGCATGGCCTTTGGGTACGTAAACAGCGCGTCATAACCGGTGCTGTACATCGGCGCGGTGGGGCGCTTGAAGCGGCGAAGCGTGAAGTCGTTCCAACCGATGTTGATGATGCCTTCGGTGCCGATGAGGCGGGTTTGATTTAGCCCGCCCGCACCGTCGGCCAGGTTGACGCGGGTGAAAAACTGGAAGCTGGGATTTTTTTCAGTCTTTGGGTAATCCATCAGCCCCGTCACCAGATCGTACGCATCGCGGCCGTCTTTCCAATAATTCAAATCCCCCAACGCGAAGATTTTTTGCGGCCCGATTGCCCCGGTGATGGTGTGAACCCCCGTGAGCAGGTGGACGAACAAATCACCCGCCACGCCAGTGCCGTATTCCTTGTAATTCCGCCAGCGGAAAAAACGGGTCGGTTCAAATGGGCGCTTGGGCGCGTCGCCCAGGAATTTATCCCAGGCCAGCTGCTTCGGGTCTACCTGGAAGGGCATCGTGTACTGCCAGGCACCGAGGGCATCGGAGCGATCCACACAGGCTTCCACGTAGGTCAGTTCGCCGATGTCGCCCGCCTCGTAACGGCGTTTGGCTTCCAAAATGGCCGACGCACTGGCCCGCTGGCTACCCACCTGAAACACTTTCCCCGATTTTTTAACGGCGGCAATCACGGCCTGCCCTTCGTCGATGTGGTGAACCATCGGTTTTTCGCAGTATACGTGCTTCCCGGCGGCCAGGGCATCGATGGAAATTTTATCGTGCCAGTGGTCGGGAACGCAGATCAGCACGGCGTCCACATCGGTTCGGGCCAGAATTTCGCGGTAGTCGCGGGTGGTCTGGATGCCCGCGCCCCATTTTTCCTTAGCCCGCTCCAGGCGCGGGTCGTAGAGGTCAGCTACGGCCACGACTTCAGTACCCGGCACATTCAAGGCACAGTCGAGGTCGTAGTGGCCGATGATGCCGGCCCCGATTAGGCCGAGCCGAACGGTATCGTTGGGTGAAATCGGTTTTTGGGATTGCAGCCAGCGCATTTCGGCTTCCGGCGTGCCGTACACCTGGTTCAACAGGCCGGTGCCCACGCTCAGGGCGGCGGCAGAACCACTTACTTTTTTCAAAAATCGGCGACGCGATTGGGTCATGGTGCAGAGGTTGGTTAGAATTTCGATCCGAAAATTAACAAAATCCGGGAAGGAGTGGATGGGCATTTCCAAAAAATCCCCGTCCTTTCCGGCAAATCCGCCTATTCCTGCCCCAGTGGCCAGTAAACCGAGGCCGATGCATTGGTGTTTATCCACTCAACCTCACCCTCTGAATCATACCATTCGTGACTTTGACCTACTTCCTTCAAGGCCTCGGTGCCTTGCTTGTCGTTTTTTCCCTGTTTCCCCTCATCCGGCACGACCACTGGACTTTCCGGGTTTTTGAATACCCCCGCGCGCAGAAATTCATCCTGACCTTACTGGTGTTATTGCTGATTTTAACCTTGGCGACGCCTACATCCACCCTGGAATGGGCTTTCGCGGGGGCATTGGTACTCAACCTGGGCTACCTTTTTTACCAACTCTTCCCCTACACCGTACTTGCGGGCGTACAGGTAAAACGACTCGCCGGTGACCACCCCGACCGGATCATCAAGCTCCTTATTTGCAACGTATACCAATACAACCGGCAGGCACCCCGCTTGCTTGCGCTCATCAAAACCACCCATCCCGACCTGATTTTGCTGGCCGAAACCGATGCCTGGTGGGCCAGTCAGGCGCAGGAATTGAAAACGGAGTACCCTCATTTCGTGGAAATTCCGCTCGAAAACACCTACGGAATGCTGCTGTACAGCCGATTGGAATTACTCGATCCACAAGTAAAATACCTGGTCGAGTCGGATATTCCGTCCATCCACACTCAGCTAAAACTACCTTCGGGCGAACCGGTGCAATTGTTCTGCCTGCACCCGACGCCCCCGGTTCCGCAGGAAAACCCGCGCTCCACCGAGCGGGACAAAGAAATTCTGTTGGTCGGAAAACTGGCCAAAGCCAGTCCGATTCCGGTCATCGTGGCGGGCGATCTCAACGACGTGGCCTGGAGTTATTCCACCGATTTATTTCAAAAATCCAGCGGTCTGCTCGACCCCCGCCGGGGCCGGGGCTTTTTCAACACCTTTCACGCCTGGTACCCCTGGCTACGCTTCCCGCTCGACCACATTTTTTGCTCAAACGATTTCAAGCTTAGCCTGTTGCGCCGCCTCCCTGCGGTGGGGTCGGATCACTTTCCGATGCTGGTCGGGCTGGTGTACGACCCGCAGGCCCCCGCTGAACAACCTGAGCCGGAAGCGGATGCGGAAGAACGTGAAACGGTCGAGAAGAAAATTGCGGCCGCCACCGGCGATAACCCGTCGCCCCAAGCGGAGAAGAATCCGTCAGGGACGTGAGACGACAGGATATCATTCTGACTGTAAACGGTCACGCTGAGCGGAGTCGAAGCGCGGTGATGTAGCGCGCTTCGACTCCGCTCAGCGTGACCGTTTTCATTCCAACTTCCTCCCTTTCCATCGATACCCTTTCCCCTGCGCTGCCAATCCAAAAAACGTTACGTAAGCCGGGTAGATTACTTGCGTTAAAGGAATCCAGGGAATGGCTTCCGATTGCCCAAGGAACCGGAGAACCAGCGCCAGAAACACCGCCTCCACGCTGAATTTTAACAGAAGTAGAAGCCCAAACGTCCCGCCCGGAATCCAGCCCATTCCCCAGGAAACGGCCCCCAGTACCGGGGCTACGTTAGCCAGAAACACCGCCACCGCCAGCGCCGACACGCGCCAATCGCTGTAATGCCGCCACTTGCTGGCCCAACGGCGACGCTGCCGGTAAAACGCGCCCAGCGTAGAGTGAGCCTCGGTTTGAACAAGCGCCCGTGGGTCTTTCAGGAAATGCACATCACCCGGAAACCGGGCGGCAATTTTGTGCATCAGAAATTCATCATCACCAGAAGCGAGGTGTTCGTTTCCGCTAAAGCCGCCCACGGCTTCAAAGGCCGCTTTTTCGTAGCACAAATTGGCCCCGTTGCAGAGGCTGGGGCGACCGAGGGCCATCGTCACGGCTCCGCTGCCGATGAGGCTGGCGAATTCTACGACTTGCAACCTGGTAAAAATTGACCCTCCGCTACCGGGCACCAACGTAACCGGGCCGCTGATGAGTCGCGCCCCGGTATGTTCGTAAAAGAGGGCCAACGAGCGCAGCCAGTCGGAGCCGACGCGACAATCGCCATCGGTGGTGACGATGAGCGGCCCCTCAGCGAGTTGCATCGCCTGGCGGATGGCTCGTTTCTTGGGGGAACTCGTCGGCTCGTCGTGCAGCCGAAGCACCCGTAGTCGGAAGGGGGCATCGAAGCCTTCGGCCCACGCCGCCGTGCCATCGGTGGAGGAATCGTCGACCACAATCACCTCAAAGTTTCGGTACGTCTGAGCGGCTAAGTCGGCCAGTAATGCGGGCAGGTTAGCGGCCTCGTTCCGCACCGGAATGATCACCGTCAGCGCCGTGGTCGACACGTCGTTTTTTGAAAAAACCGGCATCCGGCTCCAGGTCCAAACTAAAATGAGGCAGAATCCGGCGTAGACCGAGGCAAATAAGAGCAGGAAGATGGTCAAGGTTGGAAAATTTACTGGCTGGCTACCGGCACCTCAACCGGAGTAGTGACTTCACGTTTTAAACGCAGCAAAAAGACGGTTCCAACCAACACCGGCACCAAAATATTCAGCACCCAAAGGGTCAGCGTCGCCGATACCACCGCTGCTGGTTCGACCGGGAAAAAACTAAAAAAATAAAGCGCCGTAAACTCCCGGATGCCCAAATCACTCAGGAAATGAAAAGAAGGCAGGACGGTTTTGGCAAAAAATACGAGGGCCACGGTACTGAGTTGGTCGGCCAGCGGCAAGCGGAAACCAAACACGTGCAGCACCAGCAAAAATTGCACACAAAAAACGAGGTAGCGCAACGTTGCCCAGCCCATCAGCCGGGCCAGTTCCTCAGCGCGGTACTGCCCGATGACCCCCAGCGATTGGCTCAGCGGAACTAGCCACCGATACCCACTCAGCCCGTTCATTGCTGCTTCCCGCCGGAACCCAACCCACAGTCCGAACCCAATCGCCAGCCCCATTGCCCCGAGCAACAGTCGGTGGCCCGGATGGAGCGGTGCGGCGTGGGTGGCCTGGAAATAGGCGTAGCCCAGCGTTCCGCCCAGCAGGGTTATAAAATACTGCGCACCGTTGCCGAGAAGTGCCGCCCCGAGGTTTTCGAGGCGGCGGTCTGACCTCAGGTTCAGCAAACGGCCGGCGTAATCACCGAGGTTGGCGGGAGTCGCAAAGCCAAACGAAAGCCCGGCCAACACGCCCTCCAGCGCCTCGCGAAAGCGAACCGGTTGAATTTTACGGGCCAGGTCGCGCCACTTCAGGGCTTCGAGCGACCAGTTGAGCGGAATCAACGCCACCGTGAGCGCCAGCCATACCAAACTTTCGGGTTGAATTGAATGGCGGAAGTGTTGCGCGATTTCGAGCAAATCGGTTTGTCGTTGCCGAAGCGCCTGAATCACAAACCAAGCCACCAGTACCAGCGTGAGCAGGCGAACCAGAAACCAGAGGATTTCCCGCTTCCGGGCGGGGAAGGCGGGCTTTTTCTCGTTATTTTGCATCGGAACGAGTCGATAATCGTCAGTATTTTCTTACTCTCGACGGACGGCTATCTCATTTTGAAAGAAAAAATCATTTTAGGCATCGACCCGGGCACCCGACTAATGGGCTATGGCCTGATT
>Ga0163144_10019011_pt1 | contig 13852 bp, 10 predicted proteins | sample OliLak19BULKMAT1_FD_123175 | JGI IMG/M metagenome (GOLD analysis project Ga0163144, IMG submission 123175) | Freshwater microbial mat bacterial communities from Lake Vanda, McMurdo Dry Valleys, Antarctica - Oligotrophic Lake LV.19.BULKMAT1 | ecosystem: Environmental > Aquatic > Freshwater >... | reverse complement strand
GCCGCCGACCACGACGCCGCCGACCACGACGCCGCCGACCACGGTCCCGCGCCCCACGCCCCCCACCACCTTCACACCGGGCGGCTCGGCCCCGCCGAGCTTCCCGACGGCCCCTCCGCCGGCAACGACGCCGCCGACGACGGCGCCCCCCGCGACGACACCGCCCGTCACGACGCCGGCGCCGACCGCGCATCCCGCCGCCGACGGGTCGGCCGACGCGGCGGGGCCCGTCACCGGACGCCGCGACCGCACCCGGGAGGGCCGCCGGATCGCGACGTCGGGCGCCGACTGGACGACGTGGTGGGACATGAACGCGGACCGCTTCCGCCAGGGAACCGGCCTCCGCGCCGGCCCGGTGACCGGCAGCGCCGACGACGCCGACCGCGTCCGCGACCACGCGCGCGTGCTCGAGGTCGTCCCCTTCCTGCGCGCGGTCGCGGCCGGCTCGCACGGCGACGACGCCGACCTGCTCGCCTCCGCCTTCATCGCGCTCGGCAAGACCACCACCGAGCCCGACGACGCCGCGCGTCTCCTCGCGACGCTCGCCGACCCGCACGCCGCGACCCTCGCGCGCGAGGGCGCCGCCATCGGCCTCGGGTGCCTGCGCCGCAGCGACGGCGAGCGTCGCTTCGACGGGCGCTTCCTCGACGGCATCCGCCGCGCGCTCCTCGACGCGTTCGACGACGACCGCGTGCCCGTGCGCGTGCGCTGCTTCGCCATGTTCTCGCTCGGGCTCCTGGGCGACCAGCCGGGCAACGCGAGCGACGCCTTCGCCCGCGACCTCCGCGGCACCACCCAGGCGATCTGGTCCCGGCTGCTCGAGCCCCGCACCGGCCCCGAGGCCACCGTCGCGCTGCTGTCCGCGCTGGCCCTGCATCCGGCCGCCGGCGTGCCGTCCGGCGTCCAGGAGGGCCTCCGGGCGCTCGCGGCCACCGGGCGCCTCGCCGGACGCGACCGCGGCGACGTCGCGCAGGCGCACGCGGTCGTCGCCTACGCGAAACTCGTCGGCCCCGAGGCCGTGGGCTTCCTGTTCGGGCTCTTGAAGGGATCGCACCACCCGGCCGACGTCCGGCGTTCCGCCGTCCTCGCGCTCGGCGTCCTGGCCCCGCGGCTCGAGTCGGCCGTCCGGGCGACCGCGATCGTCGAGTTGCTCGGCCCCACGCGCCGCGGCGACCCGGACACGGCGGGCTTCGCTCTCCTCTCGATCGGGCGCCTCGTGGGGGCCGGGCTGCGGGCTTCGCCGTCGGCGGACCTCCCCCGCGGCGCCGAGATCCTCGTGGACGCCACCGACCACGGTTCGGGCGCGACGCGGCCGTTCGCGGCGCTCGCCCTGGGCCTCGCGTTGCGCGCCGGCGAGACCGACGGCCCGTGCGCGGCCCGCTCGCGCCTCCACGACCGCGCCGTCGAGACGTTCACGGCCGTGCTCGACCGCACGACGGAAGACCCGGCGGCTCGCGCCGCGTGTGCGCTGGGCCTCGGCCTCGCCCGCGACCACGCCTCCGCGGCCCGGCTCACCCGCATCCTGCTCGACGATCGCGCCGACGACGACGTCCGGGCCCGCGCCGCCGGCGCGCTCGGCCTCCTCGGACGCCCCGCGCCGGAGACCCTCGCCTCGCTCCGGTCGGTGCTGGTGCGCCGTTCGTCCGACGACCTGCGCCGCGAGGCGGCCCGCGCCCTCGGCGCACTCGGCGACGCCGGCGCCGTGGAGGCGCTCGTCACGGAACTCCGCACGGCGGGGCTCGACCACGTCCGCGGCCGCGCCGCGATCGCCCTCGGGGCGATCGGCGCGGTTCCTGCGGTCCGCCCGCTCGTGAGCCTCGGGACCGACCGCCGCAGCGGCGAACCGGTCCGCGCGGTCGCGGTCGCGGCGCTCGGGCTCGTCGGCGACCCCGAGCGGGTCCCGAGCCTCTCCCGCCTCTCGCTCGACATCAACTACGCCGCCCGCACGGACGCGCTCAACGAAGTGATCTCGCTGCTCTGACGGCCCCTGGACGCGGGCCCCGACGGCCGCGGGCCGAGGGCGCCGTGGAAGGGTCCGGTACCGAGGGGCTCGGGCTGCGCCTCGGTCGGCTTGAGCACGGACCGCGCGGGTCGCCCCGCCATCCTGGTCCGGCGGGGCCCCTCCCGCGCGAGGTCGACGGCCCCCGCGCGTGCCGTAGGCTCCCGGGCGCGGCGCGGTCCCGCGCCCCGTCCCCGAGGAGAGTTCCCATGGTCGGTCTGCGCACGGTTCGCGTCGGCGTCGCGCTCGCGCTGGCGGCAATCCTGTTCGGATTCGTGATCGGCGGCGTCTTCGGGGCCGGCGAGGAAGGCCTCAAGGGCTACCTGAAGGCGGAGGGCGAACAGGCCCTCGCGACGGCGTACGGCGGCGACGCGGCGAAACTGAAACCGGTGCTCGACAAGGCGTGGATCTACCTGCAGCGCGCCCACCTCCACGGCGGCGCGATCGGCGCCGTGGCACTGGGCCTGTGCCTGCTCCTCGCCTCGCTCCCCGGCGCGACGACGAGGCTCCGCGGCGTCGCCGCCGCGGCCGCCGGTGCGGGCGCGCTCGGCTACGGCCTCTACTGGCTGCTCGCGGGCCTATGGGCCCCGGGCCTCGGGAGCACCGGCGCGGCGAAGGCCTCGCTCGAGTGGCTGGCCGTGCCGTCGGCCGGGCTCGCGATCGTCGGCCTGCTGCTGACCGCGGGTCTGACCGCGCGGGCGCTGTTCGGCCGCGCGCCCGCCTGACGTCGGCGCGCCCGCGTCGCGACCGACGACGGGCCTCGCGTGCCGCGTCGGGGGGTCGTGCCCCGTCCGGCGAACGCCTACTTCGACAGCCGCTCGACCGCGTGCTGGACGTCCTCGTCGGGGTCCGCGCCCCCGAGCTCGAGGTAGAGCCGGTATTGCTTCAGCGCGACGCCGGGGTCGGAGAGCTCCTCGAGCAGCTCCGCGAGGTCACGATGCGGTAGCGGCATCTTCGGGTCGGCCGCCACCGCGGCCTCGTAGGCCTTCTTCGCGTCGTCGAGCTTGTCCTGCTGCTCGTACACCCAGCCCTTGCCGCAGTGCGGCAGCGGGTACGCGGGGTCGGCCGCGATGGACTTGTCGAAGTGCGCGAGCGCGTCGTCCCACCGGTCCTGGCGATAGGCGACGCGGCCGCGGACGAACCAGGCGACGGGGTCCTTCGGGTCGCGGTCGAGGACCGTGGCGGCTTCCTGGTCGGCTTGGTCGAGCCGGCCGAGCAGCAGCACGACCCCGGCAAGCATCCGCCGCGCGTCGAGGTGGTCGGCGTCGGTGCGGAGGATCCCGCGGTAGAGCTTCTCGGCCACCGACCAGTCGCCGTCCTCCTCGGCGAGCGCGCCGAGCAGGAGCGCGACGGCCGGGTCCGCGGCGTCGCGCTTTCTCGCCTCGCCGAGGGCCTTGCGTGCCTCCTTCAACTGGCGCGCGCGCAGGTAGACCGCGCCGCGGTCGGCGTACAACGCCGCCCAACCCGGGCGGAGCGCGATCGCCTCGTCGAGGCGCGCGATCGCGTCGGCGGGCTTGCCCGACAGTTCGAGGCAGCGCGCCTTCGCGCGCAGCGCGACGACGCTCCCGGGCGCCGCCTTCAGCCCGTCCTCGACCGCGGCGAGCGCGCCCGCCACGTCGCGCCCGGCGAGGAGCACCGCCGCGCGCAGGGCCCCCGCCTCGCCCCGGAGCGCGGGCCGTCCGGTCGCCTTCACCTCGTCGAGCGCAGCCTTCGCCGCCGGCAGGTCGTGCATGTCGAGGAAGACCGCGGCCCGACCCACGAGCAGGGGCGCCGCGCGCACCCGCTTGAGCCCCTCGTCGAGGACGCCGACCGCGTCGGGGCGGCGCCCCGCGGCCGCGAGCGCGTGCGCCCACGCGCGGCGCGCCTCGAGCGCGTCGGGGTGCGACGCGACGAAGGACGCGAGCAGGCGGACCGCCGCCTCGACGTTGCCCTGCATCCGCGCCACCGCGGCCTCGAACAACGCCGTCTCCTCGCGATCGGGCACCGCCCGTCGCACCTTGGGCACGACGGCGAGGGCCGCCGGCAGCCGTTCCGTCGCCAGCGCGTTCCAGCCGAGGTCGAGCAGGGCGGCCCCCGGCTCCGGCAGCGACGCGACGCAGCGCGCGACGAGCGCTTCGACGTCCTTACGCTCCGCGAGCCGCGCCGTGAGGTAGGCGGCGACGGCCGTGCGGGGCTCGGGGAACGCGGCCTCGGTCTCCGCGCGGAGCGCCGCGCGCTCGCCGGCCTCGAGGCGCAGGTCCTGATAGAGGCGCGCCGTCCAGACGTCGAGCGTCGCCTTGCGGTAGCCCTCGCCGAGGCTTGCGATCACCGGCGCCGCCTCGCCGACGGCGACGCGCACCGCCGGATCGGCGGGCTCGTCGGCACCCGCGACGCCGCTCGCGACCACGAGGGTCCACGCGAGCGCAGCCATCCACGTCCGCCCGCGGCCCATCTGCCCGCGGCCCATCTGCCCGCGACACGTCCGCCCGCGGCCCATCTGCCCGCAAAAGGCCCGCCCGCGGGTCGTTCTCGACACGGGCGCGGTTACCAGCCGACGTACCGACTGCGGTTCACGACGTCGCGGCGGTACGTGTCGTGGATGATCTGCTCGACCTGCGCGTTGGCCTTCGCGCCCTTCTTCGCGCGCTTCGCACCGCCCATGCGGCCGCCGGCGCCGCCGCCCCCGCGGGCGTCCGCGACCGACGCGACGAGGCCGAGCACGAGGAGGACCGCGACGACCGTGCGGATCCGGGCGACCATGTTTGAGCACCTCCAGGACCGAAGGGCCCCATTGAAGCCGACCGGCCGACGGGGGTAAAGCAGCACGCGGCCGTAGAATGCGACGATGCCGTCTCGCCCCCCCGGACCCGGCCGTCTCGCGCCTCGCGCCGGGGGCCGCCGGCTCCGCGCCCTGCTCGCCGCCGCGCTCGTTGCCGCGACGAGCGGGGCCCCGGATCGGGCCCGCGCGGCCGACGCCCCGGCAACGGGACCTTCGCCCTCCGGCGCGCCGGCGCGCCCCGGGCCTCGCGTCCCGACGACCGGTTCGCCCCCGTCGCGCGCCGCTGAAGCGCGGTGGCTCGACGAGGAGGGGACGGCGCTCCTCGGCTTCGGCGTGCTCCGCGTCGCCCCGTCGGCGCCCGGGACACCCGCGGAGGTCGTGCTCCGGTACGAGGAGGTCCCGACCGACTACGCGGCGTTCGACGCGGTGCAGTTGCTCGTGCTGCCGGCCGACGCGTTCGCGGCGACCGGCCGCGCGTTCGCCGACCGCGCGCTCGCGTGGGGCCACGCTCCGCGCGGGACGTATGAGGTCACCGTGCGCGTGCCGGTGACGGCGCCGGCGGTCTGGCTCGTCGCGTTCGGCCCGTTCACGGGCGTCGACACGAGCCGCCCCCTGGGCGCGGCGCGCACGTACGCCCTCGACGTGCGCGACGCGGGCGGCGTCGCGCGCGCGTGGGTCGAGCCGGCGGCCGGCGAGCTGACGGTGAAGGCGTGGACCTCCCACCCCGAGGTGGAGCGTGGCGGCCCGTGGCGGGACCCCGCGACCGGCATCGACCGCTGGTTCGAGGTGCGCCCCGAGCTCGTCTACGCCGCCGCGCGCCTCGCGGCGCCGGGCGACCCCGAGCCGGCCCAACTTGCGGCGGCGCGGCGCGAGGCCGACTCGCTACGCCACCGCGCGCAGGACCGGCGCGCGAAGGGGCAGGCCGACGCTGCCGCCGACCTCGAGCGCGAGGCCGCGGACCTCACCGCGAACTTCGCGACGCTCGACGACCGCCTCCCCGTGCCCGCCGCGCTCGCCGAGCGGCTGCGGCGGCTGCCGTTCCGGTGGCGGTGACCGTGCGCGCGCGCCTCCTCGCCGTCGCGGGCCTCGTCGCCGCGTCTGCGCTCACGACGTCGCTTGCGACGTCGCGTGCGGGCGGGGCGGGCGAGGCGCGCATCCGCCTCTCGGCGTGGAGGGACGGCCGGCTCGAGGTCCCGCGCGGCCTCCCGTCGCCGTGGGTCCCGCCGAGCAACCCCCTGACCGACGCGAAGGTGGCGCTCGGGCGCACGCTGTTCTTCGACCGCACGATGTCGCGCGACGGCACGAAGGGCTGCATCGACTGCCACGAGCCGGAGAAGGGCTACGGCGACGCGCTCCCGACCGCGGTGGGCGTGCGCGGCCAGGTGGGCGCGCGCAACGTGCCGAGCCTGCTCAACGCCGCGATCTACCCCGCGCTCTTCTGGGACGGACGTGCGGTCTCCCTCGAGGCCCAGGCGGAGGGCCCGCTCCTGGCCCCCACCGAACTCGACATGACCGAGGAGTTGCTCGTCGCGCGCATCTCGGCGGCCGTCGCCTACGCGCCCCTGTTCACCGCCGCGTTCGGCTCGCCGACGGTCACGCTGCGCCGGATCGGCCACGCCCTCGCGGCCTTCCAGCGGACGCTCCTCGCCGCCGACAGCCCCTTCGACCGCTTCTGGTTCGGCGGCGACGCGAAGGCGCTCTCGGCGAGCGCGCGTCGCGGCCACGACCTCTTCGTCGGCAAGGCCGCGTGCGCGGGCTGCCACACCGTCGGCCCGGGCGACGCCGCGTTCACCGACTTCGGCTTCCACGTCACCGGGACCGTCGTGGACGGCGCGACCGACCTCGGGCGCTCCATGGTGACGGGCGACCCGGCCGACCTCGGCCGCTTCCGCACGCCGACGCTGCGCAACGTGGCGCTCACGGCGCCCTACTTCCACGACGGCAGCGCGAGAACCCTCGCCGACGTCGTCGAGCACTACGACCGCGGCGGCACGAAGGTCGCCGGCCGCGCACCCGAGATCAGCCCGCTCCACCTGTCGCCCGCCGAACAGGCCGACCTCGTCGCGTTCCTCGAGGCGCTGACGAGCCCCGCCGCGGCCGTCGGGACGCCGTTCGAGGCGAAGGCCCGCGCGGAGGCGCCGAAGTGAGCCCCCGGCAACCCCTCGCCTCACGGCGCGCCGGCGTCGCGCTCGGCGTCGTACTCGGCGTCGTGCTCGGCCTCGCCGGGCCCGCGCTCGTCGTGCCCCGCGGCGCGCGCGCCGACGACGCGCACGCCGCGGCGCTCCTCGCCGCGCCCAACGCGCCCGACCATGACCCCCGCGCGGTGCGACGCGCGGCCGAAGACGCGCTCGAGGTCGCCCCCGACGACGTGCGGGCCTGGCGTGCCCTCCTGGTGGCCGTCGGCCGGCTGCTCGACGCGGACCTGCTCGACGACGCGATCGACCGCGCGCGCGCCGTCGCGCTGCCGGCCGTCGACGTCGAGTTGGGCCGGGCCCTGCTCCGCCGCGCGCGGCTCGACGCGCCGCCGGACGCGACGCGCCTCGCGGAGGCCGCGCAACGGCTGGCGCTCGTCGAGACGGCGGGCGACCTGGGCTGCCTGGGCGGCATGGCCGGCGCCCGCGACGCGCTCGACCTCGCGCACGCGCGCCACCTGCTCGGCGACGTGCCGGCGGCGCAGCGCGCGTACGAGCGCGCGCTCCTCGGCGACGAGGCCACGGGCGACCTCGCGTGGCGCGGACTGGAGAGCCTCCTCGGGCACGACGACGCGAAGCTCCTGCCGCTGTCGGCCGAGCTCGTCGCGCGCCACCCCGCACGCGGCGCGGTGGTGCGCGGGCGGGCCGACGTCGTGGAGCGCGTCTCGGGACGCGCGGGCTGGGTCGTGTTGCTCGAGGCGAGGGACCTCCTCGCGACGTCGCCGCGGACGATGCTCGCGCTCGCGCGCCGCCTCCGCACGGCCGACGACCGCCACGACGAGGCCCTCGCGCTCGAGCGCCGCGCCCTCGCCGCGGCGGCGGGCGACCTGGTGGTGCTCGACGGCGTGGAGGGCCTCTGGCGTCAGCACCGGCCGCTCGCCTCCCCCGCCGACGTCAACACGCTCGTCGCCGACGCCGACGCGCTCCTCGCCGCCGTCGCGACGGACCCGGCGCGCGCGCTCAGCTACCGCAACGACCTCGCGTTCCGGCTGCGCGACGTCGTCGCCGCGTTCGCGTGGCGCGGCGAGGGGCGCACGCAGGGCCTCGCGGTCGGCGCGCCCGTCGCCGCCCGCGCCTGGCTCGACCGCGTGGTGCGTTGGTACGACGAGGCCGTGGCGACGATCCCGGCGGACGCCGCGTCGCTCCCGTTCGCGCAGCGCTGGGTGCTCGCCGGCGTGCTGAACGACGCCGGCCTCATGCGCCACTACTGGCTCGACGTGCGCGACCTCGACCGGGCGCAGGCGCTCTATCTCCGGGCGTTCGACCTCACCGACGGCGCATACGTCGACACGTACCACTACAACCTGCAGTATCTGTTCGGGCTCGAGCGGCCCGGGCAGGAGGCGCTCTGGTTCGCCCTCGCCCGCCGCGCGGCGCAGGCCGTGCTCAAGGAGGGCCCGGACGGCGGCTTTGTGCCCGACGACGGCAAGCGCGCGGCGGCGCGGCGCGACGCCGACGCCCTCGAACGGGTCCTCGAGGCGCGCAAGGCGGCCGACGGCGGGCGGTAACAGCGGCGGGCGGTAACGGCGGCGGGCGGTTCCGGACGCGGACCGGGTGCCCCCCCCGCTCCGACGATCCACCGCACGCCGCCGCGCCGTCCGTAGAATCGGAACCTTCCCCGACGAGGTTCCCGATGGCCGTCCGCTCCGCCTGGCTCGCCGCCCGCAAGGGTCACCCCATCCCCACCCAGTTGCGCTACGCCCGCGAGGGCGTGGTCACCGAGGAGATGCGCTTCGTCGCCGAACGCGAGGGCCTCGACCCCGCGTACGTCCGCAGCGAGGTCGCGCGCGGGCGGATGATCATCCCGGCGAACGTCAACCACCCCGAGCTCGAGCCGATGGCCATCGGCATCAACGCGCGGTGCAAGATCAACGCCAACATCGGGAACTCGGCCGTCGTCAGCGACATCGAGGGCGAGATGGAGAAGCTGGCGGTCTGCCTGAAGCACGGCGCCGACACGGTGATGGACCTGTCCACCGGGGGCGGGATCATCGAGATCCGCGAGGCGATCCTCCGCGGCTCCCCCGTCCCGATCGGGACGGTGCCGATCTACCAGGCCCTCGAGGAAGTCGCCCGCCCGGAGGACCTGACCTGGGAGGGGATGAAGCAGGTCATCATCGCGCAGGCCGAGCAGGGCGTCGACTACATGACGCTGCACTGCGGCATCCTCCTCGAGCACATGCCGCTCGTGGCCGGGCGCCTCACGGGCATCGTCTCGCGCGGCGGCTCGCTGACGGCGCAGTGGATGCTCCACCACCACCAGCAGAACCCGCTCTACGTCCACTACGACGAGCTGCTCGACCTCCTGCGCGCGTACGACGTGACGATCTCGCTCGGCGACTCGCTGCGCCCGGGCTCGCTGCACGACGCGTCCGACGCCGCGCAGTTCGCTGAACTCGACGTGCTCGGCGAGTTGACCCGCCGCGCGTGGGCGAAGGACGTCCAGGTGATGGTCGAGGGCCCGGGCCACGTCCCCATGGATCAGGTGGCGCCGAACGTCGAGCGCCAGATCAAGGTCTGCTCGGAGGCCCCCTTCTACGTCCTCGGGCCCCTCGTGACCGACGTCGCCCCCGGCTACGACCACATCACGAGCGCCATCGGCGCGGCGCTGGCCGGCTGGGCCGGCGCGGCCATGCTCTGCTACGTCACGCCGAAGGAGCACCTCGGGCTCCCCAACGCCGAGGACGTGAAGCAGGGGATCATCGCCTACAAGATCGCGGCGCACGCGGCCGACATCGCGCGGCACCGCAAGGGCGCCCGCGACCGCGACGACGCACTCAGCAAGGCCCGGTACGAGTTCGACTGGAAGCGGCAGTTCGCGCTCTCCCTCGACCCCGAGACCGCGCAGCGCTACCACGACGAGTCGCTGCCCCAGGACGTCTTCAAGACGGCGCAGTTCTGCTCGATGTGCGGCCCGAAGTTCTGCTCCATGCACATCAGCCGCGAGATCGAGGACTGGAACGCCGCACAGGCTCCCAAGGCCGGCGGGGCGGCGCCGCTGGCTGGCGCGCTGGCGCCGAAGGCCGCCGACGCGCCCGCGGGCGCGTCGCGGAGCTAGCGGCGATGACCGACCACCCCGCGCCGCTCGCCCTCATCGTCGACGACGATGAAGACAGCCGCAGGATCCTCTCGAAGGTCGCGGAGCGGCAGGGCTTCCGCGTCGAGCAGGCCTGCGACGGCGAGTCCGCCATCCGCCTCCAGCGCGAGTTGCGCCCCGACCTCATCCTCCTCGACGTGTCCATGCCCGGGATCTCGGGGCTCGACGCGCTGCGGGAGATCCGCGAGGTGGACCCCCACGTCGCGGTGGTCGTGGTCTCGGGCGCGGCCGACGCCGAGATCGGCGAGAAGGCCCTCGACCTCGGCGCGGTGAACTACGTCGGCAAGCCCTTCGACATCCGCGAGATGCGGTTCGTGCTCGAACGGCTCCGCGGCGCGTTCCAGGAGGAGGAGGACCTCCAGCCGGCCCTCGGCATGCTCCGGGAGCGCCGGACGGTCCTCGAACTGGGCACGGACATCGGGAAGATCGCGGCGCTCGTCGCCTACCTCGGCCGCGAGGTGCGGGCCCACTATCCGGGGCACGACGTGCCCGTCACCGAGATCCGGCTCGCGCTCTACGAGGCCTTGGCGAACGCGGTCGAGCACGGCAACCTCGAGATCGACTACGACGCGAAGACGCTGGCCCTGGCCGAGGACGGCGGCGTCCGCGCCCTCATCGAGCGCCGCCGCGACGACCCGCGCTTCCGCGACCGCCGCGTGCGCATCGAGGTCGACTACGAGCCCACCACGGTCGTCTGGCGCATCCGCGACGAAGGGCGAGGCTTCAGCCCGCGTCACGAGGAGGAGACGCACCACCTCGGCGACACGACGGCGCTCCACGGGCGCGGCCTCGTGCTGATGCGGCACCTGATGGACGACGTCTCGTGGAACTCCTCGGGCAACGAGGTCCGCCTGACGCTGAAGATGAAGCGCCGCGACGCGCGGCCCTGACGGCACGCGAGGCCCGGACGGCGACGGGGGCCTAAGGCCCATCGGGGCACCTGGGGCGCGTGCCGGCGCCGCGCGCCGACGCGAGGCCCGGCGGCCGTCGGGACCCGGCCGGGCCTCGCGTCGCGGGGTGCGTCGTCCGGCGGGGATGGCAACATCTCGGACCATGACCCCGACCTGCCCTCGTCGTCTCCGCTGGCTCCCGATCGCGCTCCTGACGCTCTGCGGCGCCCTGTGCGGCGCCCTGTGCGGCGCCCTAGAGCCCGCCCGCGCACAGGACGACCCGGCCGCTTGGGTGTCGCTCGTGGTGTTGCACACGAACGACGTCCACGGGGGGGTACTCCCGCGATCCCCCGCGCTCGCCCAGCTCGACGCCGACGAGGACGTCGGCGGGTTCGCGGCGCTCACGGCCGCCGTGAAGGCGGAGCGGGCCGCGGCGGCGGCCCGCGGGGCCCACGTGTTGTTGCTCGACGGCGGCGATGTCTGGCGCGGGACGCCGGAGGGCGACCTGACGCGCGGCGACCTGATCGTGGAAGCGTTCGGCCGGCTCGGCTACGACGCCGTGGCCGTCGGCAACCACGAGTTCGACCTGGGGCTCGCCAACGCGGTGCGCCTCGCGAAGGCGTCCACGTTCCCCTGGGTCTCGGCGAACGTCACCGAGACGGCGACGGGCGCCCCGCCCTCGTGGTTGCGGCCGTCCGTGGTGAAGGAGGTCGGCGGGCTGCGGGTCGGAATCGTGGGGATGACGACGGTCGAGACGCCGCGCATCGTGGTGGGCGGCGACGCGCTGGGCCTCACGTTCGGCCCGGTCGCCGAGGCGGCGGTCGCGCAGGCGAAGGCGCTCGCCGCCGCGACCGACCTCTTGATCTTCGTGACGCACCTCGGGCCGCAGGTCGACGCCGAGATCCTGAAGGCCGTGCCGACGTGCCCGCTCGTGGTCGGCGGCCACAGCCACACGCGGATCGCGAAGCCGATCGACCCGCGCGGCGACGGCTCGGGGTGGATCGTGCAGGCGGGCACGGCGTGTATCGTCCTCGGCAAGGTGACGCTCGACGTGCACCGCGCGACGAAGCGGGTCCGACTCCGCACGAGCGAGTTGATCCCGCTGGTCCCATCGAAGGTCGGGAGCGACGCGGAGGCGGCGGCGTTCCTCGCGGGACGCCTCGACGCGATCGCCGAGTTGAAGGCGCTGCGGGCCGTAGCGGGCACGCTGGCGGGCGATCTGCCGCGCGTGGGCGCCGCGCCGCGCGACACGAGTCCGGCGGGGCACTTCCTGGCCGACGCGACGCGGGTCGCGGGGGGCGCCGACGTGGGGTTCGCGAACCGGGGCGGCATTCGCGTCGTGTTGCCGGCGGGGCCGGTGACGCTGCGCGACCTGTTCCTGCTGATGCCGTTCGACAACACGGTGGTCGTGGCGACGCTGACGGGCGCGGAGTTGAAGGCGGTGGTGGGCTACTCGCTGCGCACGGGGATCGGCGGGCGGATCTCGCCGCTCGAGGTCTCGGGGATCGCGGCGACGTTCCGGCTCGCCGAGCGCGACGGGGCGCAGGCGATCGAGTGGGGCTCGTTCGACGTCGGCGGCGTCCCGGTGGACGAGGCGAAGGTCTACCGCGTCGCGCTCAACTCGTTCCTCGCGGGCGGCGGCGACGGCTATGCGCAACTGATCCGGCCGGACGCGAAGGACACCGGCCTCTTGGTGCGCGACGCGCTGCGGGAGGCGCTGAGGAAGGCGGGCACGTACGCGCCGGAGCGGGCCTCGCGTCTCGTCGAGTTCCGGTAGCCGCGGGCGCGCGGGACCGGATCTGCGACGGCCCCGGCGGGCCCCGATCGGCCCCTACCGGCTCGTCGTGGCGCCGGACGCGGCGGACGGCGTCGACGAGATGCCGTTCGTGGGCGGGCGGTAGCGTTCGACCGCGAGGACCTTGAAGAGGAGGCGGCGGGCGATGCGCCGGCCGGGCGCGAACGACTGCAGCCAGCCGTCGATGCGGGCGAGTTCCTCGCCGTCGGTCTCGGCGCCGAGGAACTCGACGAGGATGCGGACGCCGTCGCGCGCGCGCGGGTCGCTGACGGGATCGAGCACGAGCAGGGAGGCGACGGCGTTCTGGCGGAGGTTCTTGAACGTCGCGCCGCCGACCCCCTCTTCTTCCCCGCCGGCGAGGGCGCCGTCGCCGGTGAAGCGGGCGGCCACGAGGAGGGTGGTCTCGGGGCGACCCTTCGAGCTGACGCTCGAGAGCATCGCCACCGCGGTCCGGCGATCGAGGAACGAGCGAGCGAGTTCCTGGAGTTCGTCCATCGGAGCCGGGGGGGGGGTGGGGCCTTGCGGGGAGCGCCGGGGGTAGGGGGTCACCATACCCGGCGCCGGGGAGACGTCGGTGTCCGGCACGACGGATGCTGGGGGGCCTTCGGGCCCGATTCGGCCTGTCCGTTGGTTGCGGTGGCGGCGGTCGCCGGTACCATTCGCGCTTCGACCTGCACCGGGGCGTAGCGCAGCTTGGTAGCGCGCTTGGTTCGGGACCAAGAGGTCGCTGGTTCGAATCCAGTCGCCCCGACCATTGTTCGCGGAGCCGCCAGCGCAAGCTGGCGGCTCCTTTCGTTGGCGCTCCGCGACTGAATTCGACCCGCGACCGGGAGGGGAGGTAGGCGGCGCGAGCGGAGCGAAGCGACGCCGTAGGAGGGGCCCCATGGCCCCTCCTTCGAGAGCGGCGCGTTGCGCGGGGTACGCCGTGGAGGGCGTCTCCCGGGATGCCACCCGATCTGCGGATCGCGCGGTCCGTCCCGGGCGGGTTCTGGCGGACTCCGCGCTGGTTCGAATCCAGTCGCCCCGACCATTGTTCGCGGAGCCGCCAGCGCAAGCTGGCGGCTCCTTTCGTTGGCGCTCCGCGACTGAATTCGACCCGCGACCGGGAGGGGAGGTAGGCG
>Ga0163144_10019009_pt1 | contig 13854 bp, 10 predicted proteins | sample OliLak19BULKMAT1_FD_123175 | JGI IMG/M metagenome (GOLD analysis project Ga0163144, IMG submission 123175) | Freshwater microbial mat bacterial communities from Lake Vanda, McMurdo Dry Valleys, Antarctica - Oligotrophic Lake LV.19.BULKMAT1 | ecosystem: Environmental > Aquatic > Freshwater >... | reverse complement strand
GATCAGGGTGAACCCTTTTGGCAAATGACCTTGACGTTTCATTTTCGCACCTCCAAAAAACGATGTGAGAAATCCGAACGCACAATTTGAGAAACACTTTCTTTATGTTGGCAATTCTGCAACGCGCAGACAAGCCGTCTGGGATAGATAACAATAAATTAATTAAAATAAAAAATAGTCCGTGTGCGTCACGGCGCTTGAGGCTTGCCCAGTTCTCCTGCTTCAGGTCGAGCAGCAGCAGGCACCGCATCGCCATTGGCAACTCCCCCATTGGCAGCTCCGGCATTGGCAGCTTCGGAGCCAGCGGTATTCCGCCGTTCAGTCGTAGCGAATTCCGTTGGTTCGACCGTGATGTCCAGGACTTCGGCTTCTTTCTCAGTGGGATGCACGACCCCGTAATACACATACAGCACGCGTTGCTTCAAGAGTCCTCGGTAGCGATAAGTATCCTCTCTCGTCGCCACAAGCCGATTAGCTTTGAGGTCTCCGTTTGACTCAACGCTGGAATACTGTGTGATTAACCGTTTGATGTCCGACTCGGTGACAGGACCTGCGCCAAGAGCTTCATGAGCGGCCGCAAAGTCCGACTGGAAGGAACGAGATACCACTAATTCCACCAGCATCACGACGAACAGGAGCACAATTCCGCCCCGCACAATCGCAAGTTCGACTTTTGAGCGTGGTCTCTTGCCGTCAGTGGCCGTCGTCTGCGTCCCGGCAGTCATGTCCGGTTGCGCATCAGCTGATACTGCCGAAAACGCGGCATCGTTCTGGTTCATGGTCAGGTATCCTTCGTATGAGCTAGCAACCCGGTATCCGGTGGTTCGGACAAATGCACTCCTTAAATCGCGAGTGTTTAGTCTGCAATGGTCACGTGAAAAATGCTAGCCTTACTCAGAAAAAATTTCCGCTTATTGCCTCTGCACGCCGATCCGTGACTGTGCCCGTGGTCAAAGTGTACGTGCTGCTGGTGAAACTCGGTATTTACCAACTTCCCGTTCAGGGTGATGCGTGTTATGGTTATGGTGATCTACCTCACGCGGTCGAAAGTGACATTAACCCGAAGCGTCAACGAGGGCCGCAAATCCCCATCCCTCGCTGACGCTTCGGGTTACCATCCGGTGCTCACAAAAGTGTGATTTTCGGCCGCGCGGAGTACAAATGTCGAAGTCCTCGGCGCTGGATGCCTGGAAACCGACCGTCGTGGCGAATTCGCGTGCGTTCGGTTTTGAGGAATCGCTGACCGGGAGTCCACTGTGCGGGTGAAGCTTCAGCACGCCGTTCAACGGAGCCAAAGTATGACGGTCGCCCTTTACATTACATCCGGCAATTGCGCCGAGAGTCCTCTGATCGATTACATCAACCAGACCGGGAACGTACAAAGAGTCTGCGTGCCACCCATTCGATCGCTGCAGACGACCATTATCTTCCTGGCGGCGATGATGGGATCCGCAATCGTCCGGGCGCAACAACCGCAGCCGGAAGAATCAGGAACCAGTCAGTCTCCATCATCGACAATCGAATTTGTTCGTGACGTTCGGCCGATCTTCGAGAAGCACTGTTATCGTTGCCACGGGGCAGACAAGATTGAAGGCGGACTCCGGCTCGACTTGCGTGCGCAGGCGTTGAGGGGCGGCGATGCGGGGCTTGCCATTCAAGCCGGGAATGGCAGTGAAAGCCTTCTGTTCGCGCGGATTTCCACGGGAGACGCCGACGTCCGGATGCCCCTGCGTGGCGTACCGTTGACGGCGGTCGAAATTGATATTCTGAAACGATGGATCGACGAGGGAGCCATCTGGCCCGCGAGTGGCGCGGACACTCCTGGTGTTCAACACTGGGCATTTGAGGCACCGGTCCGACCGGATTTGCCTCCGGCGGGCGATGCGGCCAGGCCACGGAATGCAATTGATCGTTTTGTCCTGGCGCGCCTGGAGTCAGCAGGATTGCAGCCGTCCGCCGAAGCAGATCGGTACACGCTGATCCGGCGGGTGTATTTCGATCTGCTCGGCCTGCCGCCATCGGCTGCTGCAGCAGATGAATTCGTTTCCGATCACAGTGCGGACGCCTACGAAAGACTGGTCGATCGACTTCTTGCATCACCGCACTATGGTGAGCGGTGGGCTCGCGAATGGCTCGACCTGGCCCATTACGCCGACACCAACGGCTACGAAAAGGACCGTCCCAGATCCGTGTGGCCTTACCGAGACTGGGTCATCACGGCTTTCAATGCCGACATGCCGTTCGACCAGTTTACGATCGAGCAAATTGCCGGTGACATGCTTCCGGGAGCCAGCATCTCTCAGAGAACCGCAACCGGATTCTTCCGCAACACGATGGTGAACGAAGAGGGTGGCATCGATCCGCAGGAAGACCGATTCAAGAGAATTGTTGATCGAATCAACACCACCGGCACCACATGGCTGGGGCTGACCATCAGCTGCGCTCAATGTCACAGTCACAAGTATGATCCGATCAGTCAGCGTGAGTACTACCAATTTTTTGGCCTGCTGAATAACGCCGATGAGATCAGTACGACAGTCCCGGATGACAGCATTGCTGTCCGGCGAGTGAATATCGAAAAGCAAATCGCTGCGATCGAAGCGGAAATGGAAGGCAATTTCCCGATCCCCGTCGATTTTGACTGGACAGGCGGCAAGCTGGTAAAGCTCGAATCCACCGGCGGAGCGACCATGACGCCGCAGCCGGACGGTTCAGTGCTTGTCTCGGGTGCCAATCCCGCGACCGACACTTACACCATTGTCATGGAAACGGACGCTGAACAGATCGCGGCATTGCGACTGGAAGCCCTGACCAATCCTTTGCTGACTCAAAATGGTCCGGGTCGCGCCGAAAACGGCAACTTTGTGCTGTCCGAACTGGATGTCACCGTCGCTCCGGCAGACGCATCGAGCCCGGCCGTGCCGTTGCAGCTGAGTCATGCCGTGGCGGACTTTTCTCAAGACGGCTTTTCGGTCGGCAGCGCGATTGATGGCATCGCAAACGACACCATCGGGTGGGCAATTTATTCGCCATCAGGTCAATGGAACGTGGGTCGCACTGCGACGTTTGAGACAGCCAGTCAGACCAGCGACTCAGGCACAAAGACGGTCACGGTGACGATCCGGCAGAAGCACGGGGGAAGCCACTGTCTCGGCTGCTTCCGACTATCGATCGGCAATCGGCTTGATAACACTATTTCGCGGGAAGAGCGGCACCGTCAGCAATGCGAAACACAGTTCACGCGGTGGAAAGAAGAAGCCACCGCAGGAGCCCGTGCATGGACCGTTCTGCAGCCAAAAACATACTCAGCCAATGCTGCATCACTGACACTGCTCGATGACAATTCCGTACTGGCCGGAGGCGATGTCACGAAGCGTGATGTCTTCGAAATCGAGTATGACACATCGCTGACGAACATAACCGCATTGCGACTGGAAGCGCTGCCGCATCCGACTCTGCCGGGCGGCGGACCTGGACGAGAAGATATTGACAACGCCGGTGATTTTTTCCTGAGTGAACTGATCGTGACGCCGGGTCACGGTGATTCAAATGCCCCACGCTCCGACAGGATTCCTATTGCCGGGTCTGCGCACAGTTTCGCCGGTGCCGGAAGTTCTTCGGCATTGGCGTTTGATGGCAATGAAGAAACCTCCTGGACCATCTCCGGCGGCCATGGTCAGGCACAGAGCGCAGTCTTTTCGTTTGAGCAACCTGTTTCTGGCGGGCCGGGGACTTCGTTGAAAGTCGCGCTGATCCATTTTTCGTATTATCCGGTGAGTCTCGGTCGGTTTCGTATTTCGGTGACCGACGCCCCGAATTCCGAACGCCTGTCCACATTACCGGCCGAAATCGAGTCGCTGCTGGTTCTCCCGGACGCTCAAAGGACATCCGAGCAGCAGCAGACTCTTCGAAAGTATTTTCTGTCAATCGCCCCGGAGTTGGCTGCCGAGCGAAAGAGGATCGCCGAGATTCGCAAATCCATGCCGTCGTTGCCGACAACGTTGGTGGTGCAGGAGCGGTTGCGAGAGCATGCACGCATCACGCACATCCGTGAGCGCGGCGAGTACCTGAAGCCGACAGAGGCTGTCGCCAAACTGGATGTGCCAGCGGTGCTGCATCCGCTGCCGGATCAGAAGGCCACAGATCGACTCGCGCTCGCGCAATGGCTTGTTGATCGCCGCAACCCGCTTACGGCTCGAGTTGTGATGAATCGTCACTGGGCAAAGTTCTTTGGACAGGGGCTTGTCAGGACAACCGAAGATTTCGGAACACGCGGTGAACCGCCAACCCATCCCGAACTTCTGGACTGGCTGGCAACAGAATTCATGGACTGCGGCTGGAGCCAGAAGACGATGCACCGGTTGATCGTAACCAGCAGCACCTATCGGCAGTCGTCACAGACAACAGCCGAGGCGATGGAACGTGATCCACAGAATCGCTGGCTCGCTCGAAGTCTGCGGCTGCGGGTCGAAGCGGAAGCAGTCCGAGACATTGCCCTTTCGGCGGCCGGACTGCTGGACACGACCGTGGGCGGTCCCAGTGTGTTTCCGCCTCAGCCGGCGGCGGTGACAGGTTCTGCGTTCGGTGGCCTGCAGTGGAAGACGGAAACAAACGCCAACCGCTATCGACGAGGACTTTATACCTACGCCAAACGCACAGCCCCGTATGCCGCATTTGTGACATTCGATGCTCCGAGTCATGAGGCATGTACCGTGCGACGTGAGAGGTCAAATACTCCGTTGCAGGCACTGACTATGTTGAACGACACGGTCTTTGTGGAATCCTCGCAGGCGCTGGCTCGACGGGTGATGACGGACACAACCGGTTCCACGAAAGATCGGCTGATCGCCCTGTTTCGCAACGTGCTCACGCGACCACCGACTTCTTCGGAGATGGAGCTGATGCAGCGTTTTCTGGACGAGCAGCTGGTTCGGTTTCGCGGAGGCGAAGTGAATGCCGTTGTGGTCGCGGGAGGAACGCATCAGCGCTGGGACTTCGCGGTCGATACCGAAGGCTGGATTTCACAGCAACAGAGCAACCTTGCCGTCGATTCGGGAGTCATGCGAATCACCAGCTCAGGCAATGATCCCAGGATCATTGCGGACATCAGGAGCCCGGCTGGCCAGGCGGTCCTGCGGTTTCGAGCGCGTTGTCAGGACCGGCATTCCGGGCGCGTCTATTGGCTCACTGTGGATGCACCTGAAGCAAAAGAGGCCAACTCGACGGTCTTCGAATCTGTCGGAAGTGAGTGGCATGAATACGCGCTGGATTTGAATGCCACATCTGCGATTGTCGGACTTCGATTTGACCCTGGACAGGGTTCCGGCGATGTTGAAGTCGACTGGATGGAGTTGTCGTATTCTCGCCTGCCGGAGATTAAAGCTGACACTTCGGAGTTAGCGGCCTGGACCACTCTTTCGCGGGCGATTCTCAATCTGGATTCAGCAATCACCAGGGAGTGAAGACATGCATTTTGAAGTTCCGGACCGCGAGTTTATCGAACCGCTGCGCCATAGGACAACTCGCCGACAGCTGTTGAACCAATGCGGATTCGGCATCGGCAGAATCGCTCTGGCGACATTGCTGACCGGTTTGGGACCGCACGCAGCCGCAGTGCAGACCGACCGGAATCCGCTTGCTCCCCAGACACCTCATCGCACCGGGAAAGCGAAATCCGTCATTCACCTGTTTATGGCCGGGGCTCCCAGCCAGCTGGACATGTTTGACTACAAGGAAACTCTGATCAAACATGCCGGGCAGCCGGTTCCCCCTGAAATTATCAAGGATCAGCGCTATGCGTTCATCCGTCCTGATGCGGCCATGCTGCCACCACAATTCACGTTTAAGCGATGCGGTCAGAGCGGTACGCATCTCTCGGAATCTCTGCCACATCTGGCAGGAGTTGTCGATGAACTCACCATCATCAAGTCGATGCACACCGATCAGTTCAACCACGCACCGGCTCAGATTCTGATGAGTACCGGGTTTCCGCAACCGGGCCGCCCGTGTATGGGGGCCTGGGTGACTTATGGACTTGGTTCGGAGTCTGACTCGCTTCCGGCCTTTGTGGTGCTGCCCAGCTTCAAAGGAACCAGCGGTGGTGCTGCAAACTGGTCCAGCGGTTTCCTGCCCTCGATATACCAGGGAGTTCCGTTTCGCTCGCAGGGAGACCCCATTCTCAACGTTTCAAGCCCTGGCGGATACGATCGCCGTTTGCAGCGTGAATCACTGGACCTGATTGCGTCGTTGAATCGTGAGCAGTTCGAGACGGTGAATGACCCGGAAATCAGCAGCCGGATCCAAGCCTACGAAACGGCATTCCGCATGCAGTCCACCGCTCCGGAACTGATGGACCTGTCCTCGGAATCGAAGGAAACTCTGCAGATGTACGGGGCCGTGCCGGGAACTTCTTCGTTCGCGAACAACTGTCTGCTCGCAAGGCGACTCGTGGAGCGAGGCGTGCGATTTGTTTCCCTTCTGCATGAGGGGTGGGACCACCATACAAATATCAAAGAGAGTGTGCAGGAGCAGTGTCAACTGACCGACCAGCCCGCCGCGGCTCTGATCAAGGATCTGAAGGCTCGCGGCCTGCTGGATCAGACTTTGGTTGTTTGGGGTGGTGAATTTGGACGGACGCCGATGGTTCAGGGAGGATTGGGTCAGAGTCGAAGCAAACCTGGTCGAGACCATCATCCGCAGTCATTCTGCTGCTGGCTGGCTGGCGGCGGCGTCAAATCCGGGGTGACGGTCGGACGAACCGATGACATTGGCTTTCGCGTCGTCGAAGATCCTGTTCATGTCCATGACATGCAAGCCACGATCCTGCATCTGCTCGGGCTGAACCATGAACTGCTTACATTCAGGTTTCAGGGACGCGAGTTCCGACTGACGGATGTCGGTGGAAAGATCGTGAGTAAGGTACTGGCGTGATTTGACGTCCCGCGCTATTCGTGTTAGATTCCTATACGATTTGCTGCGCGCATGGTGCGCGCCTCTTTCGGCAAGCGAAAAACGTGAGCGGTTTCGACCGCCAGACAAAGTAAGGTCTGCGAACGACGAATTCCGGGGGCGATTCCATGCGGACTGTGACCGGAGCAATTCTGCTCGTGGCGGCAGAGCTGTCTTATGCTCATGCCTGTCTGATCCCGTTTCCCAATCAGGAAGCGGCTGTACAGATTCTGATCCCCGCGAGTGTGGTGGCGCTTTTTCTGGGGGCAGCGTTCCTGATCTGGGGTATCGTTACGGAGCACAGCCGATCCCGCAGCAGGAGTCAGCAGGTTGACAAGGTTGCCGTACCATGAACCTCAGGCGGGCTCAGGTTGCAGACCGGACCGTGCGCCTGCTGCTTGTCCTGGCGACGGCAATGGGCACATGGATCGTATTGCGTCCGGCGATCAACTCCGGTGGAGTGCAGCATTCCATCAGCACAGCGGCCTGGTGTCTTTCCGCGCACCGATTCGATCAGGCGCAGTCTGCCGCAAATCGAGTTCTGGAACTTTCTCCCGGTTCGTCAGCTGCCTTTCTGCTGGCTGGTTACGCCGCTGCCGGAGCAGCGGACTTTGAATTATCGAGTTCGCTTCTGAGCCGGGTGCCATCGGAAAGTCGACACTCCCATCTTGCTGAACTGGGACTGGCAAAAAATCTGCTCACTCGCGGAAGAGTTGAGGCAGCGGAGCAGCACTATCGTCGAGTTTTGCAGCAGGACCCATACAACATCGAAGGTAATCGACGGCTTGGACACTTACTGCAGGCAGAGGGGCGTGTCTGGGAATCGGTCGAATTCCTCAAGCGGTTGCTGTTCCGTGGTGAATTTAACGGGAACGAATTGTTCATGGTTTCGTCGATCGATCGATACTTCAGGATCGATCGAAAATTGCAGCAGACTTTGAGTGCAGAAGACCCGGGAGATCCGCTGATTCGCATGGCAGAAGTCCGTCAGCACATGATCGAGAGCCGTGAGGCGGACGTCCGATCGGTCCTGGAGGATCTCGTTCGAATCTACCCGCACCTGGCAGAGCCGGTGGCAAGATTGGGGAGGCTGATCGTCGACGGCGGAAATCAGGAGGAATTCCTTCGCTGGAATGACCAGCTGACAAGGGAACATGAAGAACATCCGGAGATCTGGTTTATCCGCGGGCTCTATGCACGTCGAGCGGGCCAGTTAACCACAGCCGTCCGCTGCTTTCTGGAAGCGCTGGTCCGGTCCCCTCACCATGCCGGAGCCAATTATCAGGTCAGTGGATGTCTGCTGCAGCTGGAGCAACCTCAGCGAGCTGCGGAGTTTTCGGCATTGCCCCCCATTTTGTTCCGCCTTGATCGGGAACTGAACCAGGTGCAGGGCACGCCGAACTCTGAAAATGCTCAGCGGGTTGTGCGGTCGCTGCAAACGCTGGGGCGACATTGGGAAGCAGCCGGTTGGGCGTATATTGCGAAACAATTTCCGGGCGCCGAGGAGTGGTGTGTTGCCGTCATTGAAACAGAAATGCGGAAGGTGAGTGCGTCTGAAGGATTGATCGCCCGCGATGCTCAACCAGCGCTTCGGCTGGACATTTCTGAATATCCGCTGCCGAAATGGTCTCGCGCATCGGAATTTTCGAGCGGCGAACAGCTGCCGCCGCGTTCCGGACACTTCAGCGACTGGCAATTCTCCGAGGAATCGAATTCAGCCGGGATTGAGTTCAGCTATTTTGACGGTACGACCCGGCGGGATCGTATGCGGCACGTCATTGAAACGCTCGGTGGTGGTTCAGGAGTCATTGATTTTGACGCTGATGGCTGGCCGGACCTTTACGTAGCTCAGGGCAATTCGTGGCGGCAGCCAGGAGCCGGATCATCACCGCTCGATCGACTGTATCGAAATACCGGACGCGGGCGATTTGCGGATGTCACGGCGTCGTGCGGGATCTGTGAAGGACAGATGAGCCACGGTGTTGCGGTCGGCGACTATGACAGTGATGGCTTTGCAGATCTGCACATCACAAATCTGGGGCCCAACAGCATGTTTCACAATAACGGAGACGGAACGTTTGCAGACATATCGGCTTCCTCCGGAACGGCGGGAGATGAATGGTCGACCAGTTCTGCCATCGTCGATCTGTCAGGTGACGGACTGCCCGACGTTTTTGTCGTAAATTACCTGGACCGTGATTTCGTGGTGCAGAACCCCTGCCACAGAAACGGGTTTGAGATTGGCTGTGCGCCCGACTCACTTCCACCCGCCCGAAACAAGTTCTATCTGAACTCCGGCAACGGTCAGTTTGAGGATATCAGCGATTCGGCCGGAGTCAGTTCTGAAGCCGGAAACGGTTTGGGGCTGATCGTTGCCGACTTCCACAATGAGCAGCGTCTGGGTGTGTTTGTGGGCAACGACTCGACGCCGAACTTTCTGTTCCGAAATCCACATCCGACAGGCAATTCCAGGTTTCAACTGCAGCAGCAGGGACTGGAGGCAGGTGTGGCGCTCAACGGAAATGGCAGTCCGATCGCGTCGATGGGAATTGCCGCAGGAGATGCGAACGGTGACGGACTGCTGGATTTGTTCGTGACCACCTACATGAATGACCCGGATACCCTCTTTGTCCAGCAGGAACACGGTTCATTTCTTGACCAGACTCGCCGGGCGCGGCTGCCCCTTCCGACTGCGCCGGTACTGGGATTTGGTACGCAGTTCCTTGATGTGGATAACGATGGCTGGGAGGACCTTGTCGCGACGAACGGCCACGTGATTCCACCGCCTCCTGGCGAGCCGGATGACGAACGTGACCTGATGCCGACTCAGGTGCTTGCAAACCTGGGTGACGAAACATTTCTGGAGGTACCTGCAGAAACGCTTGGGCCGTTCTTTGCGTTTGCAGGGCTGGGTCGGGGACTTGTGGAATGCGACTGGAACCGCGATGGTCGGCAGGACTTCTGTGTCACCTCAATCCACGCTCCTTTGGCGCTGCTCAGCAATCAGACGCCCGAGAAAAAACATCGGCTGGTCATTCGGCTGATTGGTACACGAACTTCACGCGATGCATTCGGAACCGTCGCCACCGTTAAGGCGGCGGGACGAAAGCTGATGCGACAACTCACCGCCGGAAGTGGCTATCTCGTGTCGAACGAACGTCATCTCTGGTTTGGGCTCGGACAGTCGCCGATGATCGATGAACTCGAACTCGCCTGGCCGAGCGGACTGGTGCAGCGGTTTGAAAAGCTTGAGGCGGATCAGGAGATACTCATCGTCGAGGATCGCGATGCGCCGATCATCCTGGAACGCTTTCCGACTCCGTGAAGGACTTGTCACTCGTCGTCCAGAACATAGACCATCGTGATGGATCTTACGATGTCGTGAGAGGCGAACTTCCACACGACTTTCTTTTTCTCGTCATGTGTGATCTCAAATGCATGCGCGCCTTTGCCTTCCTGCCCGCGCAGAAAATTCGCAACCACCAGGTTGCCGTTCTTCAGAACCTGCAGACTGGTGATCCATGTCAGGTTCAGCTCCGGCACATCGGCGGCAGTCAACTCCCAGACGATCTTTTTCTCCGGCGTGACTTCAATGATCCGTTTATCCGTGCCGCAGCCGATCAGCGTATTGCCGCTTGGCAATCGCAAGGCCTCAAACACATTTGTCACATTCGGAAACTCCCACACGGTCATGCCGTTTGCGTCGTACTCGCGCACGACCGCTTCGGCTTCGTGACATGCAAGCAAGTGACCATTCTCCAGCCGGTGCAGGCAGCGCAGCTGGGAGTGGGCAGCCTTCTCCGCAGTGCTCAGCTTCACGGTCGATACGACTTTGCCCGTTGAGTCGATCTCAACCGCCTGGCACGGACCCTGCTCGGCCAGGAGGAAATTGCCGTTGGGCAGTACGTCGCACGTGAGAATCTGTTCGCACCTTGAGCGATAGTCGAAGGTGACTTTATGTTCCCGGTCAATCTCCTGAATGCCCGTCGGATTGCCGCCATCGGCGAAGACGACTCGGCCGTCACCGGTCATGCGGAAGCAAACCGCAATTGACGGGAACTTATGTTCCCACTTCAGCTTGCCGTCGGTTGAAATCTCGACCAGCCGATGCGCCGCATCACTGTATTCGCAAACCATAATCCGGTGGCTTACAGTCTTTGGTTCGTCTGCGCCTTCTGAAAGTGCCAGCGACGAGGTCAACAACATCAGGACAAGGGGACCGCACCGTGAACATCGTTCGGAGAGAAACTTACAGACCATGGGAAACCTCGCGTTCGAAAAGCCGTTGAAATCGTGCCTCGGACAGAGCCCGTATCATAGCCTGCGGACCAGCCGGATGCTGCATCGACTTCGCCAAACTCTCAGTCCACGTACAGAAAGGAGGGAGGCAAACTGGCGCTGTCCAATCTACGCTTCAAACGTGCGGTCGAGAAATGGTCCGACCATCCGGGCGAGGGGTTCGAGGTCGATCAGAAACGAATCGTGGCCGTAGGGGCAGGGCAGTTCGACAAATGAAACGTGCTTGTGAACTCGCAACAGTTCTGAAACCAGTTCGCGACTTTGACTTGTAGGAAATAGCCAATCGGTATCGTAGGAGGCCACCAGAAAACGCGCCTGAGACTGACTCAGCGCATCGGCCAGAGACGTGAAACCATCGGACAGGTCATAGTAGTCCATCATCCGCGTCAGATACAGATAACTGTTCGCATCAAAGCGCTGCACGAAACGCTTGCCCTGGTAATGCAGATAACTTTCAATCTGGAATTCGGTTTCCTTCTGCATGCTGAACGCGAAACGATCGCTGTCCTGTAACCGACGTCCAAATTTCAGCTCAATCGAATCTTCCGACAGATACGTAATATGGGCTACCATGCGTGCCAGCGCCAGGCCGTAGCGCGGGCCTTCGGAATCGTAGTATTCTCCGTTCATGAATCCAGGATCCGCATAAATGGCTCGACGACCAACTGCGTTGAATGCAATTCCCTGAGCCGATAACTTAGGCGAGGACGCCAGCACGATGGCGGCTCGGACCTGTTCCGGAAACCTGACAGCCCATTCGAGGACCTGCATCCCGCCAAGACTGCCTCCGACGACACCCAGCAGTTGTCGAATTCCAAGATGTCGGACCAGCTCCGCATGAACAGCCACAACATCGCGAATCGTCAGGAAGGGAAAACTCAGACAATATCGCTTGCCTGTCGATGGATTGATCGATCCCGGTCCTGTTGTTCCCTGACAGCTTCCGAGCACATTGGCGCAGATGACGAAATACTTGTTTGTATCGAGCCCTCTGCCCGGACCGATAAAGCCATCCCACCAACCCGGCTTACTGTCATCGGCGGAGTGCAGACCAGCGGCATGAGCGTCACCAGTCAGTGCGTGACACACAAAAATGGCGTTGCTGGCATCGGCATTCAGCGCACCGTAGGTCTCGTAGGCAACGGTGATCGAGCTCAGCTCCTGACCACTTGCAAACCGCAGTGGATTCGACGGGTGAAACAGCTGGACAGATTGAGTGCCGACAACTCCGACGGAACTGGTGCTCAGGGTGACGTCACCTGCTTGATTTTCGACCGACATTCCATCACTTCAACGGGAAACAGGGGCTTCGTTACGGACACACGCTCAGGATCTTATCCGAAGTCGATGACGATGTCAGTTCAGATGCTGCAATCGTCCATTTCGCTATCCGTGTCGCCTTGACGGTTCTACACTCCGGATTTCCATACACTGCCCCGAGAGATTCTCCATGTCGAGCAACGATCCGTTTGACACCAACACGCACAACCCCTACAGCTTCTCGGACACGCCGCAGGTTCAGTTGCCGACGGACATGCAGCGCGGCCTGATGCATCACGTGACGGCCCTGAGCATACTCATGATCGCGCAGGGATCGCTGGTCACTCTGTACGGAATCGGCCTGGGCGTCCTCGCATTTGTCATGCCGGTATTCATTCAGGCTCAGGGCAGGATACCTGTCCGCCGGCACCTGTCGAGCCAGCACCTGTCGAGCCAGCACCTGTCGAGCCCGAACCTGAAGAGCCAGCACCTGAAGAGCCAGCACCTGAAGAGCCAGCACCTGAAGAGCCAGCACCTGAAGAGCCCGAACCTGAAGAGCCCGAACCTGTCGCGCCGATACCTGTGGCGCCGATACCTCTGGCGCCGATACCTGTCGCGCCATTTCCCGTCGGATTCGAATGGATGATGCTTGCAATTTACGGCAGCATGGGATTGGTATCACTCGTGATCGGAGTGCTCGGAATCTGGGCTGGAATTCGAATGCTGAAATTCCGGGGAAGAACATTTGGAATTGTGGCGTTGTCCAGCGGGCTCCTTTCAATTGCCGGTTGCTACTGTCTGCCCACCGCGATCGGACTGTTCGTCTATGGCCTGATCGTACTGCTGAATGAGCCCGTCAAGCGCGCCTTCGCAATGGGCGAAGAGGGCCGCACTGCGGCAGAAATTCAGAACCACTTCGCGCGTCTTTCGGGATAGCTGGTTTCAGTGATACACGGCACGGGCGTTCGAAGCAAATCCGCGTCGGAGACACGGGGCACATTCCAGATCGCGGGTCAGTGCTTTGCTGCTCACGATTTCACGGGTTTGACGTTCCAGATTTCATCCGCATACTGCTGAATCGTACGATCACTGGAAAACCAGCCGCTGGCCGCAGTATTCAGGATACTCATGCGATTCCAGTCTGCCTTCACCTTGTAAGCTTCGTTGACCCTGTTCTGTGCATCAATGTAGCTGCGAAAGTCGGCTATCGTGAGCCACGGATCGTGCCCGCTTCGCAATCCCGAGGTCAGTAGATTGAAGATGCCCGGTTCCGACCCGTTGAAGTGTCCACTCTCCAGCAGACTCATCACACGCTGAATGTCTGCATCGTGCGCGATGATCGCATTC
>Ga0163144_10019008_pt1 | contig 13854 bp, 11 predicted proteins | sample OliLak19BULKMAT1_FD_123175 | JGI IMG/M metagenome (GOLD analysis project Ga0163144, IMG submission 123175) | Freshwater microbial mat bacterial communities from Lake Vanda, McMurdo Dry Valleys, Antarctica - Oligotrophic Lake LV.19.BULKMAT1 | ecosystem: Environmental > Aquatic > Freshwater >... | reverse complement strand
GATTCAGGACTCGATTCAGGACTCGATTCAGGACTCGATTCAGGACTCGATTCAGGGCTCGATTCAGGGCTCGATTCAGGAGTCGCCGGAGTTTCAGGATAGGGATCGTACACCGGCGGTGATGCGGGAGGCGGCGGCGACGCAGGCGGCGATGGCGGTGAAGCAGTGGATTCTGCGACCGATTCTGGTGTCGGCGGTGATGCTGGCGGCGGTGGTGGCGATACCGGCGGTGATGCAGGTGGCGGTGGCGATACTGGCGGCGGTGGCGAAGCAATGGATTCCGCGACCGATTCTGGCTCCGGCGGTGATGCTGGCGGTGGTGGTGGCGATACCGGTGGTGATGCAGGTGGCGGTGGCGATGCTGGTGGCGGTGATGGTGCTACCGGCGGTGATGCAGGTGGCGGCGGTGATACTGGCGGCGGCGGTGGCGCAAAAGCAGCATAGGCAGGCGTGGTGAAAATAGATTTGATCGAGAAAAATTCTTCAAAAATCTCGTTGATGGGCATCTTCATCAGCCCATACTGATTTTTCAGCAGTACGGCGGGATCATGGCCGTTATTGCTGGCCGTGCTGTCCTGCTGGATTTCGGGTATTTCGCTCTGCGTGGAGGCCGTCGTCAGGTAGGAAGTCAGCAAAAATACAGACCACTTGGGGTTAAGTGCCCTGATTTTATTATCTTTTGTGCGTTTTTGTTTCATTCCCCGTGGCACAAGTGAGCTTTTCCTAGGCTGCTGCTGGTCAGGATTGACGTATTTTCAACAGGATAAAATTTTATAGGCTTTTTATATTTTAGAATATTTTCATGGGTAAGTGCAAGGAAGTTTCGCCTGTAAGGCGTGTTTAAATGCACATGGTTTTTCTGTCGAATGAATGGGCGAAAAAAGAAGGGCTAAAGAAGGGCGAGAATTGTGCGCGCTGCTTTGTCGCTTGGGCGCTCGCCATCGGGCAATAAAAGACGTGAAACGGCCGCTTTCTGGATGGTCTTTTGCACGGCTTGCGCTTCGGGGTGCGTGGCGAGGTTGGCCATCGCGTCGGCAATCATCAGCGGCGTGCACAGCTCCTGCAGTAATTCCGGAATTATCTCTTTCCCTTCCAGTATATTAACCAGATTGGCCATTTTAATAATGCTGTAGCGGCGCAGGTACCATGCCGATATGGCGTGCAGTTGGTAGGTGACAATCATGGGTACGCCGACTTTGGCGATTTCGAGTGCAATGGTGCCGGATTTGACAATGGCGAAATTGCTCGCCGCGATGGCGTCCTTCTTGTCTTCGTCATTGGCGGTGACTACCGCACGGAACGGACAGTTTTCAAAGAACGGAGTCACGAAGGCCATGACGTTGGGGGGTATGGCCACTGCCATGGACAGGTTAGGGAACTGGGTGGCCAGCATGGAAATGGCTTTGGCGAATATGGGCATATGCCGTTCGACCTCGCCTTTGCGGCTTCCTGGCATCAGGCAGAACAGGGGAGAATCGGGCGCAATCTGGTATTTTTCGCGGAATGCGGCACCGTCGCCGACCGTGGTTTCGGCAATGACCGGATGCCCGACCCAGGTGCAGGGCAGGCCGACCTTGTCGAAATAGGGCGGCTCGAATGGCAGCAATACCAGCAGGTGATCGAACAGGCGGGCGCATTTTTCGGCGCGGCGCGGTTTATAGGCCCACACGGTCGGTGCGACATAATGCACGAATTTGCTTTTGAGGTTTTTTTCTTTCCGCAGGCGCTCAACGACGCGCATCGAAAATCCGGGGACGTCAATGGTGATGACGACGTCAGGGTTTCTTTCCATTATATCATCGACGGTCTGGCGGATACGTACCGCGATGTTGAACATGTAGGGCAGGATTTCAATGAATCCGAGCATCGATAATTCGTAAAACGGGAACAGGCTGTCGAGCCCTTCGGCGATCATTTTCGGGCCGCCGACTCCGTAAAACTGAATGAGGCGTCCGGCTTTCTCTTTCATCGAACGCATCAGGTGCGCGCCGAGCAGATCGCCCGATGCTTCACCGGCAATGATGAACACGCGCAGCGCGCGTTCGGGCGTTTTGTTATCCGCCATGGCGTACTCCGATGACGAATAAACCGAGCGCATCGGCTTTGCTGAGCACGGTGTCCTTATCGAGGATGATGCTGCCACCGGCTTCTATGGCAATCCCGGCAAACCCGCTCTCAGCCATCTTTTCAATGGTGGACGGGCCGATGGTCGGCAGGTCGGTGCGCTCTTCCTGTCCAGGTTTGCGCGCCTTCACCAGCACGCCACAATTTTTTTCGCGTTTCAACGTAGCGCAGCGCGCAATCAGCGCGTCGGTGCCTTCGGCGGCTTCGACGCCGAGCACATAGCCGTTTTCCACAATAGCGGCCTGGCCGATATCGAGTTCGCCCAGTGTGCGCACGACTTTCAGCCCCTGCGCAATGTCGGATTTCGCACGCATGTCGGGTTTGATTTTGCCCAGCACGCCTTCGCCAGCGAGCAATCCGCCAATGACGTGATTGGATGCCACCACCTTGAATCCTTCGTCTTCTAAGAAACTGACTACGGCGCGCAGCACCGCATCGTCACCGGAGAAAAACGCCGCGCCGATACGCGCCAGTAATTTGGTGCCGGTGAGGTCGGGCCGGAGCGCGGAGAATGAGGGTCTGCGTATGTTTCCGGCCAGAACCACTTCGCTGGCGCCGACCTGCCGCAGATGCGTAAGCGCTTCACCCACCGCGCCCAGACGCACGACGGCGTGCGGCATATTCGCAATGGATTCCATGTTGGTGTTGTCTTCAAAGGCGATGATAAAATAGCGTCGTCCCATCGCGTCGCAACTTTCGGCAAGCTGTGCGGGAAGGCGTCCGCCACCGGCGATAATACCGAGGGCTGGCAGGTCAGCATTCATGCTGCCTGCGACGTGTCCTGACGGGAGAGTGACTTTGGTACGCATATGGAACGTGAACCTTTATCGCCGACGAAAGCGAGAATCTGCATGACTTCGTTGATTTTCCCGAACGCTTCGCGTGTTTTCACCGTGCGATCCACCAGCGTTCCCTCTTCTTCCTCGAACAGCATTTTATAGGCGTTGCGCAAGCCGTGGATGGTGTCGCGGTCAAAACCTTGGCGCTTGAGGCCGACTAAATTCAATCCGGCAAGGCTCGCGCGTTCGCCCATTACGGAGCCGAACGGAATCACGTCATGTTCCACGCCCGACATGCCGCCGATAATGGCGTGCGGCCCGATGCGTACCCACTGGTGAATGGCGGCAAGACCGCCGATAATGGCATGGTCGCCGACTTCGACATGGCCGCCGAGCGTGGCGTTATTGGCCATGATGACACGGTTGCCGACGCGGCAGTCATGGGCGATATGCGCGCCCACCATGAACAGGCCGTTATCGCCGACGGAGGTTATGAGTCCGCCGCCTTCGGTGCCGGGATTCATGGTGACATGCTCGCGGATGACGTTGTTGTCGCCGATGGTGAGGCGTGAGACTTCGCCTTTGAATTTCAAATCCTGCGGCGGGTGGCCGAGCGAGGCGAAGGGGTAGATCGTGCAGTTTTTGCCGATGCTGGTATGGCCGCCGATGGCGACATGCGACACGAGCTTGGTGCCGGAGTCGATGGTGACGTCGCCGTCAATCACGCAGTACGGGCCGATGACTACGTCCGCCGCGATTTTAGCGGTTTTGGCGATGATGGCGGTGGAGTGTATGAGGCTCATGCGGCTAATCCAGAATCATGGCGCAGATGACGGCGTCGGCGACCTTGGTGCCATCGACGGTTGCGGTGCAGGAAAATTTCCACACATTCTTGCGGCTCTGCTGCTTGTCGGCGCGGATATGCAGGGAATCGCCGGGCACGACGGGTTTGCGGAAACGCGCTTCGTCGATGGACATGAAATAGACCAGCTTTCCTTCCGAGGCTTTGCCGAGTGTTTCCACCACGAGCACTGCCGAAGTCTGCGCCATCGCTTCGATGATGAGTACGCCGGGCATGACCGGACGTCCGGGGAAATGGCCGATGAAATGCTGTTCATTGACGCTGACATTTTTAACGCCGACGGCGTACTGGTCAGGGACGATTTCAATAACCTTGTCGATCATCAGGAACGGGTAGCGATGCGGTATCATTTCCATGATGCGGTCAATGGGCACGACAGTATTACCTGACGACATTTCTTTCTGCTCCTTCGTTGCTACCTTATTCATCCGATAATTCTTTCTTCTTCCCCAGATTAGATATTGCTACCGTTTGCCGGTGCCATTCCTTGACCGGTATCGCGGGCGCTCCGCCATAACTCGCGCCGGGCGGAATATCGTGCATCACGCCCGATTGCGCCGCTATCTTGACTCCCGCGCCGATACGAATATGGCCGGCAATGCCGGTCTGGCCACCGATCATGGTGCCGTCGCCGACATGCGTGCTACCCGCAATACCACACTGGGCGGCAATAATCACGTATTTACCAAGCTCCACGTTATGGCCGATCTGGACAAGGTTATCAAGCTTGCAGCCTGTGCCGATAAGGGTATCCGGCCCGGCGCCACGGTCGATGCAGGTGCCGGAGCCGATTTCCACATCGTCGCCGATGAGGACGCGCCCAAGTTGCGGGACTTTAATGATGCCCTTGCGCGAGGGGGCAAACCCGAATCCATCCTGCCCGACATGGATGCCGCGATGGAAGAAGGCGCGCTGTCCGATGATGGTGTGGCTGATGCTGCATAACGCGCCGATGCGGCTGTGGCTGCCGATTTCAACACCATCGCCGATGACGGTATTGGCGCCGATCCAGCAATCATCACCGATCTTTGCGTGATCGCCGATGACGGCGCCCGGAGCGAGGCACACTCCCTTGCCGATGACGGCGCTGGCCGATACGGTAGCCAGCGGCGAAATACCGGCGTCCGCGGTGGGTTCAGGGTAGAAATGCTGCGCGGTCAGCGCATAGGCGGAATAGGGGTCTTCGGTTACGAGCAGCACCATGCCGGCGGGTGCGAGGTCGCTGAATTTGGGGCGCACAAAACAGGCACCCGCGGAGCTTTGTGCAAAGCTATCGAGATATTTGACGTTATCGAGGAAACTGATGTCGGACGCGGTGGCGCGGTCGAGGGGGGCAACGCTGGTGAAGCTCTGCGTGCCGTTGGACGATTTGTCGATGACGGCGCCGGTCAGGCTTGCTACCTGACTTAAGCTGATACTCCCGGCATTCTTAAAGAAACGGTTATCAACCATGATGGGGAGCCCCTTTCGCACTCATATGTGTTTCCTGAGGCTCCCCACGCATTGGAAAGTTATTTCTTATCCTTGGCCTTCTTGTCAGAAGGAGCAGCGGTTTCAGCGTCAAACTTGACGTCGAGTTTCGGCAGCTTCTGGTTCAGGCGGGCCAGCACTTCACCAGTGATATCCAGCTTGGGATCGGAATAGAGGATCTGCGAGGTCGGGATGGTAACCGAGAAGCCTTTTTCCTTGGCGAGTTCGCTAATCACATCGGTGACGATTTTCTGGATTTCGTTCAGCGAGCGTTCAAAAGCGCTGTCGAGAAGGGCCTTCTTGGACTGCACTTCTTTCTGCACTTCGGTAGCCTTGGCGCGGAACTTGGACGCTTTTTCTTCAAAAGCGGCTTTGGACAGCACGCCGCGCTGCTTGCCGAGTTCCTGGTCTTCCTTCTTCAGGCCTTCTTCCTTCTTGCCGATTTCGCTCTGGAAGGTTTTCTGCTTGGTTTCCAGCTGTTCGCGAACGTTCTGCGCTGCGGTGGAATCACGCATGATCTGCTGAATGTTCACCACGGAAATCGTGTTGGCCGGTGCGGCATCCGCCGCCATGGCGACCGGTGCAAATGCCAGCACGGCAGCAACCATTACGGAATATAAATAAGTCTTTTTCATAAGCAGTAACTTTCCTTTCAAGAATTGATATAATGGAAGTTAGAAACGCGTTCCAAAGCTGAAACGTATATTTTCTAAACGGTCCTGTTTTTCTTTACGCACTGCATGCGCGTAGTCGATGCGTATCGGCCCGAACGGCGAGGACCATAATACGCCCGCACCTGCTGCTACACGAACCGAGCTTTCGTCAAATACAGTAGGGCCGGAATCTTCGGTGTGCCACAGGCTGCCGACATCGGTGAAAAGGGCGCCGGAAACACCGAGTTCATCGGGAAGGCCGACGGGGAATTTAAGTTCCGCCGTGCCAACATAGTATTGATTACCGCCGAGCGAATCGGTGGTGGCCGTATCGCGCGGGCCGACACCGGCATCCTGGAAGCCGCGCAGATCGTCGCCGCCGACAAAGAAGCGTTCGTTAATGCGGATGTCCTGGTCATTGAAGCCGAAGATGTAACCAGTGGAGCCTAAGAAGCTCATCGTCCATTTGCTGGCGATCGGGTAGTAGTAGCTGCCCTTGAGTTCGTGCTTCAGGTATTTGGAATCGCCGCCAACACCGGCGACTTCCTGCGCGATGCTCATGAAATAGCCCTTGGTCGGGCTTAAGCGGCTGTCGCGCTCATCATACTCGAATTTCTGGCCGACCGCCGAGGTGAGGTTCGTACCTTCCTGACCCTGAATGAAAGCGGATGCGGTGATAGGCACTTCGGCAATCTTGTTGCGGTGGATGGTATAATAGAACAAGTGCTGCAGCTTTTCCTGCAACGCATAGGACATGCGCAGATTGACGCCCTGCACATCGCTGATATACGAGCTCTGGCGGGTAAAATCGTCATAGGTGCGGTACAAATCGAAGCCGGTGGCAAGCTCGCGCTCAAGGAAATACGGTTCAGTAAAGCTGAGCTGCGCCGACTTTCGGCGGGCGGCGACGACAAAGTTGGTGCGCAGTTCCTGGCCGCGTCCGAGCAGGTTATGTTCGCTGATGCCGAAATCGGCGAGCGGACCGTCAGTGGTCGAATAACCGGCGCCGATATTGATTTCACCGGTGGATTTTTCTTTGACGTCCACATTGACGATGGTCTTGTCCGGCGCGCTGCCCTGTTCGTTCTTCACCTGCACTTTTTCAAAGAAGCCCAGATTATTGATACGCTGTTCGGTACGCTGCAGCAGGGCGGTGTTATAAGGATCACCTTCCTTCACGCGAAATTCGCGGCGGACTACTTCGTCCAGCGTGCGCACGTTGCCGGTGATATTGATGCGTTCTACATACACGCGCGGGCCTGGCTTGATGTAATAGGTCAGCGCGACTTCTTTCTTGTCGCGGTTGCGTTCCAATTTGGGCTGAATGTCGACGAACGCATAGCCGAGATTGCCCAGCTCCTTGGTCATGGCTTCGATTGATTCTTCGACCTTGCCGCCGTTATAGACGTCGGATTTCTGCGTGGTCATGAATGGTTCGAGCGCAGGCTTGTTTTTACTCTGCAGCTCGTTGACTATTTTAACATCGCTGAAGGTGTAGAGCGGGCCTTCTTCAATGACGAAGGTCAGGTAGAACGCATCGCGGTTGGCGGATAATTCGGCGTTGGATGATTTGACCTGAAAGTCGGCATAGCCCTCATTCATGTAGAAACGGCGCAGCAATTCTTCGTCGAACTGCAGGCGATCCGGATCGTACTTGTCGTTATCGGTTAAAAATTTATACCAGCGGGTTTCTTCGGTGCGGATGGCTTTACGCAGCGTGTCGTTGCCGAAATTCTCGTTACCGATGAAGCGGATTTTCTGCACTTTGGCGACCGGGCCTTCGGTGATTTCAAACACAAGATCGACGCGGTTCTGGTCCTGCTTGATGATCTTCGGCTCGACCACGGCGTTGTAACGGCCGCTGCGGCGGTAAATATCGAGAACGCGCTTCACGTCGCTCTGCACCTTGTCGCGCGAATAGATGGCGCGGGGTTTTAGCTCGACTTCTTTTTCAAGGTCTTTGGCGTCGATGCGGTCATTGCCTTCAAACGCCACCTTGCTGATGACGGGATTTTCCACCACTTCGACGATCAGCGCATTGCCCTGGCGCAGCAGTTTGACGTCGGCGAAAAAGCCGGTGGCAAACAGGTTCTTGAGGCCGTTATTGATTTCGATCTGGCTGAAGCGGTCGCCTGTCTTGAGCCCGAGATAGGACAGCACCGTGCCGCTTTCAATACGCTGGAGGCCTTCCACGCGGATATCGCCGATGGTGCCGGTATTGGCGGCGGTGACGTCAACAGCGGTATCCGAAGCGGGTTCCGCGAAGGCTGGCAGTGCGGGCGTGCCCGCGAGTAAAAGACTCCATACTGCTACCGAAACGATCGAGCGATTTAACATTCTACACCAATTATACTGAACACATGAATTACGGTAGTAGTCATGAGGCAAAAAACACGATAAATCAAGCGCAAATCTTTGGCGGGGTTGTAACTAATTTACAACAGGTTGCTTAAGTCGTTAAACAATGTAAACGCCATCAGGGTGATGAGCAATACAAAGCCAAGGCGGAAGCCGTATTCCTGCACTTTCTGAGCCAGCGGGCGGCCGCGGAAAGCTTCGGCGGTGTAGTAGGCGAGGTGGCCGCCATCGAGCAGCGGGATGGGGAACAGGTTGACCAGCCCGAGATTGGCCGACAGCATGGCGATCAGCCATAAAGCGGTGTGAAAGCTTTTGCCGGTCGCCTGTCCGGCCATCTGGCCGATGCCGACGGGGCCTTTAAGCCCGCTGGCGTCGCGCTTGCCGGTGACCATCTGGCCGATGACCTTGATGGTGGCGGCGCAGATCATGTAGGTGCGGTGCACCGATTCATTAACCGCCTGCACGAAGCCGACATCCTGATATTTGATTTCCACGCTCTTAATGCCGATAACCGGGCGCTTTATCTTGTTGCCCAGCCCATCATCATCCTCGACTTCTTGCGGGGTGAGGCCGATATAGAGTTCCTTTTCGCCGCGCAGCACTTTCAGGGTGATGGGGGTGCCGAGATTGGTAGCGATAAGATAAGGGATGTCGTTGAAACTGGTGACCTTATCGTCGTTGATCTTGACGATGCGGTCGCCGGTTTCGAGGCCGGCGGCCAACGCTGCCGAATCGGGCATGATTTCACCGACGATGGGGTCGGCCGAGGGCAGCCCGATGGTCATGATGAAATAGGTGAAGATCACGATGGTAAGGATAAAATTGGCAATCGGGCCGGCGGCGACGATGGCGGCTTTTTTATAGAGCGGCTTGTGGTGGAAGGTTAGTTTGCGGTCGTCATCGGTCATGTGGTCGATGGCGTCGACATCGGTGGTGCTGGCGGCGGAGGCGTCGCCATACATTTTCACATAGCCGCCGAGCGGCAGCAGGCATATTTTCCAGCGCGTGCCCGACTTATCGTTCCAGCCGACCAGCTCTTTGCCGAAGCCGAGTGAGAAGGCGGTGATTTTGACGCCACACCATTTGGCAATGATGTAATGCCCGAACTCGTGGGAAAACACGATGACGCTGACAATGAGGAAAAACGATCCCGCCGCGTGCAGAAAAAGTAGGGCTGTATCCATTATCAGGCAGTCTCCGCGTAGCGACGTGCCTGCGAATCACAAGCGAGTACGTCTTCAATGGTTTCAAGAGTGTGATTGTCTATTTTTTCGAGGGTTTTTTCAACGAGTTTCGCAATATCGAGAAAACCGATGCCGCCTTTTAAGAAACGGTGTACGGCAATTTCATTGGCGGCGTTGAGCACGGTGGGCGCGTTTCCTCCGGCGATCAGTGCTTCGCGGGCAAGGCGTAAGCCCGGGAAGCGCACCATGTCCGGTGTTTCAAACTGGAGCGAGCCGATGGCGGCGAGGTCGAGTTTCTGAACCGGGGCGAAAATGCGGTCCGGCCAGGCCAGCGCACACGCAATCGGTGTGCACATATCGGGCAGGCTCATCTGCGACAGCACCGAGCCGTCAATCATAGTGACCAGGCAATGGATAATGGATTGCGGATGAATCAGCACGTTCAGCTGTTCCTGTTTCAGCGGGAACAGGTAGAATGCCTCGATCAACTCAAGGCCTTTATTCATAAGTGTCGCCGAATCGACCGAAATTTTTGCGCCCATCGTCCAGTTGGGGTGCTTGACCGCCTGTTCGGGGGTAACGCTTTTCATTTGCTCCGTGGTCCAACTTCGGAAAGGGCCGCCCGACGCGGTGATGGTGACGCTGTCAACGCGCTCGGGATATTCGGGGTCGAATAGCTGGAAAATACCGCTATGCTCCGAATCCACTGGAATCAGCGTAGCATTATGCCTGCGCACTTCCTTGTTCATCAGCGGCCCGGCGCACACTAAACATTCCTTATTGGCAAGCGCGACCGTTGCGCCGGTGCGAATAGCAGCCAGCGTCGGTTTCAATCCGGCTGCGCCGACAATGGCCGACATAACGATGTCCGACGGCATCGCGGCGGCATCCAGCACAGCCTCTTCTCCGGCGGCGACTTCGATGCCGGTTCCTGACAGCGCATCCTTTAAGCTGTTATAGAGCGAAGCATCGGCGATGACGGCGCGGCGCACGTTGAATTCACGCGCCTGTTGCGCAAGCAGGGTAACATTGCTGCCGCCGGTGATGGCGGCCAGTTCAAAACGCTCCGGCTGTGACGCGATGATTTTCAGGGTGTTCTGGCCGATAGTGCCGGTAGCGCCCAGCAAGGTGATGGATTTTTTCTGCGCCCGTGCCGCTGCGGACGGTTTGATCGCCATGGTAATGGAGGTCACGCTCATGACGCGCTGCCCGATAAGTACAGCGCCAGTGCAAAGACGGGAAGCGCAAAGACAAGCCCGTCAACACGGTCGAGCAATCCGCCATGGCCGGGAATCAGCGTGCTACTGTCCTTGGCGCCGACGCGGCGCTTGAGCCATGATTCGAACAGATCGCCGCACTGTGAGATGATGGCCAGCACAATGGCAAGATCCATCGCCGCGATAAAGGAGGGCGGATAGTGCGTGAAGCTGGAACAGATGCCACCGGCAATCGCCGCGGCGACAATGCCGCCGCCGAGACCTGCCCATGTTTTGTTGGGGCTGATGACCGGGGCGAGCTTGGGGCCGCCGATACGTCGGCCCGCAAAATACGCGCCGATATCGGTCGCCCACACCACCAGCATGACATAGAGCACCAGCCCGATACCCGCGTTGGTGTCATTCATCATCTGGTTGTTGCGCAGCCATATCAGCGAAGCGGCGGGAATGCAGACATACAGATACCCGGCGATTTTCCACCGGCGCGAATCGTTGGCGGTAAGCCCGTCCCATTCCTTTTTCATTTGCAGTGCCGCCGCAATGACCAGTGCGGTAAACAGCCCGCCGCCGATCCACAATGCGCCGAGCACCACTACCGCCATCACGACGCCGGAAATGACGCGCGTTTTCAGTCCGGCCCAGAGTGATGCTCCTTCAGGTGCGGCCGTTTGCGTAGTGGTATTACTTGCTTCCATGAATAATAAGCAGGCCTAAAGCGCGCGTACAGCGTCCAGCACTTCTTTCACATGGTCTTCGACTTTGACCTTGCGCCAGATGTTGCGGATGATGCCGTTCTTGTCGATGAGGAAGGTAGTGCGCTCAATGCCCATGTAGGATTTGCCGTACATGCTCTTTTCGACCCATACGCCGTAATCTTCGCACATCTGTCCGGTTTCATCGGACGCCAGCGGGAAGGGCAGGCAGTATTTCTTTTTGAAGTTGTCGTGACTTTTCACCGAATCCTTGGACACGCCGATGATGATGGCGCCTGCATTCTTGAACGAATCGATATGGTCGCGGAAATCCTGCGCTTCGATGGTGCAGCCGGGTGTGTCGTCTTTGGGGTAGAAGTAAATGATCTTGTGCAGGCCCCTGAGGCCTTCGCTGGTGATGTCCTGCGCGTTGTCAAACGCTACGGCAAAATCCGGGGCTTTCTCGCCTACGGCCAGTTCGGTGGGTTTCTTACGGGTGGCGCTCATGATCATAGAATCCTCCATCTAGCGGGTTTGAAGGAGGCTAATATAATGCCCGCGCACCAATTGTTCAACCTGTATCAGGCGGGTTTTCAAAGTGTTAAAATCTTTCTCTTTAACCGCTTCCACCAGCAGCTTTTTAAGTCCCGGCGGAGCGGCGGCTTCATCGAACGTCCGGTCGCAGGTGAGGCGCAGCATATTGAATATCTGACTTAAAAAGCGTTCGGACTCGATCAGTTCCTGCGCCAGCGCTGCGGGCATCCGGCCGCTATGCTGCAGCCAGTGGAAGGTCTCGACCGCGCTTCCGGGTTTGGCTCCGGGGGTCTTGGGGCCGTGGCGCAGGAGCAGGTACTGGGCGATGAAGTCGGTATCGATCAGCCCGCCGCGCACATATTTGAGGTCCCACGGATTAGGGGTGCCGTATTCCTTGTCGATGCGCTCGCGCATGTCGGTGGCATCGGCCAGCAGCTTCGCCTCGTCGCGCGGCTTGACGATCTGCTCGCGCACAAAGGCTTCCAGTTCCTTTTTAATACGCGCATCACCAATCACGATGCGTGCCTTGGTAAAGGCCATATATTCAAAGACCCATGCCTGCTCGTCGAAATACTGGGCCAGCGCCTGCTGGCTTACCGCGAGCAGCCCCTGCGTCCCTGACGGGCGCAGGCGGGTATCGACTTCATAGAGCCTGCCCGCGCGGCCCATCGCCGAGAGCGCACCGACAAAGCGCTGCGCTAAACGGTTGAAATAGACGCTGGCATTGAAACCCTTGCCGCCGTCGGACAATTGCTCCGGGTCGGCGTCATAGACAAAGACGAGGTCGATGTCCGAACCGAAGGTCAGTTCACGGCTGCCGAGCTTGCCCAGCGCAATGACGGCGAAATGGCTGCCGCTGATGCTGCCATAGGTTTTGACAAATTCGGCGCTGATGATTTTGAGTGTCTTGGCGATGGTGACATCCGCCAGATTGGACAGGAAAACACCGGCGGCGTCGGCGGTGATCATGCCCTTGAGCAGCTGCACCCCGGCCTGGAACTGCTTTTCATTGCGGAAATAACGGATGCGGTCCATGCAGGCTTCCACGTCCTGTACGTCGTGCAGCGCCTGTACCATCTGCTGTGTGAGCTGCGCGGGCGAGGGCAGGGTGCCGTAAAAATCCTCATAGAGCACGGCATCCAGCAGCGACGGGATTCTGCTCAGCGTTTCCGCCAGCGTCGGCGCGCTGCCCATAATGTCGGCGATCAGCCCGAGCAGATGCGGGTTGGCATTAAACAGGGAGAATAGCTGCACGCCGGACGGCAGGTTGGTCAGGAATTCGTTGAATTTGATAAAGGCCGCATCGGGATTGGCGGTTTCGCCGAGGCGCTTGAGCAGCACCGGCATCATCTCGGTGAGCAGTTCGCGGGCGCGCTTGGAACGGGTGGCGCGCTTGGAGCCATGATGCCAGCCCATCACGATTTCCGACACCGTTTCGGGGTGGGTGTAGCCCAGCCCGCGCAATGTCTGCAGCGTGTCGGGATCGTGGCTGACGCCGGTAAAGACGAGGTTGCCGTGGTCGCCCAGTTCCTGCCCGTCTTCGCTTTTGAACGAGGAGGCGTAAATCGCATGCACGCTGGTGAGCCGCGGCGTCAGGTCGTGCAGGAACGCTTTTACATTGTCATAACCCATGAAATGCGCGATATGCGCCATGCCTTCTTCCGTGTCGGGCAGGCTGTGGGTTTGTTCGTCGGCCACCATCTGCAGGCGGTGTTCCAGCTTGCGGAAATAGCCGTAAGCTTCGTGCATCAGTTCCTGCTTGGGCTCATCGACCAGCCCATGCTCCGTCAGTTTCAGCAGGGTTTCGCAGGTCGCGCGGATGCGTAAGGCAGGTTCGCGTCCCCCCCAGATCAACTGGTGAATCTGCACATAAAACTCAATCTCGCGGATGCCGCCCATGCCGAGCTTGATGTTATGCCCTTTCATTTCGATGGCTTTGCTGTGGATGCTGTCCATCTGCCGCTTGATCGAGTGAATGTCG
>Ga0163144_10019007_pt1 | contig 13854 bp, 10 predicted proteins | sample OliLak19BULKMAT1_FD_123175 | JGI IMG/M metagenome (GOLD analysis project Ga0163144, IMG submission 123175) | Freshwater microbial mat bacterial communities from Lake Vanda, McMurdo Dry Valleys, Antarctica - Oligotrophic Lake LV.19.BULKMAT1 | ecosystem: Environmental > Aquatic > Freshwater >... | reverse complement strand
TCGTCGTACTACGGCATCGATCCCGCCGTGCCGTTTGGCAAGCTGCCCAAGAAGCACCGCGACCTGGTCCTGCAGGGGCCGAGCTCCGCCCAGCGCGAATCCCGGCCGGGGGACCCAGGAGGGCGGAACTTCAGTTCCGCCGAGCCCGCCACGTCCCCCGCCAAGACCGTCAAGACCGCCAAGAAGAAGCTGGTCACGCCGGATCCCTTTGGCCGCGACTTCGAGGGCGTCATACCCAACTTGCGGCGCCGGTTTGAAGAGGGCTCATGGGCGGTGCAGGAAGAGCTCGATGCGTACCGGGCGCTGCGCGAATGCCCGGTGTGCGAGGGCAATCGGCTGCGGCCCGAAAGCCAGTCGGTGACGCTCAAGGGCCAGACGATTGCGCAGTACGTCAACTTGCCCATCTCCGGCGCGTTGGCCGTGTTCGACGGTCTGGAGCTGCAAGATCGGGAAGCGATCATCGCGACCCGCATCCTGAAAGAGATTCGTGATCGGCTGCGATTCCTGAATGACGTGGGCGTGGGGTACCTGACCCTGGCGCGCTCAGCGGCCACGCTGTCGGGCGGCGAGGGCCAGCGCATTCGTCTGGCCACGCAGATTGGTTCCAACCTGACCGGCGTGCTCTACGTCCTCGACGAGCCATCGATTGGCCTGCATCAGCGCGACAACCGCAAGCTGTTGTCGACGCTGGGCCGGCTACGCGACTTGGGCAACACGGTGGTCGTGGTCGAGCACGACGAAGAAACCATCCGGACTGCCGACTACGTGATCGATTTGGGACCCGGCGCTGGCGATCTCGGTGGCGAGGTCATCTTCCAGGGCACGCCTGACGAGTTGCTGGCCAACGTCGTCGGTGGCAACGGCAACGGCTCCTTGACCGGTGCGTACCTGGCCGGGCACACGGCGATTGCCCGGCCGGAGGCCCGGCGCAAAGAGGCCAAGGGCGAGATCGTGATTCGCGGTGCCCGTGCCAACAACCTCAAGTCGGTCGACGTCAAGATTCCGCTCGGCCGCCTGGTCGCCGTCACCGGAGTCAGCGGGTCGGGAAAGAGCACGCTGGTCAACGACATTTTGTACAAGTCGCTGGCGCGCGAGTTCTATCGCGCCGCCGACGAGCCCGGCGCGCACGACAAGATCGAGGGCATCCACCTCATCGACAAGGTGATCGAGATCGATCAGTCGCCGATTGGGCGCACACCGCGATCGAATCCGGCCACCTACACCAGCCTGTTCACGTTTATCCGCGAGCTGTTCGCGATGGTGCCCGAGGCGCGCGCGCGCGGCTTCAAGCCCGGTCGGTTCTCGTTCAACGTCAAGGGGGGCCGCTGCGAGGCCTGTCAGGGCGACGGCGTGATCGCCATCGAAATGCACTTCCTGCCCAACGTCTACGTGACGTGCGAGCAGTGCAAGGGCCGGCGATACAACCGGGAAACCCTGGAGATCAAGTATCGCGGCAAGTCGATCGCTGACGTGCTGGACCTCACGGTCGACCAGGCCTTGCCGCTGCTGGAGAATTTCCCACCGCTGGCGATCAAGCTGCGGACGTTGCAAAGCGTCGGTCTGGGCTACATCACGCTGGGCCAATCGGCGACCACGCTCAGTGGCGGCGAGGCGCAGCGCGTGAAGCTGTCGCGCGAGCTGTCGAAACGCGGCACGGGACGGACGTTGTACATCCTCGACGAGCCGACGACCGGACTGCACTTCGAGGACGTGCGCAAGCTGCTGGATGTCTTGATGCGGCTGGTCGACCAGGGCAACACCATCGTGGTGATCGAGCACAACCTGGATGTCATCAAGTGCGCCGACTGGTTGATCGACCTGGGACCCGAGGGTGGCGAGGGCGGCGGTCGGGTCGTCGCGCAAGGCACACCAGAGCAGGTCGCGAAGGTCAAGAGCTCGGCGACCGGCCAGTTTCTTGCTGAAATGCTGAGGACTTGAGGACCTAGGGACGTGAGGTTTCCAAGCCCCCAAGTCCCAAGCCCCCAAGCCATCTGTTGGCAAAATAGCCACACTTCCGGCGTTTGGCGCTGTGGCTGCGGAAACACAACCGTAGACGATGCCTGGATGTGAAGATCTGTGTAAACGCTGCAGGTAATAGGCTTAGTCCATTTGTTCCGGTCGGCTCATAACAGGCATCGACTTTGCTTCTCATGGGGTCGGAACCGTAGACTGAATGGACGCACAACAGACACTCAAACGGCAGATTTCATGCGCGGGCATCGGGCTGCACTCTGGCCAGAAGGTCACGCTGACCCTGAAACCCGCAGCCGCGGACACCGGCATCCGGTTCCGCCGAACGGACCTGGGCGTCGAAATCCCGGCCTTGGTTTCTGAAGTTTCAGGCGTCCAGCACGCCACCGTGCTCGGCAAGGCCGGCGCCACCGTCGAAACGGTCGAGCACTTGCTCGCTGCGCTGGTCGCGGCCGGCATCGACAACGTCGTCATCGAACTCAATCATAAGGAAGTTCCGATCATGGACGGCAGCAGTGCGCCGTTCCTGTATTTGCTGCAGGAGGCGGGCGTCAAGAAGCTCGGCCCGTCCCGCAAGTATCTGAAAATCCTGAAGCCGGTGCAGATTGCAAGCGGCGACAAGCGCATTGCCATCTACCCGTCAGATCACTTCAAGGTCAGCTACACCATCAGCTTCGACCATCCGTTGCTGCGGCATCAGTCGCGCACCGAACGCATTACCGAATCCACCTTTGCCGACAACATTGCTGGCGCCCGCACCTTTGGCTTCTTGAAGGAAGTGGAATGGCTGCGCCAGAACGGTCTGGCTCTTGGCGGTTCGCTCGAGAACGCCATCGTCATCGGCGACACCGGCGTGCTGAACGCGCTGCGGTTTGAAGACGAGTTTGTCCGCCACAAGATTCTCGACGTGGTGGGCGACCTGGCGCTGGTCGGCCGCCCGATCGTGGGCCACGTGGTTGCGCATCGCGCGGGTCACGCTCTCCATACGCAGCTGGCGGCCGAGATTCTCAACGATCAAGAGGCGTGGTGCCTGGTTGAGGCGCCGTCCGCCGTCCCCGAAGGAGCCTTCGATGCCGTGGGCGTGCCCGGATTGGCGCGCGCGCACTAGGCCACCGATTAACACCGATCAGGCACAGATAAACGCGCAACAGCTCGACCAACTCGCTCAACCTCCAACGTGAACGCATTAGGCCGCGGGGCGCCCCGCGGCCTTCTTTTTTGGCGTCAGCCAGGCACGATCGCCGGGTCGCTACTAGACTAGGCGTGTGCCGCTGGGTGTCGTGAATATCCCCGACCATTCGCTGACGAGCCGCACGAGCCTTACGGCCGCCGCGGCGATCATCCTGGTGACCGTTGCCGCGTGGTTGCCGTCGTTGGCACCCTATGTTCCTGTTGCTGAAGACTTCAGCAACGCGCACGTGCCGAATCCTGGCGTGAACGCTTACTGGCAATGGTTCCTGTCGCATTCACAGCAGGAGGGCCTGTGGCGCGTCGTCGGCCTGCCCTTCACGGACTTCGCCCGCAACCTTCACCCTCTCGGCTTTCCCCTCCTGTCGATCCTGTTTCACGGGATCAACGGCGGGCTGACCGGGCTGCTGTGCCGGCGCCTGGGCGCCAGTCGCCAACTCTCATTCGGGGCCGCCCTTTGTTTCGCGGTGCTGCCAGCTGCGGTTGAGGCGAACCTGTACGCGGTGGCGTCGCAGTCAATACAGGCGACCACCGTGTTCTTGCTGCTGGCACTGTCCCTGGCCAGGGTGATGCGTGACGAGCGGCCGCGGCTGCGGAACCTCGCGTGGTGCTTCATGGCGGCCTTCGTCGGCAACACGACCCAGGAGAACCTGCTGATCGCCTACGTGGTGCTGCCGGTGGCGGTGGCCCATGTGCTGCGGCCGATACCGGCCTGGACCCGCGCCAACCTCGAGTCGGCACTGGCGTATTCGGCTTGTACGTTCCTGGCCGTCGCCACCTATGCGGGCGTCACGATGAGCCTGCGGACTGGTCCGACCAAGGCCATCGGAATCAACCTCACGACGCTCGTGTCATTTCCGGCGTATCAATACACCAACCTGTTCCCGTACGAGATCTGGGCCCATCCGGATCTGGTCGCCGTCGCGCTGGGGCACCAACCGCTGATCGTCGTGGTGCTTAGTGCCGCGCTGTTGGTGGCTGGCCTGGTTCTGGCCCGGCCCGTCTTCCAGACGCGCAGCTCGGCCGCCGATGCCCCGACCCGTGCCCGCGAACGCCGAATTCTGGAAGCCGCCATCGCCCTCTGGTACAGCGCGGGGCTGATCTTTGTGCTGGGCGGCGGCTACTCCTTCGAGTCGCGCAAGAAATACGTCACCCTGATGTTTCTGAGCGTCGTGATGGCATTTGTCGCCACGCGGATCATCCAGGCGGCGCGAGACCGGCGCTGGCGCCGCCTCGCGGTGGCCGGGGCGGCGGTGCTGGTGGTGGTCACGGCCGCGACGACCTGGATGGTCTCGAGCCTGTGGGTGCTCGAGACACAGCGGGGCGCCGCGCTGGTCCGGGTCTTGATTGCACATCCCGAGATCAAAACAGTGCACGTCCGTTTCATGCCCGACATTCTCGACCAGTGGCCTCGCTGGGTGTCGCTCGCGTCCAGCCAGCACAGCTCGGCGTGGGTGACGGAGTTCGCCATGGAGCTCCGGTTCAATCGCTCCCTGCAGCGCGTGCCGACGGCCGAGGCCGGCGCCGCCGTAATCGAATGCCGCTATCTCGAGGGGCAGGATGCCGAGTGCCACCTGGTGGGGTCGCCGTAAACGGGGCCCCGGTGCCACGCGACTCGGAGAGGGCTCGCCGAGGTGGCCGACGCTCGGCGACAGTCGCGTGCTAGAGTGGGCGGGCCATGCCCGCCACGACTGCTGCGCTCCGCATCCTGACCAACGACGATATTCTTGACGGCCTTCGCGCGTTGCGCGACAAGCAGCCCGTCAAATACTCGGCGTTCTACTCGAGCCAGTTGGGTGGCGTGGTCACCGACCCGGCCCTGATGGTGATCCCCTTCGACGATCACATGGTGCATCGTGGTCACGGCATCTTCGACACCGCCACCATCGTCAACGGCCGTATTTATGACCTCGAGGCGCATCTCGATCGCTTCCTCCGTTCGGCCGATCGCTCGAATCTGTCGTGGCCAGCTGGCCGTGACCAGATGCGCGACATCATCGTGCGGACGACGGCGCTCAGTGGAAGAAAGGATGGCGCCATTCGCTACTGGCTCTCGTCTGGCCCCGGCAGCCTTGAGCTGAGTCCGGCGGCCGGCGCCGAACCAGGGTTTTTCGTGATGATCTTTGCCGGCTTGTCGTATCCCGAGCGCTGGTACACCGACGGCCTGAAGGTGATGACCACGACGTTTCCGATCAAGCCGCCGCTCTACGCGATCACCAAGAGCACCAACTACCTGCCGAACGTCCTGATGCAGATGGAAGCCAAGCGGGCCGGCCTCGACAATGGCGTGTTCATCGACGCGGCGGGGCATGTCGGCGAGAGCTCGAACATGAACGTGGCCTTCGTGACCCAGGACGGGGTGTTTCGCCATCCCAAGTTCGACCATATTCTGGCCGGCTGTACCTCGCTGCGGCTGTTGGAACTGGCGCCCCAGCTGGTGGCCAGCGGGCTGCTGGCCGGTGTCGAGGTCAGTGACATTCCGGTCGCCGACGCCCGCGCCGCGCGCGAGATGATGCTGATCGGCAGCTCGATCAAGGTGGCGTCGATCGTCGAATGGGATGGCGCACCGATCGGCGATGGCCGCCCCGGCGCCGTCGCCAAGGCGCTGTTGGCGCTGCTGGACGAGGACATGCGCAGCGGGCGCGATCGACTGATCGACGTGCCGTACTAGCCGCCACACACTTGTCACTGCGCCGCTAGCAAGTCACCCGCACGCGATACCTAAGGGTCGCGGTGCCGTCGGCCGCCACCACGTCGAACGCGTTGCCAATCTTGATGTTCAGCGTCTTGTCCTTCGGCGTATGCGCGATGCGGTCTTCACCGACGAACTGCACGCCACCCTGCGAGTCCTGCTGGTAGACGCGCAAGACGCCCGCCGGCATGGGCAGCCCCAGCCCGCCCTTCTGCTCGTTCTTGAACTGGTAATAGACCTGCACCACGTCTTTGAGCGGCGAACCCGGGTGCTGTTCATTGCGGTAGTAGTGCTGCTGTCCGTCGACGAGGTAGCGTTTGACGACGGGCACGTCCGTGCCCGCAAGCAGGCTGACCTGCTTGGTCTGGTTGTGGTTGATGGTGGTCTTTCGGCCCAGACTGATCGTCGAGTGTCGTCGCCAGGTCGTCAAGCGACTGACTCTCGGTGCTCGGCGAGTCAAGCCGCCGCTCGACTTCGGCAGACGACGAGCCCGAGCGGGCAAGAATGGCGATGCCGGTCACTATGGCAATGGCGAGAGAGCTGCGTGCGGACATGCAAACCGCTCCTTGAATCCGGGGCCTTTCGTGGTCCCGTGTTCTTAGAACGGCGTGGCTCGGGATCCTTGCAGGCCGCTCGCTGCGATCGCGCTTGGGGCTCGCTGCTTCGCGACTGTCGGGCTCACGTCCTTCGTGGGCCAGGTGCTGTCTCATCAGCGCGGGAGGCGCGACTTTGCCCCTACTGCTGACGCCAGGTGACGCCGCCGTCGGCGGTGGCAAACGTTCGTCCGTCTTCGGCGGTGACGATCGCGGCGGTGCGGCTGGTGGCGGTGACGCCGACGAGGTTCGTAATCTCCGGGAAGCGCGCCCTGAAAAAGTTTCGCCCATCGCCGGTGACGAAAACGCCGCCGCCGCGCGCCACCAACCAGCAGACCGTCGCCGATGGCGCCGATCCGGCCGTGACGAACGGACCGATGGCACCCGACACCTGGTCCCAGATGCCACCACCGTTGATGGAGTACTCCAGGCCGTCCGCCGAAAATCTCCACCGGACGAGGGGGTCTGGTGACAGCACCTGGCCAGGACCTGCGGCGCGCAGCGGCGCTGGCGCGGCTGGTGGTGCGGCGGCAGCTGGCGGTGAGGCCGCCGTTGGTACCGCCGTTGGTGCTGGGGCCGCTTCGACAGCGCGTGCGGTCCGGGTGGGCGTGGCGGTCGGCTTTGGTGCCACGGCCTCTCGCCGTGCGTCAGTCGACGCGGCCCGCTCCGCGACGGCGGTCGCGGCCTTGTTCTCCGCCACCCGGGGCGGCGCGACGACCGCCACCTGGGGCGGCGAGACGACCGCCACCTGGGGCGGCGAAACGACTGCCACCTGGGGTGGCGCAACGACTGCCGCCGGTGGTGCCTGTGTCGGTGGCGTCGATGCCGGCTTCGACGTCGCGGGAATAGTTGCAGCGGTGACGGCTGGAGCAGGCGCGTCGGCGCGAACTTCTATCGTCGGTGGCCGTTCCACAACGGCCGGGGTCTCCGGGCGCGGCGTCTCAGGTGTGAGCAGGGCCGCTGGAGGTGCGGCTCCGGCTCCGGCAGAAGCTGCCCCCGGTGACTGGGCGATCTCAGCGGATGGCTCTGGCGGAGCGAGATACTGCTCCTGGGGGATGACGACCCACAACACTACCGCCGCGGCCGCCGCGGTCGCAGGCACGGGCCACCAGCGCCACAGGGCGCGCGTGCCGTCCCGGTCCCGGCTGACGGACGGCGGTAGGGCCTGGGTCAGCGCGGCCAGCAAGGCCTGGCAGTGGCCGCAGTTCGACAGGTGAACTTCAGTCAGCGCCGCCTGCTGCCGGTCGAGACCACCATCGGCCCACGCCGCCAGCGTCTCGGCATCCAGGCATTCGGAGGCAGGGCTCCACGCCGCGGCTGAGCTCAGCCCGTGCTTGAGCGTGTTTTCGAGCAGCTGATCGCGGCTGCGTGGCGCGGTCACGACAGATCCCCTTGGATAGAACGAACGGCGGCTGTTTTCTTGCGCGGGTTGCCGCCGCGCAGCCACTCGGTGAGGTCAATGGTGTCGGCGTCGGCCGACAGACTGGCGAAACACTCAGTGATCTCCGCCTCGGAAAAGCCGTAGTCGGTTCGCAGCCGGCTCTCGACGGCCGAGCGGACGGCGCGGCGTGTGCGCAACAGGTGCCGAGACACGGTTGCTTCGTGACCGCCCATGACCCGGCCAATCTGGGCCAGCGTCATCCCCCGAGCGTAGTAACAGCCCAGGCGCAGGCGGTCGCGTGGCGTCAGCGCGGCGAGGGCCAGACCCAGGGCGCTGCTCATCGCCGCCGCAAAGCGGGCCCGATCAGGATCCGGCGCCGCCAAGGCCGCCGTCATGGCCCGCACCGACCCCTCGACGGGCAGGAGATCGAGCCGTTTGCGCTCGCGCACCCGGTCGATGTAGCGCTGCGCCACCAACGATCGCAGCCAGGTGGCGAGACCGCTGCGGCCGTGGAAGTAACGAAACAGGGATTGCCGCTCGCCGGCTCGCTCCTTCAGACCGAAGAGCTCGGCATAGAGGGCGTCGGCGACGCCCCGAGCGTGGCCGCCGGGGCTCAGGGCGTCAGCCGCGCGGTACAGGGCGGGCCTGAACTCGGCGACGAAGTGATCCCACCCGCCCTCGTGCCCTCGGGCGCAGGCGCACGCCAACGCCAGATCGGCCAGGTGCAGGGAGCCCAGGTAGCGATCGACTTCGCCGGTCGCCGGCGACCGCCCGGCAAACGCCTTGGCGGCGCTACGCTCCAGCGACTCGCTCAACGCCGCCTGGGGCAAGTCCCAGCGGCCAGCCTTGGCCTCCCCATACAGGCGTGCCGCCCGTGCCTCGTCCATCTGCGGTGATCGTCTCTCAGTTTCGGCTGGGATGGTAGGATCTCCGCCTCAGGAGTCCACCAATGAGCCGTTTTGTTCCGTTTGCCGCCGCCATCGTTCTATTTGCGTCCCTTGCTGACTCGCGGCCCTCGGCCCAGGCCGGCGCTGATGCGGCACTCGTCGCCAGAGCAAAGGCCATCCATGAGCGGGTGATCACGCTCGACACCCACGACGACATCAATCCCGACAACTTTACTCGGCAAAAGAACTATACCCAACGTCTCGAGACGCAGGTGAACTTGCCCAAGATGGTCGAGGGCGGCCTCGACGCCTCCTTCTTCATCGTCTACGTCGGCCAGGGTCCGCTGACGCCCGCCGGTTATGACGGTGCCTACCAGCAGGCGGTGGCCAAGTTCGAAGCGGTCCATCACCTGACCAAGGAGATTGCCCCGGGCCAGATCGAGCTCGCGCTGACCGCCGCCGACGTGCCGCGCATCGCCAAGTCGGGCAAGAAAGTCGCGCTGATCGGCATTGAGAACGCCTACTCGCTCGGCACCGACATCTCGCGCGTGAAAGAGTTCCACGATCGCGGCGGCCGCTACATGTCGCTGGCGCACAACGGCCACAGCCAACTGGCCGACTCCAACACCGGCGAGCGCGATGGCCAGTGGCTGCACAACGGCTTGAGCGAACTCGGCAAGCAGGCGGTCGCCGAGATGAACAAGTGGGGCATCATGGTCGACCTGTCGCATCCGTCCAAGGCGGCCAACATGCAGGCCATGGCGTTGTCGAAGGCGCCGGTCATTGCCTCGCATTCCGCCGCGCGCGCTCTCGCCGATCACAGCCGCAACATGGACGATGAGCAGCTGCTGGCGCTGAAGCAGAACGGCGGCGTGATTCAGACGGTGGCGTTCGCGTCCTACGTGAAGATCAACAAGCCCGACTCCCCGGAGCGCACTGCGGCGATTGCCGCGTTGCGCAAGGAGTTTGGCTTGCCGGCCCAGGGCCAGGGCGGCGGGCCCGGCACCGGGGGCGGCGGCGCGGGTGGCGCCATGAACCGGCTGACCGCTGAGCAGCGGACGCAGTACCTGGCGCGCATGGCCGATCTCGACAAGAAGACGCCCGGCGATCCACGCGCGACGGTGGCCGACTTCGTCAACCACATCGACTACCTGGTGAAGAAGATCGGCATCGATCACGTCGGCATCTCCTCCGACTTCGACGGCGGTGGCGGCGTCACCGGCTGGAACGGCGCCGAGGAAACCTTCAACGTCACGCTCGAACTGGTGCGCCGTGGCTACACCGAAGAGCAGATCGGCAAGATCTGGAGTGGCAACCTGCTGCGCGTGATGGCTGACGTCGAGAAGGTCGCCAAGCAGATCCAAGGCGGACACAACTAGGTGCACGCGGAACTCCAGGAGGCGATCGACTTTCACGTTGCGGTGATCGCCGAAGGCAGCAAGGCGCTGGTCGGCTATGACACCGCCAAGGCAGTGGCGAACGTCGTCTTGCTGTCAGAGATCCCGACGACCTACGACAAGCGCAGCGAGCGCCAGGTCAACGCCGGCAACCTGTTGTTGCGCGGCGTGCCTGGCGTGGGCAAGACCTTCTTCGGTGTCATCTTGTCGGCCATCAGCGATGCGAAGTTCGCGCGCATTCAGGGCCGGGCCGACCTGCAGCCGACCGAAGTGGTCGGCTTCCAGATGATCAACCCGTCGACCGGCGAGCTGGTGACGGAGTTTGGTCCGATGGCGGCGGCCGAAGTCATTCTGCTCGACGAGATCAATCGCATTCCGCTGAAGTCGCAGAGCGCGTTTCTCGAAGCGCTCCAGGATCGCACCATCACCGTCGGCAAGACGACCTACGAGTTGCCGGCGTTCAGCTTTGCCATTGCCACCATGAATCCCGTGGAGCTGGGGCAGGGCACATTTCCGCTGTCAGAGGCGGCGACCGATCGTTTCGCCGCGATGATCAACATTGGCTACCTGCCGCCCGAAGAGGAAGAGAAGCTCGTCAACTTCGATTTCAAGCACGTCACCCTCAACCCGCTGCTGTCGAAGCAACGGATCATCCAGTTGCGCGCCGTGATCACGCAGGGCGTGTTCCTGCACGATCGACTCGGCCGCTACATTCAGCGGCTGGTCGCGGCGACACGTCCGTATAACGAAGACACCGACTGGCGCCACCATTCACCTTCTGAGCTGGTGGAGCGCGGGGTCGATCTTGGCGCGTCACCCCGAGCCATCATCTGCTGGAGCCGGCTGGCCAAAGTGTGGGCGTTACTGCAGCATCGTCGTGCCGAGGTCTATCCGGAAGACATCCAGGAACTCGCCCCGTTCGTGCTCGGCCACCGTCTCTGGCTGGGGCCGCACGCGGCCGCTCATGGCTTGACGGCCGAAGCGGTGATCAAGGACGTCATCCACCAGGTACCGGTGCCATGAGAACGGTCTTCGTCGTCGCCATGGCCGCTGCGGTGGTTATTGCTGCGCTGATGCCAGGAGGGCTGCACTTCAGTGCCGCCGTTGCTGCTGCCGCAGCCGCCCAGGAGCCGGGCGGCATCGATCCGATTCGTTGCTGGTGGCAGTCGAGTACCGGTGCGATCACGCTTGGCGATACCTTCACGGTGACACTGACCTGCGCCGTCATCGAGACCCCGTCGATGCAGGTGGTGGCCGACGAGTCGCGGCTGGGCGTGGCGTCCATTCAGATGGCGCCCTTCGAGATTCTTGGCGGCTCGCATCCCGCCGATGCCCATCGACTGCAGCGCCGATTCTTCCAATACCACTACCAGCTGCGGCTGATCAGCGCGGATGCCATTGGTCATGACGTCAACGTGCCGGCGCTGTCGATCCCCTATCGCATCCATAGCCGGGTCGGCGCCGCTGCGGCACTGGAAGGACGCGATCTCAGCTACCTGATGCCGGCCCTGCCCATCAAGGTCTTGTCGCTGGTGCCCGCGGCGGCCGCCGACATTCGTGATGGTGCCGATGCCAGCCTCGGCGCCGTCGAAGCGCTGCGGTTTCGCAGCAGCATGTTCGAGATCGTGGCGGTCGTCCTCGGCGCGATTGCCACGGTGATCGCGGTGATGGCCCTGGCGCCGTTGGCCAAGGGAAACCGGAAGACCGGTGCGATGGCCAGCGATCGGCTGCCCGATCGCGCCGTGGCCGCGAGCGCGGCACGAGAACTGACCGTGGTGCAGTCGCTGGCGGCTGGCGACACCTGGAACGACACGGCGGTCGCACGCGCACTGGCCGCCGTGCGCATCGTCGCTGCCCTGGCGATTCGTCAGCCGATCAGCGAGAAGGTGCTGAAGGCCGGGGCACCGGTGCCCGAGGGCCGGTTCGCCGTGTCGCGTGGACGGCTCCGCCCCGTGAGGGCGGCGGTGTCGAGTGCGGTCACCGCGACGGATGTCGCCGTCACCGCCTCACGACTCGATGATTCGGTGTCGCGGGCGCATCGGCATCAGCTCGAGGGACTGCAGTCGGCATTGGCGGCGTTCACCGCCGCGTTGTATCGGCAAGCGCCGGCGCGAGACGCCGCCACGTTGGCCGAAGCGGCGCGTCACGCCATTGAAGTGGCGAACGACTTGCAACGCGAACGCAACACCTGGAGAACGTGGTGGTCGCAGCGCTGACCGCGGTCGCGCAATCGGTGCTCGCCGAATGGGCGGTGTTCGACTTCGCCGGACTGCAGTTCTGGCGCCGCGATACCGGACGCCTGGCGTTGTTGGCGCTCGTTGGCCTGGCGGTCGTGCTCTTGCTGCTGCGAGCAGTCGTGACCCGCAAGCCAGGGCGCCATCACATCATCTTGCCCGCGCTGCTGCGGTCGCTGCCGGCGTCACGCCTGGGCTGGACCCGTCACCTGCCGGTGCTCTTGTTCGTCGCCGCGCTGCCGTGCGCGGTGCTCGCCTTGGCCGATCCCTTTTCTTCACTCGTTGTCGAAAACGTCACCTATCCCGGCCGTCGCATCAGCTTGATGATTGACGCCTCCGATAGCATGCAGACGTCCTTCAAGGCGACCACGCTCAACAGGCGTAACGAAATCCAGCCGGCGTTCTTCACGACCATTGCCGCCGCCGAACGGTTCGTCCAGCTGCGGCAGAAGAGCCGGCAACGCGACCTGATGGCGCTGGTCGAGTTTGGCAGTCGCGCCTATGTCATCACACCGTTCACCAGCGACTACGACAACCTGCTGCTGAGCATGGCGCTGATTGGCGACCCGGTCGAGTTCTCGCAGTTCCCCGAGTCGGGAACGGTGATTGCCAGCGCGCTCGAGGAGAGCATCGAGATCTTCAAGGCGTTCAACTTTCTCGAGGCGTCGGGAAATCTGATGGTGATTTTCACGGACGGCGAAGACACCACCTCGATTGTCCATGGCCGCAGCCTCGACGATATTCTCAAGAGTGCGGTCGACAACAAGATCCCGCTGTTCTTCGTGCGCACCAACTACAACAAGGAGTTCGGTGACGGCATTCCCGATGCGAAGTGGCAAGCGGCGGTCGAGCGGACCGGCGGTCGCTACTACGTCGCCAGGAACGAAGCGAGCCTGATTGCCGCGGTCGAAGATATCGATCGCGAGGCGGCCGGCACCATCGAGACGCGTCAGTACTCCAGCCAGCAGGCGCGCTTCAGTCTGTTCGCGCTGGCTGCCGCCGTGTTGTGGACCGGCGCCGCCGCGCTAAAGCTCGGCACTCCGTGGTTTAGCAAGCTACCGTGAACGTAGAGGCGGGTCTGTAGACCTGGAGATAGCGCATGAAACAGATCATCACTCGCGGCGTCATCGCCCTTGTCTTGTTTGCCGCCGCCTGGCTGTCATGGTCCGAAGCCCGGCTGGCCGAGCGGGTGGCTGACGCCCGCCAGCAGATGGCGACGCTGCAGTTCGAAGTCGACGACACGTTGACGCCATCGGCCTCGATCTCTGACTACCTGCCAAGTGAGCAGGGCCGCCTGTCGGCGAGCATTCGGAGAATTCGCGCCCAGGTCATCTACTGGGTTGGTGGCTACGACGAGGTGATCGAACAGCGAAATGAGGAACTGGACACGGACGTCCTGCTGACGACGGCGAATGCGGCGTTCCGGGCCAGCGAGCGCGATCGTAACGCGCCGCAGTTGGAACAGGTTCAGCGCCTGGATGGCGTGCTGCAGGCTTACGCCGCGGTGTTGA
>Ga0163144_10019005_pt1 | contig 13855 bp, 12 predicted proteins | sample OliLak19BULKMAT1_FD_123175 | JGI IMG/M metagenome (GOLD analysis project Ga0163144, IMG submission 123175) | Freshwater microbial mat bacterial communities from Lake Vanda, McMurdo Dry Valleys, Antarctica - Oligotrophic Lake LV.19.BULKMAT1 | ecosystem: Environmental > Aquatic > Freshwater >... | reverse complement strand
TCAAGGTCGAGGACATGAAGAAAATCCAGAAACGCGTCAAGACGGATTACCAACTCGCACTGGATCTCTACGACACCGGCATCGCCGACGCGATGTACTTGGCTGGACTGATCGCGGACGACGCGAAGATGACGAAGAAGGACTTGCAAAAGTGGGTTGAAGGTGCCAACTGGGGCATGGTCGCCGAATTCACGGTTCCGTGGGTGGCGTCCGGGGGTCCGCATGGGCGAGAGATTGCCTTAAAATGGATGGATTCCAAAAATGAAGCAATCGCTTCGGCCGGTTGGGGGACATACAGCAGCATGGTCGCCATCAAGGACGACGCAGACCTCGACCTTGCCGAAATCAAATCGCTCCTGCAACGCGTGGCGAAGACGATCGACCAGCAGCCCAATCGCGTCAAATACGTGATGAACAGTTTCGTCATTGCCATCGGCTGCTACGTCAAACCGCTTCATAAGTTCGCCGTCGACACGGCAAACGGCATCGGCAAAGTCGCTGTAGACCTGGTCGGTGCTTGCAAGATTGCGTTCGCGCCAGAGCAAATTAAAAAATTTGAAGCCCGCAGCGAGATCGGCAAAAAACGCAAGTCGCCGAAGTGTTGATCAGACTATCGAGACCCACACACGCTCATGCAAGTGCTGACCGTTTTCCTGCTACCCGGGGTGAGAACGCACGGCAAGCTGGGTTACTCCTCTCATCCCAAACGTCTACTTCAGAAGCAACGAGTACTAATTCAATCATGAACACGCGCATAGCGTCCTGTAGCTGCGGCCAACTCACCGCGACAACAACTGAAGACCCAATCCGCGTCTCGATCTGTCACTGTCTCGCTTGCCAGCGCCGCACTGGCAGCGTTTTTGGTGCTCAAGCCCGGTTCCGCAAAGACGATGTAGTGATTCACGGGCAATCCAAACAGTACGGACAATCGGGGACAGACCACGGTTATCTCCTGAAAACAACCGCGGTCTGTCCCCGATTGTTCTATGTCATCTGCCCCTTTGTTTCGATTTTCATTCTGGCAAGCGTCACTTTGCACGCCCTGTTACGACATGCCGCCCAAGCGCAACCAAGCCAGAGTTCTGCGAAACGAGCTTCTTCTGGGGTTGTCCGCAGTATCCGAAGTGCCGCGGTACTAGAGAGTTGGAACCGTGATCCCGTGCAACGAATTTCAAAAAAGTCGCTGATGTCGTTTTTTTGACCACCAACACAGAAGGGGTCAGTCGAATGGACCTTGGGAGAGAATCACGATTTTCGTCAACCTCTAGCATCCACGCGTAGTTCCAGCCGAAAATGCTCCGAAACCCGCGTATAAACTAGCGTTTTCAACAACGAGCAGTGTCTTGCCCTCAGCCAATACGCATCACAAGTCACCATCCCTGAAGCGCCCATTATTGCCAAACAGTTTGCTACCGGCTAGAATACTTTGTCTGCCACCAAAAAAATTAATCGTCCATGTACGCTGAGAAAGTCTCTATCTCGCTTCCGCCAACCTTGTTGCAGTTCGTTGAGGAATACAAGGTTTCGCACGAGCGCAAAAGCCGTTCGCAGGTTATTGAAGAAGCCTTGACGCTGCTGCGCGAACGCGAGCTGGAGACTGCCTATCGCGACGCAGCAGACGGAACGCTCGCCCAGGACTTCGCGCCGACGCTATCTGACGGCCTCGCAAATGAATCGTGGTGATATCTGGTTTGCCGATCTTTCGCCCTCGGTCGGGTCGGAAATCAATAAACGCCGGCCGGTTCTGATCGTCAGCAACAACGCGAACAACCGCGCCGCAGCGACGCTGACTGTTCTGCCAATCACATCAAACGTCGAGAAAATATACCCGTTTGAAGTTGCGTTATCGATGGAAGCCAGCGGGCTACCGAAACTTTCCAAGGCGCAAGCACAACAGATTCGGACCATCGCGCGCGAGCGGATCGTCGGCAACCTCATCGGCCAGTTGGACGGTAAGGCAATGGGCTTGATTGATCAGGCGATCCGATTGCATCTAGCGATTGATTAATGGGGTAAAGACGGTAAGGCCACGCTAAAGCCCGCCCATCGCAGGCACAATAGCAGGTTGTCCTCTGCCTCCTCCACAATTACGCTCGTCATCGAATGCCGCAACCACCCTCGCGATCTTCCCGAAACCCGCCGCTCACGCTGTTGGAAACGACGGCGCATCTGCGCGAATATTTTGGCAGCGCGGTATTCTCGCGCGGCATGGCTATCCGCCTGACTGAGCGTGCGATCAAGCGACTGGCCGTGGAGGAGCTGGAGGACGGCGAATGGCACGTGCAAGCGGATATCGTTGGTGCTGGGCCGGAACCCTATCGCACCGATGTTGACGTGGATATTGATCCGCCAACCCGGCGGCTCGAGATATTGTCGACGGTCTGTACCTGCCCGGTTGAGTTTGACTGCAAGCATGCGGCGGGCTTGCTGCTAAAGTGGTTCAGCTTGTTTCAAGTCGATGCCGATGGCGTGCTGCTCGATATCGCCGAGACCGAGCACAAACCTGTCGCGCTTGGTCAAGGGCTTGATTTCGCGGATGACGACGATGATGACGGGTCTGGCAGCGATGAAGGCGATGAAGGCGATCAAGGCGATAAGCGCGCGCCGCGTCGCAAGGCAGCGGACGCCGCGCCGACGCGCGCTGTTCGCACGACACCGGTCTCGGCGCCAGTAGCCGCGTGGCTGGAAAATACCTTTGCGGCAGAGGCATTGCCGACGGCGACCAAGGTCAAGACGACGGCCACGCGTGAAGCGCTGATCTTTTATGTACTGGCAGATGATGCATCGCTGCACGCCGTGCGCGGCCGCCGTCGGCGCGATGGCAGCGAGCCCGAGTTGACGGGCGATTACGCGGGCACCGCATGGCTATCTGGTGATCGGGCGTTGCCGTCCTATGCGCGGCCAGCTGATAAAGCGCTGCTGACGCTGATGGTGAGCGAGCAGAATTTTGCGCTCGGTAGTGTTGCTGTGGCCTTGATCGGTGAGTCGGGTGCGTTGTTGATCGAGCTGGCGCGCACCACCGGCCGAATCTACGGTATGAACCGCCAGATGCTCGGCAAGGCGCTGTCAAAATCCAAAACAGCCGCCATCGTCACGCAACACCGACAGCTGCCGCCACCATTGATGTTTGCGGCACTGGAAGCCGCGAGTCTTGGGTGGCGCATTGCGGACCGCGAAGCATTGAAACCGTTGCGTCTCGCTGCGACCGTCAAAGGCCTACAGGTGGCCATCATCGCCACCGCGCCACCGATGGCGCTTGACCTCGCCGCCAATTGTATTTTTCCGGTGAGTGTCTCCGTCAGTTCCGTCACGCTGCAGCGCTTGGCGAGCCTGCCCGCGATTTGCAGCGACGACACAACCTCCTGGGCGTTCGTCCGCGATGCGATCGCGGCTTTGCCGGATGCCGACAGCGTGCCGCCGCTGCCGTTTACCGACGACGTCGCCGTGCCGCTGCCAACAGCCGTGTTGTCATTCGCGCTGATTGAATACCAGACCACAACAGGCTGGGGGAAACACGCACACACCGACACCCACACCGTGCCAACGGCGCAGCTTTTGTTTGACTACAACGGTCGCCGCCGCCCGGCGGATCGCATGGGTCTCAATGCCGCCGTGGAAGCCGAACTGATTGACAACCGGCTAGCCGGAACGCATTTACGCAATGTGCGCGCCGAACGCGAATGGGCCCGCCGCATGCCGATTGCGCTGGTGCCCGCGGTGCAAGTCGATTACCGCATCGCGCAGGCTGCCCTCGACGGCAGCGCGACCGCGCCATCACTGTGGGCGTTGAAGGATCACAATTGGACCGAACGTGGCGCGACGGTGCTCGCTGATGCGCAGTCGGCAGGATTCGAGATTGAAATTGACCCCGCCTTTCCGTTGTCGCTGGAAGACATTCCAACGCCGGAGCTGGCTCTCAGCCCCGGCCAGCAGAATGGCTGGTATCGCATCGCGCTGGGTGTGACGATTAACGGCGAACCAGTTGATATCGCGCCAGCGCTGGCACGTTTGATCGGTGCTCAGAAAGACCCCGAGGCGTGGCTCGCTGCGGTCGCTGATGTTCCGACCGTGTTGCTGTCGGTGGCACACAAAAAATCGAAAGGCGGCGCGGTCGTGGTGCGATTACCGGGCGAGCGGGTACACGCATTGCTAACGCCGGTGTTCGATTGGTTTCGCGGCGGCGCGCTGTCGCCGATGTCGGGGTTGCAAGCGGCGATGCTGCCGGACCTTCCCGCGACGGCGGTGCGCTACCTTGGCCGCGATGATCCACGCTGGCTCGCGATGCGTACAGCCATCACGGATGGCGCGCAACTGACCGCGATGAGCCCGGCTGCCGGCTTTGACGCGGCACTGCGTCCGTATCAGTTGCACGGGCTTTCTTGGCTTCAACACTTGTACAAAATCGGCATGTCGGGTGTGCTGGCCGATGACATGGGTCTGGGCAAAACGGTGCAGACGCTTGCGTTCCTGCATGCGCGCCGTGCGCAAAAGGTGGCAAGTGCGGGCGCAGAGGCGAGGGCAGAGGCGGGAGCAGAGACGGGAGCAGAGACGGGGACAGCCGCGGCGGCAACCGCGCGACCATCGCTGATCATCGCGCCCACGTCGGTAACGGTGAATTGGCTGGCGGAAATTCGCCGCTTCACGCCGTCGCTGAAGGTCGTCACCCACTACGGTGCCGAGCGCGCCCTGACTGACGAGACGCTGGCCGGTGCGGATCTTGTTCTAACCAGCTATCCCATTTTGCAACGCGACGATGCGCGCTTTGCCCATTGCGAATGGGACGTGGTGGTGTTCGATGAAGCGCAGATGATCAAGAACGCAAAGGCCAAAACGTATGTGGCGGCACAGAATCTGCGCGCGCAGATGCGGCTGGCGTTAACCGGTACGCCGATGGAAAACCATCTCGGCGAATTGTGGGCACTGTTTAATCTGCTACTGCCCGGTTTGCTCGGCGACCTTGATAGTTTCAATCGCATCTTTCGGCACCCGATCGAACAACGCGCCGCTGCCGGGCAAATGCAAAAGCTGCGTCAGCGCGCGCGACCGTTCCTGTTGCGGCGCACGCGCGAAGACGTGCTCGATGACCTGCCGGAGAAAACCGAATACACGCGGCTGATCGAGTTGCTGCCCGGGCAAGTCGATGTGTACGAAAGTCTGCGCACGGCGATGGACGACGACATTCGAAAAGTGATCGAGAAGAAGGGCCTGAAGCAATCGACCATTCACATTCTTGACGCCCTGCTAAAGCTGCGCCAGGTGTGTTGCGATCCACGTTTGGTGCGCCTGCCTGATGGTGGACAAAACGCTAAACGATTCGCCGAAGCAGGCTCCGCCAAGCTCGATTGGCTCAAAGCCCACGTGCCGGAATTGCTCGAAGAGGGCCGCCATATTCTGATCTTCTCGCAATTCACCAGCATGCTGGCGTTGATCGGCGAGGCGCTGACGGTCGAGGGCATCAAATACGTCACCCTCACCGGCGACACGCGCGACCGCGAAACGCCGATCCGCGAATTTCAGTCGGGCGAGGTGCGCGTGTTTCTGCTGAGCTTGAAGGCCGGCGGCGTGGGGCTAAATCTGACCGCGGCCGACACCGTGATTCACTACGATCCTTGGTGGAACCCGGCGGTGGAAGCGCAGGCCACTGCGCGCGCGCATCGCATCGGGCAAGTAAAGCCAGTGTTCGTGACCAGGCTGGTGGCGCAAGGTACGCTCGAGGAAAGCATGATGACGCTGATCGCACGTAAGCGTGAACTTGCGGCGGCGCTGCTCGATGGCGAAGCAGGTGCGCTGACCGGTATTACCATTGCGGACGTTGAATCGCTGTTGGCACCGATATCGAGTTTGGCGGAGACACCGGATACGCGGTGATTTCGCATAGCTGGCGAACTGGGCTAAAGCAAAGAGGCGTTAATGATCGGGCGGGCAATCCGGGAGCAAGTTATGGTGCAAACACAAGCATCGGCGGGCCTCACCAGCCATTTATGCCTGAAACTGCCCGTCAATAAACGAGCTTCAATTTTCCGTTGTCCATCCCTCAATCAGCGCGATTCATAAACTCGCACAGCAGCCGGTGAAAATGATGCGTGCCCAATTCACGCGTTGGCGAATAGCGGCCTTTGCTGTAGAAGCGCGACCGCGTGCCTCGCTGCACGGCTTCGACGATGGCTTCATCTTCCATTTCCACCTGGTGCAGGGCCGCGCCTGCGCCTTTGTCCAGCTTGGAAGCGTCCCAAACGTAGCTGCGAAAAGCGACACGGGTGCGATTGATTGCTTCGGGCTGAACGACATTGAGCGAGAGGCCCCAGGGATAGAAGTTGAGCATCAGGTTCGGGAAGATCCACCAGTAATACGCGGCCACACGCAAGCCATGGTCGGGCGAACCTTCTGGTGCGTCAAACGCCTCTTCGTCGTTCCGCGCAAGCGCCAGTTGCAGATTCGAGTAGCGATAAAGTTCGCTTGTGTAGCTGGTGACGTCGATCACCTGGTTGAGCCCGGCATGCACATAAAGGATGTGAAATCCCTCCAGGTAGTTTTCAACATATAGCGCCCAGTGAGCGTCGATTACGTATTCGCGGCTGCGTTCCGTATCAAGCGCGCACCCAGACACCGGCAGCCAGCCCACGCGGTTAGTCATTTCCGCGAGAAACAGTTCCAACGGTGCGACCGGATCAATCGCCGCGAAACCGTGGCCGGCCCATTGTCCGAACGGTATCTGCGGGAGGTTATCGCTTGGTGATGGAAAGTCTTTCGCGGCCGAGAATTCCGGCATAAAGGCCATGCGCCCATCGAGGTCAAATCGTCGCGAATGGTAGCCGCAGCGTATTTGGGTGGCCATGCAGGCTTGTTTCACCAGCAGATTGCCACGGTGCGTGCACACGTTTGAGAGGCATCGCAACTGGTCTTTCTCATTGCGCGCAAGCAGCAGCGGCTCGTCCAGCAGGCCTGGTAGCAGTTGGCGCGGCGAAACCGTGCACGTTTTGGCAACGTCGTTGAGATCGCCTATCCATTGCCAGGTACGTGCGAATATGCGTTCGCGGGCGACCGAATAGCTGGCTTCGTCGTGATAGAAAGCGCTGTCGATGGTTGAGGCGCGCGTGATGTCGGCGTCGACGGCGTAGGGTTCGTTCATGCGCAATGCTGGACCCGTTGTAGCGGGATTGTCAATCGCCGCGATCTTGCTGGCGGCACGCCGATCAAAGCGGCGCCCATGTTGCGCGCGCTGCCCTCATGTACCTGTATTCGCAGGCCGATCAGGGCACATCGTGCCCGCTGACCATGACGCATGCGTCGATTCCGGTGTTGCGTCAATCGCCCACGTTGGCAGCACAGTGGCTGCCGAGAATACTCTCTGCCGAATACGATGGCCGCCACGTACCGGCATGGGAAAAACACGGCAATACCATCGGCATGGGCATGACCGAGAAGCAGGGCGGATCAGATGTGCGCGCGAACACGACGCGCGCCTACGCGGTCGGCGCGAGTGGACCGGATCAACTCTTTGAACTGGTCGGTCATAAGTGGTTCATGTCTGCGCCGATGTGCGATGCGTTTCTGGTGCTCGCACAGACTGAACGCGGGATTTCGTGCTTCCTGTTGCCGCGCTTCGCACCGGGCGGCGAGCGCAATGCCATTCGCATTCAGCGGCTTAAAGACAAGCTGGGTGACTGGAGCAACGCCAGTTCGGAGGTCGAATTTCACGGCGCGCTTGCGTGGATGGTGGGTGAAGAGGGCCGGGGCATTGCCACCATCATCGAGATGGTCGCCCTGACGCGCGAGGACTGCATGATCGGTTCGGCTGCCATCATGCGTCAGGCGCTGGTGCAGGCGATCCATCATTGCCGTCACCGCAAGGCATTCGGAAAGACGCTGGCCGAGCAACCGTTGATGCAAATGGTATTGGCCGATCTTGCCCTGGAATCGGAAGCAGCCATGGCCTTTTCCCTGCGTGTCGCGCGCGCCATCGACGCTTCAATGCACGGTCCGCAGGAGGCCGCATTTGCCAGAGTTGCTACCGCAATCGGCAAGTACTGGATCTGCAAACGCTGCCCGCCTTTTGTGAACGAAGCGCAGGAATGCCTCGGTGGCGCAGGTTACGTGGAGGAATCAATCCTGCCGCGTCTGTACCGGCAGGCGCCGCTGAATTCCATCTGGGAGGGCAGTGGCAATATTCAATGCCTCGATGTGTTGCGTGCATTCGCCCGTGAACCAGCCACGCGCGACGTCGTGTTCGCTGAGTTTGCGAAAGTGAAAGGCGGTAACTGGCTGCTAGATACCGAAGTCGCAGCGCTCGCCGGCCAACTGGACGACAAAACGGAATTGGAGAAACGTTCGCGCTATCTGGTTGAACGACTCGCACTGGCTCTGCAAGCGGCGACGCTGGTCGGCTCCGGTATTGACGATGTTGCGGACGCCTTTTGCCAATCGCGCCTCGGTAACGCGCTCAGCGCTACTTTCGGCGCATTGCCGGCGACGATGCCAGTGGACGAATTGATCGCGCGGGCTTTTTGAGAGTATGGGTTTCAGTGCCATTCGTGCCATTCGACTCTGACGGCTGGTGTTGTTCTGACAAGTCCGGCAAGGTTACTGTCTCGGGCAAGCCAAATGTTGATGTTCTGCCGGGAACGCTTGGCAGCATCTTGCGGCAAGCAGGGCTGAAGAAATAGGAGATGGCGGTGCAATATTTGGTGATCGTGGAAAAGGGCGCGACGTCATTCGGCGCCTATGCGCCCGATCTTGCGGGTTGTGCCGTGGCTGGCGGTACATGCGAAGCAGTGCTGGCACTGGTTAAGAGCGCAAATGATGGATTTGAGGCAATCGGCCTGTGCGGACATTTTTTCAAAAATAGTAACGGCAGCGCAGGGGTTTGCTGTAAGTTGATCGGCGTGAGGTCAAGCGGTAATGTCTATTGTGGGAGCGGCCTTTTAGCCATTTGTGCTCTGTGAACCGGGTTGATATTGGTGCCAGCCAATTTTTGGCGAATTCAGCGTTAATCTCAAGCCAGCCAAACCGTGCCGGAAAATCGTGACAGGTGAACCAATTATCGCTAAGCTTGTCTGGATATGCGTATGAAATTTTTTCGAAAACTGCTGCTGATCTGGATGATCATCTGGTTGCCTGCGGTCGGTGCGCTTGCCGCCGTCATGCCATTAGCCGCTTGGTCCAGTGCCGCGTCCACGCCCACCGCAACGTTGGCGGGGGACGAGGACATTGCCGCTATGCCGTGTCACGGCAAGTCTGCGGCGCAGACGCTTGCATCAGGTCAAGGCTGTAGCCACTGTGTACTGTGTCATTTGGCAGGTGCGCTGGCCATGCCCGAGATGCCGATGATCCCAACGCTTCCGCCGACGCATATTTTCAATGCCTCGCCTCCGGTTGCTCCTCCCTCGTTTGTCCCCGAGTTAATCTCCCCTCCGCCTCGAGCATTCGCAATCTAAGCAACAAAGGCGGGGAAGTTCAGTCTTTCAAAAGACGCGCGCCGCGCAAATCGCGACCGCCTATCCCCGCGTTCTACATTCAGAACTGACCAAACGAGGGAAACATGAAACGAAGATATTGGGCGATGTTCGCCTGCATTAGCGCGGTTTTTGGCCATGCAGTAGCCGCTGCGCCTGACCCAACAAATGCCACCGCGGTTATTCCAGCGACCACTTACCGTTCGCCGTTCGCCGATTACCGCCCGCTCGGCGAAGACAAGAATACCGCCTGGAAAGACGCCAATGACACCGTCGGCAAGATCGGTGGTTGGCGGGCGTACGCACGCGAAGCAGCGGATGCGATGAAAATGCGTGCGGCAGGTGGGATCGACACCGCCAAACCGCCAGCGCTGTCGCCGTCACCCGCCGATTCCCCGCAGCCAGGCACCAAGGCACCGCCGCCGAGGCCAGCACCACCTGCGCCTGCGGTGCAACCCCACAAGCACGGAGGCTGAGATGCGGACACCTTTTTTTGCCCGTTTTGCAAGGCTGGGCGGGACAGTATTTATTGCTCTGGGGCTGGTCGGCTGCGCGACGATGTCCAATGACGGCGGATTTTCGACGGTTGAACGCATTACCAAAGACAAGCTTGGCAAAGACGTCAAGTGGGCCCGCACCGAGGGTGAACGTGACCTGATGGCAAAACGCGTGACGGAACTGCTCGCCAAGCCGCTCACCGCCGATGACGCCGTGCAAATCGCGCTACTCAACAATCGCGGACTGCAGGCCGATTTCGCCGAGCTGGGTTTTGCCGAAGCGAGCATGGTAGGTGCGAGTCGTTTGCCCAATCCCGGGTTTTCCTTTAGCCGCACCAAGGAAGGCGACGAAATCGAGATCGAACGTGGATTGCATTTCAATCTCGTCAAGCTACTGACCCTGCCGCTCGCCGCTAAAATCGAGGCACAGCGCTTTGAGCTCGCCAAGGGCAATGCCGCCGTCACCGCAATACGCCTCGCGAACGAGACCCGTAAAGCGTATTTCCAGGCGGTCGCGGCAGAAGAGACAGTGCGTTACATGCGCAAGGTACGCGAGGCGGCGGATGCCAGCGCGGAACTTGCGCGGCGAATGGCAACCGTGGGCAACTGGAGTCGTTTGCAGCAGGCACGTGAGCAGGGCTTCTACGCCGACGCCGCTCTCAACGCGGCGCGCGCCGAACAGGCCAGTCTGCGTTCGCGCGAGGCGCTTGCGCGATTGCTCGGCGTGTGGGGAGCGCAGACTACATACACATTGCCGGAACGCTTGCCTGATCTGCCGAAAGTGCCGGATGAACGGCCGGATATCGAGCAACGTGCCATGCAATCGCGACTCGACGTGCAGGGTGCCCGGCTCAGCGTCGAATCGCTCGCCTCGAATCTGGGCTTGAGCAAAGCCACCCGCTTCATCAACGTGCTCGAAGTCGGTGTGTTCCGCGAAACGTCCAATGAAGCATCGGTACTCCGCGGCTACGAGATTTCGCTCGAACTACCCTTGTTCGACTGGGGCACGTCCAGGGTGGCACAAGCAGAGGCACTTTACATGCAGGCCGTGAATCGCACCGCCGAGACCGCCATCAACGCGCGCTCCGAAGTGCGCGAGAGTTACCAGGGCTATCGCATCAGCTACGACATCGCCCGCCACTACCGCGATGAAGTGGTGCCGCTGCGCAAACGCATCGCCGACGAAAACCTGTTGCGCTACAACGGCATGCTCATCGGCGTATTTGATCTGTTGTCCGATGCACGCTCGCAGATCGGCGGCGTGAACAGCTACATCGAAGCCCTGCGCGATTTCTGGCTGGCGGAAAGCGATTTGCAGATGGCGATGATCGGCAAACCCGGCGGCGGCAACATGCCACGCGCCATCGTGGCCGGCGAAGCATCCGGCGGAGGACATTGATCATGGAGAATAACTTGTTGAACAGAAGAAAATTTTTCAGCGCTTTAGGCATTGCGGGCGGTGCTGTCGCTGCCGCGTCCGTGAGCCGCGTTGCCATGGCGGCGTTGCCGGAGCCCGTCATTCAGACCAAGCCGGACACCATGCCGCCGCTGATCCCGAAGGACGGCCGTCCCTACAACCCGGTGGTCACCCTGAACAGCTGGACGCTGCCCTGGCGCATGAATCGGGGCGTGAAGGAATTCCACCTCGTCGCCGAGCCGGTGATCCGCGAAATCGCGCCCGGCATGAAAGCGCACCTGTGGGGTTACAACGGCCAGTCTCCCGGCCCCACCATTGAGGTGGTTGAAGGTGATCGAGTACGCGTTTTTGTCACTAACAAGCTCCCGGAGCACACCACCATTCACTGGCACGGTCAGCGCCTGCCCAACGGCATGGATGGCGTGGGGGGACTGAACCAGAAGCAAATCGACCCGGGAAAAACATTTGTGTACGAGTTCATTGCCAAGCGGCCAGGGACCTTCATGTATCACCCGCATGCCGACGAGATGACGCAGATGGCGATGGGCATGATGGGCTTTTGGGTCACCCATCCAAAGGGCTCGCATCCATTGATCGATCCGGTGGATCGCGATTTCTGCTTCCTGCTAAATGCCTATGACATCGATCCAGGCAGCGCCACACCGAAGGTCAACACCATGCTGGACTTCAATTTGTGGACTTGGAACAGCCGCGCCTTTCCGGGCATCGATACGTTAAACGTTCGCAAGGGTGACAAAGTCCGCATCCGCATCGGCAATCTCACGATGACCAATCACCCGATCCATCTGCATGGCCACGAGTTCGTCGTCTCTGGTACCGATGGCGGCCCGACACCCAAGGGATCGCGCTGGCCTGAGGTCACCACCGATATAGCGGTCGGCCAGATGCGACAAGTCGATTTTCTTGCCGACGAGGAAGGCGACTGGGCGTTTCATTGCCATAAATCGCATCACACCATGAATGCAATGGGCCACAACGTGCCGACGATGATCGGCGTCGACCACCGCGAAGTGGTTTCCAAAATCACCGCGCTCATCCCCGACTACATGGTCATGGGCGAGCGTGGTATGGCGGATATGGGCGAAATGGAAATGCAGCTCCCGGACAATACCCTGCCGATGATGACCGGTGCCGGCCCATATGGTTCGGTAGAGATGGGTGGCATGTTCACCATGCTCAAGGTCCGCCGCGACCAGAAGCCGGGCGACTACAGCGACCCCGGCTGGTACAAGCAGCCGGAAGGCACCCAGGCCTTCGAGTGGACCGGCCCACTTGCCGAGCCGGCACGCTTCAAATCAGAAGGCCGGCAGTCGATGCCGCTCAAGGAAACACCGAAGAAGGAAGTCGAAGTGACGGTGAAGAAGCCGTCGGGCGGATCGCATTCGGGGCATTGAAATACCGAAATTCACCGGAATTTAATTTCACGTATGGACACATTCACATGAAACGCTACACAACTATATTCATCATCGGCCTGGTTTCTGTTTTCATCGGCCAAGCCTACGCACACGGCGAAGATCACACCAAGAAGAAGGCCGCTGCCGTCAAGAAGGAACAGAAGCCGTGGGGCATTGCTGGCGATGCCAAAGCCACCAAGCGCACCATCACTATCACCATGACCGACAATATGCGTTTTACGCCGGACAAGATCGAGGTTAAACAAGGCGAGACAATTAAGTTCCTCCTCAAAAACGATGGCAAGATGCTGCACGAAATGGTCATCGGCACCAAGAAGGAGCTGGAAGAGCACGCCGCACTGATGCTGAAATTTCCTAACATGGAACACGAAGAGCCCTACATGGCGCATGTGCCGGTCGGCAAGACCGGCGAGATCATCTGGACCTTCAATCGCGCCGGCGACTTCGATTTCGCCTGTCTCATTGCGGGGCACTATCAGGCTGGAATGGTCGGGAAAATAACGGTGGCCGCCAAGTAGCCGCCGATTTGTGCCTGAGATCGCCCGCGTTCACAACAGGTTGCCATGCCTTACCTCTTTTTACTGATCGTCTTCTGGCCGCTGGTGTGTTGCGAGAAATGCGATTACACCGCCGTGTGCGTGACGATCTCGATCGCTGTTGCGCTTGTCCTCTACATCGTCGCCTCGATCGTTCATGAATTGCGGTTGCTGGCAGTACACCGTTCCATCGGCCGCAATTGAACTTGGCGATTGCCGCAATGCCGCTGAAAAATCACTCTCGTTTCTTAACCATAGGAGATATCAAATGAAATCGCTGAAACTTGTTGCCGTCGTATCCGCCGTTCTGCTGTCGCCGCTGGCCCCCTCCACCGCTTGGGCCTCCAGCGACCACACCGACAAGCACCATGCCAAGCCCGCTGTCGCAAAAACCGCGGGCGACGTGACAAATGCGGCCAGCATGTCCGACGGCGAAGTTCGCAAGATCGACAAAGACGCGAAGAAAATCACACTGAAGCACGGCGAAATCAAGAACCTGGATATGCCCGCCATG
>Ga0163144_10019004_pt1 | contig 13857 bp, 7 predicted proteins | sample OliLak19BULKMAT1_FD_123175 | JGI IMG/M metagenome (GOLD analysis project Ga0163144, IMG submission 123175) | Freshwater microbial mat bacterial communities from Lake Vanda, McMurdo Dry Valleys, Antarctica - Oligotrophic Lake LV.19.BULKMAT1 | ecosystem: Environmental > Aquatic > Freshwater > Lake... | reverse complement strand
TGTATCAGGGCGAGAACTTCGAGGCCGGTGCGCGTGTCAAGATTTCCGGTGGGTTCGTCAGCGAGGAGCAGGCGCGGTGCGTTAACCAGGGCGCGCGCGATGGCGACACGCTGCTGCTGCCCGCCGGAGAGTTCTGTCGGCCGGCGCTTGAGTTTGTCGGCGAGGCCGACGCGCATGAGCGAACCCGAGGCGCGCTCGCGGCGCTCGCGCGTGGAGACGTCGGATTGGTATTGAAGGGGAAGTTCAACGTTTTCCATCGCGGTCAGGCGGGGCAGGAGCTGAAAATTCTGGAAGACGAAACCGAGGGCTCGCGAACGTAAATGCGCCAGACTGCGGCGGCTTTCCCGGGAGACATCCTTGTTATCGAGATGGTAGGTGCCGGTCGACGGACGGTCGAGGCAGCCAAGAATGTTCATCAAGGTTGATTTGCCGGAACCCGAGGTGCCCATCACGGCGACAAATTCGCCGGCATTGATCGTGAAGCTGACTCCACGCAGCGCACGCACCGGGTTGGGCGTGTCAGCACCGTAAGTCTTAACCAGATCTGTCACGGCGATGACGGGTGTTGCGTCGGCCACAAGTGAACTCCGCGGACTTCCAAGAAGGACGTGTCTCATGGAAGCGACTTCAACAGACTACAGCAGACCGAATGGTTCTACCACCGAGAGCACAGAGGGCAGGCTCAAGAATGAGCCTGGAGGTACAGGGGGCTTACACGAAGGCGTTGAGGCCGACGAGGACGTCGTACAGGGCGTGGCTGGCGGCGGCGATGCCGAAGCAGCGGTTGAAATAGATGGCTGAAAAATAGAGTCCGGCGAAAACGCGCTGTATGAAGGGGCCGATGGAAAACGGTTCGCCGCCAATGTGATGGAACGCGGAAAAAATGAAGGCTCCGAGAATCACGGCCCACACCGCCGCATACGCATGTTCCATGTGAAACAGTTTGGTGCAGACGAGCATCAGCAGGCCCAGCAGGATGACGCGGAAAACGAGCTCTTCGTAAACGCCGGCTCCGCAATACAGAACGAAATCCCGGAGCTTGGGACGGAATTGATTTTGCTTGGCCTTGGCGGCGGGAACGAGAGTGGCGTCGGTGGCGGACTCTGCTTGCCTGACGCGCGGATTGCGGGATTCGGCGGCGGGCGCACGTGCGGCGGGGGCGGCGTGTGTGCGCGGCAGGTATTGAACGAGATAGCCGAGAATCAGAAACAGGATCACGGCATAAAGGAGGCTTTCGAACAGAGCGGTGAGAAAAAACGAGAAACGAATTTTCCAGCTGCCCTTTTTATAGTATTGAGCGCCAACGAAAAAGGCGCCAAGCGCCAGCAGCGAGGCCGAGCCGTAGCCCAATCCAAGCCAGCGCAAGATGGGCCCGCCAAGATTGAGGAGGATCGCATCGCCGCCGTTGATTTCGTCGGAGCGGATGAGGAAGATGCCGATTTCATAAGCGAGCAGAAACGGAAGCACCAGCGCGGCCGAGTAGACGGGTTGGCGGGTTTCAACGAGGTATCCGGGCGACTGAACACCCGCCTCAACAGGAGTTTCGGCAACGGCAGCTAGCGACATGTCAGGGCTCTAAAAGTGGGATTAACCGATCTCTTCGAACTCATCGCCAAAATCATCGTTGGCGACTTTGGGCGAGGGCTTGGGCGCGGATACAGGGCCGACCTTGTGGGGTGGCGTTTGCGCGGAGTCCTGAACGGAGGCGAACTGGCCCTGAACTTTCTGGATGGCGTTGACCTTCTTTGCTGTCTGCTCTTCATCGAGAACCCTGCCGCCGCGCTTTAAGGTGGTATCGACCACAACGGCTTCGTCCTCCAGCGCCGCCAGCATATCATCCACGGACTTTTCGCGGGACGGTGCGTGCCGGGCCGGCGCGAGCGCCGGCGCGTGGCTCGCTAGCGGGACGTCAATAATATGGTGCGCGCCAGCGGCCAAGCACTCTTTGCAGTACATCTTGCCGTTCACTTCTTTTGATAATGACAAATCCAGATCCAGCATGGTGATACTGCCCTCGCACGCTTCGCAAAAAACGAGGCGGGGCCGGTTAGCGGCGATGTCGGGCAAGTTCAGCGGCGGCGGTTCGGGCGGCAGCGGCAGCATCATTTCGTGAAGTGCTTCGGCGAGGGGATTGGCGGCAACGGCAGCTGAAATGTGCTCGGGCTCCAGCGTGGCGTCGGCGACGAGATGTTCGATATTGGTATCAATGATCATGGCCGGGCCGGAATCGAATTTGACCTTGGCCTGTTCAAAGAGGGGAGGCGCGGGTTGAGACTGGCGGCGTGTGGCGGTGCGCGACTCCCCGGTAGATGGCGCGGGTTCGGCGAGAAGTTCATCGTCGAGACCGAAGGGGTCGGCGGCATCGGGAACGGCATTGTGCGGCAGCGGGACTTTTTCGTCGTGATGGAATTCGATCTCGGTATCGCCCAGGACAATGCGGTCGAAATCGTTGAGCTCGACTTGACCGCTGAGGCGCAAGCCATTGACAAAGGTTCCGTTGGTGCTGCCAAGGTCTTTAAGGATGCACTGTTCGTCGTTATAGAGGATCTGGCAATGGCGGCGCGACAGTTTCATGTCGGGCAGCGGCAATTCCAGATCGCGGTTGCGTCCCATGGTAAGACTTTTGCCCATGGGAAGAGCGACACTTTTGCCGGCGTAAGGACCACTTTTAAAAACCAGCTTCGCCACTGTTTATGCGTTCCCACGCCTGATGCAGGCACATCGTTAAGCGATAGTATTATACGAAGGCGCGAAAAGCGCGCGTCAGAAAACCGGAAAAATTTAAAAGTCGGTCGCACGTGTGCGGATTTCGCCTGCGAACCCGGCAGTAACTGCATATATGGATTTTTCGCAAACGTACCTAGCGGGGTGGGCGGTGATCTGATCTCTCGCGAGTTGGGTTGAGTTTGGAAATCAGATTTGGAATGAGAAAGGCCGACGGAATCATCGGCCCTTTTCGGTGCGCTCGCCCGGCAGGAACGGGGTTTGATTCGAACGGCAGCACCGCGGCATCAAGCCGCTGTGTTGGTTAATTGCTTGCAGGCGCGGACGACTTCGCGCCATTCCTGGCGGGCCTGCTTCAGATGCATGTCGTAGGTGCGCTGGGTTTCGCGCCATTGGGAGGACACGCCCTGTTGGCGTTCTTCTTTCTGTTTGCGCCAGAGAGCGAGCGCGCTCTCGAAGGAGGTGCGTGCGCGCTGAATGCGGGCGCGAATTTCCATTCCAATCGTCGGTTCGGCCTTGGCGAGTTTGGCTTCGAGGACTTTCACGGCCACTTCCATGCGGGCCTGTTCGATGCGCGGCGCTTCCGTGGCGCGCAGGTTCGTCGCGAGGCCGATCACGCGAAGGGACTGGATGAACCATTTGGCGGGGTCCCAATTGTACCAACGGACGCCGTTACGGAAATCAGCGGGAAAGCGGTGATGGAAACTGTGATAGCCTTCGCCGAAGGTCAGTAGCGCAACGGCCCAGTTGTCGCGGGCGGTGGCGGAATCGTCATAGGTGGGCGAGCCCATGTAATGAGCCAGCGAGTTGACGAAAAAGGTGGAATGGTGAACTAAAACGACGCGCAGGAATCCGCCCCAGAGCAGTCCGGCGATTGCATCGCCGCAGAACCAGCCGATCAAGGCAGGCAACCCGAAACCGATGGCGAGGACGATGGCCTGATAGTACTTATGCTGCCAGCGCGCGACGGCGTATTTCTGGAGGTCTTTGACGTTTTCATAATTGTCGGTTTGCGGATCGACGTAAAAAATCCAGATGAAATGAGCCCACCAGAATCCGCGCTTGATGCTATACGGATCCCATTCTGTTTCGGAAAAAGAATGATGGCGACGGTGCCCGGCGGACCATTTCAAGATGGAATTCTGCGCCGCCATCGCGCCGAAGATGGCGTAAAATAGCTGAACGGGCCAGCTGCAATCGTAGCTTTTGTGCGAATAGAAACGGTGATAACCGGCGCAGATCGACAGGCCGGTCAGACAGTACAATCCAAGAAACAACGCGAACATCCACCACTGGAAGCCGGTCTGCCACGTGTACCACGCGAGCACGGGGACGCCCAGAATGGGCGTCAGTGTGAGGAAAACGATATTGATCCAATCTTTTTTGGGCGGTTCGGCGATGGCTGCTTGACTCAATTCGGCAATCTCCAGAGCTTGCGCTCTTTGAAAAAACGTCGCGATGTGTAATCACAAAAAAAGTAAAAATCTTTTTATCAGATAAGTCGCGTATATCAACGCCGATGGTTTGAAAAAACGATTTAAGGCGGGACTGACGCGAACGCTTTGCTGTGTTTACCAGGTAAACAGAATAATAAACACTCCACTTGTAAAATACGGCCGTGTACGGCATGTAAGTGCTGAAATCCATGTGGCAAGCTGTGATTGTGGAATAAACGAACGGCGGCACGGTAACTGCGTATCGCGATACCGAAACCGTTTAGGATCAGGCTCTCCGCCGATGTCACTCCTTAATAGAGAGCAGTGCCCGGCAATTTGGAGGTCAGCGTGTCAAGCAAACTCACCCGTGTCATCCTCTATCTTTTGGTTGCATCAAGCTCGATGCCGGCGACGGCGGGCGATGCTCCGCTACGCGTCTTCATTCGCGCGGGCGTCAAGACGCACGGGCCCGGCCAGCATGATCATCCACGGTTTCTCGCTGAATGGACCCAGCTTTTAAACGATCGCGGCTGCAAGACCGATGGCGCGATGGATTTTCCCACCGCCGCGCAACTGGAAGCCAGCGACGTGCTGATTCTGTATGCCGCTGACGCGGGAAGCATCAAGCCGGAACAGCGCGAGTATCTGGAAACGTTTACCAAGCGCGGCGGCGGGATTATTGCGATCCACGATGCCGTCGTGGGCAACGATGCGGAATGGTTCAAAAACGTGATCGGCGGCGCGTGGCAGCACGGGAAGGCGAAGTGGCACGAAGGCGACGTCGGCCTCTATTTTCAGAACACGGAACATCCTGTCTCGCGCGGCATGATGAACTTCGATCTCAACGATGAAATTTATTACAGTCTCAACATGCTGCCTGAGGCGAAAGTTCTGGCGGTTTCTTTCCATGACGTGTTCACGATTGCGCCTCAGATCTGGGCTTATGAAAAGGACAGCTACCGCGCGATCGGCACGATTCCCGGCCACAACCACACCACCTTCAGCCTGCCGCAATACCGCGCGCTTTTGATGCGCGCGATCGCCTGGACCGGCAAGCGTGAGAACGTGGATTATCTCTGCACGCCGGAAGAACTGAAATCGATGAGCTACCCCGAAGGCGGTCCGCAGCTTCCGGAGAAAAGCCGCGAGCAGCTCGTGTTGCATCCGGATTTCGACATCAACCTCGTCGCTGCGGAGCCGCTCATTAATAAACCGATAAACATGGATTGGGATGCGCGGGGCCGGCTGTGGGTAGCGGAGACGCCGGAGTACCCGTACGGACGCAAAGCGCCGAAAACGACGCTGCTCGAAAAGGGCATGAAGATGGTGATGGAGACATTTGAGCGCGCGCCAGCCGATCGCATTTCGATTCTTGAAGACACCAACGGCGATGGTGTGATGGACAAAAAGAGCATTTTTGCCGACGGCTTGGAACTCATTACGAGTTTTGTTTTCTACAAGGATGGCGTTCTTGCCGCGCAGGCGCCGGATATTTACTGGCTGCAGGATACGGACGGGGACGGCAAGGCCGATAAGAAGACGACGCTTTATACGGGGCTGGGCATGGGCGATTCTCATTCAGTGATCAACAATCTGCGCTGGGGCCTGGACGGCTGGGTGTATGCGACGCACGGTTATAGCGGCGGCCGCGTGAAATCCGCGGACGGCAAAAAAGAATTTGGAAACATCGGATCGGGTGTCGTGCGTTTCAAGCCGGATGGTTCGGCGTTTGAACAGTACTGTTCGAAGGGCGGCAACACGTGGGGACTGGATATCGCGTGGGATGGCGAGGTGTTTTTCACGCAGCCGACGAGCGGCGATCTGCTGAATCATGTGGTGCTTCCGGAGTCGGTTCTGGCGCGCGGCAAGGTCGGCAAGACGCCGAGCTTCGAGGCGATGATCCGCGGGCGACCGTCCTTTCCGCTGATTAAATACAAGAAGCAGGCGTATGTGCAGATCGACCAGGTCGGCCGTTTCACCGCGAGCGCGGGATGCGCGGTGTATGCGGGCGGCGCGTGGCCGGCGGAGTGGGACAACAGTTACTTCACGACCGAGCCCACCATCAACCTCATCCATCACGAAATCATCAAGCCCAACGGCGCGACGTACGCGGCGGAGAAAGTGCGCGAGGCTGAGTTTATCGGCGCCAAAGATTACTGGTTCCGCCCGATCGAAACGCGCATCGGACCGGACGGCGCGCTCTACATTATCGATTTTTACAATCAGGCGGTGACTCACAACGACACGCGCGGACCCCCGCACGCGCCGCGCAACGCGGCGGTTCGGCCCGACCGCGATCATTACTACGGACGCATCTGGCGCGTGCAGCACAAACAGGCGAAGAAGCTAGAACACCCGAATCTTGAGAAAGCGGCGCCGGCGGAACTGGCTAAGGCGCTGCTGCATCCGAACCTGCATGTGCGCCAGAACGCCAAACGGCTGCTTGTTGAACGCGGCGCCGACGCGGCAGGCGACTTGGAAAAACTTATCGCTGATGCGGCGACGCCGGCGACGGCGAAGGTTCCGGCGCTGTGGGCGCTCAGCGATTTGGGCAAACTTTCGGCGAACACGCTGCAGGCCGCGTTAACCAGTGAGGACTCGGCGGTGCGCAAGAACGCGGTGCGCGCCAGTGCGCGCGGCGGCATCGACGTGAAGTCGTCGCTGCTGGCGAGGGTGAAGGACAAAGATCCGCGCGTGATGCTGGAAGCGATCGTGGCGCTCGGGGGAGCTCCGCTGGATAAGGACGCCGCGGTGGCGCTGGTGAACGTGTATGCGTCGCTGAAAAATCCGTGGGCACAATCGGCTCTGGTGGCGATCGCGCGGCAGAATCCAGATGTATTCGCCGAAGGGGTGTTTAGCGGATCAGCACCGGAAGCGACGACGGAGCTGATGACGGGGTTGAGCAGCCAGATAGCACTATCCGGCAAAGCGGAATCAATCATTAAACTGTTGAACCAGATCGCCAGCCAGCCGCCGGAAAAAGGCGCGCTGAAAGGCGCGGCGTTGGACAGCTTGGCGAAAGAAGCGCCAGCGGTGGCATGGTCGGACGATTTACAGAAAGCGTTGAAGGCGCTGTTGCAGACGAACGAGGCTGTGGTGTCGAACAAAGCGCTGCCGCTGGTGGCGCTGTGGGACAAGCAGGGCGCGCTGGGTGAGGACATCAAGGCCAAGAGCCGATCGCTACAGGTTTCCTTGAGCGATGCGAAATTGCCTGAAACGCAGCGTGCGGAGATTGCGCGCAATTTGCTCTCGCTGCACAAACTCGACAAGGAAGTGATTCCGGCGGTCGTGCAAATGCTGAGCGGTGCCGACGCACCGGGACTGAAAAAGGAAGTGATTCTGGCGCTGGGTAATACGCCGGATGCGGAATCGGGCAAGCAGGTCATTGCAATTTTTCCGAAGCTGCCCTCTGAACTGCAGCAGGAAGCGTTCAATCAATTGCTGCGGCGGGCGGACTGGTCCACGATGCTAATCGGCGCCGTGAAGGCGGAGACGATCAAGCTGACCATGCTGGGACCGTCGAATGTGCATCGACTTCGCACGCATCCGGATGCCGAGGTTTCGAAGCTGGCGAACGCGGCGCTCGATCTGCTTCGCGGGCCGGAGATGAAGGAGAAGAATGAGCTGCTTGCAAAGCTGACGCCGCTGGTGATGCAGCCGGGCGACGCGGTGAAAGGCAAAGCGGTTTTCCTGCAAAATTGTGCGTCGTGCCACAAATTCAAAGATGATGGAAAAGACGTGGGGCCGAATCTGGCCGGCATGGGCGCGCACGGCCCGGCGGAATTGCTGATCAGCGTGCTCGACCCGAATCGCGCCGTGGAACCCAATTTTGTGAGTTGGGTGTTCAAGACAAAGGATGGCGAAATTCTTGACGGCATCATCGCGCGCGAAAATCAGAATACGATTTTGATCAAGAATACCGCGGGCGAACGCGAGTTAAAAACGGCGGATATCAAGACGCGCAAGAGCACCGGGATTTCGTTGATGCCCGCGGGTTTTGAAGCGCTGGGCGGCGAGGCGCTGCGTGATGTGCTGGCTTATATTTGTTCGGCGGATCAAAAGTACCGCTTCGTGGATATGTCGCCGGGTTTTACGGCGGATTCGCGCAAGGGACTTTACATCACGGAAACGAATCTGGATGACACGGTGAAGTTTGCGAAATTCGGCGCGGTCGATGTTGAGGGCGTGCCGTTCAACATTGCAGATCCGGCGAAGACGAGCAACGGACGAAATCTGGTGGTTCTGAAAGGCGGCGGGAAGGGTAGCTTCTGCAACACGTTCGCTCAGAAAGTGGAGTTCAAACTGGGCTTTGCGGCGAAGAAATTGTTTTTCCTGGGCGGGATAGCGGGGTGGGGCTATCCGGCGGTGGAAGACAAAGTTGATGCGGCGAAGATTACGGTTTATTACACGGGCGGCGAGACTGAAGAATTCGTCCTGAAGAATGGCGTGGAGTTGTCGGACTACAATCGCGAGGTCGATGTTCCGGGATCGGCGCTGACGAAGAAGATCGTCAAGAGTGGCCAGATGCGCTGGTTCAACCGGGCTTTGAAGAAGACGGCGGTTGTGGAGAAGGTGACGATCGAAAGCTTTAACATTCAGGTCGTGCCGACGTTCGTTGCGATCACCGCAGAGATGGAAGAACAGAAGAAGTGATCTCTTCACACAAGCCGTCACTATTATACTCGGCGCGAGCCTCTCTTAAAGAGAGGCTCGCGCTGTTTTTTGTTGCTAACGCTTGACGTTTCCGCGTGTCATTTCGCGTTTACCATCGCGCGGTTGGGCGCTTTTCACGAGTGGCTTGGCCGTCTTCGGGTCCACTTCGCGTCCCGCTTTCTTTGAGGAACGAGGGGGTTTGATCTTTGCTTGCATCGTCTTTCTCCTAGGGGTTGCCAAATTAGATTCGCACGTGAGATGCCAGATAAAAAAACATAGCGGGAGCGTTCCGACTCCCGCGTTTTAAAGAGGGAAGTTCAGGGCTTGGCGTCGGTGATGGCGTAGTCGGCGGGCTTCGTCCCCTTTTTGTAACTTTTGAAGCCGTACATGGTCGGCTTGAATTCTCCTACGACAGTGACATCGGCTTTGGCGGGGACGTCCATCCCGAGGCCCCAGAAGACGGCGTTGACGACCAGGCGGCGCATGCCTTCGTTTGCGAGATCCGTGGCGGAGCCCATGGTTGAGCAGAAAATCTTGTTGGTTTTACCGGCTTCGTTTTTATATTCGCGCGTCCAGGCGACGGGCATCATGGGCTCGTTGACGCCTTGTTCGGCTTTGTCGGTGCTGCGCTTTTTCTTGTAGTCGGCGGGCGGCGAATCAGGCTTCATGCCTTTGAGGACCTGGCCACGAACGAGAATCTTGGCGTCGGCGGGCGGGTAGGCTTCGTATACATCGGTGTCTCCGAAAATATCGACGACGTCTTTCAGGATCGGGTCGTCTTTGGAAGAGGCTTCGATGATGCCCTTGGTCGCTTCATTCTTGTGGCTACCCCAGTGGCTGACCCACTGTTCGCCCAGAACTTTTTTGCCGAAACTGCTGTAGGATTTGTATTCGCCGCCGGAAATGTTGAAGGCGTGAGTGCTGGTGCGCAGCGCGATGATGGGCTTGCCGGCGAGGTAGGCATCCACGAAATGTTTCATGTCGGCGTCGGCCCAATTGCGGAAACGGAGCAGCATGACGATGGCGTCGGCGGAGTCGATGGCTTTGGAATTGGAGAGGCTTTTTCCGGCGTCTGGATTGATGGTGCCGTCGGCGTCCACGGAGAAAAGGACGGTGCATTTAAAGCCGTGGCGCACAGCAAGAATTTTCGCGAGCATCGGCAGGGCTTCCTCGGAGCGGTATTCTTCGTCGCCGGAAATAAGGACGATGTGCTTGCCAACGCCGGGGCCGCTCTTGCCTTCAAAAACGATAAAGTCATCGGCGGCCATGAGGGCTCCGGAGAAGAGAGTCAGCGCGCAGAGTACCAGGGTTTTCATATCGCAGCGTTCCTTAATAAGGAGTGTCTCGTGTGGCGACCTCGAGCCGGGATCGCGTGTTCATTGAAGATTATTACACTAAACGGCTCGCTTTCGCGTGTGGAAAATTGAGCTATTTTGTTAGTGTTTGTGATATTCCAATATTCCATGGTGCTTGTCAGACGCGGACGTTCATCGACCTGACGATTAGAGCAGCACTGTATTCACTGAATGCCGACTTAAATTAAAACGGACAGGGTTACTCGCAGGCTGGAAGCCTGCGCGACAAATTGTCCGGGCGGAGACGCCCGGACCACGACTTGTTAGCGGCCGGGAATGGTGGAGACGCCGGATGGGAGTTTGGTCTTGCCGCTGGAGCCCTGCTTGGCGGTGTAGAGCTGCGGGACGTCGGCTTTGAAGAGCTTGTTGTTGAAGAGGATGTGCACGGTCACGGTATGCGGCACGCCGCTGGCGTTCGTGTCGAGAAGGGCTTCATCGGCAAAATTGTTATGCCAGCTGCCGCTCTTGTAGCCGACGGAGAATTTGGCGGACTGAGCGGCGACAATTCCCTTTGTTGATTTGATGCTGATCTTCAACGTATCGTTGCCGGCCTTGGATGAGCCTTTTGAATCCAGGCTGAACTGCTTGATCACGCCGCCGACATCGACCACGACCTTGCTGCCACTGATCGTGAATCCGTTGGGCACCGTGAGAATTCCGCTGGCGCTCATGGAACTGGTGCCGGGCTTGCCGAACGCGAGGCTCAGTGCGAGTTTGGTGATGAACAGGGATTCCGGCGTGCTGACGGTGGAGCCGGCCAGCGGCGTGGATGCCGCGCTGAGTTCGTTGGTCTGCAATTCTTTTTCAAACTCGTCGGAGAAACCGTCGCCGTCGGAATCAGCGGCTGAACTGCTGCTGCCGGCGGGCGGCGCGATGGGACTGACCGTCAATGTCAGCGTTTTGGTGTCTGTGCCGAGGGTGTTCGTGGCGGTGAGCGTGATGGAGAAGCTGCCGATATCGGTGAGTTTGCCGCTGAGCACGCCAGCGGTGAGGGTGACTCCGGCGGGGAGGTTGGTAGCGGCGTAAGTGATCGGGTTTGAGCCGGTGGCGGTGATGGTGTAGTTGAGCGTCGAGTTGGCTTGCGCGGAGAGCGCTAGCTGACTGGTGATTGCGGGCGCCGAACCGACGGTGAAATTCTGCTCGGAGGAGGTGCCGCCGCCGGGCGTTGGATTGAACACGGAAACTTTGTTCACCGCAGCCACGGCCAGATCGGATGAGACGATGGAGGCGACCAGTTGCGTGGCACTGACGAATGTGGTCGTGCGCGCCGTGCCGTTCCACTGCACGACGGAGTTGCTGACGTAATTGGTGCCTGTCACGGTGATGCTGCCACTGGTGCCGCCGTCGGCCGCGGTGGTGGGGCTCAGGCTGGCCAGCGTGGGCACGGGATTGTTGATGGTGAAGGTGACAGCGCTGCTCGTGCCGCCCGAGGGCGCGGGATTGGTGACGGTGAGATCAGCGGTGCCTGCTTTGGTCAGATCGTTGTCGCGGATCTTCGCGGTGATTTGTATGCTGCTGACGAAGGTGGTGTTGCGCGCGCTGCCATTGATCTCGACGACGGAGTTGGGCGAGAAATGGGTTCCCGTAAGCGTAAGCGTGAAGGCGCCGGAATTGATAAGTGCCGAGGAGGGACTTAGGCTGGTGAGCGTGGGAACCAGATTATTGACGGTGAAGGTCTGAATCGCAGACGTTCCGCCGCCGGGCGTGGGAGTGGCGACGCGAACGTTGTAGGTGCCGCCGGTCGCCAGGTCGCTGCTCAGAATGCTGGCAGTAAGCTGCGTGTTGCTGGTCACTGTCGTCGCGCGCGGAAGCCCATTCAGGAACGCCACTGAAGAGCTGGAAAAATCAGTGCCTGTGACGGTCAGCGTCAAGGCCGCGCTGCCTTCCAGTGCCGATGTCGGCAGAATGCTGGTCAGGACGGGCGCTGGATTGTGAAAGTCCGACAGCGGCATGACCCACAATTCGAGGCCATCGGCGCCATTATTGGCGGTGAAGAAAACATTACTGCCGGAGACCGTGAAGCCGGACGGGTTCGATGAGCCGCCGCCGCCGACGAGATCCTGAACGAGCAGCGTGTCCAGGGCGTTGCCGTTGGATTTCCAGATTTCGGTTCCGTTGACTCCGTCATTGGCTGAGAACGCGACGACGCCTTCCGACAGAACTTGGACCAGCGCGTTTGGCGATGCCCCGCTGGCGCCTGTGAAAATATCCTTCACCAGGACAGTTCCGGCGTCAGTGCCGTCGCTTTTCCACAATTCAGATCCTGACGTTCCTGCATTCGTGCGGAAGAGCAGTGTGCCATTGGCATTGGTCAGGAAGGAGATAGTAGGGCTGCCGGCACCGACGATGAGATCTTTGACGAGGACGGTGCCGGCACCAGTGCCATCGCTCTTCCAGAGCTCGTTGCCGAGAACTCCGTCGTTGGCAACAAAGGCGAGTACGGCACCGACGGCTGTAAGCTGCTGGGGAAAGCTGCTGTTCACACCGGTACTGATATTCTTGATCAGAACGGTTCCGGCCGCCGTGCCGTCCGTTTTCCACAATTCGGTGCCGTTGACGGCGTCGAAGGCGCTGAAAAAGAGAGTTGATCCCACGAGTTTGAAACCGTTCGGGAAACTGCCGGCGGCGCCAGCGGCGATGTCCTTATTGGTTGTCAGCCCCGTGCCCGGATCATAGAAGAAAATTTCAGTGCCGATCCCGCTGCCGTCACTGGTGGTGAACGCGATCTTTCCGTTTACGGCGGTCAGATTTGTCGGAGACGCGGCCGTCAGTGTCGTTACGGCCACGGTGCCGGCGTTGGTTCCGTTGCTTCTCCAGACCTGAGTCGAAGTACCGTTATTTGCGGCAAAGTACAAGGTGTTACCGATTGCAACGAAGCGGCTTAGACTGGAGCTGGCGGTGCCGGCATTGATGTCTTTCACCAGGCTGGCCACGCCGCCCTCAACTTTCCAGAGCTCCGTGCCATTGAGGCCGGCTGTTGTGCCATTAGAAGCGCTGAAGAAGAGTATGCCGCCCACATTCAGTAGATTGGCAGGCAATGAATTTCCTCCCGTATTGATATCGGAAACAAGCGTGGCCGTGGCGCCCGTGCTGCTCCAGAGTTCCGTTCCGTTCACGCCGTCGTTGGCCACGAAATAGAGCGTGCCATTGACGTCGGTGAGCGTCGTGGGACTGGAGCTGGCTTCGTCAGAGCGAATGTTGGCGACGCGCACCGTTCCAGTCGAGGTTCCGTTGCTTTTCCAGAGTTCGTAGCCCGTCAGGTAATCGTCGGCCTGGAAGTAAAGCGTGCCCCCAAGGCTGAATAGGTTATTCGGGAAGGAATCGAGATTACCCGGTGCGATGTTTTTCAGCAGATTCGTGCCGCCGTTGGTGCCGTCGCTTTTCCACAATTCGTATCCGTTGATTGCATCGAAATTACGAAAGAAGAAGTTTGTGCCGAGAACGGTCATATCTCCGATAAACGAGCCTCCGGCGCCGACCGTGATGTCTTTGACCTGCGTTGCAGCCCCGCCGTTGGCGCTGGTCCAAATTTCATTGCCCGTGACGCCATTATTGGCGACGCAATAGAGTGTGCTGCCAATGGTGACCAGCTGGGAGGGGTTCGAACCGGCACCTACGGTTGTATTGATATTTAACGAGAACGTCCCGCCACCCGTTCCATCGCTCCTCCATAGTTCCGTTTCAGCGCC